>Ga0307434_1000278_pt1 | contig 40392 bp, 32 predicted proteins | sample SalMarWE160220MG_FD_202156 | JGI IMG/M metagenome (GOLD analysis project Ga0307434, IMG submission 202156) | Salt marsh sediment microbial communities from the Plum Island Ecosystem LTER, Massachusetts, United States - WE1603-220 | ecosystem: Environmental > Aquatic > Marine > Intertidal zone >... | reverse complement strand
TCGTCTTGCAGGACTCAGTCCTGTCCAGCTGAACATAGTGGGGAGAGCCCCTCTTCTCAGGCATCGGTTCGCGTGTATCAAAGGGTGTGTAAGAAGCTCTGCCATGACCGCAGCCACCGGCATAACGTATAACCCTGAAGCGCCATTCGGCCTCGAGCTCATGGCCGAGAGGAAGCGCCGGGGTCATTTGCTGAAGAGCTTTGACGCGGTTGGCTTCGCCATTCCTGTAAAGCAGTAGCTTTGGCAGAGGCTGATCATGCCTGCAACGAGCTGGATATTCCGGCCAAGACGAATAAAGGGGGCTCCGGCCATCTGCCGAAAACCCCCGGACAAAAACAACGCCCAACCGGAAGCCCTGGCGGACCAGCAGGGCATTATCCCTTATCTTTTGCGGGCGGCGTAAGTACAGCATAAAATGCCCCGCTGCCCCGTTTAATTAACAACAGAAGATTGTCACCTTCTTTTACTTGGTTTAAAGCCTGACGGTAATCATCGAGGCTTTTGATCTCCTTTCGGTCCATTTCCTTGATTAGATCGCCGGGACGCAATCCTGCCTCTGCAGCAGGACTTCCTGATCTGATGTTGGAAATCACGACACCGGTTGTTCCGGGTTCCAATCCCAGTTGCTCGGCTAGTTGCGGGATAAGTTCCTGAACCGCCATCCCCCAATTGGTTTCCTCTTTAGGGGCAACGATTTTTTGCTCTTCCGCCGGCATTGTGCCCATGGTCAGGGTTACGGTTTCAGATTTCCCATTGCGCAGGATATCAATCTTTACCTGTGTATTGGGAACGGTCGCTGCTGCGAGCTGTGACAGTATATGGGTGTTTTCAATCTCTTTTCCATTGAACCGGAGTATCACGTCGCCTTGTAGCAACCCCGCGTTTTCAGCCGGGCTGCCTTTGGCAACAGAAGAGACCAGAGCTCCTTCAGAGCTTTTGAATCCAAATGATTTGGCAAGTTCGGGGGTTATATCCTGAATCGTCACCCCGAGCCATCCACGGATAACCTTACCTTTTTTGAGCTGGGGTAAAAGATCTTTTGCCATGTTGATGGGGATGGCAAACCCGATGCCCTGGCCCTGGGCAATGATCGCGGTGTTGATTCCGATTACTTCCCCCTTCATATTACACAGGGGGCCTCCACTGTTGCCCGGGTTGATGGCTGCATCGGTTTGGAGGAAATCATCGTAAGGACCTGCCCCAATGATGCGACCTTTGGCACTGATAATACCGGTGGTCACGGTTTGCCCGAGGCCAAAGGGATTTCCCACCGCCATCACCCAGTCTCCGACCCGAATGTCGTCAGAGTCACCCAGCGGAGCCGGTGTGGGGAAGCCTTTATCAAACTTTACCTGGAGTAAGGCCAGGTCCGTCTTGGGGTCATGCCCGATCACCTCGGCGCCGTATTCCTTCCCGCTTTCAAGCTTTACTTTGATCTCTGTGGCCTTATCAATAACATGGTTATTCGTAAGGATGAAACCATCCTTGCTGATTACAAACCCGGATCCCAGGGCGTGGGTCTTCATCTCTCCTTGAGGCATATTCCCGAAGAAGTGCTTAAAAAAGTCCCCCCCAAAGAAATCGCCAAATGGTTCGTTGGGCCCGAAAAATGGCTGAAGCGGCGATCCCTTTATCACCTGGGTGGTTGAGATGTTCACGACCGAATGTTTGACCTCTTCGGCCAGGTCCGCAAAAGATGGCGGGGCCTTCTTCCAAAAACCGGGATCGGCCGCACGTGCCCAATGCGGGACCGAGAAAAGTGTTATGAGTACAATTATGAAAAGGTATCCGACTAACTTTCGTGTGGTTGCGTTTCTGTTTTTCATTGGTAATTCCTCCTTTAAGATTGACAAAGTCGTAAAAAGTCTTCTAATCGTCATGCCGGACTTGATCCGGCATCCAGAACCTATTGAATTTACTGGATTCCGGCGCCTGCCCCGGACCACGATCCGGGGTTCGCCGGAATGACAGAAAAATGGAAAAAATGACTTTTTACGAAACCATCAAGATTGGATTCATAAGGTTTCTTTCTATTGATCCGATTTTCTGTCACCGGCCCCTCTTGGCTTTTTTATATACAATAAGCACCAAACCTTTCCTTTTCCTTTCAGGAAGATTACATTTTGGTAAGGTTGTTCATGAGGGGGGTTCTACGATGATCCATTTCATCGCGACGCTGAAGATATGAACATCATATCATAGCATTTTAGATGAGTTGAGAATTGCATGTCGATAGCAGTCTCCAAGACTTTCTCCCTACAATGGAAGTCTTAATATATTGTATTTTCTAGGTAGACGAACAAGCATACAATCCCTTTCAAAATCAGTATGTTTGGATTAATGAAAATCGTCTAAAGCAGGGTTTTAGTTTGAATGGGTAGAATTTATATTAGTAGCGTCCCCAAAGGGACGTATAAGGAATCGCTATGTAGACAGCCGCGCAAATCAACCATCCGGCAATGATTGCCCCATCGCTTTTCATAGTGAAGTTGTCTCCCGGTGCAGAGGGAGATAAACCGTTACCCGGGTCCAACTCCCTTGTTTGCTCTCCAATTTTACTTTTCCATTGTGAAGCTCGATGATTCGTTTCACGATGGCCAGTCCCAAGCCGGAACCGCCGTACTGAATCGACCTGGATTTTTCTACCCGGTAAAACTGTTCGAACACTTTGACGACTTCTGTTTCAGCAACGCCTGGACCTGTATTAGATATAGTCACCGTTATCTCAGTGTCGGATAGGTTTCCGGCCACCTCTATACGACCGCCGTCAACATTATATTTGATGGCATTGTCCAGAATATTGGAAAAGGCTCGTTTCAATTTTTTCGCATCCCCATGAATAACTAATTGACTGGGAAGGTGGATGTCCATATGAATGTTGCGTCCATCAACCAAAAACTGATAATCTGCTGCTAAGGACGATAATAGTTCGGTTAAATGAACCGGCTTAGGATCTATGCCATTTAACATTTCCAGGGATGACAGATTCAACAGGTCTTTAACCAAGCGTTCCATGCGCAATACTTGTTCATTTAATCGGAAAAGGTTTTCCTTTGAAGAGGAGGGAAAATTTTCCAAATCATCAGAGGTGCAAATCTCATCGATAGCCAGCCGCATTGTGGTCAGAGGCGTTTTTAATTCATGAGAGGTATCGAACAGAAAATTTCTTTGCCTTATGAAAGAATTTTGCAGCCGGTCCAGCATCTGGTTGATGGTTCTCGCAAGTGCATTGAATTCATCCCGTCCGGCCCCAGCCGGTATCCTCTGGTCAAGATTCTTCTCACTGATATCTTGGGCTAAATCCTTCATCGCACCAATCGGCTGTAATATCTTGCCGGCTATGAAATAGCTGATGGCGATCAAAGCCAGGGTGGAAAAGACAAGCCCGGCGACAAGGCCAAGAATCAGCTCCCGTATTTCCTCTTTTAGCTTTACCATGGGATGACCAATCTGCACTGTAAGCCCTCTTCCGTCCAACCTGAACGCGAAAGTTCTGACCCTGAAGGTCACTTCCTGGCTGCTGTCCTGTCCCAGGTTGATTTGCTCGCGAGGGACAATGACGCTGGCGATAGCACTGGAACCAGGCTCTACCAGAGGAAGCTTTACCAGCCTTGCCAGGTTTGACTGATATAGTGCACTGTTGGAGTCTTGCTCATAAATCTTGAGCCAATAGGAATAAATTTTATGAGTAGCGGGATTGAATGTAGTTGATTCCGATCCTCTTTGTGTCATCTCGATCATTTTGATCGCCCTATACGCTTCCTCTTCCAATTCCGTATCCAAGAGATGGAAAGGCTGTTCTATCAGTTCATAGAATACGACGATGGAGAACAATAAGCTGGCAATAAAACCCGCACCTGCAACAAAGAGGGCAATCCTTGTCTTAACAGTCATTATTTCGAGTCCTTAACAATATATCCAACACCGCGAATGGTCCGGATGATGGTGCCGCCGCTGGCATCTCCGATTTTATGTCGCAGGTTTTTGATATGAACATCCATGAAATTGGACATGTTGAAGGGGTCGAAGTCATCTCCCCATACGTGCTCGGCCAGGCTAAAGCGTGACACGACCCTGTTTTTATTGTAAAGGAGAAACTCAAGAATGGAAAACTCTCTGGGAGTCAGTTCGATCGGGTTTCCCTCCTTGGTTACCTCGCGACTTATGGTGTCGAGCTGCAGGTCCTCAACCTGCAACACGAGTTCAGAATGGCTGCCGGATCGTCTGAGCAAAGCACGTACGCGTGCCAACAATTCGTCGAAAGAAAACGGTTTGGCAAGGTAGTCATCCGCTCCGAGATCAAGCCCCTTAACTTTATCTTTTGCATCACCCTTTGCGGTGAGCATGAGCACTGGTGTATCGATTCCAGCCTTGCGTGCGTGTTCCAAAACAGTTAACCCATCGATTTTTGGCATCATAATGTCGAGGATGATCAAATCAAAAGGAGTTTCGAACAATTTGTCTAACGCCCCTTCGCCATCCATTGCTGTCTCTACCATATAACGCTGGCTTTTAAAAATTTGCTCTAATTGTTCCAGCAATGAATGTTCGTCATCAACAATCAAGATCCTCATGGACATACGCCTCCAAAGATTGACAAACTCGTAAAAAGTCTGAAATCTGCCTCTTTTGTCATTCCGGCGAACCCCGGATCGTGGTCCGGGGCAGGTGCCGGAATCCAGTATTTTCAATAGGTTATAGACTCCGGCTTACGCCGGAGTGACGATATTGGTGACTTTTTACGAGACCATCAAAGATTGTTTTCGCGCCCTTTTCCCGGTAAAGTTGTTATCTTCTCGCCGTGACACTATGCATTACGAATTTGTTCAATTACCCTGTCCGGGTAATGATCCAGACCCCCAGACATATCACGATAATACCGGCCCAGCGTGTGAGGCTAATGGATTCATTAAAAAAATGCCAGCCGGCAAAAGCAGTGACGATGTAGCCTATTGAAAGGAGTGGATAAGCATAGCTAACCTCTACCCTTGAAAGCACCAGCAGCCAGACCGCTACGCTGATAATGTAACATGCCAGCCCGCCCAGGATGTAAGGACTGGCAGCGACGGCGAGGAGAATACGGCCGGAGTTTTCCAACCGGAATTCAAAATAGCCGATGTCTCGCATGCCCTGCTTGAGAGCCAGTTGGGCTGCAGCGTTGAGCATCACACCGAAAATAATAAGCGGTAGAAATCTGGTCATGGATTTACTTTTTTATCGGGCCCTGTCCGGGCACTTTTTTTCCCTGCTCGCAAGGCCAGAACAGCCACGAACGTTACCGGTATGGTTTAAAGGTAATGTAATACATACCACAAAAGTTCACGCCTGTCATGATACAACAATTTTAAATGACTGTAATTATTTGATAAAAGAGTATCTGTCAATACCGCCACAGCGCATACCCTTCAAGGCCGCTGTCATCCTGATAGGCCGGGTCGGGCAAAGCATTGCGCAAATCACGAATTCTTTCTGCCCGGGCAATGAGCACTGTTTTGCCCCGGTTTTGGTCAATCAAACGGGTTGCGGCTTTTACATCAAGCAGTCTACCGGCGGCATCTTTATAATGCAGCCCATATGTCAACTCACCCGCCGATCTCAGTAAATACACATCATCGCGCTTTAAGTACCAGCAAGCCGCTCCAACCGATTCCTCGCAGGCAATAATGACGGCATCAGGTTTTATGTGGTATTGATGCTTTTCCAACAAACGACCCGGAGCACTTTGCTCTATGACAAAGTCGGGTATGGTAAAGTGTACAAGAAAAAACAACAGCAGCGGCGCAAGGCCGAGCAGTACAACCTTTCTTTTTCCATATTGACTGCGTAACGAGAAAAAACAGAAAAGAGCCATAAAAACAAGCCCGTTTGCCACCATCGTCGCCTTCCAAGACTGGCTGTACAAACGGAATCCCCCGTAACTGAAAATTTGGATGTAGATCAGGGCCAGAAGGATCATCCCGAAAAAAAATCCCGTTGCCGCAACCCCCCATTGAAAGGCCTTGCTTTTTCCCTTATCGAGTGTTTGTGAAAGCCCAAAGGCCATGAGAAGGGCAAAAGGTGGAAAACAGGGAAGGACATAAGTGAGTAACTTGCCTTTGGAAACCGAGAAGAACAAAAAGGGCAGCACCAGCCAGCAGATGGATAACCGAGTCAACCGGCCCTGAAGTCCCCGATCACTGAGCAGTTGCCGTATCCCTGCCACTGCTGCCGGGATCACGAATGTCCAGGGCATAAACAAGCCCGGTGCGGCCATGAAAAAGAACCAGAATGACTCTTTGTGTTGGGCACTGTCGGCCATAAAGCGGTGTATATGTTCGTTCCAGAAAAAAAACCGCCAAAAATCCGGTTCCCTTAGATGGATTAATATGCTCCACGGCAATGCCTCCAGTGCGGCGATAAAAATCGGTAGCCAGCTCATTCGAAACAAGTCCATGTAACGGCGCTGCCACACAAGATAGGGCCCCAGTACCAAAACCGGCACGGCAAAGGCAAGAAATCCCTTGGTCAGAAAGGCCAGTCCGCACGCAATACCGGCCAGCAACAGCAAATACTTTTCCTTTGTTGACCCCTGGTGCGCTTCGGATGCAAAATAAAAAGCGGTTATGGTTGCAGTCAGGAAAAAAGAGAACAGGCTGTCAAGCGTAGCAATGTTGCCAACAACTACCACCTCAGAGCAAGCTAGAAAGGCAAGAACGGCCAAGATACCTGTCCAGCCGCTTTTTTCGTCCGCATTATGGGGCATCCGGTAAACCAGTACGTATATCAACAAGGCCGAAAGCAGGACAGCCATAGCGGACGGAAGGCGTACAGCAAAGTTGTTTTCCCCAAAGAGCAGAATCGAACCGGCATGCACCCAATAGCCCAATGGTGGTTTTTCAAAATAGCGCAACCCGTTTAGATGGGGAGCTACCCAGTCACCGCCGGCGATCATCTCGCGCGGAATTTCGCCGTAGCGCGTTTCGTCCGGAACAAGAAGGTCTCTGGCGCCAAGGGGCAGAATGTACAAAACTAAAAAAAATGATACAAGCAGGACAGCAGATCGTTTTTTTACGTGCATCGGTTGCAGTTTATCTAATGCATTCATCATTTGCAGACATTCTCATGGATTTAAAATGGTAGATAATCCGTCCTGGCAGGCAAGCCACCCATCTCTTCCGGCCACAGCCGATTTGTGGACACCTGATTCCACTATTTTTCCGGTTTGAGATAGAATGTCACCGAGAGGTTCGAACACGATATCCCGCTGCCTGGCTTTGTCCAGAAAATCCTGAAACAGGGGGAGGCAACTGATCCCTTCTGCTTCGGCATGGATGGTCAACACATTGAGACGATCCGGCCGGATCATGTTGAGAAGGTATTCATTGTACGTTTCTGGGATACATTTCAGGCCGATGAGTTCATCATAGGTCGGCAGGGTGGTGGGCACCTGGGCATGGCTGATCAGCCGCCCGTCAACCAGCGGCCGGAAGAGTGAATGGCCGCGGCAATCGGATTCAAAACGGAAAGGAAACTGATCGAGCGCATGAAGTGCTTCAGGCGTGACCCGCCAGGCGGGCGCCGCAAAACAATCCGGGTGTCGCCCCAGGATGTCCGTCAACAAATTGTAACCTCGTTGAATTTCACGGGTTAGGGCATGTTGGTCCATCCACTCCACCCGTGTCTGCCAATAGTGATGGTCCCAGGCATGGAGTCCGGCTTCATGGCCCTCTCCGGCAGCCTCCCGTATCGGACCCGGGCATCGCTTTCCAATCACCGGACCGGGACACAGTGTTCCCCGCATAAGGATATCCCAGCCGTAAAGACGTGCTGCCCCTGTCCTGAGCATCTTGATCAGAAATGCGGGTCGGATCAGGCGCCATAGATGACGGCCCATATTGTCCGGCCCCACCGAAAAGAAGAAGCTCGCCAGGATATGGTAGCGAGCCAAAAGATCGATCAGGCTCGGAATCCCGATGCGGGTTCCCCGCAGGGTGTCGACATCGACACGCAGGCCGACATGGATCATAGATTCTCCTCTTGCCTGCTGGCCACATCTTGGAGGAAATAATCCAGGGTCTCCTCAACAGATTGATCAAAGGGTACCTTGGGCTCCCATCCCAGGGTTCTCCGCGCCTGACGGATGGAAGGCCGCCTGTGTTGCACGTCCTGGTAGCCCGATCCGTAAAACGCCCGTGCCTCAATGTATTGGAACCCGCCATCAGGAGGAAAGTGAGAGCGGAGCGGATGGGTGGAAAATTTTTTCAGCAGGATATCAGCAAGCGCTTGCATGCTGTACTCGTTGTCCGGATTTCCAATATTGAAAATGTGGCCGTTACAGCCATCATTCTTGTTCTCAATAATCCTGGCAAGGCAGTCGATGCCGTCCTTAACATCGGTGAAACAGCGTTTCTGGCTGCCGCCGTCCACCAGCCGGATGGGGGTACCTTCCACAAGATTCAGGATGAACTGGGTGATCACCCGGGAACTGCCGATCCTGGCTGATTCCAGGGAGTCGAGTCTCGGTCCGATCCAGTTAAAGGGGCGAAACAGGGTGAACTGCAGGCCCCTGTCAGCGCCGTAGGCCCAGATCACCCGATCGAGCATCTGCTTGCTGCAGGAATAGATCCATCGCTGTTTTTGGATGGGACCCAAGACGAAATTTGAACGTTGTTCGTCAAACTCGGGATCCTGGCACATGCCATAGACCTCCGATGTGGAGGGAAAGATCAGGCGTTTTCCGTATTTAACGCAATACCGGACCACGCGCAGATTTTCCTCAAAATCGAGTTCGAACACCCGTAAAGGGTTCCGGACATACTCTATGGGCGTTGCAATGGCCACCAGAGGCAGGATAATGTCACATTTTCGAACATGGTACTCGATCCACTCACGCATGATCGAAATATCCCCTTCCGTGAAATGAAAATCCGGATGCCCCATCAGGCGTTCAATGGTATTTGAGCACAGATCCATGCCATGTACTTCATATCGACCGCTTTCCAGCAACCGTTCGCTCAGATGGTTGCCGATAAAGCCATTTACACCAAGGATAAGCACGTGCTTTCTGCGCTGTTGTTCCATCATCATTTCAGTCTGGCCGTTGAACCGCATGCCGGCTGCCAGATTGAGTTCCAAGGCAAGTTGCCTGCCGCTCATGTACAGGCCGTTTTCTGTCTGGCCGAACTGCACCTCTACCGCCCCGTCGGCACAGGCAACCGTCAGGGGATCTGTTGAGAGCACCGTGCCCGGAGCGGCATCCCTTGATGTTTCCGCCGGACTGACGTGCCAAAAGATACACTTGCGATTTCCCAGATAGGAAAAGGCTCCGGGATAGGGACGGGTCACCGCCCGCACCAGGTTGCGGACGCCGGCGGCATCCTGTCTCCAGTCGATTTCGCCGTCCTCCGGTTTGCGCCCGCCGAAATAGCTTGCCGATGATTTTTCTTGTGGAATACGCTCGGCCCGGTTTTCCCGGATCTTCGGCAATAGATCGTCCAGCAGGTCGCCTGCCGCAGTGGCAAGCTTTTTATGCAGGCTCAGGGCCGTGTCGTTGTCGTCAATGGGTACTCGCTTCTGACCGACAATATCGCCGTCATCGGGTCGTGGTGTCATGTAATGCAGGGTGACGCCGGTCTCTTTTTCACCGTGGATCAGCACCCAGTTCACTGGGCACCGGCCCTGATAAGGGGGCAGGAGCGAGCCGTGCAGGTTGAGGCATCCTGCCGGCGGTAAATCCAGAATTTCCTTGCCAACCATGTTCCGGTAGTAAAAAGAAAAGATGATATCTGGCTCCATTTTTCTTATCCGTTCCACCCAGAGGGGATGGTTGATATCATCCGGCGCATAGACCGGGAGATCGTTGGCCGCCGCCAACTCGGCCACTGACTCGAACCAGATATTTTCATTTGGATCGTCTTCGTGGGTAAACACCGCCTGGATATCAAATCCCTGGGCCAAAAGTGCTCTGATTCCCGTGCATCCGATAGTATGGTAGGCAAGTACGACGACTTTCATGGGTTTCTCCTGAATTTAGGGTCATATGGTCGGATTAGTGATCCTTGTTGCGGTTTGATAAGGTGCTTCTCCCCTCGGCCGGCAACGGGTTTGCGCCATGGATTTCCCGAATAAAAAAGCGGGGTCTGCCTCGGACATCGTGATAGATGCGGCCGATGTATTCACCGAGCAGGCCGAGGCCGATAAATTGAGCCCCGATAAAGAAAAAGAGCACGGCGAAAAGCGTGAATATGCCCTCAGCGGCCCACACGGCGCCATAGGCAAAACGCAGCACCATGAGCAGGACGCCAAAACCGATGCCGCTCGCCGCGATCACTGCCCCCATGAACGAGAGCAGTCGCAGGGGAAGGGTGGACATGGAAGTGAGCAGATCAAACTGGAGAGAGATCAGTTTCAGAAAGCTGTACTTGGATTCCCCGTTTTCGCGCGGGGCGTGGCCGACCGTGATTTCGGCGGTGCTTCCGGCAAAGCTGTTGGCCAGAATGGGGATGAAGGTGGAACATTCCCGGCACTGGAGCATGGCATCGACTATCGACCGCCGGTAGGCCCTGAGCATGCATCCATAGTCATGCATCATCACCCCGGTGGTCCGCCGGACAATCCTGTTGACCAGAGCGGAGGAGCCGCGGCGAAAGACAGTGTCCTTCCGGTTTTCACGCACGGTGCCCACCACGTCGACGCCGCGGTCCATCTCACGCACCAGGTTGGGGATCTCCTCGGGTGGATTTTGGAGGTCGGCATCCAGGGTAACGACGATCTCACCTTTGCTTTGATCCAGGCCGGCGAATACCGCAGCATGCTGGCCGTAATTTCTGTTTAAGATCACGGCGGTCACCTCGGGGTGGTGATCGGCGGCTTGAGAAATAATGTCGCGGGAACCGTCCCTGCTGCCGTCGTCCACCAGAATGATCTCAAAGCCACGGCTGGTTTTCTTGCAGGCGGCAAGGCAGCGATCGATGAGTTCCGGCAGGTTGCCTTTTTCGTTATAGACCGGAATGACCACGGAAAGCTCCGGCACATTCATGCGAGCACCTCCTTGATGGCTGCCACTACCGAGTCCACGTCCTCCACGGCCATGCCTGGAAACAGGGGAAGGGAACAGATCCGCTCCGAGTTCCACTCGGTGGCCGGCAGGGCGCCTTCCGGCAGCCGCAATGTTTCGCGGTAATATTTCTGCGTGTGCACCGCTTTGAAGTGAATTCCGGTGCCGATATTCCTCTTTTTCAATTCCGCCATGAAGGTGTCCCGGTCCATGCCGGCCCGTTCGGTATCCAGGCGGATAACGAACAGGTGCCAGGCGTGGCGCATTGGGTAGGACGGCACGGCAAGGGGCAGGATCTCGTCCACATCGTCCAGAAGTTCCTGGTAGCGGCGGGCCAGACGTGACCGTTTTTCAATGAAATTATCCAGCCGGCCCAATTGCCCCAGTCCGAGGGCAGCCGCCAGGTCGGTCAGGTTGTACTTGAACCCCGGCTCCAGGACCTCGGCCTGGGGGGCACGGCCCTGCATGGCCCGGTCATAAGCATCCACGCCAAGGCCGTGAAACTTCAACCGGCGGACTCGTTCAACAAGATCGGGATCGCCGGAGCAAAACATCCCGCCCTCGCCGCAGGTCATGTTTTTGATGGGATGAAAGGAAAAGATGGCGGTACCGCAGTGGCCGATCTTTTCACCATAGTATTCGGCGCCGGCCGCATGGGCGGCGTCTTCGACCAGCAGGATGTTTTTTGCTGAAGCCACTTTCCGTAGCGATTCCATGTCTGCTGCGGCGCCTGCAAAATGCACCGGTACAATCAGCCTGGTGCGCTCCGTGATGAGCGGCTCAATGGATTCGGATGAAACCATAAGGGTGTCCCGGTCGATATCGGTGAAAACCGGCGTAGCCCCGGCGAGTTTTATAAGATTCACCGTGGAGACCCATGTCATGGAGGGGGTGATCACCTCGTCCCCGGGGCCAATGCCCATTGCGGCAAGTAACAGGTGCATCCCCCCTGTGGCCGAACTCAGCGCTACGGCCCCTTCAGCGTTGCAATACTTGCAAAAAGCCTCTTCAAACTCGGCCGCCTTAGGACCGGTGGTGATCCAACCGGAGCGCATTACTTCGGCAACCGCCTCAATTTCCGGTTCATTGATAGACGGCTTGGAAAACGGCAGAAATGTTGTCCGCATAATCTCTTCCCTTCATCCAGATTCAATATTTTGATAGCTGATCGCAAAAAGGACATCCATGATCCGATGCGCTTTTGATTTGGAATTTAGCAGGTGAAAATGAAGAAAGGATGAAGTCAAGGGAATTATTCGGAGTTGGATTTTGAGGGCATATTATGAAAAATCCTGGCAGGACATTGACTCTATCCTTGTTAATCAAGTGTTATTTGATTTTCCAAGAACAACCACCCGCCGATAGAGCTTTAGCACCTTTTCTGCAATCTTTTCTTCAGAATAGTCCTCGGCAAAGGCCCGGCTATTTCCGGACAAGACAGACAACCGCTGGCGGTCCGCCAACAGGTTCACCACTGCTTTGGCCCAGCTCTCGGTGCTTTCAGCAACCAATAAGCCATTGTAGCCGTCTTTAACCACGTCGTGGGCCCCGCTGGCTCGCACCGCCACTACGGGACAGCCTCCGGCCATCGCCTCGATTAGTACCATCCCCTGGGTTTCAGAGGTTGAGGCGAACACAAAAAGATCGGCAGCCAAGTAGCACCGGGCGACGTCGCGAGGGGCCATATTCCCCGTAAAAACAATCTCGTCAGCCAGGCCGAGTGCGGCAGCCTTCTCCTCTAGCGGTGTCCTTTCCGGGCCGTCTCCCACCAGCAGGCATTTAAACGGGGTGCGAATCAGCTCCTTCACTTTCGCCAGCCCATCTATTAAGAAGTCAAGATTCTTCTCTCTGGCCATCCGTGAAACGCTGATCAAGAGGAGGGCGTCGGTTGCGGCGTATTGACTTCGCAGCGCATGAACTTGTTGCGCCGTCCAGCACTTGTAATCCTCCATGCCGATGCCGGTGGGGATGGTCTCGATCAAAGCGCTGACACCGAGGTTACGCAGGTATTCCTCTGTGGAAGATGTGGGTGTGATAATGGCATCGCACTTGTTGGCAAAGTGCTTGATCATAAAATGGGCAGCAAGGTTTTTTAGAACCGCACCCGGTATAGGGATATAGTGCGTATAGCGTTCCAAACGGGTGTGGTAGGTGAAAACCACCGGTATTCCGTGTTTCCTGGCAAGCTGCATGCCTTTCTTGCCTAGCCAGAAAGGATGGTGGACATGAACCAGGTCACAACCAAAGGTTTTGAAGGCCGCTTCAATTTTTCGGGAAAAGACGTTGGCCACCGGGAAGTTATCCACACGGGTATAAAAAAGTGCGGGGCATCGGAAAACGCTGCCGTTCTTGGGGTCTGCCCATTGTTGAGGATAGGTTGGTGCAAAGACCTTCACAGTCGCACCCAGCCGTATGAGCCCCCGATAAAGCCGGTCGATTGAAAGGGACACCCCGCCAATAAACGGAAGGTAATTGTTGGTGAACATGGCCACGAGAAGTGGCGATTTGGAGAGCGCCGCTTCATCGACACTGAAATCGCGATACAAATGCTCCTGCCGGATGATCAGAGAATATACCTTCAGCGCCACGAGGCTGATGATGCTCAGGATCAACAGTGAGTTAAAAAGACTCATGTAAAAAAACGAATGCAGAAAAAGCTTCAGCGTCTCCAGGTTTTCGCGAAACGTTCCCAGCCGGTGGGGGACGGCTATGTCTCCATAGGTCACCTGATCAGGACCCACATGGACCCTTACAAACTGGTAGTGCTCTTGCTGACCGAGGAGTAATCCGCCACCGCCGCCCGATACGATATACCGGACCCCCAGCACCGCGGTTTCATGGTAGATGGGATAGCCGGCTGAAAAGACCGCGGTCACCCGGTACCGGGAAAACAGACGCCCCAAGTTCCGGCTCAGATTTTCCTCCAGGACATATTGAGTCTCATCTGGATCAAAGCCTGGCAAGGAAAACAGAGAATGGCTTAAAAACACGAACCGGTATGGGTATTTCCCGGCCATCATCAATTCCTGCTGCAACCACCGCAACTGCCATTTCCAAGACGTTTGCCCGGTTGAATCAAGGAAAATAAAATAGGTGTTTTTAAGATGGAAAGAAAAAAAATAGGGACCGAAATGCCGGTAAAATTTTCCCGCGCCGAAATCTTCAACCTCATTGTGCCCCGCGGCCAGCACGTAAGGGATTTCCAGTTTTTTGAGCCCGCGGTGCAATAAGCGATATTTGTCTTCCGCACCGTCATAAACAGCGTTTCCCACGGATACCATAAAATCAACGCCATTTTCTCTGATCAGGGGGACGATACGCCTCTCGAAAATCAGCATGGAATTCCTGATATTGCCGACGATAGCGATTTTATAACTGCTTTTACCGTGGAGACGGGCCTCGATCCGGTCAATATTGTCGGCGTTGAGCGCCTGGTAATCTGTTTCATATATGAAAAGATAGACCTTGTAGCCGATGAGAACCGCCATCAACACCAGGATAGAGGCCAAACATAGCTTCAATTTTTTTTTGGGGTTCATGGCCGGCCCGTCTTTTTACGGTTAAACATTTCCCTGTAGACGAGAAAAATGCCGATTACCACCCCGATGTAAATGGTTAAAAACCGCCAGGACAGGGTCAGCAGCGTGATGTCTTGTTTTTGTACCAGTTGGGCGAATAAAAGCCCATAGCCGCCTTCTGCCACCCCCGTTGCCCCCGGTGTCGGGGCAAAGTACATGAAAAAGGTCACCACCACCTGGAAAGCCAGGACGGTCAATACCGGCACCTGATAACCCAACGCTCTGATTAGTACGACGGAAAAAGAAAATAGCAGAAGTAGAAAAAGAGCCGTAAAAACAACAGACAGTGTGGCCCAACCTGCTCCGCCTCTGAAATACCGCCTGAACCCGTCTGAAAACAGGTCCAGTTCACGAGAAATTTTCAAGAAAAGTGACTTGAACCGCCTTCTTGATACAATTTTCAGGAAGGTGATCAAATACAATCCTCGGTACAGCCAACGCTTAATCACCCGAATTCGGAAAAGGATGATCCAGAAAACCGCGAGATAGATACCGGAAAACCCGGCGATGCCGTAAAGCAAGTTCTTGTGGGAAAAAATATGAAACAGATTCGGTTCGGTCCAAATGATGAGCGGTGTGAGCGTGAAAAGAGTCAGGGCAGCCAGTATGGTCCGGATCGAGGTGGCCGCGGTCGCTTCTCCGATGGGCATGCCTTTTTGTTTCATAAAATAGACCTGAACCACACCGCCGCCGGTGGCAAGGGGCGTGACGTTGGATACGAATATGTTGACGAAGACGAGTTTGACGATATACGGAAAAGCGATGTGGAACCCCATCGCCTGTATGACGCAATACAGCCGCAGGCCGTCCGACAGATAATACAGGGTCAGTAGAACCACCAGGCTGCTGATGACTCGAACCGAAAGCAGTTTGGGAGGTAGCCGTAACTGCCCCCCTGAAAAATAGTGGTGTACAAAATATAGGGTGGCGAAAGACAGAGCGAAAAAAAGCCCAGCCAGCCCAAAATAGCCTATAATGCGCCTGGAGATATGCACAGGTACATGGTTAGATATGGGGCGGAATACCTTCATCATTGATCAAAATTTTCCAGGTATTCTTTTTATGCTTCTTTTTTGCGGGTCATGTTCTCGGCCTTCTTGTCCAGCTTCGCAATGGTTTCAGCAAGATTATCCGCCAAGTCCCGCATCTGCCTGGGACGAACTTTCAGCGGCACTTTGATGGGCTCACCGATGACCAGACATACCCTTGTGAATGGCAGTGGAAACTCCATCCGGTCCCATCGTTTTTTAAACACTATTTTCCGGCGGCTATCCACCGAAATCGGCAAAAGGTAAAATCCAAGCTCTGAAACGATCCGTATCACACCGCTTTTTACCCGGTGACGTGGCCCCAGCGGGCCATCTACCGCAGTCCCTCCCACCTGTGCCTTGGATAAGACTTTCTCCATAAGCCGAAAGGACTCATGCCATGGTTGATCCGGTATCTGGGCGCTTTGATACCCAAAGTTTCGGCAGATCTCGGCAATAACGCTTCCCCGCGCTGACTGGCTGCTGACAACGCACGCCTGGTAGCCCTTCAGCAAGGGGAATAGCGGCACATATTTTCCGTGCCAAAAGCAAAACAGAAATCGTTTATTGCCAGCATATAACTGGTTCAGGTGCTCGCGGCCGTCAACATGAACCCGCCATGTCCAGCGTTGAAAACGCAATAACCGGGAAAATATGCCGCCCTTAAATGTTATGATCATTCTGCTCTTTCCCATACCAGCAGCACCTTTCCCCGCCAGTGTAACCGGCGATGCTCGCGGCTGACTTGAATCTCATTGCTTTTGCGGCTGACCGATTTCACCGTGGATCGATCACCGAGCACTTGTTCCAGTGAATCCAGGGGACGGTCATACTCGCCCGTATCTCTTGCAGCAGTGATCAGCCCGGCCAGGCCGCGGCGCCGCTGTTCCTCGATGGTCCCCACGAAAAGAGGGGTGTCGTTTCCTTTGATTTTAACATCGGTGGACCACAGGCGAAGCACAAGATACCTGTCCTGATCCATACGGACAAGGCTCAGGCGTTCCGTCCTGCCGTCGTGAAGTCGAGGCAAAACCGGCAGCTGTTCAACCGGCGTATCCGGGGAAAACATCCCAAAGAAACTTTTCAGACTCAGCGACAACGGCCGTTGCCATCCTTTACTGATGAGAAAGCGGGCCAGCTCGGAAGGCGATCCGGCCCACTGAACAGTGAGGGGCTGTTCAGGCTCACCTTCCATGTCGATCCGCCAGGCAGGAAGGCCACGCCATCCATCGGTCTGCCACGAAGAGAGCGACATGGATTGCACGTTTTGTTGGGGAGCATAAAGCGTGAGATCCTTTTCGTGGCGCTGGGTCACATGCCATCCGCCCGCGATTACGATAACGAGGACTGCCGTCAACCCCAATAAGCGCCGGGGGATCGGTTTATCAGCCCCCTTCAGATAAGAGATCCCCATTAACGCCGCCCAGCTCGCGCCGATGAAATAGCCGCCCAAGACATCGGAGAGCCAGTGTGCACCCAAATAAAGACGGGATAAGCCGATAATAAAGGAGATCAAAACAACGCTTGAAAACAACCCCCACCGCCATGCTCCGGACAGTTCCCTGGCAAGCAAGATGGCGAGGAATCCATAGAGGATCACGCTCATGGTCGTGTGTCCGCTGGGGAACCCATAGACCGAAACTCCGTGGTAAATCGCTACGGGACGCGGCAAATGGATGGCCCATTTGAGCAGTTGGACCCCTAACAGGCCGCCAAGCGCTGTCAGCGCCCAGAATCCCGCTGTCCGGTAGCACCGCTTGGCAAGAAGAACGATCAACACCGCCCCGGCAAGCGATAGGTTCACAAAGGAATCGCCCAGCTCGGTTATCGCCACAAAAGCGATATCCCCCCAGGAGGTTCGAAGAGACTGGAAAAAATAGTAAACGGCCTGGTCCGCGACCACCAGCGGGTCTTTGGCCAGGACATCCTGCAAGACGCCTAAAAATCCCCAGCCAGCGACAAAAAGCGTTAAGGCTAAAAAGACGACTATCAGCTCTTCCCCCTGCCTACGAAAAAGCAGAAAGAGAAAAAATCGTTTAACCGGGGGGGCGAGCCTGTGAGTCGATGTTTCCGCAGTTGACCATTGTCTCAGCGCGAAAAGCCAGGCCGGTCCTTTCCGTTCAAACAAGGACAGCGCCTTGCGGCACACCCAGATGAAACCCCACACGCCCGCGGCCAGGACGAAAACGGCCACGGCCAGCCGCGTACTGACCGCACCGGCCATGGCCAACGATGTTCCGAAAAAAACCCCCGGCAGGATATAAACCAATGCCCAGCCGATGGCCGAAACCACGTTGACGACCGAAAAATGCGACGGCCGCATGCCCATCATGCCGGCCACCACCGGTATGACCGGACGAACCGGCCCAACAAAACGGCCGAACAGAACACTTTTTCCGCCATGGCGGTGAAAAAAGGCCTCTCCCTTTTTCAGCATTTCGGGGTAGCGGGAAAAGGGCCAGATATTTACCAGTCTTTCTCTGTAGTGATGCCCCAGCCAGTAGCTGATACCGTCACCGGCAACTGCCCCGCTCATGGCCAGCAAGAGGACAGTCGTAAGCCCCAGGCTGCCCGTGGCCACAACCGCGCCGACGCCGAACATGGTCACCGTGCCGGGAACAATCAAACCGACCAGGGCCAGGGATTCGGATAGCGAGATCAGAAAAATAGCGCCGTAAGCCAGCCCGGAGTGATGGGTGATAAAAGCCAGCAATGCATTTAGATAGTGCATCCGGGTTACCCCTTCCTTGCCCCATGGCTTTTCGTCCTGACCATACGACCCGTCAATTGACCGGCGATCTGGATCAGTTTCGCATTCAACGGGTTAAGTCTTCCCGCAATCCGGCGCATGAAATGGGCGCTCGCTAGCCCGATAACAAGGCTCCCGGCCATATCAAAGGGGAAATGGATGCCGCTGTACACCCGTCCCCAGGCGGTCAGGGTGCCGACAGTCAGGATCGGAATACCACAAGCGGCCCACCTCCCCGCCATGAGCATATAAAATGCAGCGGCAAACATCAATGTGGCGTGATCGCTGGGGAAAGAGTTCTCCGGACCATGGGAGAAAAGCGGTGTGGCAAGGCCGATCATGTATGGCCGCGGATGAAAATAGAAAAGGCCGATCAACTGGTTGACGGTCAGGCCGATAGTAGCGGCCTCGGTTGCTTCCAGCAGGGCTGTTTTCCTGTTTCCGTCCACCAAAAACCAGAGAACGGCAAACGGGATCGCCATGAAATAAGGCCCACCCTCCCCGAAAAAAACGGCCAAGGCGTCCATGACCGGATGCGTCCCTGCGCCGGAGTGAATCCACCTGAAAATTTCAATATTCAGACTCGTTGCCATCATTGTTTCACGTGACCTTCCAGACGCGAACGGCTCTGCCATTTACGCCAGTAAAAAAACACTATAACACTGCTCCCGACCACCAAAAACAGAGAAACCCAGCGCATGTTTTGCAATACTAGTTCCTCGTTGCGGCCGAACCAGTAACCCAGGGCTGCCAGCACCAGAACCCATATTCCCGCGCCCAGAACGGTGGCCGCGCAAAAGGCGAAGATATTCATCCGGGCGAGGCCAGCAGGAAGCGAAATATATTGCCGGATGCCCGGCAGCAGTCGGCCGACAAAGGTACTGATATGCCCGTGGCGCTCGAAAAAACGATCCGCCTTTTCCATCGCTCGATGGCTGACCAGCAGATAGCGGCCGTATTTCTCAAAAAACGGCCTTCCAAATCTCATGGCCAGCCAATAGTTGAAAATCGCTCCCAGAAGACTTCCCAGGGTGCCGCATAAAATAACCATACCGATGTTCATTTTGCCGGTGGCGGCAAGGTAGCCCGCCGGTGGAATAACAACCTCACTTGGAAACGGAAAAAATGAAGATTCCAGTGCCATCAGTATCACTATCCCAGGATATCCCCACTGGCCGACGGTGCTTGCAAGCCATAATACGAATTGATGAAACACAGATTTTTCTCCTTTTTTTATCGATACTATTTATCAGCAAAGCGATAACCGCATTTTTTCCCGCAAGCTGATATCTCGTCCATATTTTTCTGGCCGACAGGAAAGACCCGGCACGCCTGGGGACGACATTCACCATAAATTACACAGGCGCCAGTTTTGGTTAATTGCGGGCATGAGTATGGAAGATTGCAGCAGGTAGCTTGGCCCGACCCCTTACCCCCAGGAAAACGGCAGAAATGTGGACCTCATATTCTCTATTCCTTTATCTAAATTCTATTTTTTTCACAGTTGGTTCCAGGAAAGACGGCTCAAGGGATTCCAACTGATTTGATCTGGAATGTAGCAGGGCAAGATGAAGAAAAGATGAAGACGGTAGTTCTTTCACCCTTACTTTGTTATCCATCCAGGAACTTGTGAGACAGTTCATTGCAGATGAACATCGGGATCAGATCATGCCTGTTCAATTTGACGATCTGTATTGGAATATCCTGAATCGATAGACGTGGAGGGGGTCTTGGATGAACAAAGCCAACCATCCTGTTTGAATATCGTAGCCGAGCTTCTAAAGAGTTGCGATTCTAATGAAAGCGTATTCCCATCCACTGATCTATATAATGAAGGTTGGCTCCTGCGAATCATCCTGGATTGGTATTCAAGACAGAAACCTTCAGGCATCGAGCTTTCTTTCTCACAAGTTTGCTCTTGGTTTTCCAAGGCTCTGTTGCCCTCCTTAAAGAGGGGCTTATTACATAAAAATCCAAGATATCTCGCCAGATTTGGATCCCCTTCACAAGAACCACAGCTTACACCATTTCCAATGTCATAGCTTGATGTCGTAGCTTATCATACCAAAATAAGCATACGGTTCCGTGTTGGCTATTTCGGGCCAGGTACACATTCTCAAGGCGTCTCTTTTCAAATCATTCTCTTCAGAGTCTGAGCGACAGGCAGCGTTCATCTTCTAAGCAGCCTACCCTGGCTGCGTGCTGCGATGATGACGTTTCTGTTGGCGGTGAAGACCTGGATTCCTGAGACGGTGGTAAAATCCCCGTCGTCGGTGATGAGCTGGACAACGCCATGGTTTTTCATGGATTCCAGGATAAAGAGGTCATAGCCATCGACTTTCTCCGTCTTAAATCGAGACAGGGCTGCATCTGTAGCGGGATCATCCACGACAACGTCGAGCGGCTCTGCCATAGATTTGACCTGCGCCCAAGCGGCCTCGACCTCCGAGACAATTCGGGACCGTTCAGCGGGAAAATTATGCCGGTACTCCTTCAAGCCAATCGCATTGACAAACGATCGATAAATATCATGCTCCGTTTTTTCAATCCTGTGGCCAAGCTCAGCCAAAGAAAGCCCTGTCTTGTAAATTTTCGCGCCAATTCCGAGGGCATTGCTCACATAGCTCGGGTATGTGTTCAGCTGATAGGGGTGTGCGGTTTGCCCGGCAGTTGGATAGGTCATCCAGAACCACACATTGGTGTCTACAAGGAACACATCCTCGGCCTTGGGGGTGTCGGTCGTAATATCAATGACTTGTGCCTTAACGGTATAATTGATCGCCATCAGTCGGACTCGTTGGCCTGTTGTTCTAGTATATCGTTAACGATCTTGCGGTAGTCCTTGTCGCCGTGGTACTTGGCGGCGTTTTCGATAACGCGCTCGACAACCAGTTTGCCGGTTTCATTCAAGTTTTCGATCTGGAGCAGTCGGCGCAAGTCGGCCTCCACGATATCCTTCAGCAGTTGGCCGATAGCGAAGTTGAAGAAAGGGGAGGCAAACTGGCTTACCCCGTTGAAATCAAGCGTGACCGTCTCGCCGTTTTTCAGGAAGCCGTGAATTTCATCGTAAATCTTCTGCCCGTCTTCTTTAATGATACATCGCGGTCCGATCTTGTCCTTGATTGATAATTTCATATTTCCGTTCTCCTTTAAAACGGCGGCTCTACCTCATCTCGGAAACGATAGAGGTTTTCATCGCAGCGCAGTGTGATATGCATCACCGTGCCTTCGAATGAAATTTCCCGGTTCTCATACCTCTCGCCGTCTTTATCGATAATAGCATATCCTTCATTGCTGTAAACTTCTAGTTTGCCCTGGTTGATGTGGATAAATTCCTTCAGCAGGTCGAGGCCGGAACCTCCCGGCTCGCCAACCTTCGTCGTATTGCCCGCCTGAAATGCCCACCTTAGGCAACTTGCTCCGGTCAATTTTGAAACAAGTTTCACTTCGGCATACTGGCGGAGAAAAGTCCTGACATTGGCCGGAATGCCTCGGCCAAAATCAACCACTGAAAGGATCAGGTCGTTCTGCCTCCAGAAATGCTGCCCGCATGAAAATACGCCAATCTGCGTGCCGCTGTGCTCGAAGGCGTTGTTGTAGATTTCCCACATTCGGCCGGCTATGGCGTCCCTCAGCCGGTCGCTGACATGCACCCAGCCCTTACCGATCCAATTGTAGACCAGATAGTCCATGATCACATTCATATCGAGAGTCTTGTCTTCTCGATAAGGGATCGAGTTGCCGTCCCAAGCGGATGAGGGATGGCCGAAGGTTCCGGCAAAGCCGTTCTGGCAGATATTTGTCAATACCCGCTGATTGTGCAGAGTGCTCCAGTCGAAAACCACACTTCCGAGTCGTGATTCGATCAGCCTCGCTAACCCGCCTAGAAAAACCACAGCGTTAGGGCGCAGGAAGCCGCATCGGGAAAAGTCGAAACGCACATCCTCAAAGTAATCGTTGACCTGGCTCCAGATGGTAAATAACTGCTGGAAATCCCTAGGCCGGTCATTCAAGGTGTGGATCTGTATGACCTTCAGCACCATGCCTACAGTTCCCCTCGGAAGGCTTTGGCGAGAAGGGCCGCAGTGAAAGACTTTATATCATCTTCAATACCGGCCGTTTCAAGCTGGATGAGCTGGCGTCTCTTTGCGATTTCAGAAAAACGCGTCTGTTCCCCATATTCGGGTACAGGCACCAGAATCTTTTCGAGCTTTTTCAAGCCAAGCGTGCAGTTTCTTCCTGCCGACCCGGGAGATGCAGCACGGATATCCTGTATGCCGCGCTCACTGAGGAAATGGTGGCAGAGAAATTCAGAAGTCGCTTTTCCTTCATGCGGTACGTAGGAAATGAATCGGTGCGAACCGACCCGGCCATGATCTTCTGGCTTGGCAACTGCGATTGCCTTTTCCCAGGCAAAAACGTTGTTGAAAACCAGGTCACTTTCATGGATGCGGTAAATACGCTTGTTGCCGATCTGCTTGCCTGTGAGCACCGGCTTTTTGAATGTGCCTCTGCCAAAACTGCGTATCCCCATTTCCTCGTATTCTTCATTGGGCTCTGTTTCGATTTTACGTCGAACCAATGAGGCGACTTCTTTCAATGGTTCCCATTCGGCCCCCTCAATCATCTGACAGTAAAATGCTTTAAGCAGAATATCTAATTCCGCCTCACGTTCCGTCCCTGTTTTCCCGGCTTCTTCGGCTCGGCGTATCAGTTCTTCAATCCGCGCCACGATCCGGCGTTGCTCGTTGATGTCTTCGGGAGTCGGAACTGAGGTGTTATAAAGAAGGTCTCTTTTGATTCCAGGTTTAGGTCCTTGAGCGTGGATGCTAAGTTGAAGGTTGGTCAAACAGTAGAAAAGCCATTTTGCATCAAGGTTTTCAGGATACTCGTCTATGTAAAATGAGGTATCAATTGGCCAGCAAGATGTAGCTGAAAAATTCACCTCGCCGACAGATCCCTTTCGGCCAATAATAATCGTGGGCGCCTTCGTAATACTTTCTGAATGAAATCCAATGACCCCATTTGAACCAAAGACAGGGAGCGTCCCTTCCGGGTCACGATGCTTTGCAGCAAGTCCTTTTCCGTAATTGATTCTCACCAACTGTTCGATGGTTTTCAGAGGGAAAGGAGTGGTCTCATACAAGAAACTCATTCCCCATTCCCCCCGGCCAGTAATTCCTGCATTTCATGTATGAGCTGAAAGATACGTTCTTCCTTAGCGGCTACGGAAATGAGAATGTCCTCCGGTTCCGGGTGTTCGACGGTCTCCGCCTCAATTAAGTCGAGCCCGGACAGGGTCATGTTGTAGCCGTTGTCGATGATCTTTTTTGCCGGCACCAGCCATGCACGGCCTTCCTCGATTTCACGCTTCGGCCACATGCGCAGCATATCGGGGAAGTCGTTGCGATACTGGGAGCCGAACTTGCGGGCCTTGGAAAGCGAGGAGCCGTCGCCTTCCACTTTGAAAAACCAGACATCCTTGGTCGGCTTACCGGTATTCCGAAATATGAAAAAGCAGGTCGGGTTTGGGGTGTAGGGCTCGAACATCCCCTTGGGAAGGATCACCACCGCCTCCAAATCGAACTCTTTGAGTAGCCGCTCCTTGACGGTGATGTGGCTGCCGGTATCGCCAAACAGGATGCCATTGGGAAAGATGATCCCGGCGGTGCCGCCGGGGCGCAAACTTCGCAAGGCGTGGGCCAGGAACAAGACGTACTTATCCCCCTTCTCAATGCGGAGTGACCGCTTGGCGTCTCCGCGGGAACCTGAAAAAGGCGGGTTTTCAAGGATGTAGTCAAATTGAATTTCATCCCACTTATCTTCACTACCGCAGATGGAGTCGCGCTGGACCATGGGGCACTGATCAAAGCCGTGCAACATGGCGTTCATGGCGGCCATGCGCAGGATGTCCTGATCGCCATCAAAGCCATAGAATGCGTCGGTCTGAAGAAAATCCCACTGGGCTCGGGAGAGTTTGTCGCCAATTCCGATCTTTCGCGTATTCCCGTCAGGCGAAATCCTTTCTTGGATAAATTCAGGGCTGGTGTTGGCAAGCAGGATATGTTCGTAAGCTGCAATCAAGAATCCGCCGGAGCCGCATGCCGGATCGCATACCGTTCCGCCGATTCGCGGGTTGACCATTTGGGTGATGACCCGGATCAAATGGCGCGGGGTCCGAAACTGGGCCGCCTTTTTCTGCCCGCCCAATTCGCTGGCCAGGTATTCGAAAAGGTCGCCCTTGATGTCGGCATCCATGCCGAGAAAGGAGATGGGGGCGATGATGTCCACCGCCCTTCGCAGCGTCGCACCGTTGGGAATGACGATGGCGGCATTGCGGAAAATCGCTTGCGCGCCCTGAGAAAGCTTGGGGTGCCGGGCAAGTAGCGGCAATGTATCGCGCAGAGTGCGGAGCATGGCCTCGTTGTCCGGGTTGGCTGTTAGAAGGCTCCAGCGTAAGGGGTCAAAATCCAGATTTTCGTCACCGACATTATACTTTCCGAACAGAGAGCGGTGGTTGCCATTGCCGGCTTCCTGTTGCTCGTAGTCCATCTCTTCCAGCATCTTGACAAACAGCAGATAGGAAATCTGTGTGACATAGGTGATGGGGTTGGTAACGTTGTTGTCCCACATCACCTTACAAAGCGCCTTGAGCGTGTTCTGAATCTGGCCGCTGTCCATGTTGTGTATTCGTCCTTCTTGATTACGCCGCGAGCAAGGAGTTGAGTTCATCGACCATCTGTAGGAGCTGTTCTTTGCCGAAAAGTTGCTCCATGCGCGTCAAACCGCCCCACAGAGAAAACGGCGGTTGGCTGAAAAGACGCATGGTGATCGCTTCGCCGGTCATGACCCTGGCCTTGAGCAGGCGTAGCATCTGGGCCTGGCCCGGGTTTATGCTGTCGGAGTGTTCCGCCACCCATGTATTGAATGCCTTTTCGATGCGCTCTTCCCGTGTCAGGAACCGATCCATCCCCAAGCCTACCCGGATGAAATCGGTCAGAGAACCGGTGGGTTGCTCGAAAGCCCTGCGCAGGTTGTCTTCATTGAAATAGTGTCTTGGGGAATTTAAGCGACGGGCCAGGTCTTCCCATTCGGCGTCGGTGAGTTCTTCCCCCCGGAAGATTTTCTCTACGGTGGGCTCGGTCCGCCTGAGTTCGATGACCTTATTTTCCCACTGTTCCCTATAGGATTTGCGGTCTATGGCCAACCCTTCCGGGCCAACCAAGATGATTTCACGAGCGCGGATTTCATCGTCAAGCGAGCCTTCCGCGACCAGCAGAAACTCCCGCATTCCGCCTTTGGGATATGGGGTTACAGGCTGGGGCTGTTGGGCGTCGCCTTCCTCGATTTCACCGGTTTCCGCTGTGCGGTAACCCGGAGCCGCACCCACCAGTTTCGGCTTCTGATAGGCCTCGCCTGGGTCATTAAAGCGTTTGGAATTGCCGACAAAATCGTAAATGATGAACTCTTCCTTGCCAATCTTTGGGCAAAGTCGGCTGCCGCGGCCCCGCATTTGGGCGTATTTGATTGACGACATAGTGGGACGCAGCATGACCAGGTTTTCGATCTCCCTCTGGTCATAGCCGGTATCTAGCATGTCTACCGACACCGCGATCATTGGAAGGGGATCGTACTTGAATTCGTCGATCACCGGCTTGGGGTTGCCGTTATTGGTATAACAGGTGATCTTTTTGGCGAAATCCTGCCGGACCTGCGACGGCGAACGGTTGATTTGTCCGGCAATGCGCAGGCAATCCTCATCGGTCAATAGCCGATTGAACAGCCGGACCAAGACAGACGCCTGCTTCTCCGAAACGGAAAAGACGATGGTCTTGCGTGGACGCTCCCTGCTACGCTCTGCATCGGCTGAATAATATTCCTGAAGAATGGTGATCAGCCGGTCCTCAGATTCCACATCGCGGCCCCAAGCTCCGGGCTTGATCTCTTCACCCTCCCATTCCGCGCCTTCATAGGTCAAGACGCTTTCGGCATGATAAATTCGGTATTTGGCAAGATAGCCTTCATTGATCCCTTTCTGTATGCCGTATTCAAAGGTGGGCCGTCCTTCCTTCCTGACAGCGTCCCAACAATGGAAAAAGATATAGGTGTTGCGAACGAGACGTCGTTCATGTTCGCTGATATAACAAAGCTCTCCGGGATTCGGCGTGGCGGTCAGGCCGATGTGGATGGCATCAAAATGCCCAAGTGTCGCCCGGTGCGTATTGTAGATGGAACGGTGGCATTCATCGGTCACAACGAGATCGAAGTAACCATGGCCGAAGCCGTTACCACCGAGTTGGGTGGCAATGGTGTCTAGTGTGCCCACCACGATCTGGCCTTCAAGACTGCGCTTTCCGCCATAGAGAATAACGGTGGGCCAGTCACTAAGGTATTCGTCAAAAGTCTCTTTGGCCTGCTTGGCCAGCTCGATTCGGTCAACCAGGAAGAGAACGCGTGAGATAATGGCAGCCTTGAACCAGCGCTTCATGAGCATGGCTATGGTCAGTGTTTTGCCAGTTCCGGTGGCCATCTCAAAAAGCATTCGGCGTCGTCCGGCAATCAGGCCATCATCGGCTTTTTGCAGGCACTTAATCTGGTAGGGACGGGCCTCGATTTCCTCTCCCTTAAAGGCAAACCGATGGGGCAACGGCAGCAGTTTAAGACATTGTTTGATATCGCCCTTACGATGGAGTTTGATATTCGCTCTTCGCTCCAGGTCTGCCTGACCGGGAAAGCCCATAATTGGCCGGGCGTCGCCATCGGCATAATCCCAGAAATAATGGTCTTGCCCATTGCTTAAAATCACAAACGGCGCGCCAAGGGAGCACGCATAAGCCTTGGCTTGCTCTTTGGCGGTGTAGGGATCGACGGCGAAGCGCTTGGCTTCAAGGACTGCCAGCGGACGGGAACGTGAGTCCCTAAGTAGATAATCCGCCCGACCATCAGAAGCAGCTTCCTCCGTGGCAACCTGAGCTTTGTTTGTGATGCACCACCCAGCCGACTCAAGCAGTTTGTCGATCACAATTCTGGCATCGGCTTCAGTGCTCATTTCTCACCCCGCTCAATGGTAAGAAGCCCCTGCGCCGCCTTTTGGTCACAGAACATCTTTAAGTGAGCGCGGGCCAGTTTAGAAGGTGAGGTCTTGCCATTCTCCCAGCGGTTGACAGTAGCAAAGCTCACTCCAAGCGCATAGGCAAACTCTTCCTGGCTTAGCCCCAGTTGCCTTCTGACTTCCTTTACCAATTCAGGCATGTCATGGTTGCCCAAATCCATCGACTTTCCCTTTTTTCAGCATTCCGCCTACAACTATAGTGGAGGTTGAAATCGATCTCGCCTGGCATAGTATGACGTATGCTATGACACATGCAAGCAAAAACCAAAAAGGCCAGGATTTCCGAGTACCATTCAGGCACCCAGACGCAATCCCAACGATAAGGATTTCGCATCTGGCAGGGGATGCTAGTAAAAAAGTAAGTTGAAAAAAGACAGCTCAGGCTTTATAACACTGGCGGCAAAGTTCAGAGGGCGTAAAGCTAAACGAGGGAAATCCAATATCGGGATTGATGGAGTCACTGCCATAGCTCTGATTTTATGGTCTGTGGAGTTTTGGATATGTCATGGAGATCACCACCCCACCCAAACCTGCGATAAGAGAATAATATGCATTAGAAATCATGTTTTTTCAAATCGGAGGTACCTGCCACGATATTCGATTTAGGAAAAGTGAATATCTGATAAGAATATCAAAACCTCAAGCCACGCGACAGTATGCATAGTTCCCTTGCCAATTTATTTGCTTCTATAAGTTTTTGGTAGGTGAGGAAAAATAACAAAAATCCATCCTATCTTTAGGTTTCATGCCTTTAGTTATTGTTTAAGACAGTCCATGTGCTCACATGATCAGCGAAGATCCTTGCTCGGCATACTTAATTCGGTGGCGCTTTGAATTCCTGAAGCGATCTCTGGAATAATTCCCATGCTCACATAAATCGGACGAACTATCTTTCTCAACGCTGGAAGTCTATGGGCAAAAAAGGCTGAGCCCACCAGGCAAGTTATTCCACCGATAAATAATGTATGCGGAGCACCTATGCTACTGGCCAGAGAACCGGCGAATAAACTGCCAAAAGGGATCATCCCCATAATTGACATCGTGTAAAAGCTCATGATCCTGCCCCGTTTATCGTCGTCCACAATGGTTTGCAAAACAGTGTTGCTTGATGCCATTTGCACCATCTGTCCAAAACCGGTCATCAACATCAATGGCAAAGAAAGCCACAAGACTCGTGAAAGAGAAAAAGCAATAAGCCCTAAGCCAAAGATACTTGCAGCCAGTGCAATCAATCGCCCAAGTCCGAGAACAGTTCTTCTCGAAGCAAGGTAAAAGGCACCCACCAAAGCCCCCACACCGGACGCCCCCATAAGGAACCCCAGCGCATGGGGGCCACCATGGAGGATATCCTTGGCGAAAATAGGCATGAGTACTATATATGGCATTCCCATCAGACTCACCAGGCCAAGCAGCAACAAAATAGCTCGAATGGGGACAAAAGCAGATGCATACGTAAATCCCTCCTTTAACCCATACCACACCCGTGAACTTTGTGGTTTTAGATTCTTTGGTATGATTTTCATTGCGAGCAAAGCGCCAATTACCGCGAGATAGCTTATGCCATTTATGAGGAAACATATCCCCTCACCCACAGCCGCAACAAGTATCCCGGCTAGGGATGGCCCTAACAGACGGGCGCTATTCACCATAGATGAATTTAAGGCAATAGCATTCGCTAAATCCTCCTTTTCTTCGACCATTTCCACCAGGAAAGACTGACGGGTTGGCATGTCGAAAGCATTTATAATCCCCAGCAATAAGCTCAATAAGATAATGTGCCAGATCACGACTGTTTCGGTCAGCACGAGCAAGGATAAGATAACAGCTTGTATCATTGCAACAGTTTGCGTCAGAATCAATATGCGCTGACGATTCCAGCGATCAGCCAGTACTCCGGCAAGGGGCGTCAAAAGGAAGGCAGGAATCTGGCCGACAAATCCGACAAATCCCAGCAAGAAAGGGGAATTTGTTAATCGATAGACCAACCAAGCAAGGGCGATACGTTGCATCCAGGTGCCAATCAGCGAGATGGCCTGTCCTCCAAAGAATAAGCGAAAATTTCGGTGCTGCAAGGCCCGGATAACTGATTTTAGCCCTGTTGATTTCTCAGGTTTTCTTTGATTGACTTCCATATTTCAACCGCTCCACTTCCTTCTATGAATAAGTATAACACAATCTTCCAGGTCTCCTTGCAAGGCCAGGCTTTGGGACAAACGGCTAAGCAACTCTGTTGATTGCGCTGAAATACATCAGGTGATATACCACCCCCATCCATAACCAATAGAATGATAAAATAGCCGAGATAATTCTATCGGAATACCCTATTTTCTTGATAGCCAACAAAACGGCTGCAATTCCCAGGAGATGGGCAATCACCTGCATTAGCCAGATGGCGAGATTATAGTTTTCGAGAACTCCAAGAAACTGTCCTGCTGTAAAGGGTGTATTCATTTTTTCAGCAAAGATGCAATTCAAATTGCGTCATCACCTGCTTTTTCCTGTCATCGTGCTTTAATTTGTACGTATCCGGTATGACCGCTGCGATGGTCGAGGGCGAGAAAGATTAGTAGTTGATGTGGCTTTAAAGATTTCACCAGATCGAGAAGGCTTTCATAGCCCTCAATTGCTTGACCATTGATCTCCAGGATGATATCTCCCACTTCAAAACCCACTTCCGCAAGAGAACCTATGGGGTCAAGCCAAGCAATTGCAACTCCGTGCAGGAAATCAAGATTGTACTTTTCGGCTTCTTCGGCAGTTACAAGCCGAACCTCAGCACCCAATCGATCTCTGATGAGGATGGCCGATGTTTTGGTCGGATCTTCGAGATTTCCGATTTTAACTGTAAGCGCTACCTTCTCGCCTTTGCGGAAGACAGCCACCTTCACTTCTTGACCAATGGGGCTGAGGGCCACCTCTTTACGGAGGGCACGGGCGTTGGTGATCTCCTTTCCACCGTAGACAACGACAATATCTCCTTGTTTCATGCCGGCTTTCTCCGCTGGCCCTCCTTTGGCCACTTCGGCGATCAAGGCACCCTTGGTGCTCTCCACACCGAATGACCTGGCAAGTTCCGGCGTGAGATTCTGCACACTGATACCCAACCAGCCATGCTCTACCTTGCCGTGAGCAATCAGTTCAATGGGCGCCGAACCACGGAAAGTCTTCTGTTCCGCCTGCACAATGGCGGTGTGCAAACCAGCTGAGCCTTTCTTTTCATCCCCAGCTTGAGCCTGCACAGTTTGAAGCGGAATAAGCACCGCCGCCAACAGAAATACGAAGATTAGTAAACCGCCAAGGTTACGAAAACTCTTGCACAAGATACTTCTCACCATCTTCTCTGTTTGATTACGTTGATAGAGAAATCATTACTCCTTTTTCACTCATTTGATACCTGATCTCCTTTTTTTTCTTTGGTCTGAAAAGGCGTGCATCTTATGCATCTAGCCTTCTTGAAAGGTTCCGCAGATTCCTGGCTCGGCGACTCCTCGGCTACTCGATTCACGGATTCAACTCCAGGTTGGCTCCCACGCCTTTGGCGAACTTCGGAGAACCACGCATGGTTTTTCCTCCTTTTCTGAGGATGTTGCACAAGACTCTGGGTTTGATCGATCGATTTTTTGAGCTGGCCCCAATCGATAACCAACTGCTGAAACTCAGAAGGATTGATATGCGTTTCACTAGGTGCCGATCTGATCGACTTGAGATCGTTACAAAGGGTATTCACGGTAGTAAAGGACTGGTGGAGACTATCAATAAGCGGCAAGTTATGGTCTTTCCAGTATTGACGACCAAGAAATATGCAATCTGACAACATGGTGCTTACATCACATTCCAGCTGTTTGAGATTTTCGATGAGCTGCGTCAAATCATTGTGCTGGCATTGATTGTCCCAGGCTGCATAATCGTGTTCCAGCATATCCATGCTCCTTTGGACGATATCCGCGTCACGCATGAGTTTCCGGATATCCCTTCGAAGTATTAGACTCACGGACCCCCCTCCTCTTTCTGCTCGCTTGTGTGTTGGCTGGGTCTTCTCACAAAGCTTTCTTTCTGGGTCTAATATAAGGAGAGAAGATTTCAGGGGCCTTTCAAGAACATTACAATTTGGTAAGGTTCTTTGAGATGGATGGTTCTAAGATAGGTGATCGTCTGAGGGAAGAGAAATGGTGAATGTTGATCCTTTTCCGGGTTCACTGAAGACCTTGACCTGACCCTTGTGGGCCTGGACAATGGCCTTTACCAGGCTCAGGCCTAGGCCAAGTCCTTTTTGTGAGCGGCTTTGATCGCACCGATAGAGACGGTCCCAAATTCTCGAGACTTCTTCCGGATGAATCCCGATTCCGGTATCCTTTACGAGGATAACGATCTTTTGTCCGCTGTGGTTTGCTTCGATATCTATTCTCCCGCCGTTGGGTGTATATTTTATGGCATTATCCAGCAGATTTGCCAAGACTTGCCTCATCCGGTTGGGATCCGCAGTCAAGTAAAGGTCATTTGAAGCCAGCGTATGCACGAGTATACCCTTATCCTCAGCAACATAACGGTAAAGCTCGGCAACACCCTCTATCAGAGCAGAGACATTCACGCTTTTTAGATCCAGTTTCATCACCCCTGTCACCGCCTCTGAAATGTCCATCAGGGTGTTCAGCATCGTGAGCATCCGTTCCGATTCCTCTATGCAGTCGGCCAGGGCTTCCCGGCAGATCTCCGGGTTCTGATCCGATTGCAACGCCATTTCGGCGGTACCCCGGAATCTCGTTATAGGGGTTCGCAAATCATGGGCGACATTATCCAATGAATCTCTCATTCCATTTATTAAGGTCTCAATCTTTTCCAGCATTCCATTAAAGAGCGTGGCTAACTCGTCAAGCTCGTCACCTGTCTGGAGGCTCGGCACGCGAGCGTCCATTCTGCCGGGACCCAGAGAGCGGACGGTACTGATGAGGTGGCGGATTGGTCGAAGCGCTCTAAACGCAAGAAATGCTCCGCCAGCAAAGCCAAACAGAATCAGGGGAACCATGACGGCCGTAAAGATCTCACGAAAATGCCTTAGAGTCTTTTCTCGATCCTCGGTGCTCTTGCCGACTTGCAGCAGATAATCATTGGACAAAGATATTGAAGCAACTTCAAGCACATTTCTATTGTTTTTTCCGGGTAAACGAGCCCACGTAATAGTTGTATTGAAAGGCACTTTTTCAAGCTGTTTGATGTCGAATTCTACCCACTGATAGGGAATAAATAAGAAGAGGGTCTTATTTTCCCGCCCTGCGAGCCGGACAAAAAAAGGGATTTTCTTTTCAAATTTTTTCTCAATAGTGACTTCTCTTTCTAGCAACTCCCTGCCTCCTGTTTGATAAAGGGCTGAAAGCTCCTCGAGTCTTAACTGAATAGCCTCATAATCCTGTTTGTTTAAAGATGACGAAAGAAAAAAATATGCGAGAGCAAAAAGGAATAAAGCACTTAAAATAAAAATGCCCGAATACCACACAGTGAGCCGGAAGCCGATTTTTTTTCGTAGTTGCTTAAGAGACCTTAAGGACATAGCCAACTCCGCGGATGGTATAAATCATCTTGGCATCGAAATCCCGGTCCACCTTGTTTCGTAACCGGCACACCAACACATCCACGACATTTGTCTGGGGATCAAAATTGTAGTCCCAGATATGTTCCAGAATCATGGTCTTGGAAATCACCCGTCCCACATTGCGCATCAGATATTCAAGCAGAGCGAACTCGCGAGGCTGTAGCTCTATTCTTGTGCCTGTTCTGATAACCTCCCGTGTCAGAAGGTCCATGGAAAGGTCTCCTACGCTAAGAACGGTAGGCTCTGCTGCCCTGGAAGCGCGTCTGATTAGTGCCTGTACCCGTGCGAGAAGCTCGGAAAACGAAAAAGGTTTGGTCAGATAATCATCACCCCCAGTTTGAAGCCCCTTGACCCGATCGTCTATCGATCGCTTGGCACTCAGGATAATTACCGGTGTGTTGATCCTTTTCCGCCGCAACTCCTCGATGAGAGTCAGACCGTCCAATTTTGGCAACATTATGTCGATGATGGCTGTATCGTAAGGCTCGGTTGAAGCCATATAAAGGCCCTCCTCGCCATCTGTCGCATGGTCCGATGCAAACCCCGCCTCTTTCAGCCCCTTTAGAATAAAGGTAGCAATCTTTAAATCATCTTCAACCAGGAGTATCCGCATCTCTGTTAAACTCCTTTTGCTGTCAGGCAATTAGGCTGCCCTTGCTCCGCCTCATCGCTCATTCGCCCTCACATTTTTATCATATCACACGGGCTTTTTGGATCATATTCATATAAGTTTCGTCAGCCTTTGGGTATCTCCAATATTGATAACCTCGTAAAAAGTCTGAAATCTGCCTCTTTCGTCATTCCGGCGAACCCCGGATCGGGGTCCGGGTCAGGCGCCGGAATCCAGTATTTTCAATAGGTTACAGACTCCGGCTTACGCCGGAGTGACGGTGTTGGCGACTTTTTACGAAACCATCACTATTGGATATACCGCCTTGGGTGGATCCGGGCCTGGGGGTGGTAGCGTTAGATTCATCTGTTTCCTCTATCTGTTCATTCTAATTCCAGTATTGAGAATCCGGTAGGCCTATGTCATTTGGCGATAACCCCTTTGAGCCCTCCGGAGATGAGAGAAGCAAGGTCGGCTAAAATGCGCGGTAGCGCAAGACCACCGGGGGAGGCCAGGTATTTGCGTTCCCACGTGGGGTCGAACTTCTCCTTGTATTGACGCAATCCCTGGAAGTTGTAGAAATGTTCTCCATGCCGGAAGATAAAGGCCCCTACCCGGTTCCAGAGCGGTGCGAGCGCCCTGTCTTCGAGCCCGGAAAGGGGGGCCATTCCAAGGCTAAACCAGCGATATCCCTCCTGCTTTCCCCAGAGTATAAGGTGGGTAAAAAGGTAATCCATTACACCGTGAGGGGCTTCAGAGTTGTAGCGCATGAGGTCTATGGAGAGTTCCTTCTTTTTTCCTCCCGCCCATATATTGGCAAAGGCTACAATTTTTCCATTCTTTCGCACAATCCCGGCAGGAAAGCGCTTCAGGTAATCTTCGTTGAAGAACCCTAAAGAGAATCCTTTTTCCCTGGTATTTTTCTCCGCAAGCCAGGCATCGGAAATTCGCTTTAACTCAGGCAGGAGAAGCGGGACGTCTTCTGAGGCGATCACTTCAAAAGTGCAGCCCTCCTTTTCAAGTTTGTGAAGGACATGGCGCAACCCTTTTCGGTTGCTACCCTCAAGGGAAAAGGTTTCCAGCGGAATGCGGGCCTCCTCACCGAGCTTAAGCACGCTGAGATCAAGATCCAGATAGAGATGGATTTTTTCCGGGCCGATCTCGTAGAACACGGTCCAACCATCGTACCGATCGCATAGCTCGTGAAATCTCCAAAGCAGCTCGGGCCATTCTTCTGCCGGGCCGATGGGATCTCCCATGGCCACCCAGCTTCGGCCCATGGTGTTATACATGATAAAGGCGTTCCCTTTTTGGTTGGTGAGAAACGTCTTATCGCCAAGCAAGGCAAGATTGGCATATGTCCGGTGTGATTGCTGGACGACGGCTGTAACCTTTTCCAAATCCTCATGTCCCAGCATTACCAGCTTCGGTGGCGCAGGACGCAGCAGTCTGCCTATGGCAAAGATTAATGCAGCCGCAGTAGCTCCCATGGTTGCACGGAGAAACCGGGGTGCATCGCCCGCCAGGGTAAAGCGCCACCAGAGATCATGGGAATACTCGACATGCTTGTAGGCGAAAATCCCCAGCCAGGTTGACCCGGAGAGCACAAGAATGATGAGAACAAGCCAACCGGTGGTGAGGGGCTCGCTGAAGAGGGAGGCCTTCCGGTAGAAGTAGCGTCGGCAGGGCAGAAGTGCCCCGAGCATGATCCCTAAGGCAATCGCCTCCTCGTAGTCAAATCCTTTGAACAGGGAAAATGCTATTCCTGCTCCCAAGAGAGCTGCGGTAAGAATGTACGCTGCATCGAGTCTGCGCCGAAGGCCCCAGGCTACGATTAGCAACCCTGTGCCAACCAGGCTCCCGAGAAAGTGGGAAATCTCAATCACCGGCAGGGGCAATAAATCCGTTAACCACTCCAAACGCCAGGCCACCGCAGGTATCGCCCCGGAGAACAGCAGAATCGCGCCGCTCACAAACGTGGTAAAGGCAAGCACATGCGGCACCAGTCTTGGAACCCATTGGCCAAAGATGTGGGCAAATCGCTGAAGGCCCTCTTTCTTTTGCAGTATCTCATCAGTTCCAAGCAGCACCACGGCGAGGGCTAGCGGGAGGAGGTAGTATATGGCTCGGTAAGCCAAAAGTGATCCAAATATCGAGGAAGCAGGTAAAACGGGAGAAAGAAGAAGCAGAATGACCGATTCAAAGACGCCGAGTCCCCCTGGTATCTGGCTTGCCAGCCCTGCGATTTGGGCCAGTAAAAAGACGCCGAGAAACCCATGCCAAGAAAGGGTAGACGCGGCTGGAAGAAGCGCATAGAGAACACTACCGGCCAGGGCCCAGTCAAGGGAAGCGATGGCGATCTGGACGAGGAAGAGCCGGGTTGAGGGGAGGGGGAACTCCCATTCGCGGATCTTGAGAGGCCTTTTTCTCAAGGAGCTCCACAGAATATATCCCCCCACAAGCATAAGGAATATCACCCCAAGGGGGCGAATGGAAGAAAAAGGGAGGTGAAGCGTTTCAGGAACCATTATCGGCTCAAACAGGAACACTACACCTCCCAGGGAAAAAAACCCAATCCAGAGGGTCAGCGTACAGAAGGCGATCACCTTGGTGATCTCCAACGCAGAAAGCTCCCAGGCCGAGTAGAGGCGATAGCGTACTGAGGCGCCGGCGATCATGGAGAGCCCTATGCTGTTGCTGAAGGCATACCCTATAAAAGAGGCGAGCGCAGTCTTAGCGTATCCGAGCGGATGTTGGATGTAGCGTAAGGCCAGGGTATCGTAACCCGTCATAATGAGGTAGCTCAGGATGGTAAGGGCAAAGGCCAACAAAAGGCGGGGACCAGGAATTTCCGCCAAGTGGCGCACTATATCATGGTAATGGTACTCCCTCAATTCGTGATGGAGGACCCAGAGGGCCACGGCGAAAAGAAGCAGGCCAAGCAAGGGGCCGAGACTATGGAGAAATCTCCTTTTCATTCTAAACCGCCCTCAGATCACGGTATTATCGGACTCAAAACCTCACGATTTTGTCTGCCCTAATCTTCTATTTTAAAGGCCTGAATTTTGCCCCAGCTTTTTGCTTAGGTGAATAACATAAAAATGGCGGATTTTGCAAGTGAACCACGGATGTAAAATGCATTGACTCTATTGCCTGCCTATGTAATCCTTAATTACAATGTTACCTTAAGCAATGGTAATGCTTGCCCGGGTCGACATTTTGCTGTCAGCCTTTTCGGAATACCGGTCAGCAAGTACATTGATATTGATGACGCCGAGGCCATTTTGAGGGCCATTCGCCTCACCCCTGATGACAGGCCCATTGATCTCATCATTCATACGCCGGGCGGCCTCGTGCTCGCCGCCTCGCAGATCGCCCACGCCATCCAGAAGCACAAGGGCAAGGTGACGGTGTTCGTCCCGCACTACGCCATGAGCGGTGGCACCCTCATTGCCCTTGCTGCCGACGAGATCGTGATGGACCCTAATGCGGTGCTCGGACCTGTTGATCCCCAGATAGGGCAATATCCCGCTGCCTCAATCATCAGGGCAGTGGAAGCCAAGACGCCGGAAAAGGCGGAGGATCAAACCCTGATCCTCGCCGACATCTCAAGGAAGGCCATCAGCCAGGTGGGCTCATTGGTTTCCGAGCTCCTTGAGAAATGTATGCCTCAAAAGGGTGCTAAGCAGCTTGCAGAGCTCATTACCACCGGACAGTTCACCCATGATTACCCCATCACCGTGGAGCGTGCCACATCAGTGGGCCTGTGTATCTCAACTGATATGCCGAAATACATCTATGGCCTCATGGAACTCTATCCGCAGACAGGCGCTGGGAGGCCATCAGTCAACTACGTGCCGATAAAGGAGTCTCCTTGAGACAACATTGTTATCAGACATGAGGAGTTGAGCATGGACTGGACATGGTTCTCAATAGACAAACTCATGGATACAAGCACCGGCTCCGGTGCCCTGGCACTCGCCGTTCTGATGTTTTTCCTGGCCTGGACGGCCGCGGCTGTCACTTCCCGCTTGCTCCGTCGGCCGATCTGGACGGTGGGAAAGCTCAAGCGGAAGGTGGATCGGACGGTTATCCGCTACCTCATGCGGCTGAAGAACCTGATCATCTTTTTGGTCGCGATTTTTATCTACGCCAGTCTTGTGCCGAGCCTCAGGGCCCTGGTGGGCACCCTGATAGCCGGCGCCGGGATTACCGCCCTGGTACTGGGTTTTGCGGCAAAATCGACCCTGGCGAACCTGATCTCAGGGCTGTCGTTGGCGATTTATCGTCCTTTTCGCATAGGGGACATGGTGACCATAGAAGATGAATACGGCACCGTGGAGGACATCACCCTTCGCCACACCGTCGTGAGAACCTGGGAGTACAAGAGGCTCATCATCCCCAACGAGAAGATCGACAGCATGACCCTGATCAACTATAGTATTATTGACCCTGTCATGCTGTGCATCGTGGAGGTGGGCGTGAGCTATGATACCGACATCGACCTTGCGAGAAGGTTGATTTTGGAGGAGGCCAACAGGTGCCCGCACCGCGATGACAAGGCAGATGAACCCTGGGTGCGGGTGATTGCCCACGACGATTTTGCCATCAGGCTTCGGCTCTATGTCTGGGTGCCCGATGTGAACGGTATGTGGCTCGGGAGATTCTGGCTCCTGGAGCACATCAAGAAACGCTTTGACAAGGAAGGTGTCGAGATACCGTTCCCCTACCGTACCGTGGTGTTCAAGAAGGATCTTCCACCCGCTCGACAGGAGGAGATGGAACCTGGGGAGTCCAGATGAACAGGTGCCCTGTGAGTTAGTTGTCTTTGATCTAATGTAATCCCCAGGAACGCCTGTTATTAAACTAAATAGTATGATGAGCTCAGCCAGAAGGATTAAATTAGGCGCCAAGCCCTCTCGAGGCACCCTCGGGACCTTTGCCGGGGTGTTTACCCCGAGCATCCTCACGATCTTGGGCATCATCCTCTTTTTACGGCTGGGATACGTGGTGGGAAGCGCGGGCCTGGGCCGGGCCCTTCTCATCATCTGTCTTGCGAATATCATCTCGGTGTTGACAAGCATCTCACTCGCTGCAATCGCCACGAACCTCAGGGTCAAGGTCGGCGGTCACTACTATCTGATCTCACGAACCCTGGGCGTGGAATTCGGGGGTGCCATCGGGATCGTGCTCTTCCTCGCCATGTCCGTATCGATTGCCTTTTACTGTATCGGGCTGGGTGAGGCGGTTGCCAGTATGATACCAAACGCGGGGGAGGCACTTCCACAGATCATCGCCGCTGTTGCCATTTTATTCCTCTCGATGTTCGCCTGGTTGGGCGCTGACTGGGCCACCAGGCTCCAGTATGTGGTGATGGGTGTTTTGGCTGCATCGCTGCTTAGTTTTTACCTCGGCGGCCTGGCTCATTTCGATGGTGCGCTGCTCGCTCAAAACTGGTCGGCTCCGGCTGTAGGCCCCTCATTCTGGATCCTCTTCGCCATTTTCTTTCCCGCGGTGACGGGCTTCACGCAGGGCGTGAGCATGTCGGGCGACCTGAAAGAGCCGAGCAGAAGCATCACGCTGGGCACCTTTGCAGCGGTGGGAATTTCCATTGTTATTTACCTGACAGTAGCGGTGGTGTTTGCCGCGGTGATGCCAAAAGAGGCTCTGAGCAGGGATTACCACGCGATGAACCATGTAGCAGTCGTTGGATGGCTCATTAGCGCAGGGGTGATCGCCGGCACCCTCTCTTCTGCTATGGCCTCCCTGCTGGGTGCGCCTCGCATACTCCAGTCCTTGGCACAGGACAGGATCTTCTCCTTTCTTCTACCCTTTGCCCAAGGCGCGGGGCCGGTTCAGAATCCCAGGCGTGGTGTACTTTTTTCAGCGGGCATTGCCATGGCAACGGTGGGCCTTGGAAAACTGAACGTGATCGCCCCTGTGGTCTCCATGTTCTTCTTGATCTCCTACGGGCTCCTCAACTACGCCACCTTTTATGAGGCGCGAGGGGCAAGCCCTGCGTTTCGACCGACCTTTCGGTGGTTTCACAACCGTTTGTCGCTTTTGGGCGCGCTGGGGTGTTTGGGCGTGATGCTGGCAATTGATCTGGTGAGCAGCGCGGTTGCCGTTGCGGTGCTCTTTGGCATACATCAGTATCTCCAGAGGACTGCTGGGCCAGCGAGATGGGCTGACAGCAAGCGCGCATATCACTTTCAACTCATGAGAGAGCACCTCTTTGCAATTCCCGGCGAACCGGACCACCCCCGTGACTGGCGCCCCCAGCTGCTGGTATTTTCCGATGATCCGCCCAGGCGCAGAAATCTCTTGCGATTCGCCTCCTGGATCGAGGGTGACAGCGGCCTCACTACGGCGGTGAAGATACTGGTGGGGCAGGGGAAGAAGGTTTACCAACAAAGGGCAGAGGCGGAAGCAGAGTTCCGGGAAGAGATTGAAGGGCTTGGCTTGAATGCCTTCTTCAAGGTAGTGGTGGCAGCGGATTTCCGGATCGGAGCCCAGACCCTGTTCCAGTCCTTTGGCATTGGACCGATACGGGCGAACACGATTCTGCTTAATGGGCCTGAACAACTAATAGATGAGAAAGATCCTCAGGGGCGGCGGCAATACGGCCGCTATCTCAGCGAGGCCTTTCGTCTTGGCTCTAACGTGGTGATCTTCAATGCCCAGGAAGAGAGG
>Ga0307434_1000275_pt1 | contig 40983 bp, 77 predicted proteins | sample SalMarWE160220MG_FD_202156 | JGI IMG/M metagenome (GOLD analysis project Ga0307434, IMG submission 202156) | Salt marsh sediment microbial communities from the Plum Island Ecosystem LTER, Massachusetts, United States - WE1603-220 | ecosystem: Environmental > Aquatic > Marine > Intertidal zone >... | reverse complement strand
ATTTCGGCCTTCCGAGCGCGCAGAGATTCGACTACCCCCTCCCTTCAGAAATTCGCGCTATGACTGAGCTACAGCCTTCGAGTTTTTAATCAATGCTCGAATCAATGATTGTCACTGAATTATAAGACTTTGCTCAATCATTGTTCAATAGAGAGACACAGAGACAAGGAGCAGACAGGAGTTGAAGGGTGCGCGCAGTTGCTGTCTACTACTGGGCTACAGGGACAGCACTATCACAGGGCTTGAGTATAGTAATACAACACTGATTAACACTGACTCGTAGAGCTATGACTAACAGTGGATTGTAACCATGCTAATTATATATAATATATATGTTATGTATATACATATATGGTAATATATGTTATAGCATTTAACCTTGTTTTATATACTTTTTAGCCAGGTTTTTAATAGATTTGAAGATAATATATAATAGTTAGCATATTAAAGAATAAGTAAGGTAATAATAATTAATATGAATAACAGCAATAAAATAATAGATAGTTAATAACTATCTATTATATATCCTTACTTATCTTGTTATAGAGACAACAAATTTATTTTACTTGATAACAGCATTGTATCATATATTATTATTTATTTCTTTGTTTTTTAAACTTATTTTTATTTGTCCTCAATGATATCTCTTGATTAAATTTACACCCTAAACATTGTAGACTATCATTGAATTCATATTTATTTATACAGTATTGACAAGCAAAATGATTGTCAATATCTTTAAAAAATTTATCTAAGTCTATCATATAATTTAACTATAACAAGAATAAGCTTTTTAAATTTATCTTTAATAACTTTAAATATTTTTTGTTTAATAGATAACTGTCTATATGCCGGAAAATTAACTAAAGAAATTTCATCCAAATGACCAACTAACTTCTCGTCATTTTCTCCGTAATTTAAATAAATATCAGTGTCCAATAAAAATAATTCATGATTAGATCCCAATTTATTCATCCCCTTTAATTCTTTCTATTATTTCCTTATTATCAATACCCATAAGTTTTAGCATATTAGTACAATCAAAAAATATTTCTGGGACTTCTTCATCCTTTAATAATTGACTAAATGATCTAGAAAATCCCCATTCATTATCCATTGTTGTTTCGATATCTTTAATATAATCGATCATATTAAAGATTAATTCTGCCATTCTATCACTCATGACTTTTACCTCTACAAGCTTCAACGGCGGCATTTCCGACCCGATCACTGAAAGATTCTTCGATTCTAACATCACCATACATTTTAAATTTTTCCTGAAGAGAATCAACGAAAATTCCATTTATTTTGCCTAAACTCCTAAGATAAATTCTATAAAGGGCAATATTAATATTATGCTTTAAATTTTCAGTTGCTAATTGATCAATAAGCTTATTGAGTTCTTTCAAACTTAACTCTGGTTTTAAATCAATATATATTTGCATTTTTACCTCCTATTTTTTATCCTTTCTAAATTTAAACATCAATATCAATATTAATAAGTTAATGATCATATCAAAAATAATACAAAAATATAGACTTAATTTATCCACTTTTATTCTCCTCCATTATAATTTAGATTCTTTTAGTAATTCATCAATATTTTTCTTTAGATATTCAGAAACTTTTATATATCCTTCAGTATTATATTTTTCCTCAAATCCCCTGGCTTTATTTCTCCCAGGACGAAAACCTGTTATTTCATCCCCATTAAGGTCAACATAAATTGACCATCCAAACACCTGTAATATAGTATTTATAAACCATAATAGGCCTGATTCTCTAAATTCTTTTATCGTTCTTTTATCTTTATTACTCATTTTTATTCTCCTTCATTGTTTTTTTGTTATGACAAGTCTGGCATAAAGGTTGCCAGTTTTTTTCATCCCAAAACAAATTTAAATTACCTTTATGAGGTCTTATATGATCGACAACAGTTGCCGGAACAATAAAACCTTCTTTTTGGCATTTCCGGCACAAAGGATGATCAATAAGATAATTAGTCCTGGCTTTATGCCATTTGTAATTATACATCTTTTGAGTATATGTGTTTGCCCTTCTATGGATATTACAATATCTTTGTCCAGCCTTTACGGCACGAAAACACCCAGGCCGGGTGCACTGTTTTTTTGTTCTATATGGCATATTTAAGCTCCAAACTAATTAGTATTCACAAGAATGATAATAACATTATATAATATAAGTGGAGGGATAAAAATGATAAAAAAATATGAATTAAGAGCTGATCCAAAAGAATGCAAAGATGATAAAACCTTATATAAAATGAGATTAAACATAAATGATAAAATTAAAAAAGTATTACAAGGCACTAAGGAAATGCTAAAAGAGCATGATAAATTTGAAATATGGAAGGTAAAATTGCCTTATGAAATCAAATTAGTTTTAATTTTGAAAAATTCTGAAGAGGACTTTTTAATAATTGAAGCTATTGCCATAAATCCTAGTAAACAAGAATTAAAAAAAATGCAAGTCGAGTTTAATTCTTGTCTAAAAAAACAATGCATTAATACTGTCATAAAAGATACTAATAATTATTAGATAATCTATATTCAAAAATTCTATTTTTAGCAATTTTAAAATAATATGGATCTATTTCATAACCTATAAAATAGCGTTTTAAATTTTTAGCAGCTATACCAACATTACCTGATCCCATAAATGTATCTAAAATTATTTGATTTTCTTCAGTATAAGTTTTTATTAAATATTCTAATAATTTGATAGGTTTTTGGGCCGGATGGTATGGTCTTTGTTCTTTATTAAAGAACAACAAATTATTTGGGTAACACATATCTTCAGGTATCGTTTTTTTCACTAATTTGTAATGATATCCGTATAAACTAGAATGATATATTTTTTTTTTGCTGGCCGTATATTTTTAGGATCATTTTTATATAATTGTGGTATATATAGGGATTGTTTTTTATAAAATATAGAGATTGTTTCTGTTTTCCGCATAGGCTGTTTTTTACAATTTAAAAAATTTGTTGCCTTATCCTTAACCCATATCCAGTCATATTTTAACTGTTTAAGGTTATGATATTTTATTATTGTAGAAAATGGCTCCATACCAAATATGGCAATACAACCATTTGGCTTGATTATTCTTTTATACTCTTTCCATAATAATTCAATATCAATTGCTTTGTCCCAATTAGCCGCCGTCATATTGTAAGGTGGATCTGTTAAAATCATATCTATAGATCCAGGACTTAAATTTTTCATGGCAACAAAACAATCAGTATTTTCAATTTTTATCATTTTTCCCTCTTTATATGATATAATTTTTTTATGCCTATAAAAATATAAATTTAAATGTTCGTAAGGGAAAAGGCCGATTATAATTTAATCGGCCTTTTTTTGACAGAAAATGAAAAACTTTATAACTTATTATAATACAAAATTATTGCCGTCAAATGTTATATTTAGTGATTTTTTTTTAATTATATCATAAAAAACTTAAAACTATACTTTTTAGTATAGTTTTAAGAAATAAACATAATTCGCAAAACACAAATATTAGAAGTTTTAATATAAAACAATAACAACATTATTATAACATAAAAATATTCACTCTTTAAAGGGTGAATATTTTTGAATGCATTTCTGGTTTTTGGACAGATGTTAAACAATCTACAGTCTATATATAATATATAATAAATAAATATATAAAACAATAAAAATACCCATAAGTTTATGAGTATTTTTAATATAGTTTTATTTACAATGTGGATTTATTATATTTACTAAGTACATTATACATTATTACTCTTCAATGGTATACTATTAATTATACTTAAGGAATATCTTATATTTTTTCATCTCCTAAATAAATTGGGAATGGATCATTGTCTGGATGATCTTTTTTTTTACCATTTAATTTATATTTTTTACACTCTTTATTAGTTAATAAAAAAATATTTAATCCCTGTTCTTTATCAAAAAAAATTATTTCAAAAATTACTTTGAAAATTAAAACAATCAATTTTATCCCCCCTTTTTTTATAGGTCCTCTATCCCCTGCCGGGAATTTGTCTCTATATATTGATTTTATAGCCTTTAGGGGAGAGGGGAGACCCTTATTTAATTGAATCCATTATCTTTTAAATAATCTAATAAATCTTCGACCAAAATATTTTTGATATATACACAATAATTTTTACTAGTACCAAAATCGTCATTTTCTTTCCAATCTGGAAAATGTCTTTTTATTGATTCTTTTACTGTTTCATTTTTTCTAACATATATTTGGCCGGACCATTCAATATTTTTAAATTCAATATTAAAAACAAAATAAAACATATTGCTCCTTTTTAAATAAATTCATATTCCATTCTTTTTATATTTTCAGAAAACATTGCAACTGCACTTAAACAACAAAATTCATGTTCAGTCTTGGCACCTCTATAAATTTTAAAATTAGTTGCTAGAGACAAAGAAAATCCCCTAACAGCATCCTCTTTTAAGATTGATAATTTTTTTTCTATTAATCCAATTACCTTGTAACTATCAGATATTTTTTTCTTGATTACATCAAAATTATTAATTCTCATAATTTCAATATAATTATAATCTTTTTCATCATCTGGAAGGGTAGTATCAACAATTTTGTTATTATGTATATTCCATAGATGAATAAAATGACAATTTTCATGCTCTATAAATCCTATACATAAATCTAATTTTTCATATTTACATATTTTAAAGCTATTATCAGTACATTCATTTTTTTTAGCCTTATATTTTGTACTTAATTCTTTTGATAATTTACAATTTTTTTCCACGTTCCCTCCTACAAAAACATATCTTTTATATTATTAAATTCTTCTTCGGAAACATTAAAATTTTCCTTTTTTAATCCATCCGGGCCATTTTCATTAACAAAATCAAATATTTTAAAAATTTCGTTATAATTTGGATAAGCTTTAAATATTGCCTTGCAAATTTCTTTTCGTTTCCTCTCCATAGTTTTTAATATTCTATAAAAATCGTATAATTCATATCCTAAACTAAGTACCATCATTCCGCTTCCGTCACCTTTAAAAATCTTGCCAGTAAAAAAAAATATATTTGTTTCATAAATTTCACTGGTTCCGTCCTTTTGGTAAACTTCAATTTTACATTTTTCAATTTCTTTTTTTTGCATTTTATACCTTCTTTCTATTTATAAATTTAAGCGCTGCCGTAATGGTAACTAAAAAAATGATCCTCTTCATAATCTGCATGTATATGTAACTTACTTAATTTATTTAAATCCTCTAAAGATATATTTTTAGGTGATATGCAAATATATAAAGTGTCATGTTCACAATGAAAAGGATAAGTAGGATCTTTATATTTTAATAAAATATTTAAAGCTTTTATAAAATTTTTCATTTATTCCTCCATATGTTTAAATTTTGATTTCCAATCAACCCGATCTCTATTATATTTACTAAATTTATGTATTATATCCTTAAATTCTTCAGGAATACAAAAATTGTATTCGGCATAGGTTCGGTCGTATGAATCATCTTTATTATTTAAATAATATTTATTTTTTGTTAAAATTTTGTTTTTATAAAGTTGCCGATTATTACCACCGGTCCGGGTATATACCCAAATTTGATTATTTTGATAATCAATTCCAGTATCCCGGAACCTTTCAACTTTTTTTATATCTATTTCAAGCATTGATAATATTATGTCGCTGTATGGATTCATTCCATATATCAAATGATACATTGACATTTTATATTTTCCTCCTATAAATAAATGGAGAATCTTCAGATATTAAAACCTGGCCATTAATTTTTAACTCATTTAGAGTTGGCATGGCCCTAATAATAATCTTTTGGTTTTCATCTAAAATCTTAATAAATTCTTTACTAGATCCATAAAATATATAATCATATGCCTTATAAATTTGTAATTCATAATCGGCATCGATTATGCTAATATTATATTTTAGCTTTGGTTTTTTATTCTCCACTTCATTTAATATTAAATTTTCAATCCAGATTTGTCTTGGTTGCAAAGTGTAAGACAGAAAAGAATTCATTTTTTCAATAGTGCTTGCATTCAAGCCTATTGTTATATTAGTTTTTTTATTCATTTAAACCTCCTATTAATATTTATATTCATTATAAACAATACTTATTAAAAAGGCAATATAACAATAGTTATTATTTTTTATTTTTTAAATTTTCTAAAATATGTTTAATGATATCAACAGTAAAACAATTACCTAACATTTTATATCGTTGAGTATTAGAAATATTTTCTTTAAAAGTGAAATTGTCTGGAAGTGTTTGCAATCTTTCACATTCTATTGGAGTTAATTTTCTAATATATCCCTCGATTAATATTCCATGTTTATCCTGACTTGTCAAAGTATAAAATTTCTTACCATTATTAAATCTTTGACCATTTTGCCGTTTATTAATTCTATCTGGAGTAATACAACCAAAAAGATATTGTCCCATTTTTGCAGCTCCTCCTCCAGCGCAATCGCATAAAGTGACAGCTTTATTATGAATAAGATAAACTCTATTTGATTGACTATTTTTATTAAAATATCCGATTTTACCACTTTTTATCTCAGTATTAATAATTTTAAGTGTTTTATCAAATGGCACTATATATTCATTTAAAGAAATACTTATTTTACTTCCTTCGCCTTTATTTGTTGTTAATGTTTTAGATTTATTTTCAATGTTGGTTACTACTCCATTTATTCCCTTTCCAGATGGATTAACATTAAAATCAAAAACCATTTGTCTAGAATGTTTTTTTAAATAATCTCTGGACGATGCACGATTATAAGTAGAAGTTAAACAATGTGATTTTTTATTATCTACAAAAGTATTTTCATGTATAATATCCTTTAATAAAATGCCTTTATCATTAGGCTGATTAATTTTAAAATTTGCCCAATAATATCTGTTTCTATTTTGCGCCGATAATAAAGCACTATTAATAAGAACCGGATTTACTCCTAATCTTTTCGATATAATATTGCAAATTTCTTTTTTCATTCTTACATTTTCTAAAACCCAATATTTAGGATTTAAAGTTTTTATTATATTTTCAAAAACAAAATATAATTTACTTCTTGGATCTTTAAAGCTTAATTGTTTTCCGGCAACAGAAAACCCTTGACATGGAGATCCTCCAACTATTAAATCAAAATAACCAGGCCTAAAATCCCATTTTTTCCAATAAATAATATCTCCTAGTTGTATAATATCAGGAAAATTTTTTTTTGATATTTCTAGGCAATATTTATTAATTTCACTAGAATAATATTTATCGATTTTAATATTTGCTCTTTTTAGTGCTAAATATGTACATGAGATCCCATCAAAAAGACTTAATATTTTCAATTTAATTCCCCCTATGAATTTATTTAATTTAAAATAAAAAATAACATAAAAAAAGGAATATATAAATATATCCCTTTTTTATATAAGAAGTAGCAAACTTTTAAAAAATAAAAAACCCGACTTAATTATATCATATTTTTTTTTGACTTAATTTCATTAATTTTTGCTTTTAAAGCGAATATATTTTTTATTAGAGTATCGCCGTTAATTAAATTAATATTATGTTTTTTTGAAAATTGATAAGCTGGTCCGGTAAAATCACTAGTAGTAACAAAAATGCCTTCCGCATTTTCATCAATCATTGCCGAATGAAATTTTTGGATCTTTGGCCTATCAATTAAATTATGTTTGCTATATAATTTAACCTCTACTATAATTTTAGAATTATTTTCATCAAACATAATTATATCTTTGCCTAAATCATTACTTTTTAGTGTTGTTTTTACGTTTTTATATCCCGAAAGATTAAAATAATTTGCAATATATTTCTCAAAATCATAAGGGTTATTTTGAAATGTATATAATAATTGGTTTAATGAGCTTGTTCTTAATAATAAATCTCTTCTTTCTTTAATTAATTTATTATGTTTTATTATTTTATAAGTTATAAAAATAGATCCAATTATTAAAATTAAAAATATTACATACTTTATATAAAGAATGATCAAAAAAAATAAAATAATAAATATAGAAAAATAAAATAATGAATTGCCTTGTTTCTTTTTTGTTTTACTCAATTTAATTCTCCTTTAATATTTATTTGGTTATGTTAGATTGAATATAAATCTAAATTACGTAATTATTACAAAAACTTCGTATCGAGCTTATATTCAATGATACAAAGTTAGTCGAATCTAACACAATATACTTGTGTTAGATTCGACTTTATAAATTATTATAAATTTGCCCAATTGGCAACCATTATTAATAAATGGCAATTATAGTCAGAACTACAATTATTTTTACTAATATTAAAATAACAAACATTATGCATAGGAATAACTAAATTTTCATTAATAATTATACTATTATCTTCAATTGTAAATTCGGCTTTCATACCGTCTTTTTCAAAAAAACTATTAACTGGCATTCCATCTTTTAAAATTTTTACAAATCCTTTATAACAATTATATTTTTCCATTTTTTTCACTCCATTTTCATGTAATTAAATATGGTACATATTCTAATTTATTTTCCTCACAGAAACTTAAAAGTTTTTCCTTATCATATCCTAATTGGTAACATCTGACAGCTATGGCATGACATTCATCATTAGTAATATCAAAATACATGCTAGACATCATTTGACCTTTTAAATCTATATGTTTTTTTAATCTTTCAAAACATACTTCCGGATCTTCGATAGTAAATAAATTAAGTTTATTCATTAAATAATCAATATCCATTATTATTCCTTTCTAACCTCCGGTCTACGGACATTTTTAAAAGTTTTTAATAAATGTTTATATTCGTCCTCAGTTATATTTAATTCATTGTTTTTATATGCTTTTTTTATCCCTTGTAAACCTTCTTCTTCAAAAATGGAAAAAATTTGACTGGTTATATCAAAAGCTAATTTACTAGTTGGGCATGATTCAATAGATTTTTCAATTTCTCTTATGATCTTTTTCATTTGTTCGATTGCTACATGTGCATAATAAATTTCGCTAAGTTTATTATTTACATGTACGTCTATTCTATCCTCTTTTTGATCAACATTCATTCCTATAAAAACAAAATCTTCAAATTCTCTTTTTTCCATTGTTCCATCTTCATAAATTTCTTTTAATTCAATGTTTTTTATATCTTTACTCATGATTTGCTCCTTCTCTGAACTGTTCTTCTAGAATATTTAATATATTTTCAAATTCTGTATTTTTAAATTCGGAAAATTTCCCATTTTTACGTTCATACTTCAAGCCCTGTATTCCCTCTTTCTCAAAAATATCAACAATTTCATTTGTCATATTAAATATTTTATCAATATGAGGTCTTTCCTCTAATTTTTTCCCTAATCTTTCTTTTAATTTTGTTAATTCATTATGAAAAATTTTGGTATTAAATGGTCCAGAAATTTTGGTTAATATACGCGCAACATGGGTTTTTTCTACTTCATTTTGATCTATCCCGATCAAAATATAATTATTAAACTTCACTTTTTCTGTTGTTCCATCTTTCTTTAATTCAAATTCAATGTATTTTTCAGTCATATTTTCTCCTTTTATTTACTTAGTATATCTTCATAGATCCTTTTCATAATAATTCCTATCTGGTCGCAATCAAAGTGGGATTTTTCCTTACTTGTCATATACTCTTTACCTGTAATAAATCCCTTTTTCCATAGCCAGTAAAGGCCTTGATAATTTTCATATAAATTAGCATCTTTGGCAAATATTCTGCTTCTAAAATCTTTATAAGCTTTGTTATGGCCCTTGATAGTTAAATCAACAAATTCAAAAGGACATAATTTTCTTGAAGCATCATAATGTCTTATGACATTCTCTGTAAATCCGTTTTTGATTAAATATCGAATATAAGCGATTGTATTACTTATAGTTTTTGGATCTAGCTTACCGTTTTTCTCAATACACATTTCGATCGAAATGCTATTATTATTCCAATATCCAAATCGACCGTTACCGTCACCAATGGCCCAGGTATAATTTTTATACCAGTCATTGATTTTTAAAACTTTAGTTTTATCAATAACAACGTCAGCCGACGATTTGCGATATGTATTATTCCAATAATCAAAATGATTATCGGCTGTCGCACCAGGATTTGCGGTATAATGAACAACAATAGCCTTTATGTCTGATTTTTTTCTCTTTAGTGGAGTTATATTTAAATTTAGCTTGATTTGCTTTTGTAAATATGGAACTCCATTAATTAACATTTTTACTCCTCCATTTTATTTTTATACTTTCTCATATAATAATTTAACTCAAAAAATTGATAGCGAAATGTTTTTTTATAATTTTTTTCAAATTTTATTTTTTGATCCTCAGATAATTTTTTATAACGTTCATAATTATTTTTATCCGTTTCTAAAATTTCCAAAAATTTCATAACATTTCGCTCCTAATTCTTTATTTTTTTATTTTTAATATTTCTTCTAATTCTTTAATTCTCCTACTTTGAATATCGGCTATTAGCTCTAAAGCCTTATGATATTCTTGTAAATTTTCCTTTTTTTTATCTAACAATAAAATTTCTAAAAATTTCATAATCATCACCTAAATTTATTTATTTGTTTTTTCTAATTCTTCAATTCTCTTACTTTGCAATTCAAGCATTTTTTCTAAAATATTTAAACATTCCTCTAAGCCTGTATTTTTTCTATGCAATATTTCTATTTGTTGGTGGATTATTTCTATTTCAGTCATTTAAAAATTCTCCTAGATTTATTTTTTTACTCTACATTTTGACATATCAACACTTATTCCATAGCCGTCAATATAGCCTATTATCGTAATTTTTTGGCCTTTATTAATATTTATAACTTCTTTTTCATTTTCAGTTTCAAAACCACAATTAATACTATATAATAAGCCTTTTCCTTTTAATGTAATAGAAGTTTTTTCAAAAACTTTTGAAATATCTTCGACCTCGCCAGTTACTTCCGCGATTTTTCCTTTATATTTCTCGTCAGCCTTTAATTCGTTAGCCTCATAATCTTCACTTAGTTTTACGGCCGGGATAACCAAATCAATTTTTTTATTATCATCAATGGCCTTTTCTACCTTGTTATCTTTGTTATCTTCTTCCTTAATAACTTCATTTGCTGAAGATCCTATAAATATAGTTAGTAATGCACAACTTCCCAATCCTATCAAAAATATTATCATTGCAATTATTATTAAAATTTTTATCGTTTTATTCATTTTCTTTTTTTCGCTCCTTTTATTTTTTAAAATTTTCTATTTTCTTGATATTTTTTCCTTATATCATTTTCAGTAATACCGAATAACAATTGATTTTTCTTATATTTACTTTCCAGTTGTATTTCTAGAGCTTTCAAGCTGTCTTTAATTGAGATACTAACTAATTGCGCGCTATAAAGGTTACTTAAGATTATTTTATTTGCTTCGTCGGATTCCCTCAAGGTATCTTGAGTAATCCTGTTTGTCGCCGATATTTTTTTATAAATATCCGATACTTTTTTATGATATTGTGTAAGTATAAATAGAATAGCCCCATTTATAGTCAAGCTCAAAATTGAAAAGATTAATACCAAATTCATTTTTATTCCTCCTAAGATTAATTTTATTTCTCATATAAAAATAAAATAATAAGACCTAACATGTTTGATAATATTGCCATTGCAATAATTATCAACCAAAAATATTTTTTCATTAGTTTAATTATCCCCTTTTTTTTTTAAAATTCAAATTCTTTATGTAATTTTTTTAAGGCTTTAATCGCCTTTTTTTTAGCTTTTTTAATAGTAGGATGGTACTCACTAACGCCAATCCTTTTTACTTCTTTAATAATTTTTTTTAATTTTTCCTGTGTATAATCAAAATATTCCTCCATATCCATTAATTAAGATCCCCCTTAAACATTTTTTGTTCCATTTCCATTGCGACATCTTCCGGCATATCTTTTAATTCTCCATCTTTACAAGCTTTTTTAAAACCCTCAATGTCATTATTTTTATAATATTTAAAAGACTTTTCTACTAGATCCATATTGGATTTTACTTTTTTAATAATTTGATTTTCTAAAATATCAATATAATTTTTCAACTGTTTAATAATTTTATTTGTGCCGTCAATTGAGCTATGAATATTACATAAATTAATCAATGAATCTTTATCATATGCAACAATAACAGCCGTTTCCGGATTGAAACTTACAATTTTTCCTTCTACTTCGGCAGTAATTTTAATATTTTTAACTTCTCCTAAATGCTTTATTTTAGACATTTAAATTCTCCTATCTAGATATTATATTATCAATAGTAACAGCCGGAACGGTTTGTTCTGCCCCTAAAACTGTCTCATAAGTATACAAGCCCAAACTAATTCCTTGAAATCTGATTTTATCATTCTCAATTAATCTTAATTCATTATTTTTATATTTATAAGTACAAATCATAATATTATTATTGCCAACATCAATCCGAAAAGTATCACCAGCATCATCCATCATAACTTGAATAATAGTTCCAGAAAATATAACACCTTTTCCAAAATACTTATCTGGATCTCTATTTAATTGATCAAAGGTTATACTTTGATCATAAATTAATTTTTTAGTTGGTTTTGGTGTTGGTTTTAATGTTGGTTTTAATGTTGGTTTTGGTGTTGGTTTTAATGTTGGTTTTACAGTGATTTTTTTATCATTTTCTATCTTTATCGTTTGTGCTTTTTTTTCATTATCATTATTTTGTAATTTTTCATACTTTGATAATAAATCATTGTATTTTTTCTCATAAGAACTATTAGAGAAAAAAGAATAATTGCTTATAAAAAGCGCAACAATCCCGATTATGGCAATTTTCCCCCAATGCCAATTAAATTTATTCCGGAACGCTATTGCTATAACGAACCATGGAAAAATTAAAATTAAAAACATGTCTACCCAAAAATTACCTGTAATTTCAAAAATTTTTTTATTCATTTAACATCCTCCAAATTTTGTAGAGTTTAAAAAACTCTAAATTTTTTATTTTTGATTCAAATTCTTTTTTTAATTCATTCTGAAAATATTCATAACATTGATTTATATGCTTTTGGATTATTTTATGATTATCTGTACAGAATAGATAATCATCATTAAAATATCTTGATATTGATTTTTTTCTTGCCATTGCTTCATGATTATAAAGCTTTCGATATTTAAGACCATTTATAATATAATATTTTGGTGTTTCTCTTTCAATTTCTACAATTTCTATCGTAGAAATGTAATTATTTCCTCTTATCAAAAATGCTTGTTTTGGTTTTTGCATACCACGCATGGCCCCTTCCGCATATGTATACTTCAATATTTTCTCCTTTTTTAAAAGTAATAGGCTTGTCCCCGCATTCCGGGCAATATTCATTTTGTTTATTTTCATTTTTTAATAATAATGCCAATAAAGAAAAGATTTTTAAAATATTCATTTTATCCTCCTTTTTATATAATTATGTAATAATATTATATAAAAAAAGGTACATTATTTTCAACCTTTTTTTTGAAATTTAATCTAACGGATATATAAAGCCAGGCATAAAATTACACCTGGCTCCTGAATTTATCCCTTATTAAAGGACGAATAAAAAATGAATATTTTATATAATAAAATCACTTTTTTATTATATAGTAAGAAATATTATAAAGCAATTTATATATTTTTTAGCAGGTTACAAAAAAGTGTAACTTTTTTATGTAACTTTGTAACTTGCTGAATCACTGATTATAACTTGGATACAAGGCACTAATAAGCGTCATTTTAAATATTGTAACGTTTTTTGTAACCTATACACTCTTAGAGCAATCAATGTTTTGAATAGAGACATAGCAAAAGTTACAAAAAAAATGAATTAAATTATATATATGTAATAACAAATATTTTTTTTTAAAAAAATTTTTTAATTTTGTATATAAGAAATACAAGCATTTTTTTGTAACTTTGTAACTTTTGTAGTTACTATATCTATATATATATATATATATATTACTATATTACTAATATATATATATATATATAAAATAAAAAATCGGTTACAAAACAGGTTACAAAAAAAATTTTTTATGTAACTTTGTAACCTTTTATGTAATATCAAATACTCAAAAAAATACTTCAAAGTCTATCGGCTTGTGAATATATACTATAATTATGAAAAGTTACAAAGTTTTATTTTTGTAACTCATGCAAAAAAGTTAAACTTACCACCTAATTTAATTTTTTTGTAATATAATAAATATTATCTATATAATATTTATTTTCTACTCTATTCAAAAAAATGATTGCAAAACACTATACATTAATGTATACTCTTTTCTATTAGGGAAGAGGTGATAATATGAATGAAAAATATTTAACAACAAAAGAGGCCGCCTTACTTTTAAAAATTACTCCTAGAACTGTCCGACTTAAAATAAAAAATAAGCAATTAAGTTCTATAAAAAAAGAAGGTCGGATATTAATTCCCCAAAGAGAAATTAATAATTTAATCAAGAAATACAAAAACGATCCGGGACGATATAAGAATATTACTAATATCTTCCGGAAATAATCTGTTTCAACAATTTGTTTTATGGGCGCATAAAATTGGGGAAAAACGGAGGATACTAAATGAATACATCTACAAAATTAAAGCATATTGATAAACCTGTTGATAAACCTGTTGATAAACCTGTGGATAAATATAAATATATTGATGAATATAATAAATTTAAAGGAGAAAAAACTTTCAAAGAGGACCTCGAATTTACTAATAATATAAAATTATTAGATTTAAATGTGGGACCTGGATATTATCTGTCAAGAAAAGGATTTATTCAAAGATTTATAAATAAATCCGATAAGTATCAAGACAAATTAATTACTCCGGTCCAACTAATACCAACAGATTTAATATATTTAAATAAGCGTGAAGAGCTTTTATTAACGGTAACAAATGGATTCAATAAAGAAGTAAATGTATTTAAATCGGACGATGCATTTGCGACTCCAAGAAATTTTAAAATTTTCTTAAATTCCCATCTAAAAACTTCTAGCTGGTTTGATGGGAATACCAGCGACATTGTTAATTATGATAAGTATATTTCAGGATTATTGAAACATATGAAAATTGAAAGGAAATATGCCTCTTCAAAGCTTGGTTGGGTAGATAATGAATTCTTACCCTATAGTAAAAAAATTATCTTATATAACAATGATGAAAATAATCAAAGAATTATAGATAGTTTTCATCAAAAAGGTGATTTTGAAGAATATAAACATTGTATTTTATTTAATCTTAAAAATGATATTTTTAGAGCTTATATGAATGCTAGTTTAGCAAGTCCTCTAATAAAACCTTTGAAATTACAAGGATTTGGCCTTTATAATTACGCGCCACCAAATCGTGGAAAATCTATTGCCGCTGCCGCCGCTTTTAGTATTTGGGGACGACCGGGAAAAGATACAATACCAAGTTGCAATGTTACTAGGGCCGGCATTGAGGCCAAATTAGCATTGTATAATAATTTAGTTCCGATTTTTGATGATAGTCAACAATTAAGCGCTTCAAAAAGTGAACGAGCAAAATTAATTTATGATATGGCGAATGGCTCCGGAAAAACTCGATCGAATATAGATATAAAAACCGGGCCTATTCATATATGGGAACTAGTATTTATTTTAACAGGCGAACGGCAATTATTAGATGAAAAAACAGACGGCGGCGCACATAAAAGACTTTTAGAAATAGAGGGCATCCCATCTGTTTCTAAAGATTTAGCCAGAGTAACAAAAAAAATTGTTTATGAAAATTATGGATTTTTAGGGCCTATGTTTATTGAACGTATAAAAAAACATTGGTCTAAATTAGAAGATTTATTAAATGAGATAGAAGATAAATTATTTAATAATAGAAATCTTGAGGCCCATATAACACACGTTGCAGTATTAGTGTTATGTGATACAATCATGCATAATATTTTTGGATATAAAGAATCCGATTCTATAGCATGGGGAAAAAGGATCTTAGAAAAATTACCAACGGCTAAAAGTATTGATAAAATGCAATATGGCCTAGAAATTGTAAAAGAAATTTATTTTTCAAATCGTTCCCGATTTATGGATGAATCAAAAATTTCTCGTTTAGGATTCATCCATAAAGACGGCCCCTGTTTTTATCGAAATGAATTATTAAAAATCTTAAGGGAAAATGATATTCCCGAAAAGCAATTTTTAAGATTTATTAAACAAGAAAATATAGTTATTTTGGATTCAAAAAATAATTTTAAAGTCATGAAATATGAAAATAATTCAGTTCGCCCAATACAATTCAAAGATGACTTTTTTACCGAAAAAACGGACGAATATACTCAGATGCAAATAGATCCGTTCGGAGATATAAAAGCCGATTAAAACATAAAAAAACAGGGCATATAATCCCTGTTTTTTGTTTTATAGTAAAAGGAAAAGCTTTCAACAATATTATTATATCAAAAAATATCTTCAAATTTCATATTTAATTCTTTTAAAATTATTTTTATCTCTGATAAATTTAGAATTAATTTGTCTATTTTATAGCCCATCCGGGACGGGCTTCTATTACATTTTTTTGCAATATCTTTTATTGCAATATTTTTATTGAATAGAATAGTTTGTAATTTATTCATTTGTTTTTTTTCCATCTTCTTTCCTTTCCAATATTATCCTATTTCCTTTTTTATCCAGACTTATGTTTATCCATGTTTCATCATTAATTTCTAAAAAATCGCAATATTCTTTTGGTAGTGTTATTTTATAGGAATAGGGATAATGCCTTTGTATCTTTATTTTTTTACTATTATTATCCATTTAAAACATCCTTTCAAGTCGAAATTTCTCACAATCTTCAAATCTTATAAATTTTCTAGTTCCTAATATATTTAAAAAATCTAATATATGTATTTTTCTATATGTATTTTTCTTAAAAAAGTAAATTAAGAAAAATGCATCCATACCGGTCTTGTAACATTTAAATAGATTATTTGCTTGCTTAATATCTTTTTTCATAATTTGATAATTATCTTGTTGTGTCATTTTTGCATCAAAAACACAACTATATCCTGACGATAAAATTATAAAGTCAAAGGGTTCCCCTTCTAAATAAGTCCCGGTTTCATGACTTCTTTTTGGTTGATTTTGCCAACCAAAACCGCGGCCACTACTATTTATTGCTAAGATTAATTTATTAATCCTATTTTCAAAATCATTCTTCAATTAAAATTTACCTCCGCAATATTCAAACTTTATTTCTCAATCTGTGAATATTTATTTATAAGCTTTATTTCCTTATGTTTTATTTCTTTGATTATATCCTTATCATTAATATTAAATACTATCCTTAAAGACCTAAGAACCATATACACATGGGCGATCTCTTGCATAACAAGATTCTCAAGTATTTTTTGAGGGAAATAAACTACTTTTGTTTGGGTTTTTATTAGTAGTTCCAATAGTTCGATTAATTCCTCCATAGACTTTTTTATTTGGTCCTCTTTTCCTACCTGTTTAACTAATTTTTTATAATTCATTATTTATCCTCACTTTCATTCTGACCTATTCCTAATTCTTCTTTAAGTGATTGAGCGCTCAAAAACGCTGTCATATCGTGCAAATCATTAAGCATATGATTAAAACACATATCGACATATTTTGTATTATTCTTATGTTTTTTTATCTCTAGCAAATCAGTTATTACCTCATCTATTTTATTTCTCACTGTTTGATAATCCATTATTTAATATCCCCTTTAAAAATTGTTTTTAGATCCTGGTATACTAAACATATAACTACAAGTTCCGGCAATATGAAAAACGTATATGCATTTAATATATTAATTCTTCTTGATCCATAAACTTCCCTTATATCTTTTGCTTTTTGTCTCGTTTCTTCATTATCTTTTAAGATAGCTTGAAAAATAATAAAGATCCAGCTAAACAAGTAAATTGCTAATCTAAAAATAAAAAGCATCCAAAACATTTCAATCCTCCGGGTATTTAAAATTTATATATAATTCTTTTAATTCTTTCAATGACTTATTAGCATAGTCTTTATAGTCATATATAATATTTATAAAATGTTCACCTAAACTTGCAATTTGATTATTGCAAAAAGTAATTCTAACTTGATTATTTTCTAATATTGATACACTAAAAAAATCATATCTTAACATTTCAAACCTCCTATACCATAATCTTATCTGGAATAGGAATATCAACATTTTGCGGTTTCCATAAATGCAAAACATAAGGATGCAAATTAATATAATCTTTTTTTGCCGGATGATATTGTAATACAATTTCATCTTCATGAAAAAAGATATCTTTGATCCGGCACATTTCTTCCCAGGTTAAACATCTATCATAATATGATGCCGAAACATGATCCCACCCATCACCAAAAGAAAAAACGACTTTTATTTCTTTCTTTTCCGGCGGTAAATAACAAATAGCCCAACCGCCGTCACCTTCTTTATAATTTTTAATTGATATTCTTGTTTTTTTTAATTCATCTATATTTTTCATTAATTATCCTCCAAATAATTTTTTAAATATTCTAAGTTTTAGTGTTTGTTTTTGCTCCTGCTCTGGTTCTTTCTTCTTTCGTGGTAATAATATTTTTCCATACCTGGTTATAAAATAAATATAATCACTATCAGCCTGTATCGAGTTTATTAAAGTAATATCAACTTCGAATTTTATATATTGATATTTTCCTGATATTTTTAAAATATTGTCCTGGCCAAAAAGAAAAAATATTTGGCCATCAATTTCATGACTTTTCAAAAATTGTTGTATAAATTTCTTATGCATTATTCTTCCTTTCAATTAGTTTATCCATATATTCAATATGGATCTTTGTAGCTGTTGCAAAATCAACATTTTTTAAATCCATTATCTTTAAAGCATTAGCCATCAAAAACGCTTGATTGGATAATGCTTTATAATCATTTTTTTCTTTAATATTTTGACTTAAACAAAATTCATATTCTTTATCATTTTTTTTAGCTTTTAATATTAAAACATGAGCAATATTATTTATATCTAATTTTGTTCCATCTTCTAATATTATATATTTTACCTGGTAATCAGATTTTCCTTTGAATTCCAAATTACTTTTATTTTTCATTAGTACCACTCCTTATTATAATTTCATTTTCATTACAAACCTTTACAATAAATGGCTGTAATATTTGCGCCATTTCTTGGTAACTTAAATGCTCGCCTTCTTTTATATTCAAAAATTTTGTTGTTACGTCTTTCCCAGATTCTAAGTCTATTAGTCTAGCTGTTGAAGTAATAATTGCTATTCTTCTATTTGATAAAATTTGTTCCATATCTATTGCCGAATTAAAAACAATGATAGATCCAGATTTAATAATATTTTCTTTTACATTTTCAATAATTATTCTATTCATTTTTTTCTCCAATTTTATATTTATTTTGATTTGCATTAAGGATACTATTTCCCTTACTAATATTGACTTGCCCAAAAAATAATTCATCTTCTATTGTGTCAGCAATTTCTTTTGCAATATCAAAATTAAAAATACCATTTTCCATAAGACATTGATTAATCTTTCTTAATATTTTTTGTTTATTCATCATTTATCCTCCAATAAATAAATTTCATTATGATTATTATTCATGATAAAATATTTATTTTCTATTTCATCATAAATATAATATGTGTTATATTTTCCTATTTTAACAATTTCACCCTGAAAACATGTTTCAAAGCATTTATCAAATTTAACTATTTCGCCAAATAATTCAGTTAAAAATTCTTTTGTACAATGATGATATAACCCACCAATAATCAAATCTGTATTAGCTTTTATTTTAACTTTATCACCTATTTTTAATTTGGTCTTATCCATCTTTTAAATCCTCGTCCTCTTCCCAATCATTCAAATCAATCCAATCAATTTTAACTTTTGGATCTTTTTTCTTATTTACAATTTCTTTTTTTATATATTCTCTTAAATCTTTAATTTGGTTTTTAAGCTCTTTTATTATTTTTATTAGTTCCTGACTTTCTTTATTATTCACTTTGCATCTTCCTTCGTTTTTGTTATTAGTATGCTTGCTTCCATTCGGTTTAAATCCCAAATAGGGTAGTCCGGATAATATGATCTAATAAATTTTATTTGGTTCTGAGTCGGTTTTAACTTTCCCCACCTTTTTATCCTATCCAGATCCCAAAGCATAATTTGATCCGAATGTTTTTTGACTAAATGTATGTACATTAAGTCAAAAACTTTTTGTAATCTGTACTTTTTCTTTTTGCCCTGGATATATCCTAATTTATCCGGAGCCGGTATAATTTTCTTAAATCCGGGAAAACTGATCGTAAAACTTCCATCTGGATTTAAAAAATAATTTACATTATGCATGTCATATCCAAATGTTTTTTTAAACAATTGAACATTTCTAACATTTTTGATCCAGGACTTAGGATTATCAATTTCTTTACTGACAAAATCTGATAAATCAAAAATATTAGAATCTATCCGGTTTGGATCAATACTCGTATCATGAATATTTAACCCAAACAAACAAGGGGCCATGCATAAATTTAAGCTGTGCGATCCTACACAATCTATTAATAATAATTCTTTTTTTCCTGGATAAAGTCTTAAACCTCTTCCAACCATTTGCGTATACAATGTAATACTTTTTGTTGGTCTTGCTATTATAATAGTTTCAATCAACGGAAGGTCGGTTCCCTCCGTAAAAATCAAACAATTAATTAAACATCTAAATTTTTTATTAGTGAAATCATCAATTAATTGTTTTCTATCTTCTTTTGATGTTTTACTATCGATTATTTTAGATCCAGGAATCAATTTTTGTATATTATAGCAATGTGCTATTGATACACAAAAAATTATAGTTTGTCCTTTGCTATATTTAAAATATGTTTCGGCAACGGCCTCATTTGCTTTATCTATATTTACCGCGGCATTTAATAATTTTTCTTGATAATCCCCCATTTTTAATTTAACATTTTTTAGGGAATAACCAATATTCACAGACTTGCAGTGGATGTTTGATAAATAATTATTTAAGATCCCCCATTTTACGGATCTTTCAAAAATTATTTCATCAAAGATATTATCAAGTCTTATATTATCGGCCCGGTTTGGTGTTGCCGTAAATCCCAATAATTTATTGGGACAAAAATGTTCAATAATTTCTCTATATCGTTGTGCGGCGCTGTGGTGTGCTTCATCAATTATTATTATTTCAAAATGTCTTTTGGGAAAATTTTGATATCTTCGACAAAAAGTTTGAACTGTACTACTAATAACTTTTTCGCCGTTACTATAATTTTCGCCTAATTCAACCGCCTTGCTACAATCAATATATTTTAATGGTTGATAAACTAATTCTGTCCTGTGAGATAAAATTAATATTTTGCCTTTTATATATTTACTTAATTGAGTAAATATAATAGTTTTTCCAAGTCCAGTGGCTAATTGAATTAAATAGCCGCCTGGACCTTTCTTTAAAATTGTATTTAAACATTCTCGTTGGTATTCTCTGAGAATAATATCCATCATTACCACCTCGAATGCTATTTTTTCGCTTTGTCTTTTAATGCTTGTTCAATATTTTGTGGATTTGCCTTTTCGGCATACTCGATCATTTTTATTAATTCTAATCGAGGTATTTCTTTTTTTGATTTTACTTTAAATGCCTTTTTTATTAACTCTGAAATTTCATTATCAATATATTCTTTTGTAAATTTTTTGATAAAAACAGCATAAAATCTTTTTATGTCTGTTTGATTTGCCAAAGCTTGTTTTGGTTTTGTCTCTTGATTTTTTTGCCGACTATTTAAATTTTTCTTTTGTGGAGGTAATTGTTGAGGATAATTTTTTTCTATTACATCAGTACTTGGTAATCTTAATATGCAACAATACGCATACCGTTTAACATAGGTTAATATTGCCCCGTATGATTGAACATCATTTGGAATTGATGCTAATCTTGGGACATCTTTAATTTTTTCGATTGAAATTATACAATCTCTTGTTTTATCACTTAAGTCATCATACCAAATCATGTGTACACTGACTTGTGATATTTCCATAATTTCAATATTTAGTTCATATTTTTCTAATAGAGGATTTAAATATTTGAAAATTGATTCCAGACTATAATAACCACTTTTGCTATTACTGGTTTTACTTAAATCCTCTTTGCTTAGGGATTTAAAACTTTCATTTTGAACCATTTTTATTCTTTTGTTGAAATCATTTTTTTCCATAATTTTATTCCCTCGATTTCAACGGCAATAAATAAAAATCACTGTTTTAATTATATCATTCCCCAATAAACATTTGATCTTGATTTACATTAAAATATTTACAGATCCTTGCGCGAATCTGATATTTTGGGTATTTAAATTCATTTTCGATTTGTCTTAGGTGATGAATCGAAATTTTGAGTTTTTTTGCTAGATATTCTTGTGTTAATCTTTGCCATACTCTATATTTCCTAACTTTATTATTTATTTTTAGATTTTGCATTATTTCCTTTCCTCCTTTCATTTTCTCTTTTTAAAACTTTTCTATCCTGCTCCGTTAATGTAGTTTTCATATCTACCTCCTAATTTGTTATATTTAAATAATACTACATTTTTATAGAGCATTCAATGTTTTTGTAGAGTAGAATAATAAAAAATGATATAATAAAAAAATAAAATCTAAAAGGATGTTTTGAAATGAAAAAAAATCTTTGTAGTTGTGGAAGGGTAATACCAAAAGGCGTTACAAAATGTTTTATTTGTAATACTAAAAGTTTTAAAGAAACTTATAAAAAATCAAAGCCTAATTCTTTCATTTTTGAGGTTATATTGCCTAAAAATCATAATTATTTAGAGAATATAACCGAAATAAAATTTATTGATAACAACGGAAAAAAAATGATAATTCTAAGGTCTATAAATGATTTTTTTATTATTTCAAATCATATTGAAAAATATTGTAAAAAAAGAAATTTACTTCGGCCCCAAATGATTTTGGACTTGAATAATGGAAAAATTGTACTAAATAAATTTAATATAGGAGAATAAAAATAAATGAAATATATACATTATGGACATGACAAATTTGATAAAAATTTATTTAAAGAAATAAAAAATAGAAAAATGTTTGTTAAGCCAAGTGGTGGTTTGTGGGCATCGAATAATAATTATGAAATATCCTGGAAAAAATGGTGTATTAATGAAGGGTTTAAGACTGATAGCTTAAAGCTTTTTTTTGAATTTAAGCTATCAGAAAATAGTAAAATATTAATAATTGATAATGCCGATAAATTATATAAATTACCAAAAATAAAAAAGACTTTTGTATGGAGTATATTTATTGATTTTGAAAAATTAAAAAAAGATTATGATGCAATTGAAGTATTTATATCAAAGGATCATGATAGATTATATTGGGATTTATACGGTTGGGATTGTGACAGTATTTTAATAATGAATAAAGATATTATAATACCATTGGAGGATAAAAAATGTTAGTTAAAATTCATATAGATCCAGATATAAGCATAAAGGATCTAAGAGATTTAAAAGAAGATTTAAAAGAAAATAAGATCCATGTATATAAAATCTATTGTGATCTATCGTCAGATTTAATAAAATTGCATTTATCCGATTTTAGCCAAAATTTGGAGGATATTTTTAAAAAATATTCTCTGATTAAAAATTTTAAAAAAATAATATGATATAATAATTTTATTCTAACAATAAATAATTTTAAAATGATTTTAAATTTAACTAGGCGACTAGTTATTTTTTTATTTATTGATATATGCATCTTTTCCGACCGCATATGCATAACCAACGATCGTTCCTAGCAATAACATAATTGAATCTTTATCCAATATTTTAACTAAAGATAAAGCAGTTATACAAATAAGAATCATTATTTGTAAGATGATTTTATATAATTTATCATTCATTTTTTACCCTTCTTTTTTTTTGATTCATATAAAAATGATCCGGCCATAAAAGCCCCGATTGCAATCGCTGTCAATGTTAATTCCATAATTTCAGCCCCTTATTCTATTTGAGTTATTTTTATATAACTTCCGGCATTTACTGTTATATCTGTCCCATTTGAATTTACTTGCGCCCATCTTAATTGTAATCGGCCGCCATCATTTAAAGTTTTTATAATAAAATTTTCAAAATATAACGATTCACCGTCCCCACCTTCTATTGCGCATCCGGCTTCTTGATTATATGGGAACCATTCTAGTCTTCTATTTGCATCAGATGCATCAGATGCACTATAAGGCACTGAATTTATAAATCTATTATATAAAAATGAAACATCACCAGTAACAGTCCAATCAAATTTAATGTCGGGCGTAGCGGATGCACTAATTGCACAGATATATAATAATACTTCAAATTTTCCATTTTGCGGTAAATCTACATATAATTCGTTATCATTTTGGACGGAAGTAGTACTATTTCTTGATTGGTTCGCAGTTTTTATTACAAAATTTTTAAATTCTTGTGTATGTAATAAAATCATATCTACACTTACACTTACCTCAGCGCTTGGCGCATCTTCTAAATAAACATCAATTCCTCTTATTGCGCTCCAATCTGGCGATCCATATTCGTCAAAATCTGATTTTTTTAATTTTACAATATTTTTTCCGGCTTTTAGTAAATGCTCGAATCTATACCAAAAATAATTATCCCAGGTCCCAAATACTTCATTGTAAAATCCTATATCAAGATGCGTTATATTTGAAAGATCCCCGGATGATACATAAATAAATAATGTAATTATATCGTCTGTACTTGAAGCGTATCCGTCCGCATGGGTTGTTAAATCCATTATTTTTGATAAATGAATTCCGTCCTCAGAGGCATCGCCTGTTAGTTTTGCGCTTTTACCATTCATTATATAATTTGTGGCATCTTCTGAAAATACGCCGCTATCTGTTCCGGCCCAAGACTTGGATTCCCAAGAATCTTTTACACTTGCTAAAATTGTAGTATGTTTATATTTATGCAAATCATTCATTACAAATTGCATTTCATCAACTTTATAAGTTAGATTACCGTAATTTGTAGCATTTAAAACCGTTACGTCGTTTGCTATATCTTCGGCGTTGTTTTTGTCTTGAATATATGCAGTCATAAAATCCCCCCCTTTTATACTATTGTTGGTCTTTGAACAATATCAATTCTTCTAATTGTAATTTCTTTTGATGATGTTTTTTCAATGTTCGGGATCATATAAACCCTGGACATTAATTTCCCGGTGTCAGCGCCAGCCCCGGCGGCCCAATCTTCACTTGCTGTACTAACATAAATTCCAATTTCTTTTATTGTTTCGCCATTTGCCTCACTTTTCGTAATTACAAATTCGGTTGTTAAATATCCGGTATCAATTTTAGTAGGACCGGCTTCAACAGGAACCCTATAAACTTCATTCCCTAATTTATAATTATCGGCCGCTAAGGGATAACTAGTTCCGTCATCATCACCAACGGCACAATGCATAATCTCAAGATCCGGAGCTACTCCCTGATATATTTGGACCTCTTCATCTAGAATTGTATTCATTATTAAATTATTTAATCTTTTTTTAAAAGTTAAAATTCCGGATTCTCTAATTTCAATCTCAAAAATCCCGATTCTTTTTTTATATTCTTTAATCATAAAGGTTTGCCTCCGATTCTTTCGTTCCTCCTAATATCGTTGATTCGCTGACATATGTTGACTCACTAACATATAATAAAGGGTTATATACTTCGAGTTCATATTCACCGCCATGATTTATTTTTTCAAACTGATTTTTCAATATAACCAAAACTTCACTATCATTTATTGTAAATGTTTTATCCCTTTTTAGAAGTTCTTCAAAGTATAATTCCCATCCACCAACTAAGGCCCCATCTAATCCGGTTAAATTATACTCAATGTGTGTTGGATCTAATTGATGCATTTGGACCTGATTTATTAAAAAATATTCATTAATATTCCAACTTGCTTTCTCAACTTTTAATAAATAGCCTAAAGCCCATTTAAAACTATCATCTTCAGCGCTAAAACTTATTTTATCCGCTATATCACCATATTTTTTTAATATTCCACTAGCAAATTGGATGCCAACCGGAATATTATCCATTGCCGGTTCTTGTACCATTGCCTCATATATTCCACTACAACCGGCGGCCCCTCCTGGTAATGCATGATCTTCTATAGTGGCCCTTCTTCTAATTTGTTCCTGGTCATCAACAATAATAAATAAATCTCTTAATCCTATATAAGTAATTCTTATTAAATCGCCTACCGCAAGAACTGTTTCGGTTGTTGAATCTTGTGTTATATCCGGTGAGTTATAAGTAAAATAAAACTGTTTTGTACCATCATCAATCCCATTAACTCCACAATCTTGTGGAGTCCAATCAAAACCAGAACGCTTGATTTCAATTGTTGGCAGTTCTGCAATTGGGAATCTACAGGTAAAAGTTCTAGAACTACCATCCGGCAATGGTGACGGTGTTTCATTTTCTTGCTCGGCTGTTCTGGCCTTGCCACCTCTCAAATATTGAGTATTTCTATAAACACTCATATTTCTTGATTGCTTAAAATTTCTATGATAAATATTAGCATCTAATTTAGTTGGTAAATAATCATTTGCTAAATAATAAAAATATAATTGTTTGGTTTCATCAGCGATATACCAACTATAACCATATACTAAGCTTTGTAATAAATTTAAAGCTTCATAGCATGTAATATAATTAAAAGTTATTCTTTCAATCTGCAAATCGCAATCAATATGGCCGTATGTAACGCCCTCTTGCGCCAAAATTGGTAAAATATGATCAATAATTGTATTACCAACATTTTTGTTCTCTACGATATCTCCGATAAACCGGCGTTCGGCAATTTTACACCAGCAAACACAATTAATTAAGTAATATATATTTGTATCATTTCCAAAAGGGTCATCTTTATCAATAGTTTTTATAAATCCATCAAATAAAACCTCATCATCAAAATTATAAAATGTAACCTGAGATCCAAGGTTAACCTGACTTAAAGTCTTTAAATCTGTAATTGTTGCTGAAAATGAAGTTTTAGAGTCTAGATCCGCAATTAAATTCCAATTAGAATCTATTCCAACTTCCCTTAATTCTGCATTTTCTACGTCCCAAATTTTCAAATAAAAACTAGTTGCCATTTAATTACCTACTTCCAAATCCCATAAACTCTAATCTATTAATAACTGGTTGCATCATTTTACTGACATCTTGTTGATTAAAGAATTTAGGATTTAATATTTGTAATATTACTTTTGGTTTTCCTGATGTTCCGGCTCCTAAATTATTTGATGCCGATATCCCAAGATTTTTTATTTTAGTACTTAAATCCATTTCTCCGGATATTTCCTCCATTGCTGATCTTAATAAGCTTTTTTTGGCAAGCATTGTTTTAGATAACATTGTTATCATATTAGGTCCCCATTGATCGGCTAAACGTCCAGGGCCTTCTTTCGTTGGACTTCTAAACCCAAGAAAATCAGCTATTATTGAGGCGGCCTTAGATGCTTTATCTCTTAAAAACCAAAAAGCGGCTTCAATTCCTCGGCCTAAAGCTTTTATAGCATTATAACCGGCGCTCCACATTTTTGATCCAATACTCTTAACATCAGATACCATTTTCCCTAATGCTCTTACTACGGCTCTTTTAGCATCATCCATTGCACTTTTTACTTTAAGCGCAAATTTAACCAACCATTTAGCCGCGTTATAAGCGTTTTTTGCCTGTATTACTACAGTTGCGGCAAAACTAATAATTAATGAAATTGCTTTTGCAATTTCTTTCCTGTGATCAACTACAAATTTTGCTCCTCTTTTTATATACTCAGCAAATATTGTTAATGCTTTTACACCATCATTTTTTAAAATATTAGCAAATTTTAAAATTTCATCTTTTAAAATTTTCATTTTTATCCAGAAATTTTGTGCTTCGTTTTTGCTAAATTTAAATTTTTTAACTAGCAAATCAATAACTTTTTGCTTATCTTCATCAAACATTGCTTTTATAAGACTTCCAACATTTTTTATTACGTCTATTGCTTTTTTTACTGCATTTCTAGCCTGGACAACTTTTTGTGTAAATATGGCCGCTTGCCCTGAAGAAAGTCCCATCTTTTGCATCAATATATCTAGAGCAGTTGATAAATTTCCTTGTATTATATTTTTTATTGCATCAAACATATTTTTTAAAAAATTAAAAGCTTTTTGGAGTAGTCCGGTTTTATATGTCGCGGTTGCTATTGTTGCAATAAATCCCCCCAAAACCGCTATAATTGGGATTATTGCCGCGATTGCGGCCGCCACTGGTAATCCAATTGTACCAATTGCCGCGACTAATCCACCAATAACAGTAATTGCCGTTCCTATTACAACTAAAAGCGGACCTATTCCGGCCGCTACTAAAGCCACAATTAATATAACTTTTTGCATTGCTGGACTTAAGTTGTGAAATCTATCCATTAATTTATTAACAAATTGGATAGCCTTAGTAAAATAGGGAAGAAATATAGTCCCTATTTTTGCCCCAGATTCTTTTATGCCTTCTGTGAATATCCTCATTTGATTTGCCGCACTTTGTTGAGTTCTTTTAAAATCCCCAACTGAGTTTTTACTGGCATTCATAATATAGTTATATCTTAATTGGATCTTTTCGGCCTGGGTCATTTCGTCATATTCTTTTTTAATTCCTCGCGCGGACGCAAAACGCTCTAAGTTTGCAACGGTCATAACAATTCCTAATCTTTTTAAGGCCTCAGTTTCTCCGGTATAAGCTCCGGTTAATGCGATGTGAATTTCTTCAGGTTTCATATTTTTAAAACTTGCCATGTCTCCGGTTAGATTAACAAGATTCATAGCCATTTCTTTTGCTTTATTGTTATTTAAGCCCATAGCCGTTCCCATATCGCCAAAGGTGGCGGCCATGTCTAAAGCTGTTCCTTTTGCAAGTCCAACACTTTTTAAGGTTTGATCGGACCATTTTAAAACTTCTTTTGAAGCCTGACCAAAAACAACTTGAGTTTTTGATATGGTCTCGTTCATATCACTTGCTTGCTTTATAGCTCCGGCGATCCCGGCTAAAATTGGAGCTGTAATAAATGTAGTCATAAAATGACCAGCACTTTTTACACCATTACCAACAGATTTCATCCCATTTCCTAAAGATTGTAATCTCTTACTAAATGTCATTGAATTATTGCTTACACGATCCATTTCATGCCTAAGCCCTTGTAAATCGTCCTCGGTTTCTTCTGCTTCGTCCCCAAATCCTTGTAAACGTCTTTCATTTTGCCAAAATCGTCTTGTCAATTCTTCCATACTATTTGAGGTACGATCACTTGAAGTCCTAACATTTCTTAAACCACTAATTGCATTAGCCGCGTTTAAAACAACACTTCCAGCCAATCTAAAAACATCAAAAGCCAATTTTGCCACCTCCTTATTTTATAAATTTTGATACTTTTTGATTGTGAGGTTTTTGATTTTTTTTAATTCTAGGTTTATGAAAATCTTTGTTTTGATCTAAAAGCTTCATTGCTTTTTGTGCTTTTTGTCTTGCCATTTCAAGGTCTTTTTCTTTTTCTTCTTTAGTTCTATTTTTCATCCTCACAAGTTCAAAGATTTTTTGTTTATATTCTTCAAAAGACATATAATTATTTTTGTCCATTAAAGGCAATTCAACTAAATATCTTTTATAGAGAAAATCTTCTAATATTTTGTCTTTTGCTACTTTTAAAATTTTTTCAGCATCTAGAAAATGCATATTTAGAATTGTTTCTGGATTGTTGTATCTTGAGTATATTAAGTCTAGTTCCTCGCTCCAATTGAGTTGAACACTAATGAAAAAAAATCTTTAAAATCCTCATCTTTAAAGAAATTTTTCCATAGCTTAAATTCTTTCAAAAATCCCATTTCTTCAATTTCTTTTTTAGGTACATTATAAATTGAAGCTATAAATCTTAAAGTATCAGGATCGGAATTATTGAAAGATAATAAGCCTTCTTTTATTATCTTTAATAATAAAACTATTTCATTTCTATTTTTAAATTCTTCTAATTTTTCAGCATCAATTAACTTAGCAATTATTTTAGTAAAAAGACCTACATGCTCCCTTTTCATAAAATAATCATATGTTTTATTGTTAATTTTAATTTTCATAGTTAATCCTTTCTAAATTAACAGAGGGGAAATTCCCCCTATTAATCTTCCATCCTTATTGCCCAAGGTGGCGTTGTAGGTGTCGCAGTACCATAATGAGCTGTAAATTGTGTATCTAAAACAATATCGTCCTTATCTTTCATATTCATTTCAATTTTTCCATCACCTAAAGCATTAAAAATAAGAATCAAGGCATATTTGCCGTCTTTTCTTTCTCCGGCCCAGGTAATATTTTCGTGGTAATCGGCCGCCGCTACGGCTAAATCTTCGGTAATTTCATGGTAGGCCCCTTCATCTGAAACGGCAAGGCCAGCAAAGCAATCATCAAAATTTTGATATGATAAATCTAGTAATGGGAATGTTAACATTTGGACCGCTTTTGTAATAACCTTTAGTCCCTCAGTTGGACCATACATACCATTATAGTCCTGGTGTCTAAACTCTCTATCATCACTAAATTTAATATCGCCTCTAGTTGCTCCAATTTCTCGTTGAGTTCCTTCGCCGTATTCTTTGTAACATATGCCAGTCCCTCTCCATAAATTGGTCGCGGTTGGGACGGCTGGCGTAATAGCTGCACCCATATTTTTCCACCTCCTTTATTTTATATATAACTTGATTTTACTGCCCTGGCTGAAATAGCTGTTGCATCACTGCTTGGAGTAATACTGATAGTAACAAAACCATCAGCATCATTAAAACGTTGTTTTTCAAATGGTCCTATTAATTTGTCATCTCCATTTGTGACTGAAACATCAATATCGTGAACGGTTGTGCCGCCGTAATTACATGGTTGTGGTGTATCTATAGTACAAGTACACGCGCCAGAATCGGCATTTATTATATTTATCAATGTTTTTCCATCATTTAAAAATTTAAATCCGGCGGTATCCTCTGCCGCGGTCCATGCCGCACTATTAGAATAATATTCTAATCCATTCGCATTTACGGTCCCGACTGTTAAAGTAACAATAGCCATTTTAAAACCCTCCTTATTTATAAAAATATGCTCTTACTAAAAATTCTAAAACTCTAGAATTTAAATATTCATTGTTATCATCAGATTCATCACTGTAATTATCGTCATAGAACATTTCAAAATTTAAAAATTCATCCTCATAACAAAAATGATCCAAGCCATTTAATTCAATACTTTTCATCATTTGACTTTCCAAAGTTTCGATTTCGGTTGTGTCAGTATTATTATCGATTAATTCAATAATATAAATAAAATCAGATTCATTTACATTATCGCCGTAGCCACGCTTTGAAATTATTGCATAAGGGTATTCAGCACCGGCAGGAGCTTTTCGGTTATATACCCTTGGCAAAAATTCTTTTACTTTTTCTTTAATTTGATATGTTAAATTGATCATGATATCAAATCCTTTTAAAATATTTACTAATTATGGCCTCGACCGCTTCTTTATTTTCCCGATAAAAACTTCTGATAAATCGTGTTTGTGGTAATTTACCTACACTTTTCCCAGTCTTTTTATGCCTTCTTATCCCTGTACCTTTATCTAGAAATAATCCATAAAAAGCGTCTTTACTAATCCCTACATATACTTTTCTTATTACTTTCTCACTAAAATTTATTCTTGACTGAACGCTTTTTAAAAGTGTTCCGGTAATTTTATTAAATTTTACGTTTATTATTCTTCTTAATCTGTCCTTTAAAAAATGTTCAGACTCTTTTATTGAATTATCACAAGCTTTTAATATAGCTTTTTCGGCTTTATCAAAATTATTTTCATATCTAATTTTGTTCATTGCTTCTTACCTCCGCGGTAATTAACAATTTTCTATCCTCATTATTAACATTAATGATTTCTGTGAAATTATAAATATTGTTATTCCAATATCCCCGGCAATTAGTGTCAATATCTGATCTATACCTGATTAAGATTATTGCGATCGCAATATTATTAACGCTTTTTCCTAAAATATTCTCAGTTTGATTTATCCGGCTAATCCTGGCCCAGACAGTGTCCAATTCTGTCCAATTTTCTTTAAAAGATCCGTTTCTAGTTTCATTTTCAGTCTTTGTTTGAATAACTAATCTTTTAGTTAATCTACCGGCTCGAATTTTTTTACTTTCATCAATTAATCCTTGTCTCATCTAAACCACCTTATTTTATATGGCATTAATAAAGCTCTTACAGAAAAAGGCAATTCATAAACTCTTTTTTCACTTGTTGCCTCTCTATTTTCGTATAGATCCCCAGCTACTAATAAAATAGCTTGTTTGATTGCTTCCGGTAAATTACTTGAAGTATGGCCGGCTTGATATCTTATTCTTACTGATCCGGTTGGATAAGGTGTATATGCTGGCCAACTTTGTCCATAAGCCGGATAAATACGTTCCGGAATAATATCTAAATTTGAAACATAATAAATACTATTCCAGGTATTTTCCGTTCCATCACTGTCAATATATTTAATACTAGTTATGGATTGAACCGGAGAATCAAATAAATAAATTCCTTCGCAAGGAAAATCATCTAATATTCCTTCTAAAGTTTTAGTGCCTATTGTTCTCCCTGTAAAATTTTCGCAGTATTCGCGCGCCGCTGTAATTAAACCTGGCAAATATGCATCTTCATCCGAAGCATCAATTCTTAATTGTGTTTTTAGTTCGGTTATACTAACTAATTCAGTTGTAACATCTGTAATTAATTTAATTTGTAAATCCATATTTGCCGCCCCCTAACTAGTAGTATAAAGTTCCTGAATAATCCAATTAGTTCCATCATAAGTAACAAATCTTTTATAAGTATCATATTCATAAAATATTGATCCAACTGGAACCGCGGTTGGTTTTGAATCTGTTGAGGCCCCAATAAAAGTCTCAATATTAGTAATTCGATAAACAGCCATTTAATCAACCCCTAAGCTACCGCCGTTACTGTTGCGCCTGAATCTAAAGGCTTGTACCAGATTTCAAAAGAAACTGTCGCGGAATTTGTTCCGTCATTATCGCCCTCAGATTTAATGTCAATTGTTCCCTCTGCTAATACTAAACTTTTCGCCATCATTGGAGTAATTGACGGTCCAAATTGCAAAGCATCTGATAATGTCCCAGTTATACTAAATATAGTACCAACTGGCGCGGCATCCAATGCCCCAACGGCGCACATGTTAGTATCAGTTGCCCCAACAGTTGGATTATATATAAATTGTGTGTCAGCGCTTTCATTATCAACCGCGCCATCGCAAATTTCACCCTCAATATGTGTAATTTCTACTCTACCACCGGCAATTGTAAATATTGCATTTTGTACACCATCTAAAACGGCGGCCTTTGCTCTAGTTACTTTAATTCCCTTCCTTGAATCATATGTTGAATTAGATCCGACATCATCCCCGGCTAAAGCTCCACCAGAACCGCCAGAGAATTTAGATCCGGTTCCAATATCATAACTTTTTGTAACTAACCAGGTAGATCCTCCAATTGTATCAACAACATTTTTGGAGTAATCTGTTGTACCATTTACGCCAAATTTACAATTATCAATTATTGTGTTAGTACATGCAGTCGTAACAAAGCCAATAACCGCAGTTGTAACTTTAGTTATAAAATTACAATCTTTTATTAAAGCACCATCAACGCCAGCGAATGAAAGACATCTAACATTAGCATTACCGCCAGTGTATCCGCTTTTATTACAATTTATAAATTGCGGTCTATCTCCTGTAACGGTCCAATCTGTGATAACTTCAATATCTGTCGTATCTCTCCATTCGCAATCAATCATTTTGAAATCTGCGCCTGAAATTGTGCCATAAGTCACAACACTATCAACACTTGTTACAAAAAGAATATTCTCAATTGTTATATTAGCTGCCGATATAACCCAAGTAGCATCAACATGACCAAAAGTTATAGTTGGCCTGTTAGATCCTTTTCCAAGGCCTATGATATGTACTCCGGCTTTATCGGCCGTCATTTTTGTTCCGGTTGTGCTATAAGGTTCCGTATGACCTGGCAAAACATATCCAACAACTTTTTTCCCGGCAGTTGCTAGGGAAAAAAGGTAATCAATGCTTGCTAGGGGAATATCGGGACTATTTCCATAACCGGCCGCATCGCTTGCGCCGCTATTGCTAGAATCAATAAAATATACATCATATGGATGCTTAGCAAAATCGACTATATTTTGAGGGCCGCCCGGAACGTTGCTAGAAAAAATTGCGCTTCTATTTGCCAAATTAAACCCCTCCTTTAATCAGTGATTGCCGCTGGCAATACATCTTCCGCATATTTTGGATCTAGATAAAAATTAACTGAAATAATATTTGCCGCGTTAGATCCTCCGCTCGTTACATATATACAATCAAAATCGTTTGCTAGGTCTAAACAAGTTGCTAGGTCTAATTGAAACCAACAAACTTTATTTGCTAGGTCCGCGGAAAAGCTATAAGTCTTAGCGGCAGTACCCCTTGTTAAAGTATCAGCGGCCGAAACGTCGGCATTATACCAAATTTCGCAATTGCCAGATAAAGCCTTGTTGTCAGATAAAGAGTTGCTAACATCTGTACATTGATAGATTGTAAAATCTGGAATTGCCGCATTTGCCTGAGCAACAATTACTTGAACCCAGGCCCTTTTTGCATTTTTCAAACAAATTATATCTGAATCAACATTAGCATCGACTTGTGGCGCTAATCCGACAACATGTTTTAATTCTTCAGGTAAACACATTTTAGTGCTGTTCATTTTGATTCCTCCCTATAAAATTTTTATAATTATCTAGCTTGCAAAGTAACAAATGATCCTCTTACGTTGCTAGAATTTTTAATAGTTGTAGTAGTAGATTTTTTAGGCATACCATTACACCTGAATATAATCCTATAAGTGTTTTCTGCATATAAAAACTGGACATGCATAGAAACATCAAATTTCATACCGCCGTCATTTCCGGCTTTTCTAATCATCATATAGTCGTTAAGGTCACAAAGAATAATATCCCCTTTATCACCTAAAGCCTGGCAACAATCGGTTGGAATGACTGGTCTACCAAATAAATTAGAATACCCATCTACACTTAAACCACCAGCAGGCAAATAAACAGGCACGCCACCGGTTCCGATTGTCATAGCCATTTTTGCTAATTGTGTTTCGGCATCTGGATTTACTAACCAAACAGCATTTCGTCTTTTCATTCCTGGCATTCTTGCCCACATTTTCAACACATTATCATAAATAATGGTATCAGTTGATTGCCCTGATTCTTTATTTACAGTTACAAGACAAGGAGCTTTCAAGATTCCTAAAGGTACGCCAGCGCCGGAACCATTCACAATCGCAATTTCGGCTTGTCTATCAACAGCAACGGCAAAAGATTCATTATACCAACTAGAGATAAATGCGGTATCTTCTTCTAATTCATCCGTTGCGTAAGCAATAGCCATCAACTTTTCAAGATCCATTGATTTTTTTGCAAGTTTTGGTTTGCTTGCGGTTACTGTTCCAGCCTCAGCGGCCCAATAGGCTATTACTCCACCATATACAGTAGTGGCAACGCTGGACTCGTCAACGTCCATCCATTTAACGCCCGAACCATTTACAGGTAACATATTTACTCTTGATAAAATCTGTCCAGTCTCAACCGCAGTCTCAAAAATTCTGCCAGCAAAATCCGGTTCCAAAGCAAAAGCCCCTTCTGATCCTATCCCTTCATTCATGCCGCTTGCTCTCATTTCTCTTTCCCTTACTTCTTTTTCAACAACGCTTAAACGTTGATCAATTTGATTACCTGGAATACTTGCTGTCCTAATACATTTTAATTGTTCTCCAAGTGTTCTAAATTGACGTTTATATTCACTTTTAACTTCTGTGAATATTGGTGGTTTTGCTGGATCGCTTTGTCTTGATTCCAGGTAATTATTTTCACCATCTAAAAATTTTTCTCTTTCTAATCTTTCCTTTTCGGCCTTTTCAGCATTTTCAATTTTGACTTTCATTTCGTCATAATCTTTTTTTCTTTTATTCCAATTTTCCAATTCTTCTTTTGACATATTTTCTTTGTTAGAATCTCTTAATTCTTTCGCGATTTTCGCAAGTTCTTGTCTCATTTCATTAAGATTCATTGAGTGATACCTCCCTTAAAAACATTAATCTTTTTTTATATTGATTTCTTTCTTTATATAATTTATATGGATCATTTTCTCTTGTATCAACACTTGATGAACTATAGGCCGGCCATGCAGTTAACGAAATCTCCGGTAAATCCGCAGTAATAACGGTTCTAACTACATTTTCTTCGTCGGTTTCGTCCCATTCTTGCTTACGCATAATAAATCCAACACTTACGCCGTCTATATCGCGCCTTTTAACACTTTCAACGGTATCCTTGCCTATCGTATTATCTGGCAAATCAGCCTTGAACCATAACCCAGTATTATCCTCTTTAAATTCAATTGTTGAATATTTGCTCCTGGCCAAAACTTTAGTTGTATCGTGATTTAACAATAATTTAGTATCGGTGTCTTTATCCTTTAAATAATCCCTAAAAGCCCCTTTTCTAAATTTTTCTCTATATGTAAACCACCAGCCCAATTCTTCGGATAAAGTCTCCCATTCTAGGGCATAACCTTCAATTTCTCGTTTTCCCTCTTTATCTTCTCTAATTTCAAAAATATTAGAAAAAATTCTAATCTCCTTGGTTTGGATCTCCGTCGGCAAAATTATCACCACCTTGATTATTATTTTTATTAGAAGCTTCGGTAATAGGAACCATATTTCCATTTACTAGAAATATGTCGCCACCGGCATCTTCTGGCATCGGGTTCATATCTTCCAATTCTCTTATGTCATTTGCATTCATCCAACCATTTTGGCGCGCGGTTGCGTATCCTTGCATTCTTGTTGTAAAATCACCTCTTAAAAGTGCATCAACATTGAATTGTATAAAATATTTCTTTTTTTCCTGGTCGTTTAACAATCCCCTGGCTAAAGACTTTTCAAATCTTACAAGCCAGGGCCTTAATGTATTAGATACATACTCAATACCTTGATGCTCAATGTTTGAAAAAGTTGCATTGCTTAGATCCGCGACTTTGTGTGGAGGAATACGGAACCACCGGCAAATTTCCGGTATTTGATATTGTCTAGTTTGTAAAAATTGAGCATCTTCCGGAGGGATTCCCACCGGTTTGTATTTCATACCATTATCTAAAATTGCAATTTTATTCGCATTATCTGGACCTCTGTATAATAAATTCCATTCGGTCCGGACTTCATCTTTATTTTTGCAGTGGCCGCCTTCCGGCAATTCGAGAACGCCGCCCGGTTTTGTTCCATTTCCAAAAAAACTAGATCCAAATTTTTCAGTTGCCATTGTTAATCCCAAAGATTCCCTGGCATATTCTAAAATTGATAATCCGGTAATACCATCCATTGTTAAACCGGTAATATTTATAATTTCCTCTGTAGAAAAGTCTCTCTGTTTTTTTGGCTCGTTGTATCTATAAAATAATTTTTTATTTTTATCTCTTTTTGCTTCCATATATTTAGAATATAAAGGCCATAACTCAATTACTTGCCCGGCCCGGTTATATATTTTTTGAATATAAGCATTTCCCCATAACAAAATATTTGTCATAAGCATTTCCAATAAATTTATAGAAAGCATTTCGCTATTCGGTTGAGAATTTATAATGTCATATAAATTGTGATCCTGGGCCTTAATTTTTCCCTTTTTTTCTCTTTTATATAAAAACAAAGGTAGTGTTGCCACGTCTTCAGAGAGTATTTTGACACAATCCCAAAATGCACTAATATGAAAGGCTGATTGATCATTAATATTTACACCGGAGCTTGTCCGACCATAATCAGCTATATCATTTCCCGATAAAAATTCTTTTGCATAAGTACCCATTCTTTTTAATATCATTTTGTCAATAACTTTTGAAAATACAGGAATATTAATGACTTTGCGCTCCTTTCTATAAATTTTTTTAAAATAGCAACAATTCGTTGCTATACAAATCAAAAAAAATTATATATAATAAAAATAAGGTACACTAAGAAAACTTAGTGCTATCTTCCCTATGTAATACGTAAAAATCGGTTTGGTTAGGCGGCCTGGCCGATTTTTTTATATATTTATATATGTATTTCGGAATTTCCGTTATCTGCAAAAACTCTACAAAATGCAGTTAACATGGCGACAATTCCGTCAATTTTTGCTTTTTTAATAATAGTTTCTTTTCTAGATCCTTGTTTTATGGACTTAGCTGGTTTTATATTTCCATTGGCATCCATAATAATTCTTAAGTTATTAAACATCCAAGTCAAAATTTCATTATCCATATGATTTAATGATTTTGAATGTATTAATGCCTCAACGTCATACATGACCGGACTCATAAATTGATAGGTTGGCCTAACTTCTACCATAATTAAGCCCTCATATTGTAAATCCGTAGCCACTGCATCGGCATTCCAAGGATCAAATCCAATCTCGTCAAAATCATAAATTTTTCTGAGTTCTAAAATATCATTAACAATCGTGTGATAATCAATTTTATCTCCTGGTGTTGTTCTTAGTAATCCTTTTTCGATCCATTCTTCATATTTAATTTTATCTTTTTTTGAAACTGTAGAAATGTTGTCTTGCGGCAACCAGAAATAGGGTAGAACTGTATATTTATCATTCTCATTATCCGGAGGGAAGATTAGTACAAAAGCTGAAATATCAAGTTTGCTTGATAAATCAAGTCCTCCGAAACATTTTTTGTATTTTAATGCCTCTATATTTAAATTATGACTATTAGATAGCCATTTGTCAATAGTAATCCAATTTGAATATTTTTCTGTCAACCAAATATTCAATCTTAATTGTTTAAATAATTTCTCTTCCGCTATTTTCCCATTTATCTTATCGAACGTTTCGTAAATCCTTTCTATTTCAATAGTTTTACCTATTGACGGATTTACTAAATGCCACAATTTTCTATCTTGCCAATCAATTTTATCTTTTTGAATATAATTTTGACCGGTCCAAATTCTATTATTTTCAGGATCTAGACCCCAAATAGCCGCATATGTTGTTTTATCATTAGATTTCCCCAATAAAACATCTTCCGCGTTTTTGTGGACTTCCCAACCAATAGACATTCGATCGGGATCATTCCCGGCCGTTGTTATAAAGAAAAATAATGGTTGTGTCCTGGCATCACCAGATCCAAAAGTCATTACATCATATAATTCCCGGTTTGGTTGAGCGTGTATTTCATCAAATAAACAACAAGAAATATTTAATCCATGCTTAGAATAAGCCTCCGCGCTACAAACTTGATAAAAGCTTGCTTTTGGAAGGTAAACCAATCTTTTTATTGAAATTATTGGTTTAATAACTTTTTTTAATGTCTTGTTTTGATCCACCATTTCAACAGCGACATCAAAAATAATGCTTGCTTGCTGTTTATCATCCGCACAACCATACACTTCAGCATTCCATTCTCCGTCCGCGCACAACTGATATAAACCTAAAGCGGCTAATAATTCTGATTTGCCGCATTTTTTAGGCATTTCCATATAACAGTTTCTATATTGTCTATATCCATTTGGTTTTATTGTTCCATAGACATTTTTTAGTATTTCATATTGCCAATCAAATAATAGAAACGGTTTTCCATGAAATTCCCCTTTGGTATGTTTTAATTCTTGAATAAATCCGACTATTCGATCAACTTTTGACTGATCTATTATTAAATTGTTCAAGAAAATCACTCTTTACTTTAGATATTTTGCAATCCCATCATCTTCATTATTATCGTTCATTGCAATGTCTAAATTTGCCCGATCACTGGGACTTAAGCCTAGTTTTTCAATGGAAATTTTTAACCTGGTTTGATAAGTTTGTGAAATTTTAACTAATGGATTTACGATATACCCAGTCCGGCCCATTACTTTTAAATTTTCTTCGTTTAATTCAGTTTCGGCTTGTTTCCATCTGGCATAATTTTGACAATACATTGCGAAAATAGTCATATCAATATCAGATATCAACCCCAATTTTTCTAATAAAGTAAATACCCTTTCCCACTCTTTTTTAGCCTCTTCATTCAACCAAATTGGACATTTTAAATTTTTGATTTCTAGTTTTGGTTGTTCTTTAATCGGTCTTTTCCCGGGATTACCTTCTACAAGTTTTAACTTGTTAGGCTTTTTAATTGACATGCTATCATCCCCTTTAAAATAATTATAACATATTTTGTTATTTTGTCTATAACCCCGGATATAAGCGACTTATATTAATTATATAAGTTGTTAGTTGCTATACCAGAAATTACCAAATATTCAAAATTATAGTAAATACACTCTATCCATGATAAATATTGACTTGCACGTTATAGATTAATACTGACTTGTAGAGTATATCTGTAATTCAGTGTTTATGCATAATGCACATTACTGATTAATACTGACTTGTAGGCATGTTCTACAGGCTAGATTATTACAAGTTTGCGCATTCTTGTAAACCCTTGCTATTACTGACTTATAAGGATTTTTATTGATTTTTTAGGATTTTTTTCTTGATTTTACCGACAAATTTATAACTTTTCAACCTCTACAACACTGATTATCAGCGGTTTATAGAGATGGTAAATCTTAGGATTTAGAAAATCGCTCGCACTGCGACTTCCAGCGCTGGCC
>Ga0307434_1000270_pt1 | contig 41567 bp, 35 predicted proteins | sample SalMarWE160220MG_FD_202156 | JGI IMG/M metagenome (GOLD analysis project Ga0307434, IMG submission 202156) | Salt marsh sediment microbial communities from the Plum Island Ecosystem LTER, Massachusetts, United States - WE1603-220 | ecosystem: Environmental > Aquatic > Marine > Intertidal zone >... | reverse complement strand
CGTTAAACAATCTCAACCAGCTCAATATCAAACGTCAAATCCTTCCCCGCCAGAGGATGGTTTATATCCAATGTCACTTTTGATTCGGATACGTCTGTCACTTTCACGACCGTCATCTTACCATTCTGATTGTCAGTAGCTACGCCCGCCGCCGCGGCTTCCACCGTAGCCTCCTCCTCCTCGGCCGCTGTTTCTGCGGCTCCCAATTCTTGAGCGTGCCTCACTTACATTCATACTTCGCCCCTTTAAATCCTGATTGTGAAGACCGGTGATTGCTGTTTTCGCTTCGCTCTGAGAGGACATCATTACAAATCCGAATCCCCTTGACTCACCACTAATCCTGTCTTTCAAAAGATTGACAGATTCGACCTGACCGAAAGATTCGAAAGCCTGACGCAAATCATCTTCTGTTACTTCTCCCGATAGGTTGCCTACATAGATATTCATCTTAATTTCCTTACCTTTCCTTAAACCTGAAATAATGTTTATGCCGCAATTCCTGCCGGCATTGTTTTCAATTAAAGTACCTTGCTTAATAAAAACTGGCAGATTAAGAGAAATGATGAAAGAGGCAGATATCGAAGCTTTTGTTCCTTAGCGCTGTTTCTGCTGTTTCAACGCTCTGTTATACAATCATTTCAATTCAGCTATTACAAGACTATACTGGTAACATCGGCTGAATACAACAAATATATTATTTTTTAGCAAAAATATTCGGCAAACGCACCTGTGTTTTCAGTCCATATCTATTAGAAAACCGATACATCCAGCCAAATCACATTTCGTGATTATTTTTTCAGATATTTTTCTCCGTTTAGCAGTCGCCGGAACTTGTCTCGCCGAAGGCGGATTTATCTCGGCGCAGCGAAGACGGAAGACGACTTTACACTTCACCATTCCTTGTTCGATACTTGTCCTGCGTAGCCTTGGCGAAGACGGATTCGATATTCGTATTTTCTGTCCTTTGTCTTCCGCCTTCTGTCTTCTGTCCTCCGCCCTCCGCCTTCTGTGTCCTGTGTTCTGTGTCCTGTATTCTTTCTCCCCCCTTTTCCCAAAACCCACTTGACATTTACACCTGATATTCATAGACTTTAGGGTTTTACTAATATAATGTTGAATATTTAGAAACCTAAAAACAAGAAACAGTTCACAAAAGCAAAGACACAAATGCAGGATTCTGAAAGGAGTTATCATAATGGCTGAAAAGAGGGTTTACTTCTTTGGCGGCGGCAAGGCCGAAGGAAATGCAAAAATGAAGAATCTTCTCGGCGGCAAGGGCGCAAATCTCGCGGAGATGACCAACATCAAAATTCCCGTACCGCCAGGCTTTACCATTGCAACCAAAGTCTGCGATGAATATTACAAAAACAAGGGCAAATGGCCTAAAGGCCTAAAAGAAGAAATCGACAAAAACCTCGCAAAGCTCGAAAAGACAATGAACGCAAAACTCGGCGACCCCGACCGCCCGCTTCTCGTCAGCGTTCGCAGCGGCGCCGCCGTCTCAATGCCCGGCATGATGGACACCGTCCTCAATCTCGGCCTGAACGATAACGTCATAGAAGGCATCATCAAAAAAACCGGCAACCCGCGATTCGCTTACGACATTTATCGCAGGTTCATCGATATGTTCGGTGACGTCGTTATGGGCTGTGACCACGAGCATTTCGAGCATGAAATCGACAAAGCCAAGAAAAAAGCAGGCGTAAAACTCGACAACGAGCTCAATGCCGGCCAGCTCAAAGCCGTCGTCGATGCCTACAAAAAGGTGTACAAAAAGCACGTCGGCAAACTCTTCCCGCAGGACGGCCTGCAACAATTGCATCTCTCAATTAACGCCGTCATTGGTTCCTGGATGACGCCGCGAGCGGTCAAGTATCGCCAGCTCAACAAAATCACCGGCCTGCTCGGTACCGCAGTCAACGTCCAGGCTATGGTCTTCGGAAATATGGGCGATAACTGTGCAACCGGCGTCTGCTTCACGCGAAATCCCAGCAACGGCAAAAAGGAATTCTACGGCGAATTTCTCGTCAACGCTCAGGGCGAGGACGTCGTCGCAGGAATCAGAACCCCCCTGCCGATGAAGCAGCTAAACAAAATAATGCCCAAATGCTACAAACAATTAACCTCACTTATGACCAGCCTCGAAAAGCACTACAAGGACATCCAGGATATGGAATTTACTGTTCAGGAAAATGTGCTCTATATTCTCCAGACGCGGACGGGCAAGCGGACAGCCGAGGCAGCCGTCAAGATTGCGGTCGATATGGTCAATGAGAGACTGATAACCAAAGAGCAGGCGGTAACAAGAGTCACCCCCGAACAGCTCGACAGACTCCTGCACCCGCATTTCGACCCGAAGGCAAAACGGGACGTAATCGCCAAAGGCCTGCCGGCATCACCCGGAGCGGCGGTCGGACAGGTCGTCTTCAACGCGGAGACCGCTGAGGACTGGAAGAAAAAAGGCAAAAAGGTCGTCCTCGTTCGTATAGAGACCAGCCCGGAAGATATCGGCGGTATGGATGCTGCCGAAGGTATCCTGACAGCCCGCGGCGGTATGACAAGCCACGCCGCCGTCGTAGCCCGCGGAATGGGTAAATGCTGCGTCGCAGGAGTGGACGCACTGAATATCAATTACAAAACTGCAAAAATGCTCGTCGGCAAGCTGACAATCAAGCAGGGTGACTTTATCAGCCTCGACGGCAGCAGTGGCGAGCTTATGAAAGGCAAACTCGAAACGGTCGAGCCGACAATGAGCGGCGATTTCGGTAAGTTTATGAAAATCTGCGACGGCGTGCGAAAGCTCGGCGTACGCACCAACGCCGATACACCCGAAGACGCAAAACGGGCAAGAGATTTCGGCGCCGAAGGTATAGGCCTCTGCAGAACGGAACATATGTTCTTCGAGGGCGACCGTATCTGGGCGGTCAGAGAAATGATACTCGCAGCCGACGACTACGACGAAATGACAAACAAAATCAGCGCAGCTCAAACTGATAAAGAAAAAAAGCAAATCGAAAAGCAATACTCAACCGTTAAAAAACAATTTGAAGGCTCACTGAAAAAACTGCTGCCCTACCAGCGAAGCGATTTCGAGGGCATCTTCACCGCAATGGCCGGACTGCCGGTAACAATCCGGCTGCTGGACCCGCCCCTGCACGAGTTCCTGCCCCAGGAGCAGGCAAACCAGGCTGAGATGGCGAAGAGACTCCACGTAAAACCATCGGTAGTAAAGGCCAAGGTCGAGCAGCTCCACGAGCTAAACCCGATGCTCGGTCATCGAGGCTGCAGACTCGCCGTAACATACCCGCCTATCTACCGTATGCAGACAAGAGCAATCATCGAGGCCGCTCTTAACATAAAGAAAAAAGGCAAAATCGTCCTGCCCGAAATTATGATACCGCTCGTCGGCGCGCTCGATGAGCTCAAATTCGTAAAGCAGCAGGTCCTCGAAGAGATTAAGCAGGTCTTCAAAGAAAAAAAATCGAAGCTCCACTTTATGATAGGTACGATGATTGAGATACCCAGGGCTGCGATAACCGCCGACGAGGTAGCAAAAGAGGCCGAGTTCTTCAGCTTCGGCACAAACGACCTGACGCAGATGACGATGGGCTTCTCGCGCGATGATGCGGGCAAATTCCTCGGCGAGTACGTCGAGCACGGAATCTACTCAGCCGACCCATTCCAGAAGCTCGACCAGGCCGGCGTCGGAAAGCTCGTCGAGATGGGAGTCAAGCTCGGCAGAAAGACAAGAAAGAACCTCAAGTGCGGCATCTGCGGCGAGCACGGCGGCGAGCCAAGCAGCATCGAGTTCTGTCACCGCGCAGGACTGAACTACGTCTCCTGCTCACCGTTCAGAGTCCCCATCGCAAGACTTGCCGCCGCACAGGCAGCAGTCCTTTAGTACCGGGTATCCGGTAATTCGAATGTAAACAGGCCGGGTTGTCCTCGACTCGGCCTTTCTTTTTTTAAACCGTAGATTTATGTGGATTTTGGTGTAAAATTTTTAAAATAAAGAATTGCAGCTTAGTCGGGAAAGGGTATAATATGTGTTTTAGATTCGTTTTTCTTCGTGACACAACATTGAACGGACGCGAAGGCCTGTTAAGTAAGCAAGCTATAGGAATACAATGATAAGCTGATTTTAATATAATACTGTTGAATTTAATGTCTACTATATGGATACACAAGAGAATAGCTTTGAAATAGAACCTGTTGAATCCAGGGAGTCTTTGTTGTCTCTTACTGCTAAATTCGGTGACAACGACCCACCACTTAAGCGAATTTTCCAGATTGTCCTATCGCAAGGGTGCAGGACAATCGTGGTTGAGAAAAACTACGAAGATGCCGAATATAGAAGTGAGTACGAGAATTTCTATAAAAAAATATTCAAGCCCCCTCCTGACAAAACCGAGCGCCTCCATTTTTTTTCTTGTGATGTAAAAAAGCAGGACATCGTCAAGCTTAGCACATTTCAAGATAACTATTTAGGTTTTTGTGTTCTCCGGCCCTTTATAAAACAAAGGGTAGCGAATGCCGTAATTAGCTCCATCAAAGAATCAAATAAACATAAGCGCTTGTTTATCTTGTGCTTGCAAAAATTCCCTGTAGAAATAAGCGTCAGCGAAAACAATACGCAGAAGCTTACTGTGGAAGGTTTTCCATTTATTCAACAAGATGGCCACTTTGGCCGCTGTTCGCACGTTTCCTTAACCACAATTAACCGCTTCTTAAAATTTGGCACGGGGGAAAAAGAGTGTGTTGTAAACGACATCGTTAGATATAGTAGTAAGGCAGTGGAAATAAAAAGCGAGGTTCCAGAGCCTGGCTTAAGCCCCTATCAAATTTCGCATACATTACAGGAAATGGGATACACGCCACTGATATATTGTTACTCTAATACAATTAAAGGTCGGTTCAGTGCTGAAAGAATACTTTATCACTATATGGAATCATGCATTCCCGTCATGTTGGGAGTTCATACTCCGTTGGGTTTCCATGCATTAACAGTGATTGGTCATTCTTTTGAACCCGATTTATGGTGGCCTATAGCAAAGGTTGGATATTATGGTGAGAAACCATCAGGTGGAACACATCACTGCAGTGCAAGTTGGGCTCAGAACTTTATTGTTAATGACGATAATCTCGGCCCATATATGGCCATACCCAAATGGTTTCTTACATTGATAGAAAATACGCGTGAGCTGATAATTGTAGTTCCTTTGCCTCGTGATGTCAACGTGCAAGGAGAAGATGTTGAAGAACGATCTTATCGGCTAGCGAAGGATGAGAGCGCCTTGGATTACATGAGTTCTCTAATGGAAGAAGAAAAATTGTCGAGCAAGACAAAAGATTGGTGCAGGACCTTTTTGAATCATCTTGTGACAGGGGACTTGGTTTTGAGAACATTCTTGGTAGATTCGAAAAAGTTTAAAGATACGCACCCGTCTGACGTCCTCCGACAGTTTTATCAAAGCATTGATATGCCACCTAAGATTTGGCTCACTGAGATTAGTATCCCCGAACTATTTAGTGTGCTTCGATTGAGAGTGGGAGAAGTAATTACCGACTCTACCAGAAACGTCAGATTCGGCGATACATTCCTCACCCTTCACTTGCCCGGCATCTTGATCACCAGAGACCCAAATACAGGGAAAAGAGAATACTATTCCTTCCCTGACGACAGGCCGTTCTGCCATGTGCTCAGAACAGCTTTTTCCTAGATTAGATTCTAAGAGGAGCCGTGAGAGATTTCTTTCGCCAATCATCAAGTTCATCAAAGATGGGTTGCAGTTCACGCGTCCGTTTTTTCTCCCTTTCCTTCTCCACCTCTTCGGAAAACGGCTTCTGCGTTGGATGAATTTGAGGTTCTTTGTTAGTCATCACACTCTTCATATTAGTACCTCCTACCATCCAAATTATACCCAATCATTTCTTTTTCTGCAAGAACAAACAATCCAGCATATTGATTTCATCGGCACGCGTCAAATCCCAACTTTTCAAGAAAAACCCGCATTTTTCTGCCTTCAACTCATAAGTTAAGCAATGGAAGGGACTTACGTAAGAAAAAAAATTTTGTATTACCGCTATTTTATTATGAGCGTCCTAAAGATTGTTGAAGAATTTTTAATATTTTCCCTTAGGAATATGTTTTCGAGGACTTTTTTCTCATTTCGGTCTCATTATTACCTGAGCCCTTCTGAAGTGTCTTTTTTAGACCTTTCCGCTACGATCCCTAACTGCTATGCGACGGGTGATGTCTCCAGCGGTAATGATTCCTCTGACATCGGAGGTTTCTGCGGCGAGAATACCTCAACATGTACGATTACCCGTTGTTATTCTACAGGATTCGTTTCGGCTGGAGATAATTCCAGCGATATCGGTGGTTTATGCGGTGATAGTACATATGGCGCAGTGAATAACAGTTACTGGGATGTGAATACGTCCGGCCAAACAAGCAGCTATGGCGGGACCGATAAGACAACAACTGAAATGCAAATGCAAAATACCTTTATCGGCTGGGATTTTGATGACGATTGGGCGATATGTGAGGGGACGAATTATCCAAGGCTGCAATGGCAGATACCTACCGCAGACTGGCTATGCCCCGACGGCGTGGACTTCCTCGATTACGCTCACTTCTCGTATTACTGGCTGAGTGAAGATTGTCCCGATTCCAACGACTGCAATTCTACTGATTTCGACTTTTCCGGCAGCGTCGATTCCAATGACCTTAAAGTCTTCACAACCTACTGGCTCTTCGCAAAATAAAAAATCGAATCCTCTCTTCGTTTTTCAATTCTTTTTCTGTCAGTGTTAATCAGTGTCTGAAATTTCTCTGTGACCTCCATGCACTCTGTGGCTATCTTAATTTTTTTCTTTTGAAAAAATCAGTGTCAATCTGTGTCAATCTGTGGTTACACTTTATTTTTCCCGTCCTCCGTCCTCTAAGACTTCATCATTCCTTGTTCCTTGTTGGATATTCGATATTCGTTTTCTTCATGCCTTCGAGCCTTAGTGGCTTTAAAAATCTGTGTTAATCCGCGTCCGCCTATAGCGAGCCGCAGGCCTCGCGGGCGTCGAGCCGAGGCGGGCTGAAATGATATAATCAATTAAATCAGCGAGATTTATGCCTTAGGTATCAGCGATTAAATAATTTATGCCTTAGGTATTCGTTTTTTTCGTGTTAACTTGTGCCCACGTAGGCAGGTATTCGCGGCTAAATATTTCTTTTTAAAAATCCGTGTTAATCTGCGAAATCCGTGGTTAAGCTTTTCGTTTTTTTATCTTATATTTTCAGTGAAATCAGTGAAACTTGTGCCCAAGGCATTTGTGGCTAAATTATTCTTCGTGTTTATTCGTGGCTAAGTTTTTCTTTGCGTTCTCAGCGCACTTTGCGGTGAAATAATCATTGTAAATCATTGATTAATTTCTTCGTGCATTTTCGTGTTAATTTATGCCCAAGGTATTCGTGGTTGTATTTTCCTCTGCGTTCTCAGCGCACTTTGCGGTGAATAATCCCACAGCCGCACGCAAATGCCGGTATTGACATAAATAACAGTTGCGATACAATAAGGTTGTTTTGACACAGGTGGCAGTAAAATAGTTTATCGTTTTCTATCGACGATTTAATATTTGAGTACAATAGTAAATAATAAATCGGAAATTACAAATTCTTCTGGTGAAAGTAGCTCAGTTGGATAGAGCACTGGATTGTGGTTCCAGGGGTCGCGGGTTCGAATCCCGTCTTTCACCCTTATCTTTTCAGCCGAAAGAATTACGGGTGTGTGGGCGTGTCTTTAATATCCTTTCTTAATGAAAACAACAGAGCCTGCACCACCTAAAAGCGCAACAGCCGATTTCGGCGCTGTAATTCTGATATGAAACTCGCGTTTTAAGATTTATATTTTAAGGCCGTAAAAGCCCTTGATAATCCTGCTGGGTTCGTAATACCGGTTTATAACCATAAAATATTTCAAACCCAGCCAACCTTTGCCTTTTTTCAATTAACTTTTTTTATCTTCACACGACACTAAACAATCGCGGTTTTTTTCGTGCCGGGTTTGTTGATCGTTAGTACTCAATCAGCAAACCCAGCAAAAGAAGAGAGAGAGAACTTACCTTACCTAACTATTTTCATCGCAGCAAAGCTGCGTCTTATTCTGCTGAGCCTGGTAACCGGGACGGTTAACACGCTCAGCCTGGGGGGTTGAGAAAACTCTATTACGAGCTAATGGTTAACACGGTTTTCAGCCGTGACTGCTCTCTTAACATTGACAATATGATTTTCGGCCGTGGCTGCTCTCTTAATTTTGTCAATATAGAGTTAAACTCAGCTTCATTCTTCTCGTTTATGCGCGACCTGGCTTCTCAGCCCGACCGCCGCTGCTACCGTTTCACTGAAAAACTCGTCACTGGAATGGTCGGTAATCACGGCAGATGCACCGTGGCTCCTGGCCTCAATTTCCTGCTGGAAGTTACCGGCCTTTACCACAACGATGATTTTAATATCCGGTTTTACGATTCTAAGTTTTTTCAGGAACAGTCCGTTCGGCATGTCGAACAGGTCCCATGCGCATAAACAAGCGTCCACTCTTTCATTTTTCAAATAGCGTGCTGCCTGAACACCGAAATCAGCCTCAATAAGCTGGATAGGAAGCTCCCGCAAAGCCTCACTTCTGCCGTTGAGGCCCACAACCAATACTTTTGCCTGTACAAGAGCTAACATCTCATAGGTTACCTTTCTTTTCTAACGGGGGCATACCTGCATGCTGTTTCGCGTCCTGCCTTACTAACACAGCTTCTTATATTTTTATCACGGGTGACCGTGTTTAATTTCTCGCCGGGCTTGCCTTTTACATCACCCTGGACATTTACAAACCCAGCAGAGGAGAAGAGAGTTTCTTTTGTTTTTCTTATAAGTATCACGGCCGAGCCGTGTTTACATTCACGCTGGGTTTGTGATTCTTTCTGTTTCGGTTATTTCAAACCCAGCGAAGAAGAGAAGAGAGAGAGATTTTCCTTTGCGTATTCTGATCACAATATACGTGTTCTTGACCACAGTATATTTGTGTTCGTTTCGTGCCAGGCTTGTGGGTAACCACTTTACATCAACCCTATCCGGTTATCTGTTTTTTTAGTTTGGTTTATCAACAAGCCCAGCGGGGGGTGAGAAAACTCCTCGTGAGCATATATATATCACGGCCGATAGGCCGTGCCTGCTCTCAATCTTTCATTTTCAAAGAGCGTAAATCTATGCTGTCTTAGAACAATCACTATGCGAGGCGCGTGCCAAAAGCCTCCGCGAAAGCAAAATAATCTTTAAGTTACTTCTTTCAATGAAGTTAAGATTAGAAAAAAACTGTTGCTCAAAAAATCGTTTCATAAAGCAGGTGACCATTATGGTCTGTGAAAAAAGAAATTTTTCCCGGCAGGTTATTGGGTGACAGGCTGTTATGAAAAAACAGCTATTATAGCCGCAGGTGACCATATTGGTTGGTAGATTCGAAGAACTTGATCCGATTACTCGGTTCTCAAAATCATTTAATCATTGATTTCGCTGATTGGAACTGATTTCTGTATTCTGTGTTCTGTATTCTTTCTTTAGACACGGATTCACACAGATTTTCACGGATAAAACAATCACTTGACAGTGGATATATATTTTCGGATAATTTCAAGTATGATTTTTTAATATTCGGAGATGACAAGTGTCTAACGAAGCGAAAGAGTTTCAGAAATATTTAGAGGAAATAAACAAAGCATACGCAAGAGGGGATGCTACTGAACATACCCATCGACCGGCTCTAAAAACGCTTGTTGAGATGCTTGGTAAAAATATTACCGCAACTAACGAACCAAAACGTATTCAATGCGGAGCGCCTGATTTTGCCGTTTCGATAAGTAAGAGAAAAATCTACCAGACAATCGGTTACATAGAGTGCAAAGATATAGGAAAAGACCTTAACAAAGAAGCTAAAAACGAACAGATTAAGGAACGCTATTTAAAAAGTTTCGATAATTTTATACTTACAGATTACATCGAATTTCGCCTGTATATAAAAGGTGAAAAACAATTCACCACGAAACTAGCAGAGGAAAAAGGTGGAAAATTCAAGTTGATAGAAGACGGCGCAAAAAAAGTGTCACAGCTTCTTAGATTATTCATCGCACAAGAACCTCTGAAAATAACAAGTGCTAAAGAGCTTACCGTAAAAATGGGGGATATTGCCAAATTTCTAAGAGATATAATTAATAAGACTTTTAATCAAGAAATAAAAACTGGCACATTACATAGTCAATATGAGGCCTTTAAAGAAGTTTTGATACACGATTTAACAGAAGAACAATTCGCTGATATGTATTCGCAGACAATTTGCTATGGTTTATTCAGCGCTCGATGTCATTTAGATGATATAACACTGTTCGGAAAAGATAAACACGCAGTTTTTCACGGTATGGACCATAGAAGTAAAGAATTTACCAGAAAAGAAGCGGCGTTTCTGTTGCCGAAAACAAACCCATTCTTAAGAAAAACTTTCGGCCATATTGTCGGACCTGAACTTGATGAAAGAATTGCCTGGCTTGTCGATGACTTGGTTGCTCTTCTGAGAAATGCCGATATGAGCAGTGTTTTAAGAGATTTTGCGAAAAAGACAAAAAGAAGGGATCCTGTATTTCATTTCTACGAGACATTTCTTGCTGAATACGACAAGAAACTAAAAAAATCGCGAGGTGTCTATTATACTCCCGATGAAGTTGTCTCGTATATTGTCCGCAGTGTCGATATCCTTCTTAAGGAAAAGTTCGGCCTTAAAAGAGGACTTGCAGATGACTCCAAAATAAAAGGCACCGACCGACATAAACTGCTCATACTCGACCCTGCCGTAGGAACAGGAACTTTTCTATATGAAGTTATTAACCAGATACACGAAAGATTCAAACGCCAGAAAGGCACCTGGTCCTCTTATGTAAAAGACCATTTATTGCCGCGAATCTTCGGCTTTGAACTTATGATGGCCCCGTACACTATCTGCCACATGAAGTTAGGCCTTGAGCTTGATAGAACAGGTTACGAATTCGATTCCGATGAACGCCTAGGTGTTTATCTGACGAACACACTTGAAGAAGCAGAGGAAAAAGCAAAAAATTTGTTTGCACAGTGGATATCAGAAGAAGCAAGAGAAGCAAACAGGATAAAAAAAGATTTACCGATAATGATTGTTCTGGGTAATCCTCCTTATGAGAGAGATTCAAAAAATAATAATGATTTTACTGATTACTTACTAAAACCTTTTAAGGATTATGTAAAAAATGAAAGGAATATCCAACCCTTAAATAATGATTATATAAAGTTTATTGGTTTTGGAATTGATAAAATCATTAAAACAGGTAACGGTATACTGGCTTTTATTACTGCATCTTCTTATTTATCGGGCAGCACAATCCATAGTGGACTAAGAAAAACTTTAAATGAAATTTTTGATGAGATTTACATATTAAATTTATACGGAGATATAGTTGGGAAGGAAAAGGATAATAATGATGAGAATATTTTCTGCATTCAAGAAGGAGTTGCTATTTTTATAGGAATATCAACAGGAAAGAAAAAATTAAATTCTAAAATTCATTATAATGAAATTCTTGGCAAAAGAAACGAAAAATACAATGTTCTCAATACACAAGACGTATCTATAACTAAATGGGAAAATATTAAATCAACTGCACCTCAATACTTCTTTGTTCCTAAGAAGTTTAAAGGGGAGGATGAATATAACTCATATCTGCGCATAACTAAAATATTTGGATTTTTAAACGAAAAAAATCCAGGGATAGCTTGGGCCAATGGTGTAAAAACAAATAATAATAAATTGTTCGTGGATATAGACTTGGCATCTCTTAAACAAAGGATGGAAACATTTGTTGATCGAAGATTTACTGATGAACAATTGAAAGCCCGTTTCGGTCTAAGTGATGGAAAGTATTGGAATACTAATAGAGAAAGAGAAAAAGCAAAAAAAGCAAAAATGTCTGATAATTTTCTAAAATATAACTTTAGACCTTTTGATTTACGCATTATTTATTATCAGCCAAATCTAATAGAAATCGGTCGAGGTGGGGCCTCGAAAAATGTAATGAAGAATATGCAAAAAGAAAATATTGGTTTAGTAATAAACAGAACTATATCTTTAGGGCAAGAGGTATCTCATTTTCTATGTATAAAAGACTTAATGGACGTTCGGTTTTACCCAGATAAGAAAGGTGTCCCTTACCTTTTTCCTCTTTATCTATATTCCCATAGTCAATCTTATGACCTTTTTGATAATAAAGTCTGGCCTACAGGTAAGAATGGTCGTGTTCCTAATCTTAACAAAAAGTTTGTTAATGAATTTGCTGCTAAGGTTAAACTTGATTTTGTCTCAGACGGCAGAGGTGATTTAATAAATACATTCGGTCCGGAGGACATCTTTCATTATATCTATGCTGTTTTATATTCGCCCGAATACAGAAAACGCTTTGCTGAATTTTTAAAAATTGATTTTCCTCGTATTCCTTTTCCTGCTAGCAGAATAATCTTCAAAAAACTATGCAAAGTGGGTTCTGAACTATCCGCCTTGCATTTAATGGAATCTGAGATACTAGAAGATGAGAAGCGCTGGCCGCGGTTTGATATCGAAGGAACTGATGAAGTCGTAAAAGGCTATCCTAAGTATGTTGCTCATTCTGACAAGTCAGAAAAGGGCAGGGTCTTTATAAACAAAGACCAGTACTTCGAAGGTATTAATCCTGTTGTATGGGAATTTCATATAGGTGGATACCAGGTCTGTGAAAAATGGCTTAAAGATAGAAGAGAAAGAATTCTTTCTTATGATGATATTACTCATTATCAGAAGATAACCGTCGCATTAAGCGAAACCATTAGGCTAATGCAATCTCCCTGCCTTTTCGAAATGTACGAAGAGAAAAAATAAAATCACACAAATCCTGTTATCCTGTCTAAAATCTCTGCGGTTTCTGCCTGCGGTTCGCACTTTTTGCTTGCCTCTGTTATCAGTCGTCCGTCCTCAGTCATCTGTCCTCCGCCCTCCGCCAGAAACCGCTTTCGCGGACGAATAAAAATCCGTGTCTGATATTCTCTGTGGCCTCTGTGCCCTCGGTGGCAAAAAAATTTAATTTTCATTGAACATATCGCCTTGATTGGTATAATACCTTTGTGTGTTAGCATAACACACGTAGGGAGGAAAGTTCCTCAAGCATCGGCCAGCGGCCAAGTCAAATATTCATAACTTCTTTTCTATTAAGGAGTTACTTAACAATAATAAATAATAAATCATAATTAATAAATTATACTCAGGGACTTATCAATGAAATTAACCAATAACCAATTAACTAATCTTCTAATTAACAAATTCACTAATTCACCAATTAACTTTCAGAAGGCACCTTTACATTTGTCGAGAGAGCTCTACAAATCACACCTTTTTATGCAAAACAAAGCCAATTTTAAAAACGACCAGATTTACATAACCGCTTATATTACAAGAGGATATGAAAATTTTAAGCTTTGCGGAAGCCCAAAAAACAAAGCCAAACAAAGCCAATTCAAACCCAATTTCAGCTCAATATTGGCTTTGTTTTTAACGAACGAACCCAATTTCAAACCCAATAATGTTAAAATGGGTAAAGTCTATCACCCGTTAAGGAAGGAAGTTTTGGCTTTGGAGCACATCCCAAGAGGATGGTGTGCAGCCGGCAAGGTCGAAAAAGCTCGCTTTGATAGACCGATGCGATGCACACAAAAGCCGTCGAAGACGGCAGCGACAAAGCCTAATCTGTGTAAATCCGTGAAATCCGCGTCAAAAAATATTTGTGAGGTAATCATAGCTTTTTGGCATAGTTTGCGGAGAAATTTTTGTCGAGTTGAAAGGGACGAGCAAGCTCGCTTGCAGAGAACCTTAAAACGAGAACAAAAGATCGTCAAAGACGACCTGCCAAAAAGTATAATCTGCGATAATCTGCGCAAATCCGCGGTTAAATATAATTTTGTAAATCCTGTTATCCTGTCAAAAAATATCTCTGTGGTCTCTGTGCCCTCGGTGGCTAAATATTTTAGCTTTTGGCATAATTTGCGAAGCAAATATGGTCGAGTTGAAAGGGACGAGCAAGCTTGCTTGCGGAGAACCTTAAAACGAGAACAAAAGATCGTCAAAGACAACCTGCCAAAAAGTATAATCTGCGATAATCTGCGCAAATCCGCGGTTAAATATAATTTTGTAAATCCTGTTATCCTGTCTGAGAAAAATCTGTGTCAATCTGTGGAATCAGTGGCTAAAAAATTCTCTACGGTAAAAAATAATTCAGTGCAAATTTATACCCAAGGTATATGTGCCGAAAAAGAAGTGCGATTATTTATTGGGGACGGTGATATTCAATTTTTCTATGAGGCGGTTGAGGGTTCTTCGCTCGATGCCGAGGATTCTTGCGGCGGCAAGCTTTTTGCCTTTAGTATATTCGAGAGTTTTAACGATAACCTTTCGCTTGACCTCATCGAGAGTCGGCAGCTCATTTTTCGGATAAGTTTCGGATTCCGCGACAATAATATCAAAGGGAAGCGAAGTGGATTGAATTTCGCGGCCGATAGTGAGGACATAAGCCCTTTCAATTGCATTTGCGAGCTCACGGATGTTCCCGGGCCAGGAGTAATTTATGAGAAGCTCTTTTATCTGCTGAGAGAATACTTTGGGCGGCTCATTATAAAAGTCGGCTTGATTTTCCAAAAAGAATTCGGCGAGGGGAATGATATCTTCGTTTCTCTGCCTGAGAGGCGGGACCTCAAGAGTAACGACGTTCAATCTATAATAGAGGTCCGAGCGGAAGGTTCCGTCTTCGACCATTTGCCGCAGGTCTTTTGCGCTGGCGGAAAGAACCCGAACGTCAACAGGAAAGGATGTCGTCGAGCCGAGCGGATTGACGGCCTGCTCCTGAAGGACTCGCAGCAGTTTTGCCTGCAGCTCAAGCGGTATCTCGCTTATTTCATCGAGAAAGATTGTCCCGCCATTAGCAGCCCTGAAGAAACCAAGCGTGCTGTCAACGGCACCGGTAAAAGCTCCTTTTGTGTGGCCGAACAACTGGCTTTCGAAGAGGTGGCCGGTGAGTGTTGTGCAATCGACGGGGACAAAAACTTTTTCTGCCCGGTCACTTGTACTGTGTATCTGTCGAGCCACGATTTCCTTGCCGACACCGGTTTCGCCGACTATTATCACGGAACACTTTCTTGCGGCGATGGCCTGAATGGTATCAAGAATTGATTTAAAGAGCGGTGATTTACCTATAAAGACATTAACTTCATTTTGATAGGAATTACGACTTTCAGGCCGACGGGCAGAGCGCCCTCCGCGCCTACTTATATCGGTCTGGCTTGAATCGAAGTCTTTACTAAAAGGTTCTCTCATCTCTTCCTGCCAAAACTCAACCGCAGGACAATAATAGCCCTAAAAAACAGCTATAGCTCCACCTTTTACAGTCTTAACTGCACGCTTAGGGAGCTTTCACCTAAAACTCACACATTAGGGATTTTACTATTTTAACATATCTAAGTCAAGGAAATTATAGGACTTTGCTCCATTTTCCTGTAAAATAAAGACAGTTTGGTGTGATTCTAATCCGACTTTAGACTGAAAATACCTGCAGAAATCGATGTTGAGATAATTATGTCAAAATTTATTAAAAACCATAAGTTATTGTCAACAAATATCTTACGTGTTTATTTCTTATTTCAGGACGCTTTATGGCATTTTTCTTTGTCTTGAATAAAAGATTTCACAAAAATTCTTTTTTTTCAGGAAAAAAAGAGTATTTTCACGGGAAAGTAAAATCCCAACTCCCAGTAATACACAGGTACTTATTAAGCCTGCGGACCAGGAATTAAATCGAATGGGCTGATATAGTCACCGAACTTTTCGGCAGCGTCATTTAGTCTTTTTCGAACATCACTGAAAGTGTCGTATAGAATCCGAGGAGTGTCTGCCACCTTTTCTTTATAGATTTTTTCGACTCGGTCGAGCTTTGCAAGGTTTTCGGGTAAACGAATTGTGAACTGATTTATGAAATCTTTTTTCGAGTACTGCCGAGAGAGATTTGCCTCGAATAATTCGGCGATGTCCTCGTACTTAGGTATCAGTCCTGTCGGTGTTCTTACGGCTTCAACGTCACCGTTCACTCGCAATTCCGCCCACAGTATCCAGATTTTTTTATCAGCCATCCCGTTGAGGTATTTTCGGTCCTTGTCCCTGAGGAAGTAATTGACAGAGAAAACCAGCGGGGGCTTTTTGATATCCTTTACGAAATCGAGGTTGTTTTTGATGTATCGGCCGAGAGGGATAGATAAAAAGTCGAGATTCGACATCAGGTTGAAGGTTCTGATACCCTCTTTTCCGAGAGTAGCGGCGGTAGTTTCTGATTCGAGGGCCGCGCCCTTTATAATGATTCCTTCAGCCCAGTTATAGGCCTGCTCGACGGGTACCCAGGTGTCACTATCGCGGCCGCCATAAATGACGCCGCCTACAGGCACGCCTGCGGGGTCATCCATCATCGGGTCTTTGTTGGAAAGCTCAGCTATATTAAGACAGTATCGCGCGTTCCTGTGGGAGGCAGTAATCTCTCTGCCCTGGTCGTCTTTTTTACCTTTATGCCATTGGCCTGAGTGATTGACACCTTTTTCGGTCAGGTCTCTTCCCATACCGAGCCAGTGAGGTTTCTGGTTTTCATCGACGAGGACATTTGAGAAAATTACCTCGCAGGGATTGATAAGAGCCTGGTAAATAACCGGGTCATCTTCTTCGTTAACGTCCCTGATGATTCCGAAAATTCCCTTTTCGACATTGACGCATTTTACGATATTATCGATTTTTCTCAGGTAAGCGATGTCATCGCCGACGATGGTTTGTCCCGGAATCATAGAGGTCGAGGTTTTCCCGCAGGCGGATGGGAAGGCACCGGTGAAATATGTGACTCTGCCTTTCGGGCCGTGGGCTCCCATAACGAACATATGTTCCGCGAGCCAGCCTTCGTTCGAGGCCTTTTGAATGGCGAGGCGCAAAGCGAGCTTTTTCAGGCCTATGGTGTTACCGCCGTACTGAGTGTTGGCGCTGTAAACAATGTCTTCTTCGAGGTCGATATAGACACGGCGTTTGTCGATGTTTTTGCTGACATAATTTTCGAGCTCTCCTTCCGAGTGTAGAAATCTGAAGAAGTGAGGTGATGCACCGATTTTTTTGAACTGCTGATACCCGGTTCTGTAGAGGATAGTTTCACTATGGGCGACGTAAGGCGAATCGGTTATCTGAACGGCGGGTATTGAAAAGACGGAATCCACCGGTCCGAGGCAGAAAAAGCAGACGAGCATTTGCCGGCCTGCCATTGAGTCCTTCAGGAAAGAGCATACTTCCTTCACGCCGGTTTCCTTGTCGATGGAATTGAGACTTTCGCCGAGCTGTGAGCCGGGGCCAAGCAAATATTTCGTCCGGGTCTTGTCACGAGCCTGGTCGTTGTAACCGTCAAAGTGGATGGTATGCCCCTTGATATCAAGAGGTCTTTCTTCGCCGGTTTTTACAGCGAGGTCTCGAATGTACTGCGCATCATCGGGCGAATCGGTGCAGACATTGACGGAGTCGGGAGCAGCCAGCTCAATTGCATCTGCGATGAACTGGTGCATTTTGGGATTGTCAAGGTCGATAAGTCTTTTATAATGTTCATCAGTCAACTTTTGTTTCAGAAAATCTTTAATTTTACTCATATCAGAATTCTTTCTCCCAAGTCTCGTTCCGTTTTTCCGGTTTATTCGGGCATCAAAGCCTGCTTCTGCCTTATATAACTTTTTATCTGTTCAAAAAATCAGGGGATTCTATCAGCAACAGGTGTGTTGTGTCAATTTCTTTTTTCAAAGTTTTCGTACTGTGTTCCGGGCCAAAGTTGCCGTACTCTTCGACAGGCTCAGTGCAGGCCGGCGACTGCTAAACGGCACGGGCTGGTAGCCCGTGCCGCGAGAAAATAGGTTTGACGGGCATAGGGGGCGATATTATACTTGCTGGATTAAAAACTCAAAATATGGAGATAAAGATGGATAAGGAGAAGATTTCAGCAGAGGGCATAACCTTCGACGATGTACTGCTGATACCTGCCAAGAGCGACTTTATACCAAGCCAGGCAGAAACGAGCAGCCGGCTTACGAGTAATATATCGATAAATATTCCTATTGTGTCGGCGGCGATGGATACGGTTACCGAGTCGGCGCTGGCGATAGCACTGGCACAGGAAGGCGGCATCGGGATAATTCATAAGAACCTGTCAATCGAAGCCCAAAGACTCGAAGTTGCGAAGGTCAAGCGTTCCGAGAACGGAGTAATTATCGACCCGGTGACACTGACGCCTGATGAGCCGGTGAAAAAGGCAAGAGAGCTGATGATTGAATATCACGTTTCAGGAGTGCCGATTGTCGAAGGTAAAAAGTTAGTGGGGATAATTACGAGCAGAGACTTGAAGTTTCTGAAAGACTATAATGTGAAGATAAGCAGTGAGATGACGAAGGACAACCTGGTGACGGGCCCGCCGGGGACAACACTCGAGCAGGCAAAAGTAATACTTCAGAAACATAAGGTTGAAAAACTGCTGCTGGTTAACGACGCCGGTGAGCTGTCCGGCCTGATTACAATGCGCGATATCGACCGGGTTCAGCAGTTCCCTTTATCGGCAAGAGACAGCAGGGGCAGACTTCGAGTTGGAGCGGCGGTCGGAGTCAATGAATATGAACGAATCGAAAAACTTATAGGTGCAGACGTGGACGTGATTGTGGTTGATACCGCTCACGGCCATTCGCAAAACGTTATAGACACAGTGAAATGGATTAAAAGCAAACACGATATCGACGTGATTGCGGGTAATATTGCCACGGCCGAGGCGGCGCGAGATTTGATTAAGGCGGGCGCTGATGCGGTCAAGGTGGGAATCGGGCCAGGAGCAATCTGCACGACAAGAGTTATCTCCGGTGTGGGAGTACCGCAGGTTACGGCGATAATGGACGTGGCGAGCGAGGCGGATAAACATAATATACCTGTGATTGCGGACGGCGGGATAAGACATTCAGGAGATATAACAAAAGCGTTAGCGGCGGGAGCGTCGAGCGTGATGCTGGGTTCATTGTTTGCGGGCCTGAAGGAGAGCCCGGGCCAGCTTGTTATATATAAGGGAAGGCAATTCAAGGAATACAGAGGGATGGGCTCTTTAGGAGCGATGGTGAAGGGCTCTGCGGAGAGGTACAGGCAGAAAAGCTCGACGGTCAAAGAGAAGCTTGTTCCGGAGGGTGTCGAAGGCAGGGTGCCTTACAGGGGGACATTGAGCGAGTTCGTATATCAATTAGTAGGCGGGCTTCGAGCAGGGATGGGCTACTGCGGTGCGAGAAATATCGGAGAGCTGAGAAAGAACGGCAGATTCGTGCGACAAAGCAAGGCTTCAATCACCGAGTCACATCCTCATGATATTCAGATTACCAAAGAGTCGCCGAATTATTCAGCGATGGAGCCTTTTATTGATTGAATTTATTCCGACTGAGGGGCAATTCGGACCTTGATGAGGTGGCGATGAGACACGAGACAATAGCAATTCTGGATTTCGGCAGCCAGTACGTGCAGTTGATAGCAAGACGTGTTCGCGAGCAGAATGTTTTTTCACTTATCTGCAGCGGTGACATATCGGCTGACGAACTGAGAAGGATGGGTGTAAAGGGATTGATACTTTCGGGCGGGCCGGCGAGCGTCAGAAACAAAGATGCGCCGCGATGCGATGGGGCAATCTTCGAGCTGGGTGTGCCGATTCTGGGTATATGCTACGGGATGCAATTGGGCTGTCAGATACTGGGGGCGGATATCGTTGCGGCAAAGGCGAGGGAATACGGCAGGACGAGTTTGCACATTCTCAGGAAGAAAGATTTATTTGCGAATCTGCCGGATACGATTATGGCGTGGGCGAGTCACGGAGACCAGGTGGGCCAATTAGGAGATGACTTCAAGAAGCTGGCAGAGACGGAGAGCTGTCCATTCGCAGCGGTCAAACACAAAAAGACGAAATTCTTCGGCGTTCAGTTTCATCCGGAGGTTTCACATACGCCCAAGGGCGGCGAGATACTGCAGAACTTTCTTTACGATGTCTGCGGCTGCAGCGGCGACTGGAAGATAAGCGATTTTGTAGCTGAGGCAACAAAGGTCATCAAAGAGCTGGCAGGTGGTGCGAAGGTGATATGCGGCTTGAGCGGCGGTGTGGACTCATCCGTCACAGCGAGCATAGTTAATAAAGCAATCGGTGAGCAACTGGTTTGCATTTTTGTAGATAACGGTTTTTTGCGGAACAATGAGCGGGACTGGGTCGTTTCGACATTTCGCGACCATATCGGTCTGGATTTGCGGGTCATCGACTGGTCGGAGCAGTTTCTGTCGTCGTTGAAAAATGTAACGGAGCCTCAGGAGAAGCGAAAAATAATCGGTGCGGAATTTATAAATGCTTTCAAGTCCGAGGCGATGAAAATAAAGGACGTTAAATTTCTGGCTCAGGGGACACTTTATCCGGACGTTATCGAGTCCGGTTCGGGGAAAAGCGGGCCTGCAGCGAATATAAAACTGCATCACAACGTAGGGGGTCTTCCGGCTGAGCTCGGCTTCGAGTTAATCGAGCCGCTGCGGGATTTATTCAAGGACGAGGTTCGAGTTGTCGGTGAATATCTGGGATTGCCGGAAGATATCGTATGGCGGCATCCCTTTCCGGGTCCGGGGCTTGCGGTGAGGATTTTAGGCGAGGTGACGAGTGGGCGTCTTGAGATGCTTCGGGCTGTGGATGAAATACTGATTGACGAGATAAAAAGTGCCGGTCTTTACAGGAAGATTTCGCAAGCGCTCGCGGTTTTGCTGCCGATATCAACGGTAGGCGTTATGGGAGACGAGCGAAGCTATGAAAACGTAGCGGCGATTCGTGCGGTGGAGACGAAGGATTTTATGACGGCTGATTTTTCACAGATTCCGTACGAGGTGCTCGGCAGAATATCGAGCAGGGTAATCAATGAGGTTCGAGGGATTAACCGGGTGGTATATGATATATCGAGCAAGCCACCGGCGACTATAGAGTGGGAATAAAACCGTGGCTCGTTTCTGGTAAAGTTTTAGAAAAAGATTCAGGAAGAGGACGATGTATCCGGATAAAAACTGCACCAATCATAAAAGTTACAAAGCAAATGTATTGATTAAATATTTTCCTATTTGCTGTTTCGCTTTAATATTCATTTCCGGCTGCGGTAATGAGGCGTCGGAAAATTCATCATTCAGCAATCTGTTAGATACAACCTACAACGACCTTATTGGTCTGCCGGAAGATGTAATCGGGGATTCGAAGGATACATTTTTCGAAAGGGACAATCAGATACTGCTCGGCCTTGCGGGCGGAGCGAGCATTGCGATGCATCAGGATGCGGACGAGAACCTGGCAGGGTATTTCGAGAGACACGAGATTTTTCACAGTGCCGCCGACAGGGGCTTGAAGCTTTTCGGCGGGCCGGGAATACATTTCGCCGGTGCGAGCATTTGGTATATTCTGAGCGTCGATTCAGGCGACGATTTCAATCAGGACAGGGCGTGGACAATGATAAGAGCGCTGTCTTTAACCAGCCTGACAACAATGGGATTGAAAGCTATCAGAGATAACGAGACACCTGCAGGCAACCGTTGGGGCTGGCCGAGCGGGCACACGTCAAGCTCTTTTGCGGTCGCATCGGTGCTGGATGAGTTCTACGGACCTAAAGTTGGTATCCCCGCGTATGCAGCGGCGAGCCTTGTCGGCCTTCGGATGATGGACCAGAAAGACCACTGGGGCAGTGACGTCGTATTCGGGGCTACGTTGGGCTGGGTAGTCGGACATACGGTAGCAGGCAAACACAAACAGCTCGAGGTGGCGGGCTTTAAGGTTATGCCGTATTTAGTAAGCTCACGAGGAGCAATAACAGGTGTTACGTTGTTCAAACAATTCTAAGCGCCAGGTACGTAGGGCTTTTCAAACATATCTTCTTAATCCTCATAATTCTTTAATTTGAATAAAAAATCGGAACAAATAAAATAGATTGAAAATTTATCAGTTCGCGGTAAACTGTCCGATTGTATTAAAAAAATGTAATTTGCGGGATTCCAAAAATGGCAGAATTCAGGATAGAACCATCAGAGCGGATAAAACGTTTGCCACCTTATCTTTTCGGGCGGCTTAACGCCCTGAAGCTAGCCAAGCGCCAGCAGGGCGCCGACATTATAGATTTAGGTATGGGCAATCCGAGTGACCCGATACCGCAGATTGTGATAGACAAACTCTGTGAGGCTGCCCAGGACGCCCGCAACCATCGTTACAGCGCATCGAAAGGGATTAAGAACCTGCGGGCAGAGATGGCCAAAAAGTATGCGAGGCGCTGGGGTGTCCAGCTCGACCCTGAGACGGAGGTGCTGGCGTGTATCGGCTCGAAGGAAGGTTTCAGCCATATGTGCCTTGCGATGCTCGGGCCCGGCGATACGGTGGTCGTTCCGGACCCGGCTTTCCCGATACATAACTACTCAGTCGCCCTGGCAGGGGCGAACGTGATATCGGTGCCTCTGGGAAACGACCAGAAGTTTTTGGATAATGCGGCAAAGGTTATCGAGCATCTGTACCCGCGTCCCAAGATTTTGATTCTTAATTACCCGAATAATCCGACGGCGATGACGGTCGATGAAGGCTTTTTCGAGACGGTGGTCGATATGGCCAAGCGTCTTAAGATATCGGTGATACACGATTTTGCGTATGGTGAGAGCTGCTTCGAGGGCTATAAGGCTCCGAGCTTTCTTTCTGCGAAGGGAGCAAAAGACGTGGGCGTTGAATTTACGACAATGAGCAAGGCCTATAATATGGCAGGTTTCCGGATGGGCTTTGTTGCAGGCAATAAAGATATGATTGATTACCTTGCAACGATAAAAGGCTATTACGATTACGGGATATTCCAGGCGATTCAGATAGCAGGCATAATCGCTTTGAGAAGCTGCGATAACGATATAATTACTCAGAACAAAAGGTATCAATCGAGACGAGATGTTGTTTGTGAGGCTCTCGGCAGGCTCGGCTGGTCGGTAGAAAAGCCGCGAGCGTCGATGTTTGTCTGGGCAAAAGTGCCGAAAGAGCACTCCAAAGGCAAGGGCAGTATCGATTTTGCGATGGATTTGATGGAATACGCAGAGGTGGCGATGGCGCCGGGCAGGGCATTCGGCGAAAACGGGGAGGATTATATGCGTATAGCATTGGTAGAAAACGAGCAGCGGCTTCGTCAGGCGATTCGCAATATCAGCAGATATATACAGCAAAAGCCGATAAGAAAGGCTATGAAAAAAGGGTAACAAAAGGCATTTTTCGGCTTAAGGCCGGCGGAAGTATAAGCCGAATCAGAAACCATCCTCAGGATATTCCATCCGTGTAGCTAAAAATTTCATATCAAATAAAGCAGGGAACAATTTTTTTTAGTATTGATTTCCAATAAAGTCTTCAATTTCTTTTCACAAAGCCACATTTAGAACATACAAAGCAGGAAAGGGTAAATATACAGGAAAAATTTTTAAAAAAAGACTTGACTTGCGGACAATAATCTGGTTAAATACGCATACCAGTTTGGGGGTGATGAGAAAACTCAATAGCAGAAGTGGTTATTTTACTTGCTCCATTTGATTTTTTCTGTGCAGATTGATTTCGGGTGAGACTTTGCACAGATAAAGGCTATCTTTAGAGCTATGGAGTGGGGGTGAGGAATTTTGGCGAGAAGACTCAAACTTAATGATGCGCAAGGTGTGCGCGCTCTTGAGGACGCTATATGCGAATAGTCTTTAAGGAGGTAACTCCAAATTAAATATACGAAGATAAAGACAACAAAGGATTAACAGTTTCTTTCTTCTCCTTCTTCGCTGGGTTTGTGCTTTCTGCAGAAGGTGAAAACAGCAAACCCGGCGCGAAAACTGACACGGAAGAACCGTGATGAAAATAAATACGAGGAGATATAAAAAACTTGAGTAGGGGACAAATTCATAAGGATTAAAGGGTGATAATATGAAAAAAAGATATTTATGGTTACCTCTGGTGCTTTTTATGGCGTTTTCTGCACAGAGTGCAAATGCGGTGCTGATAGACTTCGAGGATGTTCCGCTGGGCTCGCATATGGTCGGTGAGGGCTTCCAGGCGGCAGGTGTGGATATAACAATCGAGGAAATGGTACCTCTATCATTTTCTCCTCTGACTATTCCTACCGGCTTTGCGGAGATTGTAAATCCCGGTATGGTTGGTCCCGGCGGAGGAAACGAGCTGCAAATCAGCAATGCATTAGCTAATTTTGTCCTGGATAATTGCTGTCCGTCTTGCGTCATTGCGTTATTTTTTGCGGAGTTCGGCGGCGTAGTCAATCTCGGTATCAACAACTCCATTCTGACAGCCAGCGACTTTATTGACCTGAGCGGGCAGACAATTAACGGAGCAGAGATAGCGGTATTACAGACACCGAATAACCAGGGCGCAATGATGGTTATCCACGGCGACATTGACACATTTCAGATCGGTGGTGAAGACCTTTACATCGACAGTATGGTTGTGTGTGAGGGTGTACCGGAACCATCAACAATTGCATTGCTTGTCCTGGGCGGTGTTAGTCTGCTGGCGAAAAGAAAAAAGAGCCGATAAGCAAACGCTGATAAAAATCGACGGCGAGGTGTGCGGAAGGATTCGTTTTGAATTAAATTCTGTTTGAATAACGGGATTTATTCAGGATAAAGAGGAATTATTCCCCCCTATGAGCGAAGCAGGAAAGCCGCAGAGAATATTTTCTGCGGCTTTTCGTATATGCAGGTTTAACACTTATCGAATCAGCTTCAGCGGCAAGGTAGTTATTCAACTTATTTCAATAGCGTTGCGGGGTCGAGATTTTTCGACTCTATATCCTTGAAATACTTGACGGTGCCGACCTTCAATTCGATAGTGGCTTCATCGTCACAGACAATAATCCCTTTCGGATGCATCTGCAGTGCGCTTACGGTACACATATGATTTACGCTGCCTTCGATAGCCTGCTGCAGCGCTCTTGCCTTTTTATGGCCATTGACGATAATCATAACCTCGCCTGCATCGAGGACGGTTTGCACGCCGACGGTTAAGGCGGTTTTCGGCACTTTGTTAATATCACCATCGAAGAACCTCGAATTTGCAACGATGGTGTCATAGGTTAAGGTTTTTATTCTTGTCTTTGATGACAGGGAAGAGCCGGGCTCGTTGAAAGCGATATGGCCGTCAGGGCCCACGCCGCCTATGAAAAGATGGACGCCGCCGACCTGTTTGATTTTTTCTTCATATCTTACACATTCAGCCTCAGGGTCGGGTGCGTTTCCATCAAGAATATTGACGTTTTCTTTTGTGATATCAATGTGGCTGAAAAAGTTATCCCGCATAAAAGAGTGATAGCTCTCGGGATGGTCTTCGGGCAGGTTCACATATTCATCCATATTAAAGGTAACGATATTTTTGAAAGAGATTTTACCAGCCTTGTGCAATTTGATAAGTTCCTGATACATACCAAGCGGGGAAGAGCCGGTCGGCAATCCCAGGACAAACGGTTTTGATTCGGTGGGTTTGAATGCCATCATTCTTTTGGCCACATAATTAGCGGCCCATTTTGAGACAAGCTCGTAGTTCGGTTCAATTATTACTCTCATAAAATTCTCCTGCAATTGTATTGTTAAAATTCGGTTGGCAGTAATTTTAAGTAATCATTGCTTTACCCGCATTTTTCAAGCCGGCTAATAAGCTCATCGCCGAGCTTTGTTTTGCTTTTTATATGCTGCTCGATTTCCTTGACAAAGCTGTTTTCTTCAAAGACTCCCCTGACGGCGGCGAAGTCGAGCTGTTTCGTCTGCTCGTCACCGTCAAGGCCGAAGCCGGTCTGTGCAGTGTCAGAGAATTCCTTTTTGGCATCGGCGTAAAGCTTATGGTCGAGTTTGATGACGGCGTCTTTCCATCTTTTTACCATTTCGATTATGTCGTCTGCAGTTATATTATCTATATTTTTACCGAGCTGCTGCTGCAGAACAGATGCAGCCCATGACCACTCATAAACAGGATATTGCTCATGCATAGAGCGGAAGGCATCGTTCAACTGTTCGAGGTTTGCGACAGCTCCGTTCTCAATATCATCGAGAAGTTTATCGACACATTGCTGCGGTGCAAAAAGGCCTGCCAAATCAATCCATTTACCGGTACCGATGTCAGTCTGGACCCTGAGCTCTTCTCGAAGCTGCTTCGCATCTTTGAAATTTTTCCCCTCGAGCCGTTTAATCAGACAGTTGCCAAGAAATTTGTTAATACCAATCTGGTAAAACTCGATGCCCCTGTCGAGAGAGATGTTTTTGATTTTAACGCTGTGGTAAGTAAAATAATCAGAAGTTGGGCCGGAAGTTACCTTTAGATTTTTGAGCAGACCCAGCCCGTTGAGCATTTTTTGGATTGTATACGGGCTAAGAAGCTTAAAGTTTATGTAGTCAAGCTTATCAGGGTCTTTTCTTTTATCACGTTTGGGCCACTTTCTGGCATCACGCACTGTTCCGACACTTCGCAGGTTGACACCGGGGACAAGAATACTTTCATCTTCGTGCTCGATAAGATAGGAGAAAGGCAGGTCGGCGGTATCGGAATTTCTGTAATGCCTTCCCATAACGACGGTGAAGGCCCCGATTTTCATCGGCCAGAGGATATAGGAATCGCTTGTGGTTTTAGAGCCCCTCTCGACAATACCCTGATGAACGGGCCCTAATTTGTACATATGATTACTCTGATTCGAGCCGCTTCCGGCGTTCAGGAATGAGAACAGGCCTGAAATCAAAAGTGTTGATTTGTGATGTGTCACGGTGTAAGGGCCGGCAAAGATGGCACAGGCTTCTCCGTGAAAGCCGGCACAATTTGCAAAGAAGACCGAGTTTTCCGCGGAATACTGTTTCGATAGGACTGTTCCCTGTCCCACGAAACATTCACAAATTATAGAACCGTCAGAGACCTTTGAGCCGCTGCAGCAGATAAAGTTTTCAGCAAAGACGCCTGGGCCGATATATACAGGGTCTTCGGGACTGCTGTTGATTGAACCATTTTCCAGCCTGGTTGCACCTTCAATGACCGCTGCCGGCCCGACCTTTACGTCTTTTATAATCCTGGAGTTGATGATTTTCGCATCCTTAGCAACAAGGCCGACCGAGGAAGTAACCGAGGCGGTATAGTCGGCAATCATCTTTTTGAGCTTTTCAATCACTTTCGGCCTGTGTCGGTAGAATGCTATTATATACGCGGTGTGTGCGGAGAGACGGTCGTAGATAAGCGCCTCTCTTCCCCCCGTCTCGTCAAGCAGCGAGACTTTCGTGCCGTTACCAAACGCACTTTCACCTTCCACAGCCAGCAGGTCAATATTCTCGATAAGGACATCATCTTCAATAATATAGTTTGCGATATAGTTTTTGACATGATTGATGTAAACATTATTGCCGATGCGGCAGTTATGGATGGCGGCGTTACTAATTCCTGCAGGTTTTTTAATACCGCCAAAGAAAGCGAACTGTTTATCGAAAGAGCCCAGTTGGACATTTCCTGAAAAGTGCGTTGTTTTTATCCGGGAGGGCTCGAAATCTTCTGCTACACTGACTTTAGACCAATCAGAGCAGGTGCATCCCTGGCTCGTGAGCTGGTCAATCTGCTCAGCAGATAAAGGGCGGAATTTTTCTGCCATATTCTATCTCCTTATATTCAGCCTTAACCATGCTTTAACAAAAGTGAGCTTTCTTTTCAGCATAACCTGTAACAAAGCAGTTAGCAAACAAGTTTCAATCCGGTAAATATACTAAATTGGGATGGTAATGCACAAGTGCCCAAATATGAATAGGAATTATCAGTATATCTAATGATGCGTATATGTAATACTAAAACATATGACAATCACAGGATAAATTGCATTGATTTAGAGTTTAGTGTTTATTTGACTCCTGCTTTTTAGGAACGCTTTTTCTACTAAAACTCCTTCCGGCAGGCTCAGGACTGTGACTTTTGTCAATAACTTTGCGGATATCATTTGCTTCCGCTTCAGTACTGAGCTGTTTCATAAAGAAATCAGCGGCTTTAAGGCGTTTTTCGGCGAGTTTTCTGACGGATTCGAAGTGAAAATCGTCTTTCAGGCGTGTCTTCCAGTATCCGTAATCAAGCTTGCTTTTCCAAGCTTTGAGTGTGTTATCAATTCCTTTTCCGGCAATGATGTGCATTCTGAATTCGTTAAAGATGCCAAATGCCCCCATCTCAACGAGATTTCGGGCATCGCAAAGAACCATTGCCTCAGGCACCTGAGTCGAATTGCTGCAACTTTCAGCGATGATTCGGTTAACTTTGTCAATTTTTTGTCTTCCAATAACGCCGGCGAGCCTTTCGGCAACCACCTCAGCGCACAAATCGAGCAGTTGGTCGGAATTAGCCGGCGAAATAAGCTGCATAAGCTGACCATTTTTGTTTTTCAGGTACTGCACCAGGCCGACATCGTGGAAGTAAGCAGCACTCAACAGGCAAAAAGAGTCCAGGTCAGCGGCTGAACCGGCTACTTCGGGCAAAGAGCAGATGCAGGAGGCATTAGCAGTCATTATTTTTGCCCGCTCCCAGAAAAAAAAATCCGGGTGCCCCTCGTGAGAACGGATGGTAAGTACCGCTGCGGCGATTTCTTTTACATCGTCAAGCCTGGACATAGCTTCACTCCTCTGAAAATCTAACAGAGAATTTGTAACATAAAAAGTTTGTCCGGTCAAAGTTTTTAAAGAGATTAAGGGACTTAAAGTCTTTAAGGTCAGCAACAAAGCGATAAAGGAAAAAATTTACGGAAAAAAATGAAGCGATTCGTTGGCAAGCGCCGATGTTTAACATATAGTTGAGTTTTCCTGAGAGTCACTGTCAAACTCCAGAAATTCTTCATGGATGAAAGAAATGTCGAACCAGCCTCGGGTAATAAAAGTATTATCGGCACTTGTTGTTTCAATGACGATAGGTGTCATCATATTAATGGCATTGGGTAACAACGCGCCCCTTGCGGGGCCATTTTCTCTTTCAGCCTACACGAGGCTCGATGCCATAGAGAAGGCGATAGATTCAATAGCTCCCCAATCGCCCGAGCGCTGGAACAATATTGAGATATATTACAGCGGCACGAAGGCCGGCAATATCGAGCAACTGGCTTCTTTGGAGGGCCTATCCAATCCCGAGGATATCAATTGCCACTTTTGCATTTATAACGGCCTTGGGGGCGAGAACGGCCGGATAGAGTCAACAGAGAAATGGCAAAGACAATGGTCGAGCACGCCGAGTGCGACCTGGTACGGAAGCGGACAGACAATTCGCATCTGCTTAATAGCAGACAGTAAAAGCGGCGGCCCAACCAATTATCAGCGGCGAAGACTAACGGCTCTGGTGGAAGCCCTGAGCCGCAGGTTCAAAATTAAGCTTGAATCGGTATATTATCCGGGCGGCTGGCAATAAAGCAACTTGCAGATAAATTCTGCAAAAACAACGGCTTACAAATATCCCTGACAGTTCTGTTACTGTGTAGATGTAAGTAAAAAAAAGCTGCGAACCTGAAAAGGAACGCAGCTTTTGTTATTTGTCCAGGCAATAAATATTACCAATCCCAATCAAAATCCAACTCTTCATCTTCCTGTACATTCTGCCTTGGCGGCTCCTGTTGCTGCCAGCCTCTTCGTTGACGAAGCCGTCTTTGTTGGAGGCCATCTTCTTCGTAAGGACCGAAACGGCCAGGTCCTCTGCCTTGAACTCCCTGGCGCCCGAGCTGCCGCTGCTGTCTGGCTCTTGCTTGTCGGCATTTCTCACAGTTGCAATTCTCACGGTATCCCTGTTCCGGCGGCGCAACCGGTCTTTGAAGCTGTCTGTCCGGCATATCCTGCATTCTCAAACGCCGGCGCTCCGCCTGAGGACGTTGTCCTCGAAACGCCTGTGCTTGCTCTACAGGTCCTCTGTCCCGGCGTTGACCTCTGAAATTGCGCATAGGCCCCCGCGGCTGATAGCCTTCATCCGACTGGCGATATCTCTGTTGCTGAAGCGGTCGTATCTGTTGCTGAAGCGGTCGTATCTGTTGCTGAAGCGGTCGTATCTGTTGCTGAAGCGGTCGTATCTGTTGCTGAAGCGGTCGTATCTGTTGAGCAGATTCTATTCTGTTTGGCACTTGCTTTCTGAACTGCTCCATCCTTCTGATAAGCCGGCCGACCCTGTCCATATCACCTTCACGGTATGCTTCTTTGAGGGCGTTGAACCATCTGTTCTGCAACTGTGCAATCCTTCCAGGTCTCTGCGTCGCCTGCTGACGAACGGGCGGTTGCTGACGGTCTGCTCTGATGCGTTTTGTAACCACTTCAACTTCAACCTGATTATTCCTGAGTTCTCTAACCCGCCTTCGGGCGGCTGGTTGTCGGCCCGGTTCGGCTGGACGAGGAGCCTGCTGCAGGTCACCGGGCTGCCGGCTTTCAAACTCTTGCTGCAAAGCCGGTGTGTTTTCTTCATCGCCCTTTTCATCCGCGAAGAGATTTGCAGCTGCTATTAAAAAAAACCCCACGGCAATTATAACGGTAAATTTTCTTATCATTTTATGCTCCTTTCAAAAACAGATTAGCTTAAACTTGCCTAACCCCAAAACTTATTTGTGTTATCACGCACTTCTACAGTAACAGACGTTTACGGATGTTTGATTTATTGCAGGATTTATAAAAAAAGTTATTTTTGTTTATATTAAATTACCTGCTCTGGTGTTTAATAGATTGAAGAAAGGTCTTTCAAAGCAGGCAGGACAGATGACAGAAGATAAATTGCTTATATGGAAACTCAAAAGGGCCAATTCAGATGCCCTGCAGCAAATATACAAAAAGTATAAAAGCAGTTTGCTTAAGCTGGCAGTGGTTCTTTTGAATGACACAGCGGCGGCAGAAGATATCGTTCAGGATGTATTTTTGAATTTTGCCCGTCTGTCACCGGCGATAAAACATCTCGGGAACCTGAAAGGCTATCTGAGTGTTGCGGTTGTAAACCAGGTGCGCAACCACATCAGGGATTGTAAAAGAAAAAATACTACAACTCTCGATGATTCAAACGAAGTCGTATCGAAGCTGCAACGGCCTGAGCAGTGGGCGATTTTGAGTGAGCAATTAAAACTGTTAAGCAGAACAATGGCTCAATTGCCTTATGAACAGCGTGAAGTAATCAGTCTTTATATGCAGGGTGACATTACGTTCAGGGAAATCGCAAAACTGCAGCAAGTAAATATCAGCACTGTTCAGGGCCGTTACAGGTATGGAATTGAAAAACTGCGAAAGCTTCTAAACAGCGAGGTGAAAAAATGAAGAACGCAGATGATATTAAAAGAATATTTGACGAAGCTGCTGTTGAAACGAATCCATCGAAAGATGAAAAGATTCTCGAGAACATAACAGCAGCATACAAACAAATCAACAAGGCTCAGCCGGAAAAAGTTGAGCCGAATATATGGAGAACGATTATGAAAAGTCCAATTACAAAACTTTCCGCAGCGGCGGTAATAATAATAGCCGCTGTAATCGGCACGAGTTTCTTTCTAAGAACATCGGGTGGCCCTGCCTGGGCCGACGTGATAAAGCCTATCTTCGCCGCCAAAACTGCGAGATTCGATTTAGTAGTCGGATATGAAGAAGGCGATGCGATGGTAATAACCGATACGGTTAAAGGCTCGAAGATTAACCGGAAAGTACATGGAGTGGAACACTCAAAAATAATAATCGACCTCGAAACGTCACAGGTCATAAGTTTTGATGACACTAACAAAACTGTTATATATATTAACCTGGAAAATCTGCCTTCAATTCCGAACTACCTCGAGCATCTTCAGAATTTAATAACAAAACTGCAGAATTCTGAGGAGTTTGAAGTTCAGGAATTGGGCACAAAGGTTATTGACGGGAGGGAAGGGATTGGTTTTCTGGCAACGTACGGGGATATCGAGCTGACGATATGGGCCGACCCCGAAACGGCGATACCGTTCAGTATTGAGCAGGTCGAGCCCAACCTCAGGGTAGTATGCAGGAATTTTGAGTTCGATTTGGATCTGGATGACGAGTTGTTCAGCACCGATGTTCCCGAAGGTTATACGACGCAGCAGGGCCAGTTGAATTTAAAAGGCACTGAAGAAGATTTTATCGCCAGCCTGAAAATGCTTGCAGAAATTTCAGATGACAAAACATTCCCGCCGGATATTTCGATCGAGTACGTAACGAAAAATGCCGTTAGCATCGGTCAGCTTATCGATAAATTACCCGGTAGTGACGAGAAAAAGGTAGAGATGGGTATGAGCCTGGGCAGGATGATGATGTTTATAAGGTTCTTTAATGTGCACGGCGAGGGACAATGGTATTATGCCGGTGACGGCGTGAAACTTGGTGATGCATCGAAAGCGATTTTCTGGTATCAGCCGAAAGATTCACCAACCTGGCGGGTAATCTACGGCGATTTGAGTGTTAAGATTGTAAACGAAGAAGACCTGCCGAAATAAAAAAAGTAATTAACAGCTATTAAAAATGTTTGCGTTTTTTGAAAATTTCTTAAGTCTTTACTAATGAGGCACTTATAGAAAGGCAATTTTTGTAAGATTAGTAGATAATCGGTCATTCGGTTGTAGCAGGATCGTAGGTTCGGCAAGGTAGCTTGTATGGGTGGAGGATTAGAAAAGTTAACATTTGCATCAGTTGTCTGCCCGCGCGGGATTATCTGAATATTTCTCTTAACCAAATGTCTCAACCTATGCCAATTTAGCTGACGTCAGACGCAGCATAGGTAATCAATCCCGCATAGAGCGAGATTGACAGGTTCAGGGGATTGGCGCATAAGCTCCAATAAATAAAGTGTCCTTTTGGGACAGACCCAAAAGCGTACTGATTTCAGGAGGAAGGGGCGATGCCGAAGCGGATGCAGGAAATGCTTTTAACAATTGATAATTGCCTAATTCGGGACACTTGAATAAGAAACCATTATAATTGGAGAAATAGCGGCTGTTGGCGGAAAATTCCGGATGCACCTTATGCAAATCCTCTGGCGACTCAACCGCCGCCTGACATTTTTCGTTTTTGGCAGGACTCCAGAAAATCAAAGGAGCAGATGTATTTTCGCAGCGCCGCACATAGACGTTATAATCGAGTTTTTTAACCTGCGGTTTGTCGAGCTGTTCACACAGTAATGGCGTCTGCGAGAAAGCCAGAAGCGGCCTGCAGAAATTCTTGTCTCCCGTGAGCAGGTTATTGACAAAGACGTGCCCTTCCCGTTCATTCACATCCGAGCCGGTGCTGGAATGCCAACCGAAACGGTCGCCGGCCGCCGTTCTATCGTTGCGCCCAATGCACGCGGTGCTGTTGACAAATGTGTTTTGGTAAATCTGAACATTCGAACTGTTTAGTATGAAGATGCCATGGTCGCAATTGACAAATACGTTCCCGGCACAAATTGCTCCTTTTGAGATTTCAAAGAAGAATCCATTATCGCTTGGCCAGAACTGCTCGCTGGAAAATCGGTTGTTGATATTTCCCACGCCCTCGACTCTGTTGTTGATAAATAGTCCATCAACATTGCCTACGTCGTACCAAATACCGTTGGAGTTCGGCTGGTCGGTAACCAGGTTGTCCCGGCAGGTGACGCGGTAGCATTGATTGAAAATCTTGACGCCTGCGGGATAGTATCCTGTGATGTTCTCGATGTTGTTTCGTCTGAAGATGTTTTTCTCAAGCAAAACATCGGATGAGCTTAAAATATAAATCCCTTCCGTGCTGGTGTCGCTAACTAAGCAATTTCGTATTGTTAATTTATCACCTCTGAGGTAAGCCCCGACGCGCGAACAAAAAGAAATGGTGCAGCTTTCCAAAGTCGTCCCCACGATGTCTTTTCCGTGCTGGGACTCATCAGACAGGCCCTCCGGATCCTTTCCTTCAAATTCAATCGCTCGGTAGGCATACTGGGTAAATGTGATTCCACGAATCAGCGGTCCCTTACGATCCGAGGCCTTGCCGTGGCAGTTCCCTTTTATCCGCATAAGTGCGCTATCGAAAGCGGTGATTTCCACCAATCGGTTTGTCGGGTCGGCACCGATAAAAACTTCCCCTTTGTCGTAGTTGATGAAAAACGTATTCTCATTGACTTCCCGCTCTGTGCCCGCCGATTGTAAAAACCTTCCGTCAACGAATACCATATCATTGTTAAAACGGTGAAGGGGCGTTTTTTTGTTCCTGTCCCGCTGCCACCAGTCAGCGGGTTTGCCGGGAAATAACCATCGCCATGTTGTCTTCCATAATCCGTTTTCCTGTCGCTCCCACTTGTCAGCTATAAAAGTTCCCTTCAAAACCGGTTTTTCATCCGCGTATGGCTGTATCGTGATTCCCTGGTTCAATTTCAGTTGGCCTGTGCGATATGTGCCGCCTCGCATCACGATTGCGTCGCCGGTTACCACCCGCTCTATGGCTGCTGCAAGGTTTGTGGGCTTATCGAGAGTTCCCCCTAATTGCTCGGCGTCTCCATTGGGCGCAACATAGTAAATTTTACCCGCATCCTTTGGCAAATCGTAAGTTTGCTGAATCGGCCCATAAGGCCCGCCCGAGGGCTGGCCCATCACAGGCGATGAACAAAGCATTATGCACAGAAGTACACAGGTATAAACGGATCGTTCAGGACTGCCTGGCTTCATTTCATTTTCCTCGTAAGTAAGATTGTGTACTGTTCTCACGCATATAAACCAAATCAAATATCAGGTTTTTCATAAAAAATCAAGATAAAAATTTCCCAGCCAGGTTTGGAATTCAGCTAATCTGACACTTGCCATCGTCTGTGTTGGTGTGCATTGGGCCGGATTGACCTGAACATAATAGAACCAGATAAATACTTAAATATAGCTTCCATAAGTGTAATTCAAAAGTGTAGGCGTATTTCTTAAAAGCGTCCGAAAATTCATTTCCAGGCCAAAATACATAAGCGGATATATAATACTATTTCTGCCAATAATTTTTTTTGGATATGTGTTTTTCGGCCAAAACTTGATGTTTTGCGCATTCAAAATTGTTCAAATCTGTCATCGTTGGAGACATATTAGAGACACAATTCTGGCCTAAAAACATTATGCTTCAATCGCATATAGAAAATGATTTCCAGACATTTTTAGGCCACCTCCGATACAAGGTATTTGCCCAACTCATCAAATTGTTTGCTATTCTTATGGTAAAAAGGAAGCAACTTTTGGTATTTCTTGACCTTGTCGGCATCTTTTATTTCTTTAATCAGGATGTCTTTAGGAAGTCTCTTTTTTATGTTATGAAAAGCTCCAACAAATAGAATTGCCTTCTCGCCGTTTTTCAGAGTTTGGTCTATTCTTTTGGCAATGAAAGTATCTCTTCTGTTCAGCAATACAGTTTTGACCAGCTTATATTTTATAAATGCTATTATTTTCTGCGTGATTGATTTTGCCTGTGTTATGGAGAGTAACCTATCGTATTCTTTTTTCACCAGCTTAAAATCCTCAGTTTTTACCAGAACAGCACCTCTGTCAAGAAGTTCCAAGATTAGCTGGTAATTTTTGCTGCCCGCTTTGGCTGTGTCCTCAGCTATCTTTTTCCCTACTTCATCTTCAGCCACCATCCCATCCTGGTATATTTTCGTTCCCTTAACATCTATAGAATCGAAGTAATTTGATACAACATTCCAAAAACCTTCAACCGTTCTTCTATGCTTTTCCCAAAGCTCTTGTCCCAAATCCGTAATACCCCTTTTTGCCACCTCTTTCGCTATAGAGCCAAGATCGGCACTGGTATGTATAACAGGAACATAAATCAACGTTCTCATAGGTGCCTGCCCTTATGTCACCTTCGCTTCGGAGCGTTCCAATCTATTTTTTAACTCCTCATTGCGGTCTAATCTCTTCTTTAGTTCTCTGTTTTCCTGTTCAATTTCTGATTTCTTCGCTTTTGTGGACAGGTACGAATCCTGCTGCCACCAGTTTATGCCCATCTCCAAGGCTTTATCTACAGAGGCAACCAAAAGTCTTATTTTAATATTGAGAAGGTCGATATCGGCAATCTGAATTCTAATATCACCTGCGATAACAATACCTTTATCCAATACCCTCTCAAGGATATCAGCAAGGTTGGTCGCCTCGGTGGCATGCATCATTTTTTGTTCAGCCATTAGTCCGCTTCCTTAATAATCACCTAATTTTTTAGCCTTGATGACCAAGTCTGCTGTCTTTTTACGCACATTTGTGATAAAACGGCAATTACTGCAACCTGCATTTTCCTGGTTGTAATCCGGGCAGGAAAGAAGGATATCAACCTCTTTTCTCAGTTCTTCCGCAAATTCAGCTTTCTCTGATATCCCTTTGGCACTGTTTATTTTAGCAGTAATATCCTCAATCACCGCTTCTTGCTTTTGAAACGTTGGGCAGTTTATTTTGGCATCTTTTTTAGACATTGTCTCTCCTACAACAAATCTCCTAAAGGCCCCAGATTCAGGTTCAGTTCTTCATCCTTAAGTCCAAATATCTCTTTCAACTCTTCCATCTTGTTTTCCAATTTCATCAGAGTCTCACCCACCCTCTCTATTTCTTCATCGGAAAGAGAGCCCGCTTCCACTCTTCTCATAGCTTGTTTTTCCAATAGCTTTCTTATCAACTCTATGAGTGTGAGCACCAACTTAGCTAACCCTTTTTCTACTGTCTTAGGATTGGCATTAATTTTTTTAGGCAAAGCATTCTGTGCTTTTTCTATTTCTTCGATAAATTCTTCGTCTGAATCGGTTTCGACTACTGCGTTTGCTATCATATACTACCAACTCCTACCAAGGCTTGACACTGGGTTACTTTGCCAAAGAGGTCAGCTTGCTCAGAATCTCTGAGAAGGTCGGGCTTTTTCGACAAAACGACAAAATTATATGGGGGCCAGGGGCCGCTGAACAAATACTTAAGACCTAAAGGCCCGCTTTTTATATGCCCAAAGGCTTCCCTGAAATCATTTTCCCTGTCTTTTTCAACTAAATAAACCGCATCTAAAAGCAAATTTTTGGTCCTTAGTTTTTCGAGTTTCTTTTCTGCAGCAAACCTGCTGAAAAATATGTCCATAACTTTAATAAATTTATCTGCTTTTGCTTCGAATTCTATGTCTATTTTGTATCCTTCAAATTTTTTCTTTATAAATCTTTTGCTGGATGAATTATCTGACTCCAGAATCTTCTGTTCTTCTTTTTTAAGAACCTTTAAGATATTTGCTTTTACTTTATCTGCAGGCCAGATAACTTTAATACCAAATTCGCACTTATTATGGAATCTCTCCAGATTACCTTTAAAATCCCTATAGTAGCTCTGCATCATAGAAAGCAGGCTATCTCTGCCATCGATAATAGTCTGAAACCTCGCCGGCAAAACGTCGAAATTGGCCATAAGCTTTTCTACAACCGCCTCATGTCCTAAAACAGCACCTTCGGTTACATCTTGAATCGGCTTTTCTATTTCGCTTACAACCGCCCCTATATCGCAGAAGGGGATGTTATAAACGTTAGAACCTTCCAATCCGTAAATTGATTTCTTTATCTGGTCACTGGAATTTATTATGCCATATAAATATAGTTTCATTGCTATTTTGCCTCCTGCATTGGGCTAATAAATGGCGAACCTCTTAATTTTTCCATGGTTTCCACCGAACTGAGCAAAACCTTCAGCCCCAAATATATAAGGTCAACATCAGCGACAGAAATGACCATATCGCCGGCTATAACTACACCCTTATCCAAAACCCTGTCTAAAATTTCCAAGAGGGTTACATCTTTCGATTTAGCTACAGCATTATTCATTTTATACCTTTTCTCTTGAAAGACCGCAGAAATTATATGGCGGCCATGGGCCGGTACAATCAATAAGAAACCCTTTGCCTTCGTAGTGCATTTTCAGGGTATCTACCATATTGTGGAAGTCACCCACTTCATCCCTGTCAACCAAAAAGGCAGAGTTTAGTACCATCTCATCTTCCCTCTCGGTTACTTCCCTCGGCAAAAGCCTGTTTATATGGGCCTCAAAGCTTAATTCTTTTAATAACTCAAAACTTTCCTGACCACATTCATTAATTCTTTCATTTAGTGTTTTTTCTATCAGTTCATCTTTTTTCTTCTTAAGAAAATAGCTCTTACCCACCGAAGAGAATTTTATTTCGTTCTCGATTTTTAAAATCTCTGCTTCGTCATTACTAAAACTGGTTTTTAGTTTTTCCGGGTTACAATAAATCTTAAGGCCCCATTCCTGCTTGTGTGCCAATTTTCTTAAAATTGCCTTGAACTCTTCACCATATTGATCGAGCATTGCCTTCAGGCTGTCATTTGTATTAAACAATGTTCCAAACTTAAAGGGGATCACATCGGTATCAGCCATGACCAACTCTATTATTCTTTCATGCACGCTTGCCTTTGCCTTAACCCACTCGAAATCAGCCATATTTCGTTTTAGCCCTTCTTGGCCAAATTCTTCCTCTTCAACTTTGCCGGCTACCGCATAAAAGCCATTATTGCAAACAAAATAGAGGTTGTCCGCCAAACCTTCTGTTTCCTTTAGTTCTGGCTCTCTATCCGCAACACAATATAAGTAAACAAGCTGCTGCTTTGCCATCTATATAACCCTTGATAAGTTAGCTTGTTGCTAATGTGTGACCTTGACGTTCGTAAGATTCAACTTCCAGATTATCGCTTAGCCCGACTTCATAGATGTTTCTGTCCTGTACCTTTGTAGGCAATCCCAGGGACTTCAAGAAAGAATTCTCCTCGTATACCTCTGCCTCTATGTGCCACTCATTGTCAACTTTCGTTGCTCCGATAACCTTTACATCTTTTACATCAAGAGCCTTCTGCAAGAACTCAATAACTATGCCTTTAGCTTCTTCTATACCGGTCATTTTCTATATCTCCTTTTCTTCTGCATTTGTAATAGCATCCAATCGATCTAAAAGTTCCTTTTCCTTCTGGTCGTATTCCTGCTGGCCTATTTCATCCAGTTCAAACTGCAATTGCAATCGCATAAGTTCTTCCTTGATGCGCCCTTTATCAGACAGCTCTTTTTGAGCCATATCGCTGAGTTTCTGGCCCATCCATATTACACCCCTTAACGGTGCAAGTAATATGCTGTCGATTAAAAACATCTTTAGTAGTCCTCTGTATTAATTGCGATATTTACAAAATTAAAAGGAGGCAGTGGCCCTACATACTTTAATGTTACTTTCTCACTGTATTTGTCCCCGAGCTGCTGAACTTGCTGATCGAAATCTGCTTCTTTTTCCTTTTCCACGAAAAAAGCGGCATTAATAATCATCAGTTCGCCATAAGTATCGTTTGTTTTGACTTCAACTGCCAAGGGCGAGAGGGTGTTTATAATATCGTCCTTGACAATCTGTCTTTCCTTCTGCAAAGCCTCTTCCACCATTCTTCCTATCTCCATCATTTGATAATGAGACTTTTCAGGAGCAATCACTGCAATTTTTTCTTTTAGCAATTTTATATTTTCATACTTTTGCTGGATGTCCTTATAAACAACCTCTTCTTTAAACATTGCCTTAAGACCAAGTTCGGTTTTGTTCTTAATGCCGTCTAACAGGTCTTTAAATCTGTTATGCTCTTTTTCCAGTATTCTCTTTACTTTTTCTTCATCCTCTGCAACTGTGGCAAATCTCACCGGCAGGGCTGCATATTCGGCCATTACCGTCTCAATAGCCTTTTCGTGGGCAAGCGAATTCTCTCGCGAGACTCGGTACTTCCCGAGGGGAGCGTCACTGACCAACGCAGCTATACCATTAAAACAAATTGTATGTAGCTGGTCCCCTCGTCCTCCAATACCCAACGGACCAAAAGACTGTGGTTGATCTGAGTCTATTATACTATATATATATTTGCCTTCTTTAGTGGCTGTATCCATCTCTATTTTTCCCATTCCTCTGGATAAATGACAATATTGACAAAATTAAATACCGGCAAAGGACCTGCATACATAAACTTTATTCTTTCTTTATACTCGTCGCTTAAGTCGTCCATAATGTTGTCAAATTCCTTCTCTCTTCCCTTATCCACTAAAAAGGCGGTATTCATAAACATTTCGTCGCCTATGGTATCATTGAGTTTGTGTTCATAAGATGTTCTTCTGAGTCTGGCTACAATTTCCTCGGCTTGTTTTCCCTTTTTTTCATCCAGTGCTTTCTTGACCATTCGCCCAATGCCCATTTTTGCCTGCAGGTCATTGCCATTTCTTTCAGTCAAAGCTTCCTTAAGATTTTTTATTGCCTCATTCTCTTTTACAATCTCGCTAAAAATAATCTCCATGTTTTTCCATATACCTTTGACGCCCAATTCTATTTTGTGATCCATATCTGCAAGGGCACTCTTAAACTCCCTGTACCTTCTATCCAGCAGGTTCCTTACTTCCTCGGCACTGGAAGCGATTGTGCCGAATCGAACGGGAAGCACGCGGTCGAATTCCTTCATCACTTCCTCGATTATCTTCTGGTGAGTTACCATGTTTTCTTTGTTTGCACTAATTTTGGTCATAGGATAGCTGCTTACTACCATGCTCAAATCATCGTAACCAATAGCCAAAACCTCATCGCCCCTTTGGCCAATACCGATAGGGCCGAAATTCCGCTCCTGCTTCGTCTCAATAATGCAGTAAATATATTTTCCTTCTTTTTCCATATTATCCCATTGTCGTAACCAGCACAGCGTTTTTTTCGAAAGCTTCTTCGTTGAGGTAGCAGCCCTCATCGCTCTCATCTTGATTGGACGCTCGATAGTAATCCAGAAGTATCCTGTAAGCCCTGGTCATCTCATCAAATTTCTTTTCTATATCCGGCGTATCCGGGTTTTTGTCGGGGTGACAAGTAATAGCAGTTCTGCGGTGGGCTTTTTTGATTTCGATGGCAGTTATAAAATCATCCTTAAGCCCTAATTTTTTCTTTGCCCAGTCTATTTCCTTAAACTGTGGTTTTTTAACTTCGAGGGTATAGAAGCTGTATGGAGGAAGCGGGCCTACACATCTAAAGTTCAGTTTATCCTCAAATTTATCATTGATCTGGTCTATTTTCTGCTCAAATTCCTTTTGACTGTTCTGGCTTACAAGAAATGCTGTGTTAAGCACCATTTTGTCATCCATGAGATCATGTACCTTGAAATGTTGGGCTATTTCACCTAAGGCGGTCTGTATTTGGTTAGCAAGTATCTCTTTTTTCTTATCCAAATGTCTCTTAACCAAAACACCTACCTTCATCTGGTCATCTATGGTAACACCACCTTTTTTGCCTAAGAGTGATTGTTTAAGCTGCTTTATTTCTTCTTCCTCGGAGACTTCCTGCAAGAAAGATTTAAAATCATTTAGTGTTGCCACTACATCAATCTCT
>Ga0307434_1000268_pt1 | contig 41709 bp, 61 predicted proteins | sample SalMarWE160220MG_FD_202156 | JGI IMG/M metagenome (GOLD analysis project Ga0307434, IMG submission 202156) | Salt marsh sediment microbial communities from the Plum Island Ecosystem LTER, Massachusetts, United States - WE1603-220 | ecosystem: Environmental > Aquatic > Marine > Intertidal zone >... | reverse complement strand
CACAGTAGGCTTCAGCTTGTTTATCGGACGCAAATTCTTCTGTCCGGCATTCACAAGTCGTATTGTCGAACGCGATAAAAATATTATCAGTTATCTTGTAGTACCCAACAACATACGGCTTGCCATATGGCGTTCCTTTTGCACTTGATAAAATGTTCTTATGAGTCTGCTTTGCTTTGCTACCTTTTAACATTTTTACCCCCTTATTGATTGTCATCATTCATAAACTCAAAACAAGGCGTTTCCATAAATATAGAACGATATACGGAAACGAACGAACGCGGATTTTTATTGTTTAGACGTCGAACACAATACCAAATTAATGCTTGATAATTTGCAGGTTTTGTGTTCGCGGCAATTGCTTCTGTAATCATTTTTTGCTCTAATCGGTCGTAAACGTTCGGAGTTAATCGGCTTTGCTCTATACCATAAGCTTTACAAATCCAGACGTCAATTGTTACTACGTCTAAATTTCCTTTTAGGTTTTCAGCGAATCGAAAAACTTTTGAACCATGTATCGGCTTTCGCTGTAGTGCTCGAATAACATTCGGTGAATGAGTAGACATTAGACGTCCCATAATATCGGCGAAAATCTCCGGCTTTTTGTCGCGGTTTATATACGCCGTCAATATAGCCGATGACATTTTCCAATTCTGTTTTACAGATTGTCGCGGGGACGTCGCTGCCAATATATCGACAAACAACGTCCAATAATCGCCATATACCTGGCGAATCAAAGCCGTCGCGTCGGGATACCATGTTAAAGCCGAATAGTCGATTTTATCGGGCCTAACTTTCAGACGTAGTCGCATTTTTATCGGACGTTTTTTCTTCTTCTTTGTTTTCGCTGCCATATTTACCCGTAAAATAGCTTATTGATTGATATATGGACAACCCAAATCGGCCTTCTCATCGTCCGATAATATGCAGTCGTCGCATTCGCTGTCTTCACATTCTGCCGGAATATTATCGGACAAATCAAAACTGCCTTTTATTTCGTCGTCCGATAATTCGTGAGCAAAACACGAATTGAAATTGCCGGAAAATCCTTTGTCAATACACATGTTATTAAAAGCCGTCAATACGTCGCTGCCTTGTGCAATTGCCAAATATTGACAATTATCAACGTCGGTTCCGCCGTCGTCTTTTGTGGTTCCGCCGGACGTCAAGAAAATATACGTTTTTTCAATTTCCATTTTTACCCCCCTTGATTGATTAGTGAAATAATCCGGCACGGCTTTTGCTTTTTGTCAATTTCGTCGGCTTTCCTGTTCGACGGATTAACATTGCTGCCGAAAATCGCCGTGTCATTGACGTTTTACGTCCACATGACATTATGCTTGATAATAAACCTTTTTTCCTTGCCATTTTTACCCCCGTAAAAATTGCTTATTGGTTCAAAACGTCAAAAACTTTGTCGATTCTGTTTTGGCTTTCGTCGGCTAAACTGTCAAAAGTTTTGACGGCTTTAATGCCGATGATTAACGTCAACAAAACAACAAATCCGATTACAATTAATTTGCTTGAAAATCTCATTTTTACCCCCTTATTGCCCTAACTACTTAAAGCATACTACATAAACGGCGTTTTGCAAATTCTAATTGAAAAAATATCCATAACAGTCTTCACAGATTTCAAGTTTTTCTCTTTTGTTAGTATGGGCCTTGCCGATTGTCGCTGAACAAAAAAATCGTTTTCCGGCTTTATTATTGCCGCAAGTCTGGCAAGCAAATTGCGAAAAAAATGGAGCCGATAAATCATTATCAAAAAATCCTTTTATTGGCGAAAAATTAAAATAGGTCGCTGTTAGTTTTTCGTCTGGTCTATGTTCTGCCATTTTACCCCCTTGTCAATTGCTTTCGTTTCTTACTACTTAAAGTATAATACATAATGACAAATATCAAAACGAAAAATATTTTTTATTCGCGTTTTGCTTTTAATGTTCTATACTATACATATAGAGAAGAGATGAAAATTCAACGTCCGATAATACTGGAGACAGAATCTATGGAGTACGTCCGATAATGTTCTTTGACAATGTGAATGGCTAACGGTCTAACGTCCGATAAGTCTGCGACGGCTGGCTACCAGTAACGTCCGATAACACGGAGTCGCTGTCGGTCAAGATAATTTGCGGAACTACGTCCGATAATGTGCAGACGAAAAAAGGTTATCGGACGTAGGGCTGCGACCGAGTCCGATAATGTGCAGTACCCAACCCACCCTTTATTGGACGTGGACGAGAGGCAACCCACCGTTTTCAAATTTGCAAGGAAGCCAACCCACCCTCAACCCACCGTTGAAATATACCAACCCACCCTTTGTCAAGAAGTTTTAAGGCCAACCCACCCTCAACCCACCCTCAATTTTCCTGAGATCCAGGATCACGGGCAGAGATCGAAGATCGCCCACCTTTGACCCAGGTCAAGCGTACTGGAGCCCTCACGTAAAGCCCAGAAGAATCAAATCGTCATAAGTTGAAAAGTAGTCGCCAGGTGGTTTCCATAAGTCCTTTATTTATATACACTTTACTAATTACTATATTATATAAATTAAAAAGAGGGAATGATAGTTTAGAAACTATCGGAGTACCCGCCGATCCCTGGGTGAAAATATCTGAAGAAATGAAAAATCAAGTCTAAAACATTCTAAGTGGTTAAGCCCTTTACTGCCCCCCACTTGTGGGATCGTTCTAATCCGCCTTTTGAAAAAATATGGATTCCAGCTAAGTCATTTATTCATCAGCATTTAGCCCAGGTCAATCAAATAATCGCGTGTTACAGTCCGCAGAGATCATACAAATAGAAGTGAGTCCACATCTATATAACCGTTTCAGTCCACATATATGTTGACTTTTGAATAACCGCTCAATACCAATTAGCCAGCACAATCGTTTCCCCATTTGCTACGCCTTGAACCATTTGAAAGCCACCACGATCCGGTCTCATCCGGTTCGGCCTGTGTTCTTTATACGCATAATCTCTCTCGTGAACATTCCAGCACCGCTCAGCATCGCCAGGACGGCCATACCAGACACGACGTGAGCCTGGATTGATCCAATACCAACCCTCTTTGTGGCGTAAAGCAAAGCCCACATCTACTGGAAAAATGAGCATTTCAGCCATAGTCATTCGCAGCCGATTAACCAGTTCTAAGTCACTCCAGATTAACCCTTCGTTGTGCATGATCCCAGATGATTTCAAGGCCGTAATCGCTCGTGATCGCGAGTAATAGCCGTATGTCCCACGTGATCTAAGCTGTAATATCTGATCAGTCTTCTTTACTCTAATCCACCACATAATCCACCGCCTTTTTATAAATACTACAGATTTTCATTGCTCGATCATGCGTTACCAGTGATCCGCCCAGCCCAATTTCCGCAGGGCATTCGTTCTCGGCCATTGTACAATTCCCACAGATGTCACTACGTCGTTCCGGAGTCACTACTAATCGAACACCAGTCACAGTTGCATCCGCAAACACACAATCATTTTTGTGTGTGATGTCTTCACGATCAAAAGCCGAACACCTGCACAGCTTACATTCCCAGACAGATCCGGTGTGCGTCAAGAAAAAGTCTCGATCAAACTCGTTTTGCTTCCAGCTCATTTCTGTACCTCTTACATATTTTAATTAATCGTGTGTGCTCTGTAAAGGCCCAAATACACGGCGGGCACTTCTCAACATCCACAGGACAATTACCACAGATCGCAGGATCACCCAGCCGCTTGCACTCACTATTATTCGGTCACATTCCAAATCGTGAAACGGGCAACTCTCTTCATGGATGTCACTCTCTATCGGCCCACACAAAACGCAGTCAAAAAATTGATCATCGTCAATACGGACAAGGTGATCTCGTGTATATCTCATAGCGATTCTCCTCACTACTATTTGCACAACTAACGCAAGTCAATTCCGCGTCGGTCTCCAGCTCTGTTCCGCACTTGCCGCAGACTCTGGGCTCAGGCTCAACTCGCACTTGCTCTACTGCCGGATCAGAAAACGGGCAATCGTCGCTATGCTTAACGTCACCTATAAAATCCGTTTGCTTGCAGAGCACACAAGTATACATAAATCCTGTGTCTTCTCTTTTGTAAATCATAATGTCACTTCCTTATTAAAAATAACACCTTCGGAAATTAGATACTTCCGACTAATCAACTCTTCTGCCATTGCATCAGGGCCCTCAAGTTTAAGCTGTCCAGCTCTCTCTGCTATGCCCCAGGCTTCGCGAGGTCTTACAAATCTGCCAGTATTAGTTATGAAGCCATAGCCAGCCGGTGTATCAAATTCGTCATTCTCTATAAGCCTGCCAGATCGCTGCTCGTTCTCTAAAGCCTTCCCGTGAGTAACGCCGGTTATAAACTCACCGGTTTTAAGGCGTATTGCCGCTACAGCCAATGTCTCTACCTCGCACGTCATAATTTGCCACCCGCATAAACATGTTTTTACATCGGGATCAGTAAACGCACAACGTGTATCGTGTGCAATAGCATCCGAGGCTTTGCCATGTCCGCCACATAAAAAGCATTGATAAACACCTGCTTCGTATCGCGTCAACTGTTCTCGTGTGTATTTTATTTGCTCCGGCTTGATTGTCTCAATTCTTTTTATACTTTTCAGATCACCACCATGTGCCGTGCGAAACTTTGTAAGCCAACCAGATGATCCTTCGATCACGTATGAACCATTGCAATTACTGCACTTCACAGAGATGTAGTCCATATTGCATTGATCGTGCACTGCTTCCCGATCAGGTTTAGAGTCGATATTCGATTCACCACAACCTGGGCATTCCCAAGCATACGTCGGCACGATCTTTGCTTTTACAGCCTTAGCCATTATTTGTCCCCAAACAATCTTCATCTGTATTATAAATGTCAAACGCAAACACTCATTTCCCACGTCCTTTGGGCCAGAACATTCTGTCTTCGGCCTGCTTAACGTATCTCTTAGCAGTGCAGGCGATCATATCGTAGCCTTCGCCGTGGTGGATACCATACTCATCCAGCGGCAATCCGCGTCGGCAGCCATCGCATTGATTAACAAACTCCACATCGAAAACCAGAGACTCACGGCGGAAGAGTCTCTTGGGCAATTCGTTCACCCACTTCTCAACAGCATCCAGATCGTCGAATTTGTGCTCGATCAAATACTTGGCAGAACCTTCGTTCGTCACTCTCCAGCCAGTGCCGTGCTCTAAAAGTAGCAGGCCCCGCCTATGCAATATTTGTCTGATCTTAAACACTCGCATCATCAGGCACTCCACATGCTTTCATAAATCGTCCAAAGTCAAATCGGCCAGCTTCTTAGAAATTCGATCTAATTGGTCTTCACCTCGGAAAGCTCTCTGTATTAATGATCTTTGCTATTGCCTCAAATTGTTTTCTTGTCATTTTTCATTCTCCTCTATACTTAAAGTATAACACATATTCAGGAAAATGCAAATTTATTCTGAAATTATTTTCGAGATCGGGGCCTCTTTCCAGCCAATATAGTTGGCCCAGGCTTCAAAACCCCACTGAACAGGCGGCACTTCAAATTTATAGTTACCAAAGCACAGCAAAAGAATATTGCTGATCGTCGCGTTGTCTGTAGGTGTTAGATTAGGCCCGCCATAATATTGCTTATCTGTCAGGTGGCTTTTCGCGGTTACTCTGATCCGTGCCTTGTTGATTGGTATGTGTCTCATGTCACCAGCTCCTTAAAGATTGCTTCAATACGATAGTAGTCGTAAACGAAACAAGCAAAGTCCAGGTGTTCGTGATAGATCGGATCAAATCCGGCCAAATACAACAAAGCATTCACTTGAGCCATGCAGATTGAAAAGTTGATTGCCTTAAAAGGATGGCCGATTACAAAATACTGAATATAGTTTGCCAGTAGTGGTATTGAAAATTCACTCTTCAATTGCTCCATGATGTCGGCCATTACACCCAGGAATGCAGGCACCAGATTCTCGTGAGGTAAATATAGCTCGTAGCCTTCCGGTTTATTTAGTAGGTAGTGACACTTGGCGAACGTAAACCACGAGTCTTTGAATGTAGGATAGATCGTATCTACATCATCTGGAACACCACTATACCAGCTCTTCTTTAGAATAGGACGCCATGACGTCCCAGGCTTTCCCGGAACAGATGATCAATGACCATCGGAGCCGCACAATTAGTGAAGCCAGTGTAGCCGCCGTGGGAAGCCAGCACGTGGAGTTGTACAAGCATTTCGTCGAATGCTTCATCACCGGCATCGAACCAGCGTATGAAATAATTCGTGACTTCTTAAATAATCTTTATCTATAGTCTTCTGCTCGAATCGTGTATACTTCATAATGATTTCCCCACAACATAGACTTTCACTTGTGATACAGTGACAGCCACAGATTCTTGTTTGAAAGTTGATTTGATCCAGGAAGCAATCTTCAAGACCTTGACTCTGTCTTCACTATGACCGTGACAGATGATCTCGATTACAAGACAGTTTTCTCGACGGCCCCGCCAATGCCCAGTGCCGCCGAACATAGTAAAGCCTTCAAAGTATTCGCCGACGTAATTCATAATCCGGATCACTTCGGTTGCTTCGGTGTATATTCTATATACTGTATCCATGTCACTCTCGCTCCACTTGAATAATGTCGTTTACATCAAGGCTCATCTCATCGGCGAACCACTCAAGATCGTCAGCCAGGGCCACGATTGTTCCTTGGTTCACATGCTCGAAGACTGCATCCTCTATCTCCAGCAGTAAATCTTCTGAGCAGTCGTACTTCACTGCGTACCACTTCTTAGTCATATACACTAATTTCCACATTTCAGCTCTTCCTCAAAAAATAACCGTGGTTCACTTTGATCAATCTGAAATTGATCTGCTTTTTATGACAGTATTCAAGCAGCACACCTAAACACATTCCCGCTGAGCTGTGTGTGCTCGATCCAGTTGTAAGAAAATTCACGATGAGTCTATCTCTTGCCGCGTTTGACAAACGATAAGGAAACGCTGATCCGGTTGCGGCTTTCCTACCATCTCGTTTGGGCTCGATCAAAGTTAACGCAGCTTCTTTGAAGAACGTCGGATCGTCTTCTGCTATGTCGTCTACAGGAACCCACCACTGTTTGAGAAATACAGCAGGCCCCAGGACAGTAAATATAGTGCCAGCACAATCCCAGCCTTGCTTCACTTCGGCAATGTCACCTTGTGTCCATATTTGCGTTCGTTCTTTCATGTCACTTCCTATCCTTCCAGGGAACCAATTTCATAAAGCTATGGCAATAAGGATTTCCGCCGTGATTTCCAGGCGTCTTTGCCCATAGCAGAATCGCTTCAACCAGCTCTTCATACTTTGCATGAAAGTCGACACCCTCAGCTTCCTCAGTTGCAGGTCGTTTTGCGTCATTGATTAAGTCTTTCAGATCGTCGATCATACCACCACTACTATATCCGGCGTTCTTTAGACAAACAGCGATCTCTGTTAGTGTAGAATGAAATTCGTCATAACGTTCGTGTCTATTTTTCGGTTTTAATCGCCGAGATATTTCCTGATTACAAAGCAAAATCTCATCGGAGTAATAGCTGTTGTTCTCACTGTCCGGATTAAGCTCCATTGCTTCCTTCGCGTCTTTGATGATATAACGCAGCACGATACTGGGCAAGCCAAGGATTCTCTCTTCATACTCTGCAAATCGCATTTCTTTTTTAGCCATGTCACTTCCTCGATCTCATTTTTGCTTCCAGCTTATCCAAATTATGTACACGGCACTTATTGCACGTCGCGTGAACATAAGCCTCTTCCGCCATGCTTTGATTGCACTGATCACACTTGATCGGGTGAACCATAAGCTCGCCAACATAGTACAGCTCCATCGCGAGCACACATTCAAAGACTTCAACAGCGAGCTTCCAGTGATTCGCACAGATGTTATCTGATCGCCAAGTCGAAAATCCTGGCATCCGGACGATGTAATTCATGTCGAATTTCGTGGACATTGTCTTCAATACTTTGCTTCTGTATTCTGTAAATGTCAGATTCATTTTGGCCCCCTGTATAAATAAGCCTGTCCAGGTTTTCCGCAGAACACACCGCACTGCACAACTTGCGTGCCGTCTGTCAGATCGGTTTCTTCGTCCGGAGTAGTAAACGGATAGTCGTTGCGATTTGGTACTTGTGTTATTTCCCCACCAGGGGCCACGATAGCATAGCGACTGATTGATCCGTCACTCCAATATCGACCATACATTGTAGTCCGTTCGGTCATTATCAAATTAGCTTTACGCTTGCGATAGTTAGGAAAGCATTTTAGGATTAAAGCCCATTCGGTAGGATGACTACTTTTTGTTATCTCTTGACATTCGTACATTTTTAATTCTCCAGGGCTATAATTAAATCTATATCAACACCGTCCAGATCATCAAGACCATATCGTGCATCGTCATTTCTACAATCGCCAGTAAAACTTTCTTTGTGAAAATAACCACAGCAACCACATTCCAAATATCTTACAGGTCTTTTATCTGAATCCATTTTTAATCTCCTCACTACTTAAAGTATACAACAGATTGACCGAGATGCAAATTAATTCTCAGAAAATTATCCTTTGAACCTGATCCGAATTCGCTTTGAATTCTGCTCGACGGTTATCGGACGGTATTCGCCCCAGTACCAATCGTCGATAGTGTCCAGGGTGCCAAAAAAATGACCTCGGTGGATTTTGCCGTAAGCCTTGATCCCGAAGATGTTTCCGGTCTCGCGTTCGACCATGAGTTTTCCGGAACCGCCGATGTCGATCTTATCATACTTCTTGCCGATCCTGATATATGTTTTGGCGTTATCTAAATTTGCTTGACAAGCCAGATCGTCATCCCGCAGCCGCTGCTGGGTCTGCTCCTCGATCTTCTGGGCCAAAGCCACCATCTTTTCACCGTAATCACCGTTTAATCTGCCTTCTACAAATTCTGCCATTTTCAATCTCCTCAATTTTAACTTTCTCTCTCACTACTTAAAGTATACAACAGAATCCAGCAGATGCAAATAGAAATTATAATATTTTCAAAATAACCATCTTCTGGGCCAGCAGCCACTTGCCGCCCTGCGATTCAGGTCTCACCTTGGTTTCAAAATCTGTAACCGCCACCATTGCCCAGACCCGCTTTCCATGTCACTTCCCCTCATTAGCTTTTATCATGCAAACAATCAGCGATTTATGTGGGCCTGTCTTCTCATAACAAGACTTTAGATTGTTAGCTTGTCCATCTGTCAGCTCGTAAGCCGTCCAGCCGCGTTCGCTGCGTTTCCTGATATTATACCATTGAATTTTGTCGGTCTTCTTAGTTAGCATGTCACCCCTACTATAAATACAATTCACCGTCAATAGTAAACTCATATTCGTTCGCTTCGATTGTCTCTGTAATCGCTTCGTCGCTCATCATATAATCGCTTTCTGCGTTCAACTGTTTGTATATCCAGTACATATAATCCCGCAGCAGCTCGATCACGTCGGCTTCAACTTCGCTATCATAGGAGTCACCACCAAACCAGCTTTCAAAGTCGACGCTAATATTAGTGCAGAACCGGTGCTGATAGTGTCCGGAATGCTTGACGGAAGCACGGATTTGATAGAGACGTTTCCGCTGGTGAGCAGCTAACTCAGAAACGATCCGGTGAAGCTCTTCATCTTTGGGAGCGTATTCCTTGACAAGAGCAACACTATTTTTATTATATTCGTAGCTACCTTCAAAGCAGGCACCGTCGCCTTTTGACGAAAAGCCGGAGAAGTAAATATTGGTGATGTCAATACCTATGAGCTTGCCGATTTCCTTGGCGTCTTCATAGATGTATTCCCACCACTCATAATCGTGACAGCTTTCTCGCAGTTTGTCAATTGCCGCCTGCTTTGCATCGTCCGATAATTCGCCGAGTTTGTAAACTTTGGTTTCTACAGTGTCAATTCGCATTTTTAATCTCCTCAATAATTCTGTCTCGCACTACTTAAAGTATACAACAGAATCGCCGAGATGCAAATTAATTCTCAAATAAATTTCCGCCGACGAGCGGGATCGTGACCTGTTCATCCCCAACCACAGACGCAGCGTGCAAGACCGGCCCGCCTTGCTGAACGCCACGGGGTTAATATACGCGTTCTAATTAAAACCCATGTCGTCGGATAGGGTATATCAGAGCGATACAAACAACAAAATATTAAAACTATTAGGATCATATTTTTTCGTGTGCTCCGCAGCCTTCATCGCACTGACTGGCACAACCTAACGTCGTCCATTTACAAGTCACGCACGGAGTATCGGTCTTGTTCTCAGCCTCAATTATGGCGTCCATCTCCGCCTTGGTTACGCCTGTGCCGTCGCTGTAGATGTCATTGTTATCAGACCAGGGCTCGAATTCGCCATATTTATCGGTCTTATGTAATTGGCCGTCGATCCCGATCTTCGCATGATCAAACCCGCGTCTTCTGGGCCAATCGGTGTCACCCCATCTTCGGCTACTTGACAAGTTTGGATTGCTTCGTTGACTTCCGCAGCCGTCGTCAAGGGTATGCCCGCGTAGAATGTCTCACCAACAAAATCTTGAATGCCCAGCTTGACATTTAGCATACTATATACATCCAGCAGATGAGCACAGCTTTTGGCTTTTTGTTTCTTCCAATCCATGTAGTATACCCAGGCAAAGCCGTCGAAGAATTCTTTGTTATCGGACTTAAACTTCTCAGCTTCCTCGTCTGACAACTGCAATAGTGCTGCATGAATTTTGCCACAGGCCGTCAACACTTTTTGATTGAAGAGCACACCAGCCTCAATAAAAGACTTGCCGCCAGGGCCGCTCTTCTTGATCACGTTGATCATTTTATATGTTTGTTCTTCTGTCTTAAAGCTGATATTCATAATTTCACATCCTCTCTAATTAAAGTATACACCATAGTAGAGAGGATGCAAATAAAAAATAAAATTATTTGCAATTACAGATAATTGTAGTATACTTTTTATAGTAACGACGCAACATAGTGACGTCCGATAATGAACTTGCAGACGAAAATATTATAGGGACGGTGGGTAAGTCCGATAATATGCAGTACCAACCCACCCTTTTATCGGACTTACTGAAAAGGCAACCCACCGTCATTCCGGATTTTTTCGATCTTTTTACCGGCCATGAATCCTTCAATATAGGCTTTGGCCTCACCCATAGAAGGATAAGACTCCAACGTCCGAATAACCGCAAGCTGGGGCCCAGAGCCAAGTCGTGTTTTCAGGATCTCATCGACACCCCAGAACCCGAAGTATGGGTGAATCACAAGCTCTGCCAGTGTATCGTGAACAACCATTGACTCCGAACCCACCGTAATTTTAACCGCGTTCGGCACTTCTTTTGGATACTTCAAACCTTGTGCCATAATTTCCTCAATTGTTTCTTAACCCACTTTTTAACACTCCGTTTTTTAATATCCCAATCCATGACGTCAAGATGCTTCGGGTAATCTCGCCGTTGCAGCCTGATCTTGACTACAGGGCCGACGATCTTAATGACGCGGGCCAACTGATCATTATATGTCACCAACTCGCCCTCGGTAAAAGGTGAAACCCACTCTTCCGGATCGATTATAAATTCGTCGTGCAGCAATGTCACTCCAGGCCGACCGATCAATTTCTGCACCATGTTATTATAGTTAAGCCTTGCAGGCTCAGACGTCCCGCCGTAAATCTTCATATATCGTTCGCGTTTGTCAGAGCCTACGTGCAAGTCACCAAGTACCTTGATCTTGCGATGATTAGTACCCGCTCCAACGCCAAAACACAATTCGCAGTTGGCGACTTTACGAAACAACACACACCAAGGATCGCCGTGGCCCCTCATATTTATTTTATGAGCACACTTCTTCTCCGTCATTCTATTAGGCTCATCGATATTTTGATCGCCGAGTACGTCACCTTCCATATCTATTTTATTGTCCTGTGTCATTCCCATAATGTCTCCTCTACTACATATATATAGTAAGATTTTTTCTTTTTACTACACGTCTTCCTGTGCATCCCTCAACAGCTCAGAACCGAGATTCAGATCCGCTTCCTGGGCTTCCATCAACAATTCTAAACCCATCTCCAAACCCAGATCATTAGTGCCAGCACCACTAACGCCGGACGGCTTCGCGGTTAGACACGACATTTGCGACCCGCACTCTTCACAGATGGGCCGGTCATCTCCGCCGTGATCCAGTGTAGTATTCGCACACTCTTCACAGGCCCAAGCGGACGGCACGAGCGATTCACCTGCAACGTATCCGCAATGCGGGCAAATAGCCCTACCTTGTTCATCTGTTCTCGGTCTGAATTCCCAGGCTTGATGACATTTTGCACAGCTCTTCATTTTGCACTCCTCAAATTTGCATAGACCAGAGCTGATTCGACCATCCCACCGACGTCGTTTATCAATGTCCAGCCAGCATTCTCCAGTTTCTTTTTGGCTTCCTCCGCGAGGCTGATTGACATCTCGCTATTCCAGTTGATCTTTATAGTTACTGTTTCCATCTCATTCTCCAGTTTAGTGTTCTCTCTCACTACTTATAGTATAACACATATTCTGGAATATGCAAATGAGAAAATAAAATTCTATTATCGGACTTCGGATAATTGGATCGTGATTATCGTGTGTTCCTCGAATTCCGAGCCTACACAACCACATTTTTTCATCTCATTCCAGGTTCTTTTCATGTCGGCTACAGACTTAAACAACCACCAACCCTCACAAACCCGCCAGATCTTGTTGGTTACTCCATGCCGCAACGCATACATTTTGTCGTAGGGTAGATCACTCATAATCTCGAACGCAAATACCAATTGGAAATTGTGGCACGCCTGAATCATAAAGATCTGCGAATTCGACGGTGTAGGGCTTACCAACAACTGATCCGTCGCCGTGTAAAAGCCACAAGGCTTTCTTTTCATCATAGGTGCCCTTTGGTACTGCCCCAAACGTGTTCTTTTTAGTGGCCTTTGTCCCAGGTTCCCACGGCGGATAGTCGGGCCGAGCAAGTCTATACGTCGGCACGCCTACATTCTTTCCCTTGCCTTGCCACACATCGACGATGATAAACTCAGCAGAGTCAATCGGCTTTTTCTTCATTAAACATCGACCCGCCGAGCCAAATATATATGGTGAGTCAGTCCGGAAGATCAAACCTTCATAACCCTGCTCCAGAAAAACATCATACCAATAATCAACTTCTTCGTAACTTTCGACCAACATCGTCGGCGTAAGAATCTCTATTTTCTTCATTCGATTCTTAAAGGTCGACCCACCTGCATGATTGTTGTGTATATCGAAAATTGGATACTGGAGCAAGTGACTATTTTCATTCTCCGCAGCAACAGCACTCTGGGTTTTCTGAAAACTAAAATCATGTCTGGGCAAAACCAACTCACCGTCACGCACCCAGCCTTTCGGCGGAACACCATATCGTTCACGTAGTAACTTTTGGATGTGCGGTGCGTGGACATTGCCTTCGCGAGTCCAGGCTGTCACTCCATCGTCTATACAGCGAACGCCATTATGTTTTGGTTGAACCCACCCAGGATACGTTGCACGTTTTTCAGCAAAAACTGTTGCTCTCATATAGCCTTGAAATTCATTCATGTCACTCACTCTCACTTTCAGGTTCAGATCCTACGCCGATTATGTGTCCGCAGCTATGACACTCCCACTGATAAATATATCCTTCATAGTGCGGAGCACCTTGCGTCATTTGAGATCCACATTTTGGACACTTCATGTTTTATGCCTCATAGCTTTTTTCATCTCTGTAACAAGCCACATACCCCAGCAGACATCGCAATTGCTTCTCGGCATTCCTTTAGCTTTATATCTTGAATGTTCTTTACATTTAATCATGTCACTACCTCACACACATCTTCCACAGACAGGCCCTTCGCCAGTCATAGCATATCCAGCAGTGCAGGGCCGACGACACTTTGAGCAAGTAGGTATTACGTCATCAGCTACGGTTGGAGTAAAGTGTACTTTGGAAATCACAGTCTTCTTGTGATACCGTGAGCAGCTATGCGTTTTCCAACAGCCATACTACAATCATTTTCGTTGTGGACACAAGTGTCACACAGATTTTCAGACTTCAATAAATCCCTTGCCTGATTCAACCAAAACATCCGATCACTTTCCAACATATCTTCCAGTGACTGTATCTTTGGATTGACATACTCGTGCCGGTTAAATAGTTTCCAAGCCAGATCCTTCTCTTCGACTGAGTAGCCGTCGACTTTTGATTTCTGTTCAGCCAGTTTGCTTTTCGCCAATGCAAGATAATAGAGTTGAATGGTGTCCGGCAGATCTTCCAGGCTTTCCGCGTCTGGACAAACACTCTGCGGATGATCCTTTGGATTTTCATCCTTATATATCTTCCAAGCCAGATCCTTCTCGGTGATTGAGTAACCATTAACTTGTCGTCTGATGTTCTTATCTAATTTCTTGCGGTACATCTCCTCAACCATCTCCGGCGTCATGCCGACCACCTGGGCCAATGAGATCCAGAAATGAAGCATATCAATCACTTCATTACGAGCTGATGTCACGTTCTTAATCTTATAACGCTCACCATCCTGGGCCTCAGAGCACCAGTGCTTCCAGAACGTGCAATCTCGTAGCTCTTCGATCTCACTACTCATCGCTTTAAGGAAGTCGTCGATCCATCGGCCAGCCTCAAGCAGACTTTCCTCATAATCAATTTCCCCCAGAGCTTTCTGCGGACTGCAATCAGAAAACGCAGCTCTAAACTTATTTTCGTCAAACCCAACGAATTTGTTTAGTATAGATTGTAATGTAAAAAATTCTCTAAGATCCATGTCACTACCCCTTAATAGAAAGTATCGGTGTCAACACGACTTCAATGTTACAGAGATCAGCTTGATCTGCCATAACTTTATCAATATTTTTATATGCTGATGGAGCTTCGTCCAAATTGCCTCGACCATTTAGGCCGTGAACTACTCCTAACTCGTCCAACATCATCTGTTGATCTTGTAGATCCAGATTTTCCTTAGCTTTCTTGCGTGACATCCTTCGGCCAGCACCATGCGACGTAGATAAATAGGAAAGCTTTTCACCAGTATGTGAGACGATGTATGACTTTGAGCCCATAGACCCTGGTATAATGCCAAAGACTCCTTTTCGATATGGCCCAGCAGCACCTTTGCGATGTACACACACATTGCGGCCAAAGTGATTTTCAATACTCATGTGGTTGTGACATATATCATACCATCGCTCGCCAGAAACCATTGTATTCGGCCAAATCGTCTGGAACGCCTTCAATGTAGCCCACATCATTTTTGCTCTGTTCTGCTTGGCAAAGGCAACACAATATGCCATCTCCTGGATGTATTGACCAAACCCATCATGGTCGCGGCGGAAGAACCCAAGATCAGCACTCCTGGGCACCTGCGAATAATGTTGGGCGTTATCTTCGAGAGCCCACTTGGAATAGTAGTCACAGACCTGCTTGCCGAGATTCCTGGAACCGCTATGAATCATCACCCAGATGCCACCATGTTCGTCAACCTGGATCTCGATGAAGTGATTGCCACCGCCAAGTGTTCCGAGTTGTCGCCGTGCTCGGTCGTATTGCTTACCAACTATTAGACATGACTGCATCTCAGCCGGCATGTCTTCATGTCCACACATATTGTCGTGCCAGTTGTGGCCAACAGGTACAGCCTGTTTGATTAATTCCCTAAGATTCTGTAACACATCGCGAACCTTATCTACGTCAGGCAATCCATGCAATCGAACAGCGATCATACCACAACCAATATCAACGCCGACTGCGTTCGGGATTACGACGTTGTCGGTTGCAAGTATACAGCCAATCGGCATACCATAACCGCAGCTTGCATCAGGAAAGACTGCGATGTGCTGAACCGCAAATGGCAACCGCATCAAGATTTTGAGCTGGTCGTGACACTTGCTATCCAGTGCCGCAGGATCAACCCACAGTTTTGCCGGCGTTCGCCGGATGTCATTCAACTGACTACGTTTACCTAATTCAGCTTTCATTTTTCTTGCTTCCAAATATCGTCATTGATTTTTTGAGGATGTTGCTGTGCCATTCACCACTATCAATACCCAGGGAGTACGCAATCGGAGCGATGACGATCAAAGCAATTTCACACACAAGAACAATGAACACCGCGAGTATAAACAGAATACAGACGATGATGTTAATGATCGGAGCTAACGCCACTCCAACCAATTCGCGTTCGTACCAGATAAATAAAGCTATTACAATACATAAGAGCAATTTGGACATTCTTCTCTCCTCAAATGTAATACCATTGTACGGTTTAACGCTTTGCAAGTTTCGCATTCGCACACATGCCAATCGGCAAAGTTAGGTTCGTCCTCAAACTGATCTTTATGATCTTTGGCCCAGAAGAGGAAGTTGGCCAGGGCCTCGTATTTGTCTGGAAACGTATAATAGGTGTAGTGACTCTTCCAGTGCAGACACCATAAATCATAGCGATCAAATACAATAAAACCAGCCCAACCTGTCACCATGTCGATGACATCTAACGTCTCAGCTAAGCTCTGCACTACTCGCCATAAACTTTTTTCGGCTGCTTTATGATCCCAATACTCTATAGGGAGCATCATTTCTTGTTCGCAGCCAGCGATCTCATTGTCACCGGCATACAAAGTAAATTCGATTCGGTAGATCGGCAGTGTCATACTACACCTCTTCCCAATCAACAATTTCGCCGTTCATCTGGACTTCGTCCAGGAAGTTAGGCAGGTCTTCCGTGTCGTGATCAGATCCAGGCATATCCACAGTGGCTTCCATAGTGACGCGGATTGTCACTTTATGGAATTGACCTTTTGCTTCTGCCTCAGTTAAATCCTGTTCGGCTTCACGATCATCATTACAGTGACATTCATTACACATAATAAGCTCCCCACAAAATAATAACATATACGATTCGACAAACAATATGAAAGGCTTGATCAGTTTCAGAATTAATCCAATCTTCACCCTTCCCAAAATCAATTAGTCAGTGACACACTACTTCACAAACAGCAACAGTGAGCGACTGTGTCACTAAGTATACTCCGCCGCCGCAGATCAGAGCATGGGCAGTCAGCCAATGATACCAGCGACGACTGCCGCTTCGCATCTTGCACTTCCACATTGCTCCGTTCTGCAACTGAAAATCAGTTAAAGCATGAACGCATAATAATAAAAATAATGTTCTCATCTCATCTCCAAAAAGATCTACTATAAAAGCATGGTGTTTTACGGACTTCCGTGATTGTCCGGTCTCACGGTCGTCCATGTTTAACAGCTAACACCAGAGCCATAGTTTTGACTGCCCCTTTTATTCTCCAGCCATTCGGCCTTGTAGGCGTGGACAGATTTTAGTTGACGCCTCGTTGTTCGATCTTGTGATCTACAATAAAAGCAGGGGCCACGGGGCCCCGCAAATTTTTAACTTCTCAAAGAGCTTTGTTCCTCGCTACTTATAGTATAACACATGAACCCACTTTGTGCAAATCAAAATCTCGATATTTTGAAAATTCTATTATCGGACTAAAAAAATGCCAGGGGCCCCGTGGCCCCTGGTCTGGAGGAGATGTGAGATGAGAGAGGTTTATTTAATCCGGTCTAATATTTCCGGATCGAGTCTACCTACAGGACTGGCAAAACCTAAAGAAGATGAGCCTCTGAGCTTTGCTTTTGAAATACCAACAAGCAGGCCATTTAGAATTACAGGCCCGCCGCTGCATCCACCAAGACAGAACCCATCATAAATGAAGCTGTTGTCATCTTTCCAAATTGGATTTGCAACTTTAGCCCACGTCATTACGAGCTGTTTCTCTACTGGATTGCCAATGCAAATTAGATCTTCACCCAAACTCGGACGCGAACCCAGCTCCAAGTATGGGCCGTATGTCTCGTTGATTATAATCAATACCATATCATCGTCGGCGTCTTCTACGATTTCTTTGACAGTAAATTTCTTGCCAGTAATGGTCGATATGGTGACACCAAGTTGATCCTCGACTGAATGCTTTGCTGTCAATAATGTGTTGTGGGACACAAAAACTCCGGCACTGTAGCTATCCCACCTACATTTTGTTCCAAACAAATCTACCGTTTCTTTTTTAACTTCCAGCATGGCCGATGCCATCAGCAGATGAGTAGGATCTCGACTCACCTTCAACCCACTCTCGATTGATCGTAGCCGCTGATCAACTACCCACAGGTTGCCACCATTATAGTAGGTTTGAGTCTTCAAAGTCTTGACATCATCTTCCTGGACGACTACCAGGAAAGACAATACAGCCAACACCATTACTATAAGAATGTTCGTCAAAAGTCTCATCTCACATCTCCTAATAAAGTTATCGGGGCCCAGTGTCACGCGACGTCTGGGCCCCGAAGTGGTTACAGTTTTGCCAGGGCGGTTTTCACAACTGCACGGACATCCGGAAGCTGGTTGTCTTTCAGTATTTTCGTTATCTTATCTTTCGAGGCCGTAGTCGACTGGGCATCGATCACTTTCTTTACGCTTGCCACCAGTTGGAGTATCTTTTGATCTTTGTCAGTGACTTCACCTTTGATGTCACCAAGAGCTTTTTCCATCTCCTGGGGCGTTATGTCCTGGGGTCGTTTTCTCATTAAGCCCAGATACCCGCCGCCTGCAATTCCGAATAGACTTAAACCCACCGCGACAGCTCCAGTGACTGGATCGAATATAAGCTCTTCGCGGGATTCACCTACATCTACATCGTGATCCACAATCCCACGGAGTATATTCTCTTCCAGCTTCTTTGATTCCGCAAGATGGATCAATTCCTGATTAGTTATTACAACTGCGGCTTCAAAGTCATGCTTTAGTTGTCTCAGCGTCGCTAAGCTTGGAAACAAAAAGCCTTTGTAATCTGCGGCTTCTCCTGTTCCTACCTTCTCGACGTAAGCAATAACTTTGGCGTCATTCTTTCCCGGCGTTAAATGCTCAGACAGTGCGGAAATACATCCACTACCGATGAGCACTACGGCCAGTAGTACATAAGCAATTACCTTTCTCATAATTTTGTTCTCCATAAATGTTTCCAAATATTTTTATTTACAATAGCGGCTACGGTAGCCCTACTTATACTGTATAATACTGCATCTTTTCTATTGGTAGATCGAGTGCCCCACCTTAAATTGTTCAACTTGTTGTCTGTGCCAATATCATTCTTGTGGCACCCTTCCATATTTTCTGGACATGGCCCTATAAAAGTTTCAAGAACAAGGCGATGAACATAATATAGTTGTTTACTCCCTAAACGCACTTTGTAGTGGCCACAATCAGTAAGTGTTAGTTGCAACCACCTGTGGTTTTTCTTAGACCAAATTCTTCCGTCAGTTGTGATTTCGTAATTAGGATGATTTGGAATTTGCTTCATTCTGGACGCCTAATAACACTATCAACTAATGCTTCAAGTGCTGCTACGTATGCAGCTTTACGTTTCAAATATTCTTTGTGTAAATGTAAGCGAACCGATAAAACTGGTAGGTTGTTGATAACAACAGTTGCAGCCTTAAATCGTTCATCAAGTAAATTTTCTTTGGTAGCCATTCGAGCATAAGCGATTGTTGTGGTCTCTGCAAAATCTGAAACTTCTTTAATGCAGGGAATCTTTACAACCTCTGTTGTGGGAATCTCACATAAAAGCAATGCTCCACTTTGAAGAGTTAATGTCACTTCCTGCAATTCTGGAAGATCTTGCTCGACAAACTCATATTCAATGTTGGTAATTTCAGGTGGTGATATGTCAGTCACTGATCGAGCGAATGAATCTGGATCAGATGAATACGCAGTGATGAATTGCCCTGACTTGAATGTCACTTTAATTGGAACCATGGTCTATACATTCTCCAAGCTCAGGAAATTCAACTTCAACTTCTTGCGTTCCAAGGATCTCTATAAACGCCTGCTCTAAGATCCTGCGATGAAGATCAATATCTGCACCACTTTTTTCGTCGGTGCATTTCACAAGACACTCACCCTCAATGCGGATTACCGCAGTGCCGTTTACGAACACGATTGCAATTGTGATATTCATAGTGTCTCCAGTATACCAAACTCAGTCTGGTTTGTCAATCATTTTCAAAATTATCTTCGTTTTGAAATCCGGTAATTCTTGCATATAGCAGACATAAAATTGATTACACTGCTCATTCATACATTTTCGCACTGTGGCCCCATATTTGTTATCTATGAGACCATAATCAATTGGCTTTACCTTCTGAGGCACACTCAAGAAGCTTTCACATACTCTACATCTTACTCGGTAATCTCCTGCAATAGCCACTTGTCCGTCCCCTACTAAAATGGTGGTTTATCTTCATCAATTGGAGCATCCTGCCACACAGTTGTACAGCCCATAACTTCATTCCACTTAGCACGACTTTCTGATAGTAACGCCAACCTATAACACTTTGGGTTTGTACAGAAGCCCAGGCCGGTTGCAATTGGTGCTCCAGGCTCAGGACTAACTCGCCGTGTTGTTATTTGTGGAAATCCTGGGGGCATTACTCGTCCCAGAAACTTTGTGAGCCGGTGTATGGATGTTCTGTTCATATAATTGCCGGCATATTCCTTAACAAAACGTCTGAAATCTGCAAGCAATTCTTCTTTTGCAACGATTGTCTCCCAGTCTTCGTGACGTGATAATACCCTTGCTTCATGTAATTTATCATACCACCACGCTTGCTCAGGGTTCAAATTGAGTTGTTTTTGTTCTGCCAAAGCTTCGGTGCTTGGCACTGTTCGCAAATCGATATTTGAAGTATCTAAGGTCATTAAATAATGTAGTAAAGCTTCATACCCACCATCATCTAACTCAGCCGCAATGTCACCGAAGTATGTATTATCTCTGCGGTGATCTTCTGCCATGTCAAGAACAAAGAATCGTCTATCATCCATAGCCACAGGGACAACCCAGTCACTGTTCGAGGCCATGATGAGATGAATGTAGTTTCGCTGAGCCTCGGAGTCAATACCTTTCTTCTCAATAACAATGTGCTCTTCGGTGATTAGAGCTTTTAGAATACCTTCACTCTTTTTGTCACCGGCAAAGAATGCTTCATCAGCGAACAACATAACACAGTCACGTAAGTGAGCATTGAATGAACCCACCAGATGTTTTGAATTACTGATATGTAAGAAGTGTTGGCCGAATAACTTTCCCACGGCTTTTGCAAAGAATGATTTTCCTGTGCCTTGTTTGCCTCGCATAACAACGGCAGTGCCTGCGGGCTTAGCTGGATTCTGTACAGCGTCTGCAAGCCATGCCATGAGAAACTCATAATAACTATCAACACCGCCACAAACATTATCGTGTAGATGGGCCAGAAACTTTTCGCAGCTTCCAGGTATAGCTTCATAGGTGAAGCCACGCCACAAATTATATGCTCCCTCGATCTCCTGGGCTGGAACAAAGATCATCTGATCAAACTGTCTGCGATTATGGTTTTGAAGCCACCACTTACCCAGAGGCATGAACACATCACCACCGTTTTTATCTACAGCGATCTTCACTTTTCGGTGCATGTATCTATTTGAAAAATCCTGGAACGTCTGCAATTCGATCTTTGGCCGCTTGAATGTTTGATCATACTCTTCTGAAATAATTCGACATTTGCCCCCTATTGAAGAGATGACTGCGTGACGTCCATTTATTTCTTGAAGTGCAGGATCGACCGCGTGTTCTTTTGCTCGTTCGATCTGACGTAACGCATAAGTCTCGGCCCGTGATTTGAGGCAGAGCACAGATTCTGAAATCGCAAAATCTTTGTCAGTGATGATCGAGAAGATTACTTCGTCTTCAATGTTGGCACGATGAAGCTCACAACATACTGCGAACAACGCCTCACTGCGTGACGAAAACTTCTGTGGATTGTCCGGATCTCTTCCCTGGGCAATGAGGATCTTAACCCAATCCTTGACGTTCTCGCCCAGCTCTGCAAGATCGGGTATTCGTCGAATATTGCCGGTGTCTATCTTCGGAGTCAGATCAGATCGCCCGCCAGAGAAGCCACCAGAGCTTTTAGATTGAATCTTTTGAGCTGCGGTGAAATCTTCAATCGGATAGGAGATCTTGAGATCTAAATGAACCAAAGTTGCCATTACTTCTTTACGGCCTTTTTTCCGCTTCTTTGCATTCGGCCTATTCATGGTTCCAGGCAATCTCATAATACGAGATATGTCGTGACAGTTGTCACCGCCCAGAAGCGTTTCGAGCTGCATGTTATACCGCTTAGCATCTTCGGCTTTTGCGACGTCACCACCTATGGGAATCGGTTCTTCAAGACGCCAGAAAGCTTGATACCCACCGCCAGAGAAGATAACACAAGTTGGCGTAGGTTTGAATTTGCGGATAGTAGTAAGAATTCTTTTTTGCTCTGATTCCAACTCTTCACCGGCACGAGGATCAACATCTACATGCAAATACTCGACAGCGTGGATGTCTTCACGAGAAGCTTTCTTGGTGACAGCTTCGCGGCAAGGATTGACTGAGAAGTAGATATTGTGGCCTTCACCATTCTTGGTAAGCCAGTCTTCTACTTTCTGCTCCATCTCGCCGGTGAATGTCACAGTATTTAGTTTCCCGCCATCCACCGGAATCGCGGTCAGCGTCCAGGGCCCATTAGGTCTAAATTCTTTTAGAAAGTCAAGAGATAGTGACATAGTTTATTACATCCTGTAAATTATTTGTTGTCAGTACGGCCAACTCAAAAAGCTTTGCCTTATGGACTCCGTCTTTAGCTACTTGGCGGGCCGCAGTTTCTCCATCAAACACAAGCCAATCCTTTGTGCTTGCAACATACAACACTAACCAACCGAGACCGTGCATCTTATCAGTCAACTTTGAACAAGCATACGATCTACGCATAAGCCACACTCGTTGCTGCTGCGTGAAGTGCTCGATCCGGACAGTAGTCTCAGGCCGCTTCGGCCAATCTTCCAGATACTTACATTCGATCCATCCATCAATGAATTGAATGTCAGGCGTGCCAGGATAAGCAGGATTCTCCACGCTTGTTGCATCCTGGCCCACCTTCGTTAAAGCCTTGACTACTAATTGTCTTTGTTGCTGTTCCATATTACTCCGTAGGTAAAAGCTCGTAGAATACTAATGTCACCAGCTCATGTTGAAGAAAGCCGTCATAGACTTTTTTCATAACATGGAACAGTCCTGAGAAGGTTCGGCAATCAGGATCATGTTCAAGCTCAAGCATTCTGCCATAGTGCAGGAGATGATAAAATGTCATCACCTTGACATCGAAGATCTTGACGTAACTTTCCGGAGCACCACTCGGCGGCGGATTGTCCGTCTCTTGAATCTCCACGATCTCACCAACTTTAAGATCAGACCATTTGAGACCTTTACGGACAGTAAGATTGACGGCTCGTTGGCCATGGTTCGGAATCTCCACAGGCTCAATACTATGTACGTTGTTTTTGAAAAGTAGTGTTCTCATTCCATCGAATCTCCCCAATTGGCCCCGATCTCTATGTCAACCTTTGACGGTACGACCAAGGGCACACAAGTTGTCATTATTTCAGCCATTTCCTTTGCTGTGTTCTCATCATATATAGTTATAGCAATTTCGTCGTGAATTTGCAACTGAATTCTGAAATTTTCTTTATCTAAAAGCATCATCGCTAATTTTGTTTGATCCGCTGCTGATCCCTGGATCAGATTATTTAAGGCTTTTCTCTCAGCGTTTCGGTTAGGCGGATAGTGGATATGTCTGCCGAGTATAGTCCGAATATATCGCCGATTCCAGGCTACACGCTCGACTCTTTCCTTAATATCACTGAGGAACGGCACTTTGCGGGTAAACTCTTCTAAGAAGGCTCGGCCTTCGGGGCCCGCCACTTCTCGCTCAGCTCCACGGATATTAATTGTCTCTGTACTGAACCCACAGGAACGACACATTTTTGCCTGTCCCATGCCGTAGGTTAGCCCCAGAAAAACAGCTTTTGCTTTTTTCCGCATCAGTTTGAACAGCACCGGATCATCTATCTTTCTAATACCGAAAGCCATCTCGGTTGTCATATCATGCCAGTCGTAACCAGCTTCAAACCCATCGACGGCTGCTTGCGTTCCTGGGCATCCGCAGATATGAGCAAAGTGAACAAACAGTCTGGGTTCTTGCTGTGAGTAGTCAAGCGAACACCACTTCCCGCCCTCATCAGGTAAATAGATCGACCGCCACATCTTGCCCAGGATCGGGTGACGCGACGGCTGCTGCTGGAGATTAGGACTACAGGATGAGAGACGCCCAGGGCCAGCACCTTTGACTTCGTCGCTGTTGTCGTCTTGTCTGCGAAGCTGGTTAAAGGTAGTGTGGATTCGACCATTGGTTTCGTGTTTGCGAATCGATTCAACAAACGTATTACGAATCTTATTATATGATCGAGCTTCAAGTATTGCATTGACTACAGGATGATCGGCGTTTGGTTCAAGATATTCTCTCTTGACTGAGGGCTGACCGTCAGGATATGTTTTCGATGGAGCTGTTCGCCCGTATGGAATCTGTGCTACGTCACACGCTTTGATGACAAGTTTCGTTTTGTTGATCTCATTAAGACCAATCTTCACGCCAGTTTTGTCATGGATGATCTTGAGAAACTCCATCTCTTTCTCCATAGTGACTTCTTCAACTCTTTCGAGCTGATCAAAATCAATCTTGACACCACGCCTACGCATCTTAACTAACACCGGTAAAACTTGACACTCCAACTGATAGATCGGCCACAGGTCTTGATCTTCGAGAATGCGTTCTTGCTTTCGCAGAATCTGTAGGGGCAACTCTGCATCGGCCTCGGCATAAACTCCGACATGGCGTGCAGGCAATCGCCACAGATCTGCTTTCGGATCTAAGCCGTAAGCGTTTGCTGCTTCAATCAGTAATTTTTCATCTTTGCCTGGGAAGCCATATTTTGTTGATAGGTTTTGCAGAGAGTATGAGAATTGGTTCTCATCAATCAGAGGCTCAGCTATTTGAATATCTTTGAAAGTTGCCTGCTTAAATACAATACCTTCCTCAGCCAGAAAGTCAAGATCATATTGGAGATTGGCCCCACAGATTGCACCGGTGTAAATCTTTGCTTGATCCTTCATGTATAGAAGCACATGCTTTTCACAAAGGTTGTCACCACCTTTGTGACGGAAAGGTAAATAGAAACTGGGGCCATCCTCGAATGCAAAACTTATACCCACTGTGTATGAATCTTTTCGTCTAACACCAGGGCCAAGCTTTTTAAGCATTGGATCTCTGCCCTCAGTGTCAAGGCCGATTCGCTTGATCCCACCCCACGACGGCAGGTCAGTTAGTGATGGCGGACGCCAATCGTTTTCCGGTTTAATAAGCGGAAGTTGTCCAACGCAATTTTTCGTTTTACGGGCCATATTTATTTAAGTTAGCTTGTGTTGCTCCCATGAAATATCCATATTGATTTGCACGAGCCATGATCCTACCCACTACAGTTGCCCAACCGTGGTCGGCTGAGTGAAAGTCTATGCCGAGTCCATTCATCAAATCAAGACAACCAGCAAACGCGGTGTCTATTGGATCAAACATAAAACATTCTGGTAGCTGGTGCGGCATTCGCTGTGATCGCACCACCGTATTTCTGTCATCAAAATCACAACCGGTGTTACTACAAAAACAACAATCTCTGCATGAAAATAATGTCCGGTTATTTTGAAATTTGATCGCTGTTCGGATCATCTTTCTAATAGCACGTTTGTTTCCAGGATTCATCTTCATTGTGTCATTGACCTCATCCAAGCAGCAATACGCTCATGTTGTTCTGCTGTTCCATCATTCTTTAGCCTATTAGCCAAATAGCTTATGACAGCAACATTATCTTTGATATATCCTTTTGATGAATCAATTCTGTCCAGAGAATAGGCGTTTGGATTTTGCTGTCCATTTGCATGTTCCAGGACGATTCCAAGCACAGGACAGCGGTCTGGTAATGGTGTTATATCCTCAGATGTTATATCGAAAGCCAAAGCCTTGTGTTTCGCCCTGGCGTAGGCTCGACGTAATAATCCTTGAACAGGATGATCTCGATAGTGCATCTTAATAAAATTATTGATGCACTTTCTACATTTACTTTGCTTTCCATCCTTTGCTCGTTTATCGGGCAGAAATTCGGCAAGATCTAATTTCTTTTTACATCCTGTACAGATCTTTTTCATCGTACCACCAGTGTCACTTCCTTTTGTGCTCTTGTAATTGCAGTGTAAAGCCACTTATGGGCATCTCTACCGAAGACACCACTTTCATCGAAGATCAATACTTTATCCCACTCGGAACCTTGAGATTTATGTACGGTCAGTGCGTAGCCGTAATCAAACTCTTGAGCTTCTTTCCTAATCCACCAAGGAATGGGTTTGTCGTCTGTGTCTTCAAAATAATGTCGGTGAGCCTCGACGGCTATAAACCCAGAGTCGGTCTCTGGGTCTTTGATTATCATATCAAGAAACTCTTCGCCAGTGTCGTAGCATGATTCGACTTCCCAGATCCCACCGTTAAGCAAACCCACTTCGTGATCATTCCGCAGACAAACAAGCCTGTCACCTTCTATCGGAATATCACTACCTCGCTCTAATAGCTCGCGGATCTTTCGGTTCGTTCCTTTGCGTGTTCTATTCTTACCTACAAGGATTTGATCATATCCCAATACCTCATCAGGCTTTACGCTTCCCCACGGGACAATCATATCGCCGTCAGGTTGAAGAAATTCACGCTGTCTTATTCTTGTAGCAAGGTCGATGATTGGATTGCCTTTGGCTTGTCGGTGGATCTCAGTCAACATGAAGTCGGGCTCGGCTTTAATGAAGAACCCATTACCCATAACTGGTGGCAGTTGGGCCGGATCGCCCAGGACAAGAATCTTTGTGCCAAAGCTCATAAGATCGTAAGCCATCTGCTCATCCACCATTGAGCATTCATCAACTACAATACAATCAGCCGTTTTCACAGGACTGTCCGGATTTAGTACAAAGCTTGGAGAATTAAGTTTTTTGTGTTCAAAATCAATTAGCTTCTGTAGTCTTTCGATCTCATCTTCGTCAGTAGTGTTTTTGATTTCACTCTCTAATTCTTTCAGCTTCATCTTGCTTCGTTCTTTTGGACAGTAGATTAATTGATGAATAGTAAATGCCTCACATCCTTTTTGGCGTAATACGTATGCAGCTTTGCCGGTAAATGCACAGAACAAAGTTGCTCCAGAGGCTGCATATTTCGCAAGCGTTGTTTTGCCGGTGCCCGCGTAGCCAAAGAGTCGGAAGACTTGTTGATCCGTACTCATCCATCGGCCAATGGCATCTACTGCCTGCTGTTGTTGGTGTGATAGTTTCATTGTGTACCCAACTCGCTCCAACTCTTGCCTTTTGTCCGTAAACCAACAGAGCGGATTCCGTTGTTATGCTTTGCGGCTATCAACGAATCGCCGTACCAAACACAGAAGATTTCATTTGCATGTGCATCACTGGGAAGAAGGAAGGAAGCCAGGGCCTCTTCTGCATTTTTCGCTTCACACTCAGCTCTATTGATCTGATTATTCAACTTTGCTAACTGCTCAGTTGAAGCTTTCCATCGCTTGATAAGTATGAGACCTTCGTTGTTTACATCCATATCGAATCTCCAATGTCACTTAAAGTAGCAAATAGGCGGGGCCGGAGCCCCGCCCAATGCCGGAGGAGTGAGGGTCTAATTAAAACGGTGCGTCAGGTTCGTCACCGTTACCTTCGCCGGAGTTGCCGCCGCTGTGGTCGATCTTAGCCTTACCTTCGGCTACCTGATCCTTGAATTCCTTTCCAGCCTGTACGAACGGATGATCGGGGGCCATGAGGGATGCAAGGGCACTGCCCGCTGCGGGCATAAGTTTGAAGTTGAAGAAGCTACCCTTGGCAGTCTTATCAGGCACTGTGGTGACTCTGAGTTTGAATGCGAACAAGGGCGGACGGCCTTTGACCTGACGCAGTGGCGTCATAATACCTTTATAGGCTTTGATCTTGGTGCTGGAGAAAGAGATCATACATGGTGACACGATCTCATCACCCTTTACAAGCAAGCCGTAGATATAGAAGGTCTCGACCAAATCGTGATCGGTTGCACCGTCAACAGGAACAGTGTACTTGCCAAACTGAGTTGAACGGTTTTTGGCATCCTTGACAACTTCCGTGTTTGCCTCATGGACAGCGATGAACCCGCCACCATCTGTTTGACGATTTCTCCACTCAACGAATACATGCTGAGTGAGACAAGGAACAAACTCGACGCCTTCCTTGCCGTCAATTATTTCCTGGGATGCAGTGTTCAGCAACATCCCTGCTTTCGCTCCATCAATGAAGCCAGCTTCGGTCTCTGAAAGCTGTGGACTCAATGCCTGGATGATTGCCAGGAACGGAATAGTGAAGTCTTCACTTCCCGTGTTCTCCCAACCACCACCAGCCATCTCGCCATAATCAAAATTATGACCAAGTGCGGTTGTCTGTTCGGCCTTTTTAGCCAAATCTGTTTCTTTTTTTCCAGCCATATTCATGCTCCTCAAAATAATAAAATTGGTACGTACCGTTTAGCTTTTTATCTCGACTACATCTACGCAATGTACGCCGAAGATGTCCAGTGGAATTTCTTCACCATCTGCCAATCGTTTCGTGACAAACGACTTCACAGTCGAAGCATGGACATCTAATTCTACACGGTGATTAGGCCAGCCGCGACCAATCAATCGCAGCAATGACTTTACTTTATCTTCTTTGGTTTTATCGAAGTCGATTTTTACAACCCGCTTCACCATCCCACCTTGACCGTTTGCGTCAAGCCACGCAATAGCTGTGGGCTTACGGCCCTTGGAGATATTGGTGTGTACTCTGTTTTTTAACTTCAATGGAAGCCCAGAACGAGTCTTCAATTCGGACATGCCGACTTCTTCAAACAGCTCCGGCAGTTGCTCTTCTGCAATCTGTCTATGCTGTTCTTTGAGCTGTTTAGTTTTCAATTCATTCGATGCAATCTCTTTGTCAAGATCGTGCATCTCATCAGCAAGTATTGAGATTCTACCAAGTACGTCTTCCTGATTTGGTGCAGCGACATCTTCCAGTCCTGAATAATCGTAGGGTACTGCGTTGGTTTCTTTTTTCTTACTCATTCTCATCTCCTCAATTCTCACTCAATCCTAACTTAACTGTCTACAGTATATCATTTACTGTATTGTATGTCAACAACCATTTTCTAATTTTTCCATCAATTACCATCGAGGCATTATCAAATTTCACTCGAAGTGCGTTGATGATGTCAATATCTTTGGTATTATCGGCAACTAAATCAATATAATGTACGTGATCTTCCTGTCCTGCTCTATGATTTCTGTCTTCTGACTGATGTCGTTCTTTCATTTTGTAACTGTTTGAATAATAGATCGTCGTCTTCGCTTCATTCAGTGTATGTCCCTCACCCATACTCTCAGGTGTCGCGACCATGAATTGAATTTTATCCACAGGCTCTTTCTTGAAAGCCCACTTATTCTCCTCGCGTCTGTCTTCATCAACCGACCCATCCCATCGCACAGCTTTGTCACCAAGCATCTCACAAATCTGATCAATGTCTTTAATGAACCGAGCCCAGATGATTGCTTTGTGTGGCAGATCCTGGGTGATCTCACCCAATGCTGCAAGCCTGGGGTTCTTATCCTCGATCATAACACATTCATTTTCGTCGCCGGTCGGAAGATAACCATTTGCTACCTGCTGCAATCTAAGAAGACGTGTAATTACAAGCGGAGTAAAGATCATCTCACCGTCAAGGCATGTGAAGAATTCTTCTTCGATCTCTTTGTAGATCTTCCATTGCTTCGGAGTCATCTCAAAGCCAGCGTATGAGTAGAGCTTCGCTGGAATATCCAACACGTCTTCTTTTAATACGCGGGATGCTATTGATCGTACCAGCTCAGTGAGTATCTCTAAATTCTTGTAGCCAACACATAAATCATATTCGCGATCCTGTGCTCCGTTGTAACCTTTTTTCCAGATACCAAAGAATGTTTTGAAGCACTGGAAACTACCAAGGCCATAAGGTGAGTCTGACCAGAACCGTTTATTTAGAAATCGGAATTGTGTGTACACGTCAAACGGTGTGTTGGTGATCGGCGTACCACAAAGTGTGCGTTTATAATCTGCGTGATTGCTTGACGCCAATATCGTCCGCGTGATCTTGGCAGATGGTGTTTTGAACCGATTCGATTCATCAGCTAAATATAAGCAGCGATGTTTTGTGAGAAACTCTTTTGCCAACTTCTTACCAGCAGCCGTCTTGATTCCTGGGTAAGACATCGCAATAATTGGTAGGTGTCCTGAACCAGCATTCATAACCTCGTGACACGCCCGCATGTGTTTCTGGGTCTTTGCCTTCTTCGACTGGAAAGCAATCATCGCATGAGGAACACTCAGGTGATCAGGGATCTCGTATTTTGTCCAGTTGGTGTGAAGCCCAGGTGGTGCGGTAATAAAAAGAGCGTCGATTTGTTTAGCTTTCCACAGCTCCTCAGCCGTAGCCATCCCCAACCATGACTTACCTGTATTGCCTGACGGAAAGATACAACCATTACGCCGCATCACTAAGAATTTAGTAGGTACACAGAAACAATACATCTTACCGTCCAGTGTCATCTCCACTTCCATGTTATCACCCCGAACAGTAAACGATGTTGTATTCTTTCGCACATATACCTTCCACACACCGTTCTCGAATGTTTTCCGCACTACCTTACCCATGGACGCCAGCATGGTTTGAACCACATCAGCATCTGACTCTTGCTTGGAGTAGAATTTATTACCACCACTTCCGTCCCAGAAAAATAGCTCGTGACACACTATGTCCCGTTGGCGTCGATCTATATTAGATAACCACCCCACAGGATAATGCTTGATTCGCAGTGGGGCGTAAAATGTAAAGACATGGAATCCACCATTTTTAACTACTTCGTTGAAGTCTCTACCTACCAACATAGACCTGAGTCGTATAACTTTCCGCTGTTTCTTTAACCTAACCACGCATCTATTTGTTCCCTGAGAATCTTTTGGAAAGTGACCGTCCGCCATTACGGCGATCTGTAGTCGCAATTCGCGATCTGTGAGTGAGAGCCCTGGGCCGGTTGGTGTTAAGGTGAATATCGAGGGCAGATTGCGAAACGCAGACTTTGATTTTTGTAAGTTTTTATATATTGATATTGCCGACGCTTCTTTTGGTTTCTTTCCGTGCTTCGTTAAGTATGGTATGCGATGATTGAAGCTCACTTTTTGATCGACACCATATTTCGTCTTGATCCGGATCATCGAGTCACAGTCCTTAACTACATACTCTAAGGGCGTAACAAATTCTGCTTTGCCGGTTTGCTGATTCCACTGAGCTACTTTACCACCAAGATATTTAGATATTTTTCGCCATCCCCTCGGACTTAGGTATTCGGTATCGGCGTCAAAACAGCCCTGCTCCCAGTGGATCGCTCTCACTAAATCGTGACCATGTTCTTTCAGCTCTTTTGCTTGATGATCGAACGGTTTTGTTTTCATTTGGGCAGTGCTCCATATTTGCCAATCCAATATCGTTGGGCTTTGAAGTTATCTTGCCATTCTTTTCCAGTCAATGCTGGTATACGGATCTTGTTCAAATATCGTTCGTGCATGAATTGTTTGCTATTCAATTCTTGGCTGCGGGTCATAGCTCCAACAGCGAATCGGCCCAGATGATTTCTCATCCCACCGCCGTCGCTACTAAACCAACTAAAGCTAACCCACTTACCGTCAGGCATCTTGGACGGCGTCCCCTGTTCTCGCTGAGGCATCTGACATCCAGCGATCATTATAATTGCAATTGCTAAAAGTAATGTTCTCATGCGTACACCTTTGCGTTTAATATTGTTTTCACGTCTTCATCTTCTTCTATTACGAAGATATAATTACCGATTTCGCTGAAATTAAAATCAAGAGCAAATACTCCAGGCTCTAAGCTATATAGTGCGTACTCAGTGACATCCTTGCCCTTGGCATTATGGTGAGGGCCGTAAACACGGACAACTACAGCGGTAGTACCTGGGTTCACGGCCCCATATACCAACTTATCTTTTCCTGGCTTATATGATCCGCGTACAAATCTCATCCGAAGTGTCCACCGCCAGTAGATGTATTTCCAAGGATTGCAGACAAAACAAGATTCTGAGCGTCGACCTTTGCTTCGACCGTGGCGACGATTCCACCTACAGCTTCAATCGAGAAATTGCCTACAATAAACTGCTTGACAATATCCATACCAAGATCGTCAACTACCTGCACTGACCAGATACCCGCAGCGTCAGCAAGGAAAGATCCTTTTACAATCTTCGTTGCTCCGACTTGCGTAATACCGGCACCAAGGGTTAAAGGTGTTCCAACCACAGTGTCTGTTGCGTCTCGCACTGTTGCGGTCGGGTTATCCGTCGCGGGGCTACCGCTGATCCTCACGCGGAATGGAATTGTGTTTCCAACTTTCCAAGTCTTCATACTATATACCTTTCACTGTGTAATAAATTAACAACGCCAACCAAATCGTATTCATAAACGTTATGAAATAGGTTGCTCGTAAACTCCACTTTTGCTTGATCGAGCTGTAGTAATATATATTCCAGTAGCCCCATATAACGTAGAACGTTATAGCAAAGACACTGAGGCCCGCTACAGACTTGTCGTGCAGTATCTGAACAATGTGTAGGATAATAAAGAACCCACCAGTTAGCTCAAACCCACTGTTGATTTCATTCGTATGGTTTCTTTTAGGTTTGCAGAGTTGCTTTACCGTATTCACTATCGGCTTACATCTTATCTTACCTAACTCTGACATCGTTCCAGTAGCCCCACACTTAGAGCAGTAGTGTTCTGCGTAGGCTGGATTGAGATCATCAACATGACATCCAAGAGGCCCGTGTTTATAGTGTTTATCCTTTGCTGTCACGCCATCCTCGCTTTCTTGCACTGTCCCAGGCTGCTTTAATCCGAGCACTGTATTGTCTTTGGGTGATGACACCCAACGCACGGTCATATTTCAGATCTCGTACTTCCCAGGGTAATCCACTGGGCCGAGTGCCATCACCTTTTCCGTTTGCAGTTGCTCCACTCATGCTCTGTACTTTCCTTTCCAGACGGTAATGATAGTACGCTTGCCGTTAGGGTATGTCACGATATGTGAGTGCGACCAACTTGATGGCCCTCTGGTGTACCAGACGTCAGACTTGATGTCACAAGATACACCTGCGATATAAAGACCATTCTGGATTCCGGCCTTATGTAAGTGACCAATGTTGGCTTTGCGTCCCATCCTACTTAGATTGGATGGATTGCCTCGTGATCCGTCAGGCCCAAGGGAGCCGTGCATACCACACTCGATCTTGGCGGGTGAAATCAACATACTTTCATCTTCACGCAGGAAGTTTGCTACATGCTCTTCCAGACCTAACAGTCGGCAGGCATGTTCCAGGACATGAAACTCTCGGCTAAAGGGATCAGCTTCCATAGCTTCATACACGGCGGCATTGAGTTTTAACCAAATCACAGCATTCTTGGGGTCTTCCAGACCATCCCGACTATCCAGCCACCGTTCAATCCAAGGACGGTCATGGTTGGCATCCACGATATAGGTCTGACAGAAGTCACGATACATGTCACGAAGATGATTGTTACACTCCGAGAATTCCTTTCTGAGATCATTCCATGCACCAGAACGGGCGAAGTTGCGGAACCGTTGATGTAGTGACTTCTTAGACCAATGGTTTGTCACTGACCCAGCCATGAGATCATGGATGAATTGAAACTTGGGGCGAAGCTCATCCAGCATACGCTGAGAACATTTATTGACGCTTTCATCCAGAAGCATTAAGGCGTGAGTATCGCCCCACGTAATAGCCTCAATATGATCGTTCTCATACACGACGCCATTTTCAACCACCACATCAAGATCGTAGATTGTGCCTTTGTCTGTAGCGTTCAACTGACGTAACCACCAGTTGCCGTCGCTATCCACTTCAACAATTACGGCACCGTAGCAGTGATGGAATTCAGCTTTAAGCCCTTCACGCTTCTGAATATAGTTACGCTGAGTGACTGTTCCAGTTGTGTAATTAAACTTGGTGTTCTCTTTCCGTCCAGTTGCAATAGACTCCATAGCAAACTTCACTTGTGGGAAGATAGCACTGGATCGGCCCGTATAAGAATCGAAACCAGTTAAAGGACGAACCGCTGTAGGGAGAATGTTCATCTCACCGCACCAACATAGATGGTTGGCGATACGGTGACGCTTATCTACAATATAAGGTACAACCTTTTGATCGTACCAAAGCTTTTTCTCCCGCCCTTTGTCTTTGCCACGCTTGACAGATAGCTTACCAAAAGCGTTTTGATTATAGGTGAATGTTCCCACCATCATCTGAGCATTATAGTGATTTGCCAAAGCCAATAAACTGTTCCACACAGGCGTATGAACATGAGTGTTGTTCTGAGCCGATGTCAAAATATATCGCTTGATCTCACCGCTTTTAGGCAAAGGACACTTTACTTCCTCAATCCCTCGGACACTTCCATCAACGATCTTTTTGGTACGATCAATCCCTGCTTTCTTTAGGTGATAGTAAACACTGGCCCTACCAACACCTAAGCTTTGGGCCGCAGCTTGAATGTTGCCGCCATGATGTTGATACGCACCAACCACTTGCTCCGTTGTTATTTTAGGCATGTTGTTCCTTTCTATTCATTGTCGGATGTTCTGTGATGCTAATCCACTGGGCTAACATCTTAGCGATGTACGTCACAGCTTTGCCGTCGAAGAAAAGTTGCTTGTTCTGATTCCACGGACGCGGCACTAATATTGCGGCCCCGCCAGCCTTGATAAATCTCTCTACGTTTCTCTGACAATCATCAATTAGCAACCGATTGAAATCAAACGCAAATTCTTCCTTTGGCACGAGTGTAGGAATGACCCGCTCATAAAGCTCAGGGACATTTCTCTCGAACCAAATCATCTTACCGGTGTACGATCCGTTGTTCCGCATCGGCGTCGTCAAGACAGTGATCTCATTTGGGCGAAACCGAGACAACACTACTTCGAGAATTTCTTTACCGTCTTCAATCCACGGTAGAGTTGCCCAGAAGTCGATGTCACAATATTCGTTTACTATTTCCCTGGTAGAATTCATAAATGGAAAGAAGTCATACGTCCATCCGTCAGGGAACGAATCAGTGCCTTGGTAGTAGTAGCCGATTGCCTCGGCAGATCCAGCGATGAAATCAGTCATCACCTGATCGCAATCAAGATACACCATGTGATCTCTCATACTTTCTCCTACCTTAAACTCTAATTGGTCGGTCATCTACCCAGTTACCCATAATCATGCTGTCAAGCATTACTTGCGTACTGGATAGTGCCTTTGTTAAATGTGATAGGCCGCTGTCACGATCTGTTGCAGTGCCTTCGATGAAGTCGGCACAGTGACGCATACCTGCATCGTAATAGACTGTAGCACGTACACCCACCTTGCGATAGTTATGGCGGCCATACTTTCTTCCACCTTCCATCATACCCAGGGCTATCTCCATAATTACCCGCCAAGGCAAAACATTAAAAGGTATTGCATTCATTATATCCACAGGAATCTTAAAGCCAGTGGTGTCGTTCGGTAGTTGGATGAATGGATCGACGCACTTCGGATACTTCTCTATGATCTCGACAGCTTTTTCATTCAGCTCTCTTACATGTAACCCATCTGTGGATACACGATCATCTCTTAGCCGACCTTCGATCTGTGCGGATCGTAATACCACGAGACGTGCCATAGCTCTTGCAAGCATGGGTGGTGACATGTCATCGCCGACACCTTCCCAGAAATTCATAAAGTACGACACTGCCGCGTTGAAGTGAGTAGACACAACAACCTTTTTATGCTTCGCGTACTCCTCAAGATTCTCGGCGACCACTGCCTGAGCCACAAGTGCTATCGCTTGTGAGCTGAGACAACTCATCGGAACCTTTTTGATTCCCATTGCTTGCTTTGGATTTGATGGCTTTTTTCTTCCGACGCTTTTTCGCTTTCTTTTGGTCTGCTTCGTCAAGTTTTTTTCTCCTCGCCTTTTCAGCTCTTAGTAATCTACCAATTCGCAGATTACATGTTAATGCTTTTTGCAGTCCCAATCCTGCGATCATACGATCACAGAACACAGACGCTGTCTTGTCGACTTGTGCTTTTGATACCTTCGGCATTCTCACTCACTCACTCCAGGTTACTCAACTTGTTAGTATTTGTTTTAACGCCTTTCCAAGTGCAACTATTCCACTACCAGCTAATGATATTGTTGCAATGCTAATTAACACCATGATGACTTTTGTTCCGGCCTTTTGTGTAAGGTTCCGGAGTCTTCGCAGAAAGTGCATATCTTCCTGTGCTGCGATTGGATTTGATAAATCAAATCCAAGTGTCGTTAGTGTATATTCCACCGTTTTCTCAATCATCTTCTCTGTGTGATCATTCATTCATTGCTCCATCACCTTCAATAAACCATAATATTCACTATAGATTATACATCTTTATATATCATTTGTCAAGTCTAATACTACGCGAATATTAAAATTCCAAATCCATCCACACTGCTTGTAGGACTATTAACGGTTAGAAGTATTTCATCGGATGAGCTGCTATCCAGGTGCCTAACCTCTATAGTATCCGCCGCCGTTACTCCTGTTAAACTACCGACGGTATTACCGGACGCTATGACCTGAACCCACGATCCACCATTGATTCGGCCTTCAACATCGCCGGAAAGGTTGGTGCCAATTGTAAAGCCATAACTTCCAGTATCCGGAACATTTGTCCAGGCATTCGGGCAAGTAGTTGACGGACTACACACACCAAACCAGTGATCGTCATCGAAAGTTGATGAATTAACAGACGCCGAATGTTCGATCTCCTGAGTCGATTCATAATCTACTGAGCTATATGTATGTTTTGTATCGAGTGACATCTTTAGTGTTGACGGCAGTCCATCTAAGTAGCGAAGGATCTTCTCGAACGTCATAGTGAGCGTTGCAGCTCCAGCATTCCAGGCACCGGTATAAACTAACGAAGTGTCGTCCCACAACTTCAACCTATACATCGTACTATTGTTCGCTGGGAAAGTTGGATCGATTGTTTCCGCATCAGTAGCGTGTTGCGAATTCTCATTCAAGATCCGGAAGTCCCGACGATTGAATGTCACTACGACATCACTTGTTATTGTAACTGTAGTCGGATAGCCTGACGCATTCCACTTCAAGAAGGTCGGTGGGTATGGTCGGCGTGGACGAAAATCCAAATCAACAGCGATCACTGTTAGAGCTGCATCACTTATAGATACTTTATTGCCGTGTTGATCGTAGGGTAACAGCTTCAAATCAACATTATAATCATTGGTGAATGCTGTGTCGGCTATTCCACCGCCCGTAGATAAAAACCACACTTTAAGAGCGTCGACATGAGTTGCCTGGGCAGTATCACAGAATCCACGAAGGCAGCCAGTGAATCGTAATCCGCCAGTGATCTCTGCAACATCGGTGCAAGCAATCAGCTCGTCTTCGATCATAAAGAGATTATACAAGTATTCGCCGACCTCTGTCGCTTCAATAGAGGCCAGGAATTCATTAATATTCACATCGCATGTCACGTCGATAGTTGTAGCGTCTTGGTTAATTGCTCCATCAAGTACACCGTCCCACGTGAAGCCTGACTCGTCACCTGCTGAGTAGTAGCTACCACTCGGAGTGCCAGCGGCATTTCGCTGCATGATTTCAAAACCAGACTCGCTTCGGCCTGGAGCTACGCCGGTCGCCCATATCTGACCTTCGTCGGTCGTATCGTTTCGTCGCTGAATCGCGTAGGGTAATTCAAAAGCGATCTGCTCAGTTGCTGCAAATGGAATGAGATTAGTAGAAGGCAGTGTCCAGGAAGACGGATCGACATCGGCGAATGATGCTGCTCGCCATGAAAAGACATCCTGCACTGCATCGATTAGTATCTCTGGGTTTTCTGTAGTGCCAAAATCGACCTTCGTAATTCTGAATGCTAAATCTGCAACACTAAAATTCTCGAATGTCCACGTGAATAAAAAGACTTCACCGACAAACGCATCCCAAAATGTTCGGTTGATTTTCATGCGAAGTTTAGCAAACGGATAACTATGGGCTCGTACTTCTCGCCATGCAATCTTATTCGCCAAGGTGTCATCTCGTAAACCAATATAGTTATACATAGCAGGCACTCTTCGTCCCTGGATCTTCATATTCGCGGCGTCGTGAGCCTGGGCATAACCATCGGTGTAGTCATTGGCTCTACGCTTATACATAATCCTAACGATATTGATTGTGTTCTCCCACGAGCCTCTACTAAATTCAAGCAGCTCAGTGACACTATCTACGTCGGCGGTCTTTAGCCCAGAAGTGGAGTATCCGTCGCGGATCAATACACACTTCCACTTACCAGTAGTTGGGTCAATTCGTAGATGACCATCAATCTGTTTCTCAACTTCCTTGATTATGTCAGTGGCGTTCTTTTGATTTGCCACGATAAACGATGTGCCATTGCCTTCATTATAAAGTGTTACAGCCTGTGTGCTCCAGTCAGTTGTGTCGATCTCCGATGAAGCGTAGCCGTAGCCCCAACTTACGTTGGTGAAGATCTCGTATAGTAATTCCATCGGATTGCAGTCATCAGTGTTGACTGCTGAGTAAGAAGGTGCCAGGGCGTTCGGTATCCGCTGGATCTCAAAAGACCACGGTTTAATCGTAGTTGAGTTACCGACATACCCACCTTGCCATACACCGTGACACAACCCACGGTAGGCCGGACATGGGTTTTGATGTGTAGCCAAATAACTGTTTACACTTTGTGTCGTACTGCCTGTATAGAAAGAGAATGTTCCTCTTAGATCTTTAGTGCTGATTGCAATTTCTCCGTCAGTGCTCTGCGTACCAGACCAAACCTTTTCATCACCGATATAGATCGCTTTCAATACAGCAGGGCCGTGACATATACCCATCTGAAAGCCCAGGTAGTATTGAAATCCGGTAGTAACTTTCTTCTTCTTGAACAGGCTGACCTTGATCTTTTCGACAATCGGTACGGTTCGTAGATCGCCATACCAAATTACGTTCGGCCCCTTGAGCTTATCAGTACCCCAGTTTAGCGGAATCGCTCGGCCCTCAGTAGCTGTAGGGAAGTTAAAGTCATCTAATGTTTTTGGCCGAGCATTCTCAACTTCTGGATCAGGAGTTAGTAGTTGACTGAGAGCAAATAACGCAACCCATAAAAGTAGTGTGAGCCCGAAATCAGCTTTCTGGACATTGACCTCGTCAGGTACTTCCATCATCATACTTAGGTTAAGAATAGAATATAAGATAATTGCTATTACCTGGGTTCTCATCATTTTATCCCTGTCAAGAAAATATTCTTTGTCGGCACATACGGGCAGCCACCAAAGTTAATATCATTACTAAACTTAGAAGCACATACAGCAATCGAATGATCACAACCTGCGTACACAGTGACAGTCTGGCCGGTGACATTCGCGTGGAACGGCAGCACTAATACTAAGTCGTCACCGTCTTGTTCAAGAATAAGGCGATAATCGAGAGTGCCATAACTAACATACCCACCGGTTGACCAACCATCACCTTTTGCAGATAGCAGTCCAGTTACTGTTACCACATTGCCTAAGATCGCTGAAACAATATTTGTATGTGAGTATGATCCAGCCGAGACCTTACAGTCTGAATCAAATAAAACGTTATTACATGCGGCTTGAAATGTTCGCTCTGGAATTAATTTATCCAGTGCTTCGTTTACGGGCACAAGTGAGATCGCTGATTTCGCTGCATTCTGCGTAAACGCAACAGATCGAACAACGCCTTTATAAACAACCTTTACTTCTGTAGCCGGATCGTTTCGGTGATACGCTTGAATTGTCAGTGTCGCCGTTTGTCCTGGAGCAATCGTGGCAAACTGTAGTGAGAATTCGTGGTTTCCTGGTAGTCCGATTTCTAAAGACTCTTGGCCTGTTGCAATCGGGCCACGGCTTACCTGCACTCGATAGAAATCGTCGCCACCGATATTAAGCGACACTTCTACTGAATCGTGCATTCGATAGATTGTACTACCAATAGTTAGCGTATATAGCTCTATCCTACTTCCAGCGGCCTGTGATTCTTCGTATGCTGCAAAGGTCATTACGCATTCTCCATCTCTTTAATAGGCACGACACATTCGGCCTGTCCTAACCCATTATAATGAACAATGGTGATGTCGTCAACATCTATTCTGACTTTTTCTAAAAATTCTACTCTTTCGATGTCGTCAGGGCTATAAGTCGCGGGCCACGGAGTGTCCACGGTTAGCTGCTCTTCCGTCGTACTCACAATCGAGCTATTCTGGATAGTCCTGGTCAATATAGTGCCTGCTTTCAGATGAACACGGATCACCTGTTTGGGCCATCTCTCTTGGGCATTGACATTGTAGCCAATGTTCGTTATTGTCATAGTCGTGGTGCCGATAGCTAAATCCTGGGTCGGTGAAACATCTTTCCAGAAAGTCGGAATATAGAAGCCAACCTGTCGGCCCTTGAGATAGTGTAGGAGCTGTCGTAATTCCCACAGCTCTTGTCTGCTATTGGTCTTCCAACCTTTCTTGCTGTGCCGCTTGCTATGAGCCCAGATGGAGTGCTGTGTCCGTAGCCCAGTGAGATTGTCGACTACGAATATCTTAGTGCGGATAGCTTCGGCAAGTTGTCCACCTTCAATCATGTTCGGCCCATCCATGAACGGCTCACTATTATATGTGTTGAAGGCCGCAGCGGATGCGATGTCGTTCACTTCCGGATCAACATGAATTCTCAGATTGAAATACTCTTGGTTGTAGGGATACTTGATGGCCGCAGAGGCAGCTTCAATATACGCAGTCATTAGCGGCATTACCTGTGCTCTTGTAGTGTAGTTGAAACTTAACTCAGACTCAAAAGTTATTGTCGTTGCTGTCATTGACTGAATCTTCAACGCATCATAGGTATTCTCATCCTCTATTACAACAGCGTACCCACCAACATAGAAGTTTGCGTAGTTGGTTGTATTTACATTAACTGTGTAAAGCCCAGGGGCATGTGCTCCATCTAAGAAAGCTGGCTCATGCCACGCTGGCACAGCAACAATTTTCGCTTGACGATCAAACAAAATCATCTCAATCAGTTGCTGACCGTTTTTATATGTTGCTTCAAACATACTGCGGGGATACTGTCTATTAGCAATTCGTTGTTCAGAACCATCAACAGCTTCTATGATCTTTGTGTCAAACAGTAAATGCTCGCGTAGCGGAGCTTCGGGACGAATTGGGAGCAGCACAATACGAGACCCAGTGAGATAGATTGTATAATCTTCACCGGTCGATAAATGCAGTGTATATGACGCGTCGATAGTTAAGTCGCCCACGGTTTTAATTGTTAGAGTAAATATGAGACTATCCTGCGATTCAATATCGAACGGAGTCGCTGGTACACCAGCCACATCTATACCAGTACCGAGATTGTTGGTA
>Ga0307434_1000267_pt1 | contig 41975 bp, 42 predicted proteins | sample SalMarWE160220MG_FD_202156 | JGI IMG/M metagenome (GOLD analysis project Ga0307434, IMG submission 202156) | Salt marsh sediment microbial communities from the Plum Island Ecosystem LTER, Massachusetts, United States - WE1603-220 | ecosystem: Environmental > Aquatic > Marine > Intertidal zone >... | reverse complement strand
GGATACCCCGGTAAGCAAAAAACAATTCCCTAAAATAACCAGTGTGTATTGAGTCTTTTTTATAAACTTAGCGAAAAGAAAAATTCCAACTATTGATAACCCAATCCCGAAAAAATATAAAAAGGTATACATTTTTAAACCTCCTTTTAATTGCCAAAAAGAACAATAAAACATTACCATTATAATACAATACACAAGGATTGTCAAGAGGGGACAGTATCGAAAATATCGAGCAAAAAATGTCTTCAGGTAAAAAATTTTGCTTTGAGCACGATGGGTTGTTGTTCCCTTGATTTTTTTAGTAAAAGAGAAGAAGGGGAGAGCCCCCCCTTCTTTATGCATAATGGCTTTTTTTAGGGTCATTATGTAAGCTATCTTTTTCTCCTAAAATATAATCAACTGCTTTCTGTGCTCTGCTCGCTGCGAAGATTAGCATTTTAGGGTCTTGTTTTATTTTTTTTAGCCAACCCCTAATGTAAGCCGAACTATTTCCCATTACTGTTTCACCTATACCCGCAATATTAGCAAGAAAGCTTGCCCCCATTTCAGCGGTCAGCTCTTCTAGTCCATAGTCGTCCTTTTCTCCTAGTAAACCCGATAGATTTCTATCGAGGCGCTTTTCGTGGCCGGTTGAATGTATAAGCTCATGAAAAAGAGTTGAGTAATATTCTTCTGCGCTTTTAAAATTATCCGGGTTTACCATGCCAATATAATCTTCTAAAGGGTCATAAAAACACCCGCTTATGGCTTCTTTAATAGGTGGTTTGTCCTTGTATTTAGAAACTATCTTTTCACATTTTTTGATAGGGTCGAAGTCTATTTGTTTAGTCTTTTCTTCGGGGATTAAATGAGCGAGCCCTTCTGTCTGAGCCACATTAAAAACCCGGTAATATCTAAGTATCGGAATTTTCTTAAACTTTTCTACTTCTTTGCCTTCTCGAGCTTTCTCTCTTTCAATTTCTTTTTCGGTCTTTTCAACCTTATACATTTTCCAATATACTACTTCTGTGCTTTTTTCTCCTTTCTTAACGTGCCCACCGTTTTCTTTTGCTTGTTTGTAGGTTAACCAGTAAGGTTGTGGAGAGTTCTTTAGTATAAGTAGAAAAATATTGATACCGTGATAAGGTCTCATAGAAATAAGGTTACAAGGCCGTAGGGTCTGAGTTTTCCAGGGTTTTTTCCAGGGGATAACTTTCTTTTCTAATTGTTCAATGATTTGATTTGTGACTATTTCAAAAACTTTCATCTTTCACCCTTTTAATGTTTGTACCAGTCGGGTGGATATTCGGCTTTCCCGTTCTCTTCTACGTGTTCAATAATAGCTTTTGCCGTCCAACTTTTTGGTAGGTGTTTTCTCATCTTCCTAATTTCTCCCATTAAATAACCGTGCTTTAAAAGATAGTAACAAATAGTAGCTTCCATTAAGTGCGCGTCCGGTATACCAATCAAAGGAATATACAGTCTGTTTTTTCCTTTGTCGTAAATAGGTTTCAAAACTTGAGCTAAAACATATTCCGGGCGTTCTTCCTTTTTTATTTCTTTTCCGCCGTTCATCTTAATAAATTTTATATGATGGCATTCTTGCCTTCTATATTTCCAGACAGGGCAGGAACAGCCCCAATTGCCATTCTTGTCCAGGGCAACAATCCAAGTTTGTGTCGTCCCTTGAACTTCCCAACGTTTTATCCATCTATCTTTTTTAATAACTTTATTCATATTTCCTCCCTTAAAGGCTATTTTTATACCCGATTTTTTTACATATTAACTTATCAAAGAACATATTTAATTGTATGTATATATATAATATACGCATTTTTAGGGATTTGTCAAGTTTTTTCCTTAGATTCTTTTCGTCTGTAGTTGTTTAATTGTAAGTATTACAGGAAAAGTTGTAAAGATTTTAATAATATTTAGTATAAAATCGGATAAAAGCCTTCTATTTATTAAAACCCTTGCAATATAAGCCTTTATGCGAATGTGGAAAACTCAATGAAAAGAGGGTAATTTACCTTAAAAAACTTATTTTAACCTAAAAAACCTTTTTAATCTCTATTAGCAATTTGGGATAGGTTGTGTTGTCTTAGAAAAAAAGAAATTTAAAGCGTAGTAGTTGTCTGTGGTAATGTGCTGAAAAATTACCATATATGATTTTTCTGCAAAGATTGTGTGTAAACTCTCTACGAACGTAGTGAGGAGCGACGCAGAGTGAACGGGCAAGGTTTGCGGAGCAAGAGAGAACTCAAGAAGTAGAGAGTGCAGGCGCTACGCTGGAGCGAACTGCACATTTTTCCGCAATTTGGCATTTCCACAGAGGGGTGGAGTGAGGTTGGATATGGGATTAGCTTTCGCGAAGTTAAAAACTCCTCCAGGAAGAGTAAAAAAGAGCTATAAACCGAGAAATTCTCGCTGGGAATTTCGAGGCTCGTCTCGGGGAAAGGAACTTGTTTCCTGAAGCCGAGATTTTAAGGCCTTTTTTAGCATGGTCTTGAACCGAAGAAGTTTTCTGTGTAGTTTGATTCCTCGCGTCTTTGTCGCCGTGAACGGTCAGTGATGGGGGATAGTTGTATTTGTGGTAAAGAGGAAAAGTCGAAATGTCGTTGAAATCAAGAAATTCTCGCTGGGGATTTCGAGGCTGGTTAGATTTTTCGGAAGTATGGAGAAAAAGATAAATTTAAGGTCTTTTTTAGCATGGTCTTTCTCTGAGAGGTGGTTTCGCTGGTGTTGTATTATTTCTCGGTGGAATTGTTGAAAGTTTATCCTTTCAATATTTCCTTCGAGATAGGGGAGAGGAACTTCTGGAGCGCAAGGTATCTGATAGAAAAAGCGTCTCGGAAGGATAGCGGGCACGGTTTTCGTAAACTTTAGTTTCGGAAAGAGCTTACCTGAGAGTCGAGTAGTAATTTCCTCGCTGGGGAAATTAACTGCGTCTTTTATCTTCAGATTCTTTGTGCGACCCCTGTTTGGGGGGCTGGGTGGAAATTTCTTGGCTGTTACGGTGAAATATTTTCTAAAGTTTGGGGTTTTAAAGGGGTTTTTGGCAACAAGGTTTCCGTAAAAAAGAAAGAAATATTTTTTTTGTAAAAAATCGCAGAATAGCCCCTTGACTTATGAGAGTCGTTTTTTAATATAAGGATATAAAGTAAAAACAGAGAAAAGCGCGAACTTTTCCCTGTTTATTTAAAAAATAATGATTACATATTTATACTATTCATATAAGAGAGTTTTGTCAAGGGGTTTTGTGATTTTTTGTCACGAACCTTATAATCTTTACTCTGTTTTTCCTAGAGGGCCACCAGAAGTTTAAGGTATATGTTAATAATTTATTGGTTTGAGAATATACTTCTTAGGATGACAACGTATCTTAAACTTTATATAAGGAGAATAAATGACTGAATTTGAAATAAAAGACGACATAAAAAACTATATGGATAAAAATGGGGGATACTACTCAAGTTGGTATGTGGGTATTTCCGAAGAACCAAGGAATAGGTTATTTAACGGGCACAATGTTGAAGAGAATAGCGATGCATGGATTTATCGTCAAGCAACAAGCTCTATTGTTGCCCGACGGGTAGAGAAATATTTTTGTACTATAGTAGGAACTGATGGAGGCTTAGGGGGTGGGGATGAAGACGCTCGGTATGTATATGCTTACAAAAAGAATTCTCATACACGTCCATAAGTAACTGAAGTTTCCTTTAATAAAAAGGGAAGGGAGTTTTGTCTCTTCCCTTTTTTGTTCTTAAGGATTGCAGATTTTGCAGGGGCGGTAGCCGGCGTTTATTGCTTCTTCTCTCGAGTAAAATATTTTTGTACAGTTTTTGCAGTTGTAGTATCTACAGCTTGATTTATGGAATATTTTTGATTTGGTGTTGCCGTGATAGACTCCTCCGGATCCGATTTGTTTTGTCTCTTCTTTTTGGAGAATGGGGGAGAGGGTAGCTGTACTCAGGAATCCCGCAAGACCTGGTTTTTGTTTTTCAATTACGTTTTCGATATTGTCCGGGAGTTCGTTTAAAAAATCAAGATCGGTTAGTTTCTCGATACTGTCCACTGGGACCTGGTAGTCCTCGATGTCTCCTGCCGGTTTTTTGTTAGGCATTAAAAAAGATATCGCTTTTATTTCTCCGTTTTTTGTTACAATGATTTTATAGAAGTGAGTCGGTACCCATACCCGGTTTGTTCCGATTCTCCCAAGACAATCTTTTTTCCCGTCGCCATCGATGTCCATAAAAACGGGTCCCGTAATTATCCAGGACTCTCCTTTGGCCAGGGTAAAGTTTCTTGCTTTTTCTTCTAATATTCTCCATTTGTATCGATTCAGTCCTGCTTCCTGAGGGCACATATTTGAGAGGTAAAAAGATTCGCTCATTGCTTTTTTGCTTCGCTTCATATCTCCCGCGGGAGCCATGTGTCCCCGGTCGTATCCACTTTTATAGTAATCGGAAAGCTCGGCTCGTTTACCCTTCGGAAGCTCCGGATCCGGACGGAAGTTGTCTGTCCTGCCGGTTGTTCCCTGCAGGTCCTCTTTTGTTAGGTGGTAGGAGACCCACAGAGAGACTTTTTTGTTTCCGTCGTGGAGAAGGGTGTATGCTTCTCTGTTGATCAGTTGGCCATCGATGCCGGGGATACCCCAGTAGAGATGTTCGTTGGTTTGGGTTGATTCGAAATCTGGTTGGGTAGCTGGTTGATAGGTACAGGAAAAGAGAAGAAGAAGAGCTATTGGAATTAGTTTTTTCATTTTAGTTATTACCGTTGTTTAATTAATTATTGAAAGAATCTGTCTCTCTTCCTTGGCAGTCGATTTCCGAGCGTAAATAAAATAGTTAGTCGTACAAAATAATTCAATTTTTAATAAACTTTTTTGATATTTTTACTTAAATTACCTACAATATTATCGACTGTTGGAGTAATTGCCTGACCTTTAGCTTGGAAGAATGCTATAATTCGCCCAGAGCTTCTTTATTTAAATTTAACTAAGGCTTTATCAGCAATCCATCCAGCCAAAGGATCATATCTAATTTGTCCTATGGAAAACTCAACTATTGCATCAGCTTCATTTTCTTCGGAGACGAAATTAAAACCAATACTCATTAATTCGAACTGCAATGATTCAAGAGCCAATTTTCCTTGTTCGTTACCGCTCATTAACTGAGCTCCTCCTATGCCTCCTAAGGAGGCCGTACTTAAAGAGATACTACCAGAGCTTGTCACAAGATTTAGGACTATATTGTTATAATTCCTCAATCTTAAATCGGGATCGGCAAGCTGATATTTAACTGAAGCAGAGCACGAAATAAGAAAAAATATTAAAAGTGAAGGAATTAACTTCATACTCATTTTCCCCTCCTTATAATTAAGCCTAAACAAAAATCCAAAAAAATCAAGGGGACTTTTTCTACCTTTAATTAATTTTTTCATTGATTCTTACTTATTACATTACAAATTCGACTCCCCCCTTGACAAATTGTAATAGGTTTCTTATAATTAGATTAGAAATTAATGCGGCAGGTAACACGAAGGGGTTAGTCCCGACTTGGTACCTGCTTTATTTTTTAAGACCTCTTTTACCTTTTTAATTTTTCTTCAAGCCTATTCATAGAAACAAAATACTCTGTAATTTCAATTTTTCGATATGGGAAGGGAAAATTGTTTTCATTAGGGATCATTAATTTAAGCAATTTCCTTTTTCCAATTAAGTGTTCAACTAAAGGGAGATGGCTGCCGTCTCCAGAGACAATTAAAGCTCTATCGTAATTATCCATATCGGCTAATATATGATAACTAAATGTACTATCAATATCAACCGCTACTGAACTGTGAGGAAGTTTTATTATAGGTGCAAATATTATTTCAAAACCTGCTTTTTTGAGAAGCTTATATAAACCCTCATACTTATCTAATTCCCCTATAACTTGAAACGCCTTCTTTATGTTATATTTATCTTTTAAATATACTCTAAACTTAAATGCGTCTAATTGCCATCCCATATTTTTAACTAATTTGTCAACATTAGTGCTGTCAATATAAGCATAATTGTAAAGTTCTGGGCTTGGGTTTTCAGAATTTTTTGATTTCTTGTCGCTTACAATATTTTTAAATCCTTCAGTTATACTGTTGAGAGGAACTTTACTAAGTTTACTATAAAGGGTTTGGATTCTCTTGGGATTAAAAGTTATCGAGCCACTGCTCTCGTCATACGGGAGTTCTCCGTGAGACCAAAGATCACGAGTTGCCTGAGTTCGCAATAGTTCCTTGGACAACTCCGTGTCTATCTCTTTTAAAATTACATGCCCCGCATTTTTTACATATTCGTCAAGGGTTTTTTCTAAGGCTTTCAAAGAAAGCTCTAAATTTGTATTTTGCACATTAATGTCTACTTTAACTGAGTGTCCTAATATTGTTCTGATATTAAATATTACGATTTGAAGCGTCGTGAGTAGAGGTAAATGGTATTTTTTTATAAATTCTATTCCTTCAGTGTAATAAAGATTGGCGTAGAAACGGTGACGTGTTGTAAGCCAGCCAAGGCCCCACCCAATGACTATTGGTATGATGATTTGTAGAAATTGAAAGAAAACCCCTTCCATAAATAAGAGTTTACAATTTTAACCAAAAGAGTCAAGGGGTTTTTTAGTCTTAAGACGGAAAAAGTGTTTGACATTTTGAAATATTCGCGTATAATGTTAGTATCAAAAAAAAGGAGGAGTTATGAAGTGGTCGCAGAAATTGTTAGGAATGATTTTTTTATTACTATTTATTGCCGGATGTGCTACAGTTAACTTAGAAACAAGAGCGGCAGAAGATAATATCTCAATGAGTCATATCATTAATAAAGAATACAAAACAATAGCACATTTCAAAAGAAACACACAAGCCTGGTTCGCAATATTTGATTTGGCTACAGTCTCCAATCCTAATCTCCGGAATATTGTTGAAAATGAAATTAAGGCTGTAAATGGTGATGGAGTAGTAAATCTTCAAATAAAGGGAGAAACAACTTTTATTGATGGGTGTATTTCTATCCTCACCTGTTCTCTTATAAGACCAAGGAGCTATACAATAGAAGGGGATATAGTTAAGTATATAGAAAAATAAAAAAATACAAGAAATTTCTGCCTTATTTGACAGAAAAGAAAAAAGACTGTATATTTTAAACAATACTTAGTTTTTTTATACTGAGCCGATTAAGGCTCATATCTCCGGCAGGGGTTTTTACTCCTGCCACTTTTTTTGTCCACCACTTTATGGTTATTTCGGCAGCTGCCGGAGAGCGATATCGGAGGCTCGTTCCCCACCTACGCCCCACTTTGGCCGGATTTTGCAGCTGGATCGGTGGGCGGCCGACAAGGGGATTCCCCACCTGTCATCCATTGTTGGGGTCAAAGTAGGGGAGACCCGAAAGAATTACATATAAATTATTTTGTTATCTTACTGATTCGGAGGATATGAGCTTACATCACAATCCGAGGACTAAAATAGTTTGAAGGCGCTTGCGTAATTGCTAAAGGATTAAATTACCCTTCCGTCATAGTTGGTAAAAATATCCACACTACCGTTGACGTAGGCTCGGATATTAAGCTTAACATCTGCTTGTAAAGCACTATTTGCATTAGCAATATTGAATAGCCAGCCTGAGTTAGGGATACTAGTCACAATGTTTCAATATATACATTAGAATTCAAATTATTATTTTTCAATATATTCTATGTACAATTTAGGACTATATGTTTTTGATACTTCCTTTGAGTAAAAATAAGCATAATCGTAAGTTGTACTTAGGGAACCTGTTTTTACCATTAGAGAGTATTTAGAATTTATATAAAGATAATCATCTAAATGCCATTCAATATCAAATCTTTGTTCGGTTACAATATCAAAAATCACATCACGGTTAATTGTAATTACGTAGTCGCTAGCGGTAGGTCTATTAGCATATGTTATACTACTCTCATCCCAATCTGAATTTGAAACGTAAAATAAATAAACATCACCGGTCGGTTTTGTTGCTGTATTATTGTATCCAGTAATAAGAATAAATTCGGCATTAATAATCTCAATGTTAGAGGGTATAGATGAAATATCAAACTTGATATAGGAATAATAATTAGAAACTCCAGAAACGCCAAAATCTACCTGACCTGTATTAAGGCTTTTCTCGCCACCATAATTATTTTCAGGTCTTATACTGCTAACATAAGCATCATCGGTAGGATATAATGTTAAACTTAAAATATCTGGCTCTTTAGGTAACACAGTGATGGTGATATAATCTGAAAGAACTTCACTGTTTTCTGAATCGTTTATTAGAACAGTAATTTTAAAATCTGTCTCAGAGGTTACAGTTGGCGCATACCAAATTACTGAAGAAGAAGTTGTGTTGTTAAATGATCCACCGGTCGATATCCAATTATATGAAACTTTATCGCCATCAGGGTCATTTGCTTCGCAGATAATGAGCGTAAACTCCCCGCTATATAACGTTGTCTTATCCGCAGATAGGGATACAATCTCCGGAGGCGCATTTGAAATCGGCGATGGTTCTGTAGAGTGAGAACATCCTGTAGATGCGACTAGTAAGGCAATACTAAGAAATAAATAAAAATAAACTACCTTTGCTTTCATGGGAAATCTCCTTTTTTATTTTCTTTCGCCACAGGGACGTAGTGCTTTTTCACATAAAAAACAATGATATTAATTTTACGACTACTAGCTACTTGGTAATTATTAACTAATATCTTTATAAGTTCTATCCAATCCATAATTATGAAAGTATTCTATTGCAAATATAAAGTTCCTTCGTACATCCACCATTGACCTTCAATTTCATCTACATCGTATTCTTTGTTATCTGTCACAACTCTGGTAATAATAGAAATACCACTTATTTTTAAATCTCCATCATCTTCTTTATAGCCCGACATCAACAAAGACACATAAACCGTGACGTCGTCAGGAAGGCCAGCTTCAGAACCCGATTGGCTTGATTCCTGCCATATTGTAAAATCATTATTTTCTCCGGTAATATAACCACCGGATCCCCATACTGTAATGCTACCCACGGTTTCCTTCAAATCAATTTTGCCTGAAGCCGTTTGATTAAGTAGAGTTATTTTTGAATTTATTGATGTTCCAATAAGAGATTCTATTAAAGGCGATGTTGAAGTTATTTCTCCATTGGCAGAATAGTCGCCTGCTAGCCTAGGGGGGTTATTACCTTCGTAAATCGGAAAGTCTGAATCTTCCACAGCATTTTTTACTGAAGGATTTTCCAGGTATTCTTCTGGACTTTCAAAATCATTCTTTTTAAAATCCGGTGCAACAGGGTTTTTACCCACACATGTTGAGATTAATAGGACACTAATTAGAAAAAAGATTAATGTAAAACAATGTGTAGATGTTTTTTTATTTCTTGAATTAAGTTTTCTCATTTTTCCCTCCAATGTTTTTAAGCTCGACAAACATCATTGGCTTTTAATTGAAAAATTCTCCTAGTTAACATAATAATGCATCCCTAGTTCAAGACCCAATCCTTCAAGTCCCTGATCATCTACATAATTTATTTCATTAAATTTGGCTTCTATAAAAAGATATAAAACAGGGGAAACGTAACCACCACCACCTATTTTAAGTGCAAAGCCGAAACCGTTATAAGATTCACTCTCTAAGTGGATGTTTGAGTAGAACGCTTCTGTTCCCAGATAAATCTTTTCGTCTAAAAACAAGTACTTAAAGCCAGCTCCTATTGAAAGCATACCAATAGTTATGTCTTCTCTGTAGGTTGAATATATCATTTCCAATCTGGATATTTTATATTCAGCAAAAATACCCCAAATTTGTCGAGGTTCCATTTGTACACTGAGTCCCCCCTTTATACCAACGTAAGCATAATTTTCAATATCTGTGCCAGTTGGGGCAAAAAAAGGGATACTCAATAATAAAGAAGATTTTCTAAAATTTGAGGCAGCATCCTTGTGATCGGCGAGTTGCTGCGGTTGTACTTCTTTTGTTTTGGGCGGTTGCGTTTGATGAATCGCCTCCCGTTTAGTAGACGGTCTTTCTTTAGTTATCTTGGCAATGTCCGAATACTTAACAGTTATAGTTGAACCCCCAGGAAGTTCCATTTTTATGGATTCGAACGGAATTTCCTCAACGATTACTCCTCTCAAGATATCGCCGTTCTTAAGGTATACTACGTCAGTAGGTTCTTGAGCGTAAGTAGACTCAGGTAATAAGGTTATCGCAAAAAATACGAAGAGAAGCATGTAAATAAAGGATAGATACGAGTTACTAAAGTCTGATTTTGACGCTTTCATAAAACCTCCTTAGTTTATTGAAGAATGGGGTTGGTTAGTCTGTGCGGTTAGCATCTCATTTTTCTGTTAACGTAATTACTCCGACTGATATACCAAAGAGAGGACACATATTTGAGAGAAGGGAAAAGCATATTGGTATCAGCAGAAATCGCATTCATGATTAGTGATATGTTACCTTAAGTTTTGGAAAATAAGAGCTAGAAGAACAATCCGAGGACCAAAATAGTTTGCAGTCACTTGCGAGATTGCTAAAGGATTGAATTACCCATCCGTTGTAGTTGGTAATAATATCCACATTACCGTTGACGTAGGCTTGGATATCAAGCTTAACATCTGCCTGTAAATTACTATTAGCATTAGCAATATTGAATAGCCAGCCTGAGTTTTGGGCATTACTCACAAGGTAATTCAAACTTGAATTCCATATCAAACTAGATTCATCCCAATAAGTAGAGGATGTCCCAAAGTTGACTTTACTTAAAAGCAAAGCACCACAGACGGTATTACTATCCGTAGCACCGCCATCAGGTTTCGGCCTCATGATAATTACAGCTTCATCGATTGTCGAGGAAGGTGGGATACTGGACAAGTCAAAATAAACGTAAATACGAGTTTCTCCAAATGACGTGGTTGATCCTTCTGGAGTAAGAACCAAAAAAGTCCCCATAAAATCTTCGTTTGCTATGTCATGGTTTCTATCTGGGAAACCGGATGAAACAAATACATCTTTATTACAGGTGATGTAAACCGTTTCTGGCTCTGGATTATTTTCCTTAGGGGAGACTGCAATATTTATGCTGTTACTGTTGCTTAAACCGTGAAAATCATGGACTCTAACGGTGATGGTGTAGGTGGTATAGACAGTTACTGAAGGAGCGGTCCAAATGACTGTTGGTTTATCGGTATAATTAAATGCGCCACCAGTTGCCGACCAAGAATATGTTATTTCGTCTCCGTCGGGATCAGAGGATGAAGAAGAGATCGAAACGCTTTCTCCACTGAGAATATTGCTACTAGTTGCAGTTAAAGATGGTTTATTGGGGGGATGATTCTCAGGTGATGTGGGAGTATTCTTCCCTGTGCATGTAACGATTAACACTAGAGCCAATATAATTCCGTATAAATAAATATGACCTTTTAATATAAAACGATGTGTAGATGTTTTTTGATTTCTTGAATTAAATTTTTTCATTTTCCATCCTCCTCTTTTTCTTTGCGATTATGTCAACTTATAGTTATATTTGATTTTCGATTTCTGAATAGCTTTGTTTCAGGAAAAACTTCTTTATCAATCTCTTTGTATTCGTTTTTCCCCCTTATTATAATATAATTATATTATACCTAATAAGTAGTGTAAAATCAAGGTAAAAATCCAATCAATATTTCCTTCGAGATAGGGGAGAGGATTTTCCCGGAGCACAAGGTATCTGATAGGAAAAGCGTCTCGGAAGGTTAAGCGGGCACGGTTTTCGGAAACTTTTTTGTTTCGGAAAGAGCGTACCTGAGAGCCGAGCAGTAATTTTCCCGCTGGGGAAATTAACTGCGTCTTTTATCGTTAGATACTTTGTGCGACCCTTTTTTGGGGGGTGGTGGGAAGTTTTGTTTATGGTTTGCAGATTTTACAGGGGCGGAAACCGGCGTTTATTGCTTCTTCTCTTGAATAGAATACTCTTGTGCAGTTTTTACAATTATAATGTCTACAGCTTGAGCTATGAAATATTTTTGATTTTGTGTTGCCGTGATATAACCCTCCGGAACCAGGTTGTTTTGCTTTTGTTTTTATCGAGGTGGGGGAGAAGGATGTTGCGCTTATGCCTAGAAGTCTCGTAAGACTTCACAAATTAACACAAGATTTTTATGCTGTTTTTACTAAAGCCCTACCCTTAAACCGTTCCGACCTACCATGCCCATCCTCTTAGACCTGCCCCCAATTCACTACAAATTGATTTTTATACCGCCTCTTATCGGAATATGCTGAAATCTTTGGAATGACAACTGATAACTATCAGGAACAGGCGGGAACCACTCGAAATCAGGTTTCAAGTTCCAACCCAGACTGCTTTCCGCAAAGATAGAAACTATTCCCAAATTAAAACTTAAACCATAAAAAGCAAGTATTTCCAAAGCATAATTGTCAGTACAATGACCTATAGCATTATGAAATTGAGCATTATGAAATTGACCGGCTAAACCTGCATAAAGGTTTACAGGAGCATCACGGAAAAACATATAACCTAAACCAAGGTAAACTTGCATGTCAGTATATTTATAATCCTTTCCGCTAAATTCCTTTGTCTTCCATGTGTGCTCAAATCCACTGCGTAAATAAGATGGCGAGCGAAAAAGAGAATATTCAACAAAACCTCCGATGGCTGTAAAATTCTCAGTTCGAGGGTTCCCTCCATCACGTTCACTGATCATCATCATTTCAACTCCACCTGTAAAACCAACTGAAACACCTAAATCTCCAGCAATAAGAGATAAATAAAAAAATAAAAAAAACAATGATAACCTATTCATTAGAGTCTCCCGATATCAAAACACACCCATTCATCTCTGACCAATTACCTGCTTTATCATATGCTTTCAAATGACAATAAAAGTATAAAGTGCCATATTCGTCAAGTTCATCAAAAAATCGCGGATCAGGAAGTATGGCAAGCTCATCCGAAAAACTCTCCGAGTTATATTCCTTTTTCTTATTGTTATGCATAAAAAGTTCAGATCTGTCAAAGTTAGCGTCTTTTACTTTAGCACTGATTCTAAAGTACACCGTATCTCCGTAATCATAGTTTTCAGATATATACTCCACGCTAAAATCTTCAATAGTTGGAGGTGCAAAATCGAAGAGATAATCACAGGAGAATAGCATAAAAAACAAAATTCCAAACAATAACAATTTAAGACTTTTATAACTTACCATTTTACCAATATCTCCCTTGCTTCCCCTGTGAATAGAGGGTTTTGCTCTCTTCCGTGCAATCTCCTTGCATAATATGGAACTTTTAGGTTAAGATAATCTTGCATCTCCTGAAATATTATTGTTTTATCTCCATCAAGATCTGCATTACCACGTAACCCCTTAAGAAAAAAGTAAGTAAAAAGCCCATGTTTTTTTTCCTGATACCACCCAGACACCTGGTCTTCCTGTGATGCAGTTAATATAAACATGTCTTTATAACCCCTTTTTTCAATTATAGGAGCTATTGTTAAAGGAGAAATTCGCTTTAGCAGCATTCCCCGATGAGTATTCCCGGAAAAGCAGGCATCTATTATTACCGTCTTCTTTTTTGCGGGAATTTTACGAATATTATCAAATAAAAGCTCAAGAGAATATCCGCTCATTTTCACATAAGAAGGATCCGCATCCGCGGGGACTAAATAGGATTTCTTCTCCTCCACAGCAGGGGCTCCATGTCCGGAATAATATACAAAAACATCTGACAAATCGGGTTTTACCCAATTATATAGCTGCCCTTTGGGATTTTCTTTTGTCCCGAAAACCTTTTCTATAGTCCCCTTAGAAGGGTTTTCAACATAAATAATATTTCCCTCCTCATACCCAAATACATTTATTAAATACTCTTTCATAATTTTTGCATCATTCAAAGCGTAATCCACATTTGGAACATCTGGATTACTGTATTGCTTTACTCCTATAACCACAGCAACTCCTTCAGGTGACGACATAGCTGTTTTGGGAATATTAACGTTGACATCAGCTTCTTCAATCTTCGCCAATAAAGAAGAAAAAGGAGAGGTCGCTATTCTTCTTCCCATTATCTTTTGCCCCTCTTCCGATATAAGAGAAAAATTGAAGCTTTTACCCTCTTTATAATAGGGGGCAAAATCAACCAATGGAATTTCCAATTTACCATTCTTATCTGTAAAATAGTTAACAGTATAATCTTCACCCGCAAGCATAACGGTAAACTTTTTCTCAGTAGGAACCTGCCATTCTGCATAAGTTCCAACTCTCGTCAACTCCTTTTCCCTGGAAGGCAACAACTTTAAACCAAGATATACTGAAATGGGAACAAACAATGATAAACCAATTATATCTCTGCCAAGTGTTACCCATCCTGAGTTTCCTAAAAAAAGTGCCGGTCCTACTGTTAAAAGCGGTACAAAAGAGATTATTTTTGGTGTTTTTTCTATTTTAAATTTTTGCTTGTAAGTTTCCTTTACCTGAACCTTTTCTCTAATATCATAAGTTAAATAAGGAAAATTAACAGTTGGCTCTGATTCTGCTTTTATATCATAGGTTACATGTTCATCCTCGTGTGAAATCACTTTCTTTTCGCCTACTCCAGTGTATTTAGTAGAACAACCCATAATTAAAATAAGAATAACAAACAATCTTTTCATTCCACCTCCTGTCTTCTTATGTAGAAATCAACTTTACTTAAATCAAACTTATTCTCCTTTAATTCTTTTATAAGTTTCCAAAGCATAGGGTTGTTTAAAGAAGAATAACCAAATCTCCCAAATGGAGGAATGTTTAATCTTACTAAAGAAGCGATCAAAAAAATTGTGTTAGAACCACAAGGAGGTTCAGCCTTAAATTCACTTACTTCGGGATATATCTTTTTACCTGCTGTAAGATTTCCCTCCTCAAAAGCATTTGGAAATAAAAACCTGGCTTCTTTGGTTTCTTTATCATAGCCTATAACATAAATATAACTGGAGTCTTTTAAATCTAACTCAAACCTGATTCCCTCTCCAACATCAATGATACCATCTTTTATAGGTGAATTATAGGAATCCAGCATAATAACTCGTCTAATAATATCCTTACAACCCAAGAGGTTTTCAAGCTCAATCATAGGATCCTTTATTTCTTCAAGATAATCTTTCTTATTTTCTGACTGTAGTAATAACCTTTTGGCTACCGGCAAATCAATATTCTTAAGCATATCTACTATACTTCTATAATTACATAGCGCATAATAGGGGTATTTGTTTTCCTTTTTTTCTGCATCATCCCATAGTTTTTCTGCCTCGTTAAAAATTTTCTGGTTATACTCAGCTATTCTTCTTCTCGCTTTCGTTACTTCCCCTTCGGGTATTCTAAGGAGCGCAAAACCATTATAACAATACAGACTCTCTTTATCTTTTACTTTATGTTTTTCAACGTAACTTCCTAAGACCTTTAAGCCTTTCAATTCTGCCTTTGCTTTTGTTGTTATTTTACTGTCTACCCTTACATCCAACTCTCCGCCATCTTCAGATTTTTCCACTTCAAAGCTTGCTAACACCCTAACCCCAATCTCTTCGGAAATTCTACTCATTGCATCTTTTACCGCACCATTTCTTGCTTCTTCTAAACTTCCCATATTTGTTGCTATACCTTTATATTTATTAATGCCTTGGGGGAGATCTACCCAGCCGGGTTTTTTCTTTGGAATGGAAGAAACCAACGTTCCCCGGGAGGAACATTCTATGAAGGTTAGAATTACAGCAACGCCCACCAGGATGAAAAATGTCGTCTTAATGTTATAACTTTCACAAAAAGTAATTTTGCAGTTAAAATGCCCCATATCTTTTAAACCTCTTTTTAATTTTAAAGTAAGAAAACAAGGTATATTTATCAATGCGATTTCTTTTTAATATCATTTTAATAGCAGGAGTTTGTTAGAATAAATAGCGGTTGTTGTTCTGAGTTCTAAAAAGTATATACCACATGGAACTTTCTTTCCGCTTTGATTTTCTCCTTCCCATGTAATATAGTGGTTTCCCTTAGAGAAAGTTGCATCCGCTAATGTTTTTACTTTCTGGCCGGTAATGTCATATACGGACATATTGAGATATGTTTGTTCGGAAATACTAAAAGTTAACTGCCAGGACTGAGAAGTTTTTTGTTGTATGTTAAAGGATAGGGGAGAGGCGAATACTTCTTCTACTATTCCCGATTGAGTTAAACTAATAAAGTCAGCATAAACAGGGAGATGGTCGCTTGCGTTAAAGAGACAATCAGCAATATATGAAGAGACGGAGTCATTAGTGCCCTCGTTTATTGCCTGGTTAAAATGGTTTCCATCATTGCCGTAAGCTCTATAACTTCCTTCAGTATATTCTATGCCAACGGTATCATTTGGTCCTTCTTTTATAAATATGAAATCAAAACGGTCATCCAATCCGCCAAAAGAAGAGCCTCTGCTTGACTGGGTATGTATTCCTTTGTAGTCTTCATTATCATGCCAGTCTCCAGGCTCATTTAGAGGGTCTGATGCTCTGCCATTATTATTCAGGGAAGAGTCAACGAGTTTGTGATATGCCGGCTCGTCGTCATAAAAATTCATATCTCCTGTTATAACAAACTCGCTTTCCGGAGGAATAGAATCGTTTAAATATTCCCTTAGTATAGTGCATTCCAGTAGACGTTGCTGTTCTTCAGAACTTCCTTGAGAGGCTTTGAGATGGCAGGAGTATAGCCTTAGATTATTGCCACCTATACTGACTACATACTCTGATATATTTCTTAAATCGGTTTGTATTGTGTCTTGCGATACTAAAGAACACACACTTGTCCGGAAAAATAGCATATTGTCGGTATCGTAACCATTCATGAAGTCAGCTCTATCGTACTCATTCCCTCCATGGTTTAGTCTATTTAAGATGGTATCGCAACCCCCTTCGTTTACCATTTCCTGCGTAAGTATAATATCTGGATTTACCGAGTCGAAAACAGCCTGAAAATAACCCGCTCTATCTCCGTCGTCGTGAGAAAATTTTAGCATATTATAAGACATTATTCTGAAATAAGTAGAATCTACGCTGCGGACATAAGTGCCTAAACATAAGAAAATAAATATAAACATCTTTTACCTCCTGTTATTATAGTATACGCCAAGAGCGGGGGAGATGTCAAGGGGTTGATTTTACGCTTGACAAGAAAGGGAAAGGAGTATAAAAAAGGGTCCTTTGTAAAATATACCCTCTGTTATTATTTCGATATCATCTTTAGAAAATTGGAAGAAGCAAAAAAGAAACAAGATCAAATAGGAGACGTTGATTTTATTTTAAGTGAAGAAATCCACGAACATATTAGAGAATTAAAGGAGTTTTATGACGATACCACACAAGAGAGGGAAACATATACACGAACTTAGGGTCGCTATAGTTGTATGGTGTAGCCTTTGTATTTTATTCTTCATGACAGTATATATTAAATCTTCACTGCTCCTAATTATACTTTAAAAATTATTGCTTTTCTTAAGTCGAACCCCAATTGTGGGTTTAAACAGAAGACAATTGTATATTTTCTGTCACCTTTATTTGTTTTCATAAATTCTTCTATTTTTTCTTTGTTTTTCAATACGTAACTTTCATGCATTGGGTGAATTGAGATGTTTATCCAGCCTATAAAACTTTTATTGTTTTTTAGTTTTTCTTTATCTTGATCAAATTTATTTAAATGTTTTTGGATAGATTCCTGCAGGCGATCAAAGTCTAAAGGTTTGCCATCTCTATAAGTGTTTGTATTAAAACTGATGGAAAAAATATTTCTATATTGAGAATCGTTGATTCTAAAATAAATTTCTAATTGGTGTTCCAGTTTTGGTTTACAAACTCTATCTTCTTGTAGGGTAATCGTAATAGTTTTCTTTAAATGATTGGAATTCCCGTATAGATAAATTTTTAAATAACCGGTTTGTTGCTTCTTTTTAATATAAAATTTGGTAGTCTCTATTTCTATATTATCGTTGTTTTCTAATTCCTCGTCAATGAATTGTAGCGTATTTAAAAGTGAGTTTTCCAGAAACCATATTATTTTCTTTCTAAATTTGTGATCTAACTTCTTTTCATCGTCTAGTCTAATTTTGCTGTATTTTCGTAAAATACTGTTTTCTTGAATGCAAATCATTCCTTGGATGGTATTTTCGATTAGTTGATAATTTAAATCTAGATCTAGAATTGATTTTACGGAAATAATTGCAGTCTCACTTTCCCAGTCGCCACCCGTGCTTATTTTTATTAGGTTTGTATGTCCTTCGTCTGTAAGTTTTTCAAAGGCAATGATTTCTCCTGTAAGTGAATCAATCTTTATTATCACCGATTCTGTGTTGCCACCTTCTTTTTTTAGCTCGTCAAAAATTAATGTTAAATTTTCTTCCCCCATTTTATTCTCTAAAGACTCTAAGTTTTTATTTAGCTTTTCTAATTTATTCTTATAGAGCCATAAGATCCAGTTAATTGATATTGGATTTGAAAGATTCTTAACCCACTTTTTTAATGTTGTTTCAAGGTACTTTTTAACAAACTTTTTATCTTTAAGACCTGCGGAATACTTTTTCCAAATTTTTAAATCTTTTTTGCTAATAAGATTTTTAGGAAGACTTATCATAAATGCTTATTAAATTGGTTTATTGACGAGTAAAATTGAGTCTTTGACATCTAGATATAATCCTAGCCAATATATAGCGTCAACCAAACTATCATATTCGTTTATTTCTTTTTTCTTTGTCATTAAAACAGTTCTCCCGGTTTAGATTCTTTCTTTTTTCTCTATTTATAGTATACGATTGAAATGGGGGAGATGTCAAGGGGGTTTAACGAGTTTTTGAGTTTATAGGGTTTATTGGGTTTGTGGAGTTAAACAACTTACCAATCCAACGGAAAAAGGGTTTGACATTTTGAAATATTCGGGTATAATAATAGTATCATAAAAAAGGAGGTTTTTATGAAAGTATTATCAAAACTTACTTTAGTTTTTGTTTTTGGGAGTGTTGGTTTATTTGCGCAGGCTCCTGATACCGCATGGGCGAGGACATACGGGGGAAGTCACCCCGATGAAGGCTGGTCCGTCCAGCAGACATCAGATGAGGGGTATATTGTCGCTGGGCATACTGAATCTTACGGTGCGGGTGAATGGGATGTTTACCTGATAAAAACGGATAGCTTGGGGGATACGCTCTGGACAAGGGCATACGGGGGGACTGACGAAGACTATGGTTTCGCAGTCCAGCAGACTACAGATGGGGGGTATATTGTCGCCGGGAGGACTTATTCTTACGGTGCAGGTGGATGTGATATTTATCTAATAAAGACAGATTTTCTTGGGGATACTCTCTGGACGAAGACTTACGGGGGTGCTGGCTACGACCTTGGTCACTCTATTCAGCAGACTACAGATGGGGGGTATATTGTCGCCGGGAGGACTTCTTCTTACGGTGCGGGTGATTATGATTTCTACCTCATCAAGACCAATGCCGCAGGGGATACTCTCTGGACAAAGACTTATGGGGGGACTGGTAGTGATTATGGCTACTCAGTTCAGCAGACAGCCGATGGGGGGTATATTGTTGCTGGGTATACTTACGGTGTGGGGGATGAGGGTGTTTACCTAATCAAGACGGATGCTTCGGGAGATACTCTCTGGACAAGAACATATGGAGGAATTTATTCTGATATAGGCCGCTCAGTTCAGCAGACTACAGATGGGGGATATATTGTCGCTGGGTGGACAGGGAGTCAGGACGTTTGCCTAATCAAGACGAATGCTTCGGGAGATACCCTCTGGACAAGGGCATATGGGGGGACTGGTAGTGATTGTGGCTACTCAGTCCAGCAGACGACCGACGGGGGATATATTGTTGCTGGGTGGACTGACGGTGCAGGGAGTCAGGACGTTTGCCTAATCAAGACGAATGCTTCGGGAGATACCCTCTGGACAAAGACTTGCGGGGGGGGAACTGGTTACTCGGTCCAGCAGACCACCGACGGGGGATATATTGTTGCGGGATATACTGAGTCTTACGGATCGGGTGGTGCTGATGTTTACCTAATAAAGTTAAAACCCGAAGGGAGTGGAATCGAGGAAAAGATAACTACTGATTTGTTCTCCTTGTCTCCAGCAGACCCGAATCCTTTCACTACCGAAACAACCGTTCAATATGAATTGCCTAAAGAGACCGATATAGATATTTCTGTCTACAATATGCTTGGGCAAAAGGTGAGAGACCTTTATTCGGGTAAACAATCTTCAGGTGTTCACTCGGTTAGCTGGGACGGTAGGGGAGAGTCAGGAGAGAAACTTTCTTCAGGGATTTATCTCTTGAAGATTAAGGCGGGAGAGAAAGAGGCTTCTACGAAGGTGATGTTTGTGAGGTGAGTTTTTGGCGTTTATCGTACACTTGAAAAAAGAGAAAAAGGAGGTGGTGTATGAGGAAATTATTATTGTTGTTAATATCCTTGGTATTAATTTTTGGGTTTGGGGGTTGCAAGAAGTCTCCCACTGAGCCTACCGAACCTAAGACTCCCCCTGTGGAATATGATGAGACTAATAATACAGTTGCAATACCAGACGCTACTATTATCACAAATGGGGTTTCTTATAAAGAAAAAGCACCTATGCTGGAGGATGGACTTGCAGTTGTCAAATTGGTGGTTGAGAGCGATACTCTTTTATATTTCTATACTCCTTTACAAGGAGATATAGATAGCCTAACCCCTATATCTTCTCTTGAAGCTCTCCAGAAAGCTTATTTTTCACGATTGGAAGATATGAGGGGTGAGCAGACGCCAGTGATGATAACAATAAATCCTCTTTCAAGTGGAGATATAGAGGTTACTAATGAAGCATTTAGATGTGCCGCAGTGGAGGGAGGATCGTCTCAACCTGTTATACTTCCTGCTCGTACATTGTTTGATCTTAATTTAATATCTGTTTTTCAGAACCAGTGGGGAGAGTTTCTAACTTTTAACAAAAAAGCAGTTGACACTTTAGAATTTCATTCTTCAGATAGTCTTCTTTTGTATGGTTCAGTTGCAAGGTTGGGCATCTTTGGACCAGCTATTGCGAGTGTGTTAATGTCTGAGAATTATGATTTTATTTCAAAAGTTCAAGAAGCATTTGAAGCCAATCCTTCTTTATATACTAGAATATGCCTAGCGGACGAATTAGATATTATATTCTTTGCTGTAAAACTCGTATTAGGTTCCTCTGGTACGGATTTCTTCTCTAGCAAATTAACTCAGAGCGTAGTTTCGATTTTAGCCGATGTAACGCATCAGGGGTTGGAGAACATAATTACAGCTAAAAGCGTTCCTGAAGCTACCGGTAGTATATTCAATACTGTGTTAAAAGATATCCCTCAAGCTATGTTAAACTCTATGACAAGCACAAGAAATTCTCCTATTTCTACAAGCTCCTCTACAAGGTCAATTTCAGTCGCGATTGTATTAAAGGCTCTTGTAACAGTAGTTTCAGGTTCGGAGCTGGTTGTAGGAGGTTATCAATCCTTAACTGCGGCTCCTTTTGGGAAATGGGTCGCTTCAAATAACCCACCCAGTACTCCATCAGAACCTTCAGGTCCAAGTACTGGTGACGTTGGCACTTCATATTCATTTAGTACGTCAACCACCGATCCAGACGGGGATAATATTGCTTATCAGTTCAACTGGGGTGATGCTAATATTTCTTCCTGGAGTTCCTATGTATCAAGTGGAACCTCGGTTTCAATGAGTCATTCCTACTCTTTTGAGGGAACGTACACGATAAGAGCACAAGCAAAGGATATAAATGGTACAGAATCCGGTTGGTCAAGTGGACATTTGATAGAGATAAATGGATCTGGCGGAAGTCCCGGCACCCAGAAATGGGCGTTCTCGACCGGAAAGTGGCTGCAGTCCTCCCCTGCAATAGGTTCAGACGGCATCATCTATGTAGGATCCTGGGATAACAAACTCTATGCGATAAACCCGGATGGTACCCAGAAATGGGTTTTCTCGACTGAAGGTAGTGCGGAATCCTCCCCTGCGATAGGAGCAGACGGCACCATATATGTGGGCTCCGATGATAACAAACTCTATGCGATAAACCCGGATGGTACCCAGAAATGGGCGTTCTCAACCGGATATGGGGTGAAATCTTCTCCTGCAATAGGTTCAGACGGTACCATCTATGTAGGCTCCATGGATAACAAACTCTATGCGATAAACCCGGATGGTACCCAGAAATGGGCGTTCTCAACCGGACACAGGGTGGAATCTTCTCCTGCAATAGGTTCAGACGGTACCATCTATGTGGGTTCCTATGATAACAAACTCTATGCAGTAAACCCGGATGGTTCGCAGAAATGGGCGTTCTCAACAGGAAATTATGTGGAATCCTCCCCTGCAATAGGTTCAGACGGCACCATCTATGTGGGATCCTGGGATAACAAACTCTATGCGATAAACCCGGACGGCACCCAGAAATGGGCGTTCTCAACCGGATATGGGGTGGAATCTTCTCCTGCAATAGGTTCAGACGGTACCATCTATGTGGGTTCCTCGGATGAAAATCTCTACGCAATAAACCCGGACGGCACCGAGAAATGGGCGTTTTCAACTGGAAATTATGTGTACTCCTCCCCGGCGATAGGCTTGGACGGCACCATCTATGTGGGATCCTGGGATAACAAACTCTATGCGATAAACCCGGATGGTTCGCAGAAATGGGCTTTCTCAACCCCAAATGACGTCTTCTCGTCCCCTGCGATAGGCTCAGACGGCATCATCTATGTGGGTTCCGATGATGGCAATCTCTATGCAATTTACGGCTCATCAGGAGGTCTTGCAAACACACCCTGGCCAATGTTCCATCACGACTTGAAACATTCAGGAAGGGTTGGCGGACCGTAAGTAGTTTTTTCTAGGAACAGCTTGCCAGACGAGATTTACCGGGATTAGGATATTCCTCCTTTCTTATAAGGAATTGGGAGATACCCAATGGAATAAAAATTGTTTTATGCTGAGATCCTATTTCCCATCGTAAAAATTATTGACAATTTGGAGTATACTTGTATGATATTATAAAAGGAGGGGTTATATGAAGTATTTATCAAAAATTACTATCGTTTTAACTGTTTTATTTTTTGTGAGTGTTGAGTTATTTGCGAAGGTTCCGGATACTGCGTGGACAAGAACTTACGGAGGGGCTGACGACGATTATGGTATATCGGCTCAGCAGACGTCCGATGGTGGATATATTGTTGCGGGATATACTAAGTCTTACGGATCAGGTGGTTTTGATGTATATCTAATAAAGACGAATGCTTCGGGTTATGTACCTTGGACCAGGACTTACGGAGGGGCAGACGGCGATTATGGTGTATCAGTTCAGCAGACAACCGACGGTGGATATGTTGTTGCGGGGTGGACTTATTCTTACGGATCGGGTGGTGCTGATGCATATCTAATAAAGACGAATGCTTCGGGGGATACGCTCTGGACAAGAACTTACGGAGGGGCTGACGACGATTATGGTTACTGGGGTCAGCAGACCTCTGATGGGGGATATATCGTTGTGGGGGAGACTAATTCTTACGGTGCGGGTGGATGGGATGTTTATCTAATAAAGACGAATGCTTCGGGGGATACGCTCTGGACAAAGACTTACGGAGGGGAATCCGGCGACGCTGGTTGGGTAGTCCAACAGACATCCGGTGGTGGATATATTGTTGTGGGGGAGACTTATTCTTACGGATCGGGTGGTGCTAATGTTTATCTAATAAAGACAAATAGTTCGGGAGATGAACTCTGGGCAAGAACTTATGGAGGAGAGGATTGGGATAGGGGGTATTCAGTGCAGCAGACGTCCGATGGGGGGTATATTCTTGTGGGGGACACTAGGTCTTACGGATCGGGTGGTGCTGATGTATACCTAATAAAGACGAATGCTTCGGGGGATACGCTCTGGACAAGAACTTACGGAGGAGGAGGTGGAGAGTATGGTTTGTCAGTTCAGCAGACATCCGACGGTAGATATATTGTTGCGGGGTGGACTTATTCTTACGGATCGGGTGGTTTTGATGTATATTTAATAAAGACGAATGCTTCGGGGGATACGCTCTGGACAAGAACTTACGGAGGAGGGGGTGATGATGAAAGTTCGTCAGTTCAGCAGACATCCGACGGTGGATATATTGTTGTGGGATATACTAAGTCTTACGGATCAGGTGATGCTGATGTATACCTAATAAAGTTAAAACCCGAAGAAGGTGGAATCGAAGAAGATATAAATACCGGTTCATTTTCTTTGTCTTCCGCTGACCCAAATCCTTTTACCACCAAAACAACCGTTAGGTATGAATTGGGAAAAGCGGTTAATGTAGATATTTCCGTTTACAACATGCTTGGGCAAAAAGTGAGAGACCTTTATTCGGGTAAGCAGTCTCCCGGTGTTCATTCTGTTAGTTGGGATGGTAGGGGAGACTCCGGGGAGAAATCCTCTTCAGGGATTTATCTCCTGAGGCTTGAGGTGGAAGGGAAAAAGGCTTCTTTGAAAGTTATGTTTGTGAGGTAGTTGAGTTTATTGGGTTCGTGGGGTTTGTCCTTCTTGACAGGAGAGAAAAAGAACTATATAATATAAATATACTTAGTTTTTTTATACTTTCCTTGCGGGAGCGATTTGCTCCCGCTTGGTTTTTCTTCCCCCTCTTGACAGGGGAAGAAAAGGATGATACATTATATTTGTCTTTTCGTTTTTTTGTTTGAGGTGTCATTATTATTGAGGCAGGAGTTAGAAGCTCCTGCCTTGTTTTTTGTCCCCCCACTTTATGCTTATTTTGGCAGCTGCCGGAGAGGGATATCGGAGATGCGTTCCCCACCAGTAACGGAAGATGAAACTAAACTTTACAAAAAGGCGGATGTCCGTATTGAAGGGAAAGTAGTAAGGGTAATTAAAACAATTATTTAAAGTTTAAATAAAACAGAAACTTCAATACTTTTTTCAATCAGGTTAATTTTCGGAGATATTTCTAATCGCTGTTTCAAATCTTCATTATATTTTTTTGTATCATTATACGAATTAAATATTTCAGAAACTCTCATTCCTATTAAACCACAGAGAGAAAGATGAGCAAGCCATACAGGACCTTCTTCTCTTTTATAAAAATATGTTGTAAGGCAAATCATTCCTCCCGTTGTAATTATATGACCAATTCCTTTAGGTGGATTTCCTAAATAAAAATAGCCGAGACCAGGGAATAAAAAAGCATATAGAGCAGCTTGATCAGGTTCTTTTTTATTCAATAGATACAATTTTTCGTTATAATCTTTTTCAGTTAAAGTTGTATTGAATAAAAATAATAAAAGTATCATTTTACCAAAGTTCCCACCAATCAGTCCCTCGAGGAATTTTAATTTTGCAGTTTTTACATATCCAATAATATTCATTTCCCATCGCAAAAGAACCTATAATCAATATTATTCCAATTATCGGTCCAATAGGAAATAAAAAAAAACTAAACATTAGTAAAAAACCAATTACGAATAAAACACAACCCCCAGATTTCGCTCGTCTTCCTTTTACCATTCTTCCTCCACATCTATCACATATTAATTCGTTTGGTTTTCTCACTACATTACTCCTTTTTATTAATTATACCTAAATCAGGATAACTTGTCAAGATAAAGGATTAATTGCATTCCAGAAAGAATCAGTAATTACTAATATTGCACCTAAAGTAAGCACTGATAGGTGGAGATATCGGAGATACATTCCCCACCTACGCCCCACTTTGGCTTAAAAATGCAGCTGGATCACGTGGCGGCCAGAAGAGTCTTCCCCCACCTGTCATCCCCTTTTGGGTTTGTAGGAGAAGGACAGAAATATCCTTTACGATTGGAACGTTAAGTGAACGAGGGACGAAGTGAGTAGTGGAATGAAGTAAACGAGATTCCGATATGAGGGTATCTGACGAAGGTGAGAGGTCTTGGAAAAGCGTCTCGAAACTGAGGATTCCTATTGGGCTCACTGAAGGGTGGAGAAACAAAACTTGAAGAAGCAACTTTTATTCTGAGTTTGCGGAATAATAGTTGAGGAGTGGAGACTTTTACTTAGATTTTATCTGAGTAAAGGTCAATTGGTATTGAGGTGGGTTTTTTAAGTTTTGTTTGGGTGTGTTTTTTGAAGGGGTAGGTGGATGATCTAAGCAACCGTTATTCAATGTTTGAAATAAGGGTTGTTTGGGGGCAACTTTTACTCTTCTGCCATGTTTTGGTAGATGAGTAAAAATTGATGAAAGGAAGGGTGGTGTGTTAGTTCATCCGCTGTTGCGGGGAAATTCGCATTAGCCTTTAGGTGGATATGGGTCGTTGCCGTGACTGTCTTTTCTTTGTATCTTTCCTTTTTTATCGTGGATGACTAATTCGGTTTTTTGTTTTTTGCTTATTTTTCTTGCAACATTTACTGCTTCTTCTTTAGTAGGGGAATGTTTTATCGACTTTTTACCTCCTGGTTTTTTGATATCCCACCCTCCTTGAGAATTAGGGACCACATGATGTTCTTTTCTTGTTTTTGTTTTTTTTGGCATTGTCGCCTCCTGAAAAGCTTTTACTTTCCTTTTTGCCAAATAGCATTTTCAAGGTCTTTCACTGCTGCAGTTACTTCGCTTAATTTCTTTTTTATTCCGCTGATTTCCATAACGGCTAATGAGCCTCGGCTTGGACATCCATCAGGTAGTTCTTTTTCCCCACTTATTGCTTTAAGAATAAATTCTAAATGAGGTATCTTTTCTATTGGGGGAGGAGAAATGGTTTTCCCGGTGGTTTCGTTGTACAAACCCGCTATCCAACCCATTAATCGTTCATATGTTTTTTTTATTTCAGACACATTGCCTCCTTTTTTCTTATTTTTATTTCTCCGGTAATATTTCGCCAATTATATTTAAAGTATACGCTGAAAGTGGGGGAGAAGTCAAGGGGCTATCATATATTTCCGTGACACTTGACATGAGATAAGAAATATGGTAAGATAATCAGGATGATCACCCCAATAAAAGCAGAAAACTTTTCATATATAAAGTTAAATCGAAAGAGGATTCGTAAATATTTACATGTAAAAAAATTATAATAAAGAGGTTATAGATGGCTAAAGATAATCACAAATCAATATTTATGAAGAATATACACAGAGGAATAGAAAAAGAAATTATTTCCGTTTCAGCCAATGAGACCAAAATCACTTATCGATGTAAGAGAGAGTATTCGACTTCTTTTAAAAATCCGGAAGAGAAAGTAAGGGCGTCGTATTTCTGCGAGCTCGTTTTGGATTACAATTATCCCACAAAGAACATAGATATTGAGGTTCCCGTCCCGAGAAGAACGCCGGAAGATAGAGCGGATATTGTCGTATATGACGAAGCCGGAGCGGAGTATCTCGTTGTCGAATGTAAGAAAGACGGCATAACTGACGCTGAATTTAAGCAGGCAATAGAGCAGGCTTTTGGCAACGCCAATAGTTTAAGGTCAAAATTTGCGTCCGTCGTTGCCGGAACTACCAGGACCGCTTTTGATGTCGCCGGATTCAAGCCAAGCGAGAGAGATAAAAACGTCATTTCGGATATTCCTAAGAAATACGGAAAGACTCCCAAATATAAATTTATTAAGGGAGATAAAGACAAAGATTTAAAAGAAGTTTCAAAAGAGGAATTAATCAGAGCCCTGGAGAAATCCCACGATACAGTCTGGCAGGGTGGGAAGTTAGCTCCCACAGCCGCTTTCGATGAAGTTTCAAAACTCCTTTTCTGTAAGTTAAGAGACGAAAAAACAACAAAAAACGGAGAAGCTTACAGTTTTCAGATTGGAACGTATGAATCCTCCGAAGAAATCTATAAACGAATCAATGCTATTTATCAGAAAGCAAAAAAAGAAGACTCCGAAGTTTTCAGGGATGACATTCGATTAGATCCAAAAGTGGTTTATAGTGTTGTTGAGCATTTACAAGGATTAGCGATAAACAAAATCGATTTAGACACAAAAGGAATCGCCTTTGAGCGTTTCATGGAAGATTTCTTCAAGGGAAAGATGGGCCAGTTTTTTACCCCAAGAGAAATAATTTCTTTCTGCGTTGAAATGATGAACCCTGAGAGAGACGATTTAATAATAGACCCTGCCTGTGGTTCCGGCGGTTTTCTACTCAACGCAATGGATAAGGTAAAAGGATTCGCGGAAGCGAATTATGACGAAAGAGAAGCGTGGGAGCATTGGCATAAATTTGCCATGAACAACCTTTATGGAATAGAAATAAACGACCAGATTGCTCGAGTATGCAAGATGAACATGATAATCTTGAAAAAGCTATAAAGGAATGGAGAAAAATTTTTGGCGATGATTTTCCAGCAACTCTTGAAAAAGGCTTTTATATTTCACTTGAAGAAACACCGTCATTGGCCGATTATTCGCATTGTGAACCTCTACGATGGCCACTTATTGCAACGAAAAGAGCTACTGGTGGGACAAGACCAGCGTTAGACTATGAGGCATTAAAATCAATCCCAATTGTGTTTAAACCAGAGATAGTAGATATTTATGAAAAAGCCATAATGCGAAAAAAGAAGATAGAGGTAGAAGCTCAGAGACTCTTAGATTCAATCAACGATTATGTTCTTGGAGAATTAGGGATAAAGTTACCTGAATTAAAAGATAAAATGGTTCATATCGTTAACTCTGACGAAATTGAAGGAAGAATAGATCCTTTGTATTATAAGCCTGAATTTATAGAATTAAAAAAACAATTAAGGTCCGTAAATTCAGTTCTTTTTGGTAGTTTAATTGATATTATTACTAAAGGCGAAACTCCATTATGGAGAGGAGATACGTACGAGAAAGAAGGAATTCCTTTTTTAAAGGTTCAAAACATTTCTATTAATGGAATCAAAGGGGAATTAACTTATATTTCCGAATATGTTCACAAAAGAATGAAGAGATCACAATTAAATGGTGGAGAATTACTTTACACGATGGCTGGTTCAATTGGAATAGCAACAATATTGCCTGAAGATTTTGGTAGGGCGAATATTAATCAAGCTATTTCTAAGATTGTTGTAAAAGAAAAGGTAAATAAAAATTATTTGATAGCAATACTCAACTCTAGTATCTGTTTAAAACAAACTCAAAGAATGCTTACTACTTCTGCACAACCGAATATTAATTTTGAACAAATAAAATCCATTAAAATCCCTCTTCCCCCTCTTGTCGTTCAGAACAAAATCGCTGAAGAAGTAAAAAGGCGTATGCAGAGAGCCGAGCAGCTGCAGAAAGAAGTGAAAGAGGATTTAGAGGTAGCGAAAAAAGAAGTTGAGAAAATTATTTTAGGGGAGAAGTGAAGGGGAAAAAAGTTCAAAACTCTGAGTAGTCTATATGTTATAGAGAAGCTCCGCATTTGGAACAATAAACTTTGCTTAAGGGATAATCTCTTTCAGCGGGAAGATTGCACTTATTACAACACCAATGTCCATCACTTTTTTTTCTATAGCGTTCGCAATCCGACCATACAAAACGGAAGTTCCCATGAATTGTATAGCCCCCCCACTCGGTACGAGTAGTCTCCCCGTTTTTCCCGTATATAATACCTTTGTCATAGTCAGCGGTAACTTGTTTTAGATGTTTTACTGACTCACGGTGGTGCTTAATTGCTTTAGCAAATTCTTTGGCATTGACGTACCAAATCCCCTTTTTCTTATACGCAGGGACATTAGTGCTACTTATCCGTACTCTTCCTTCTTGATGTGCTGATTCTCTATACCAATTATATGAATTCGTTGGTGCTTTTTCTTCTTTACGATATAATTGCACCGCATCTTTTAATTTCAATTCTTTGTTTTTATCTTTGTTGGTCATAGAATTATATCCTTGTTTTTGAATCCTTTTGTTCGTCGTAATATAATTGATTTTTCCATTCTGACGCTTTAGGGCCTCCTTTTTGGGTATTTCAAAGCCTGGCACTGTTATTTTAAATTTTTTATTCTTTTCCCAATCTTAATGTTTCTGGCAAGAAACGATCTATTTCTTCATCGGACCATGTAAATTCCTCTCCCTGCACGGCACCTCTTTTATTCAGTCTTTTTTGCGCTTCTGCGTATTCTTTACTCCCGGTTTGTGGTGATAGTTCACTAATAACTTGGTATTCGTGTTGAAGTAAATCCCTTTTGCTTAATATAATTTCAGTTGCTATGTTTTCATTCATTATATCTGCGATCAAAGATCTGTAACAGTCTCTTAATCCCATGTATTTAAGAGCTGAATTTTTATGCATAATCATTTGTTGTTCGAAACTAAATGTTAACTGGATTATTAAAAAAATTACTTCCGCTATTATTATCCCTGCTCCGATGTAAGAAAGCCAGGTTTTTTGAGGATTGAAAGCCTGAAGAAATAATAGCAATAAAACTATAGTCACTAATACTATATTAGCTATTTTCACATATAATGCTTTTTTCTGTTTAAATTCTGCTGCAACTTCTTGCACCTTATGAGTAAAAACGGTGTTTGCGAAAGTCTGTCGAATTATTGATAGATTTTTAATGTCCATATTCTTATTTAATATTTATAAAAAATTTTTCACTCCTTCCAACGCAAGTATTATTTTGAACAATAAAACACTCAACCCAATGTTTTCCATTATACTTTGTGTGTTCCCATTGGATCTGTTCGCCGACAAAAAATTTTCCTCTCAAATCCAGAGCAGACTTGGCTTCTTGCCCTGTGTTTACAACTTGCCAATAATATTGAAATTCTCCTTTTACATTAGTTTTGGCAACAAATTTCAAATATAAATCTTTAGATAAATTTCTCCCATTAGAATTAATACCACCCAATTTTTTTGTTTTATTTATGTTGTAAATATAAGCGTCAACGCTAACTCTATTCGTTGCAATAAGTGGCCATCGTAGAGGTTCACAATGCGAATAATCGGCCAATGACGGTGTTTCTTCAAGTGAAATATAAAAGCCTTTTTCAAGAGTTGCTGGAAAATCATCGCCAAAAATTTTTCTCCATTCCTTTATAGCTTTTTCAAGATTATCATTGTCTTCATACTCACAAGCATTTGTTGCTCTATTTAATGCGGTACTTACATAACTTAATAAATCTTCATCATTGGCAGTTCGATAAAAGAATTTGAAGAAATCTCGTACCAAAATCGGATATTCTTTTTTAGTGTCATTTGTCAAAAAATCAAGTACCTTGTTTTCTATTTGATATGAATTTAATTTCACAGTGCAATTCTCTGACCATTTTTTAATCATACGAATCAAAGATCTTGTTTTACCAGTTTGCGAGTCGGAATTATTGATTCTCTGAATTCCTGAGCGCGGATCCCAGTTCTCCCAATAGCCACCATTTTTAGTATTAGGAATAATGAATTTACCATTCGCCTTTTCCCAAGCTGGAAGCAGTTCTATGTTATGCGTACCGTCTGCAAACCGAACTAAAACAACCTTGCCCCAACCTTTTATTTTATCTGTAGTTGAATATTTCTCACTAAGAATTTTCTTTATATCTTGTAGTAATTGAGACTGACCGTTTGATTGATTATCGTCGTATTGCTCGAATTTATCGTTAGGCATAATAAACAAAACATCTACATCTCTTGGAGGTCTAATATTTGTCCGTTTGCCATAAGACCCAATCAATAATTTTGTGTTTCCATTATATTCAACATTGGGATAATAATAACCATGAAGTTTTTTGCAAACTCCCGTATATTTAGTTATTGCGTCTTCTCTTTGGGAAGATGTTAATTGAATGTTTTTGTAAAATTTAAGAAAATTATCGTTTATTTTCATAAATAATCGTTTTTGAAGTAATAGTGAGAGTAATTGGGTTCGGTGCTTGATTTCACGACATTAGGATTCTTAACCCTCTCGATAATCCCCTTAATTTCTTTCCGGCGTTCGGTTATTCTCTTTATAATATTTGTAAATTCCATTAATTTCTACACCAACTTTCTAAAGGATACATGTATTTTAACACAAAATCAAGGGTGTTTTGTATTGGTTGATGTAAAGAAGCGCCAATACGGGCTTGTATGTGGGGGTGTTTTTGAGTTTATTATTTTTTCTCCTTCTTTGGGGGTTTAAAGCCTATTTCTATTTTTTTCTCTGATATACCAAAATCTTCAGATACTTTTTGTATTATTTCGTCCTCGCTAATTGTAATGATTTTTCCTTTGTTCCTCTTTCTGTATTTATAGTATACGCCGAAAGTGGGGGAGATGTCAAGGGGGTTTAACGAGTTTTTGAGTTTATAGGGTTTATTGGGTTTGTGGAGTTTGGTAATCTACCAATCCAACGGAAAAAGTGTTTGACAATTTGAAATATTTGAGTATGATGATAGTATCATAAAAAAAGGAGGGTTGTATGCATACTTTATTGTTATTTCTTGCGATTTCTTTGCCCAATGGAATAGGAGTTCATCAGGTGAATGTTTCTACTCCACAGGGCGAGCCGGGTGATAAGCAGATTAGCAAAGAGGCATCTTTTTTTAAGGATAATCCGGTAGGGGCTTTTTCTCAAATTCATTTTGAAGAATCAGGAAACAGGGATATCCAGAAGTCGACCCGGGAAAAACTCTCGAGTGAAAGATTTGATTCGTCGAATGTGAGATTTGTGGGTAACTGGCCATTTGGTAACTCATACGCCGCGGAAGTTGACTCGGCAAGAGAACTCGCATTCTGCGGTTCTGGAGGTGGAGTTTATATACTTGATATCTCCGATCCTTCAGATCCCATTAAGGTATCTGAGAAGATACACACACGAGGTATTGTAAAGAATTTATTTTACGAAAACTCCAACCAGAGACTATATATTGCTGCGGATGAAGCCGGCCTCGAAATATGGGATGTTTCTAATTCCGAAAATCCACAGAAGTTGGGTTCATACGATACGCCTGATGATGCATGGGATGTCGCAGTTTCCGGTGATTATGCTTACGTGGCAGATGAGGATAAAGGTCTCCGGGTGATAGACGTCTCCACACCTTCAAATCCCACTGAGGTGGGTTCTTGCGATACACCCGATGATGCCCTCGGCGTAGCGGTTGTCGGTGATTATGCTTACGTGGCAGATTACTTAGAAGGTCTCCGGGTGATAGACATCTCCACACCTTCAAACCCCACTGAGGTGGGTTCTTGCGACACACCTGGTCGCGCAAGGGGCGTAGCGGTCGCCGGGAGTTATGCTTATGTGGCAGATGGGGATGGAGGTCTCCGGGTGATAGACGTCTCCACACCTTCAAATCCCACTGAGGTGGGTTCTTGCGATACACCCGATGATGCATATGGCGTAGCGGTTGCCGACGATTATGCTTATGTGGCAGATTACCCTGGAGGTCTCCGGGTAATAGACATCTCCACACCTTCAAATCCCACTGAGGTGGGTTCTTGCGATACATATTATGCAGATGGCGTAGCGGTTGCCGACGATTATGCTTATGTGGCAGTTAACTTTACTAATGTTATAGGGTTTAATGGGGGTCTCCGGGTGATAGACATCTCCAATCCTTCAAACCCCACTAAGGTGGGTTCATATGATACACCCGACTTGGCATATGGCGTAGCGGTCGCCGATGATTATGCTTATGTGGCAGATGAGGATGGAGGTCTCCGGGTAATAGACGTCTCCACACCTTCAAATCCCACTGAAGTGGGTTCTTGCGATACACCCTACCGGGCACATAGCGTAGCGGTCACCGATGATTATGCTTATGTGGCAGATGAGGATTCCGGTCTCGTAGTAATAGACATCTCCACACCTTCAAATCCCACTGAAGTGGGTTCTTGCGATATACCCGGTAATGCACATAGCGTAGCGGTTGCCGGTGATTATGCTTATGTGGCAGATGGCTATTCAGCTCTCCGGGTGATAGACGTCTCCACACCTTCAAATCCCACTGAGGTGGGTTCTTGCGATACACATAACGGGGCAGAAGGTGTAGCGGTATCCGGTGATTATGCTTACGTGGCAGTTTACTTAGAAGGTCTCCGGGTGATAGACGTTTCCACACCTTCAAACCCCACTGAAGTGGGTTCTTGCGATACACCCGACCGGGCATATGACGTAACGGTCTCCGGTGATTATGCTTACGTGGCAGATTGGAATGGAGGTCTCCGGGTGATAGACGTTTCCACACCTTCAAACCCCACTGAAGTGGGTTCTTGCGATACACGCAACTATGCATATGGCGTAGCGGTTGCCGGCGATTATGTTTACGTGGCAGATTACTATGGAGGTCTCCGGGTGATAGACGTCTCCACACCTTCAAATCCCACTGAGGTGGGTTTTTGCGATACACCCGGCCGGGCATATGGCGTAGCGGTTGCCGACGATTATGCTTATGTGGCAGATTACGATGGAGGTCTGCAGATATACCAAAATCTCCTCTCAGGGATCGAGGTAAAGGATAAGGATAAAGAAAGAGTTTTAAAAATCACTCAAAATCTTTTCATGGAAACGGCTCAGGTGCAGGTGCAGGGGGTAGAGTTACCTGTAACACTCAATGTGTATGATGTAACCGGAAGAATAAGAGAAAAAGCAACAATTTACAATTCCTCGCCCGTAAATATGGGGTCTGATCTAAAACCAGGGATATATTTTATAAATGTAAAAGGTTTTGAGTCAGTAAAGATAACAAAACTGAGATAGGAACAATACTTAGTCTTTTTATACTTGATACTTACAGCGGGAGCATTTTGCTCCCGCTTTGTTTTTGTTCCCCACTTTATGCTTATTTCCGCAGCTGCAGGAGCTGGATATCGGAGATACATTCCCCACCAGTAACGGAAGATAAAACTAAACTTTACAAAAAGGCGGATGTCCGTATTGAAGGGAAAGTAGTAAGGGTAATTAAAACAATTATTTAAAGTTTAAATAAAACAGAAACTTCAATACTTTTTTCAATCAGGTTAATTTGTTGTATTGAATAAAAATAATAAAAGTATCATTTTACCAAAGTTCCCACCAATCAGTCCCTCGAGGAATTTTAATTTTGCAGTTTTTACATATCCAATAATATTCACCCCCCATTGTAAATCCTCCTATAATTAATATTACTCCAATTATTGTTCCAATAGGAGGGAAAACAAATAAAAGAAAAAATCCAATTACAAACAATACACAACCTCCAGATTTCGCTCGTCTTCCTTTTACCATTCTTCCTCCACATCTATCACATATTAATTCGTTTGGTTTTCTCACTACAGTACTCCTTTTTATTAATTATACCTAAAACAAAACAACTTGTCAAGATAAAGGTGGAGATATCGGAGAGGCGTTCCCCACCTACGCCCCACTTTGGCCGGATTTTGCAGCTGGATCACTGGGCGGCCAAGCGAATGTTTCCCCACCTGTCATCCACCGGTGGGGGAGATACTTAAGTATTGGAAGAGTTAAAGAATCATGGGTTAATGCCTTTCTTTTCTGTAGATTTTTCATAAATACTTCTTTGTTTTTGCGCCCTCTCGCTAAATTCTCTACATAATTGGGGTTTTCTGACTTTCATCATTGTAGGACCGAATTGCTGTCTTTTTACCTTTTTGCTTTCTTTAATAAATGTTAAAAAGAAGCTTATTTCTAAATCTACATAATGAGAGTGTAAAAGAAAAGCTTCTTCAGGATACTCCGGCTTTGTTTGGCGAAATTCATCTACTATAATCTTTTGTTCTCTTCTATATTTTTTATCCGATTGATAAATTTGCCGTACATAAGATTCGTGCACTTCCTCGTTAAAGTAAACGTTCTCATTTGCATTAAGGAATTGGAGTCTGTTTATCTCCTTAACGTCATTAATATTCCAAATGCTTAAGGTGTTTCTACTTTTCCTCCCAACGTCATAAATATCCTTATCATATAATATTAAGCAAATATCGGGGCATAAAGGCATAAACAATTGAAACCCTATTGATTGCCACCCGCAATGCCCGCCAGGCCATTTACGTTTTTCCATAAATTGATTGTATTTAACAGCAGGATTATCCGAAGTTATAAATTTACATCCTGTCTTATTTATCAATAGCTTATACTCTAAATCATCCAGATACAAGACCAAAGGTCCGAATGAATACTCTAGATTTTTTTTTCTTTTTTTCATTAAAACAATTCTCCCGGTTTTCCTTCTTTTGTTTTTCTCTCTGCCTGAAAGTGTTGGGAAATTGTCAAAGGTTTAGATGCGCCCCAGACGCATTATTAAGTAACCTCTTCTAAATATTCAAAATCATCGTTCTCTTTAAAAAGAGTTTTTTGCTTCGTAGTAAGTTTGGTTAAAGCAACATTTATTGCTGCTTCTGACTTATCAATTCCTACCCAAATCCTGCCTAATTCTTGAGCTGCCTTTAGTGTTGTTCCGGAACCGCAAAAACAATCTAAAACAATACTATCTGGATTAGAAGAAGCACTAACAATTAACTTAAGCAATTCGTAATTTTTCTCGGTTGGATATGATGGATATTGTAAGTCTTTAAATTCTAAAATGTCTTGTATCTTCTTCCCGTCTCTTTCATCTGCATAGATTTTCTTTCTGGGGATTCCATTTTTAGACCATTCGACTAACCCTTGTCTGTCCAACTCTTCTAAAACTTCAGGAGAGCTTCTCCAGTGTCTTCCTTTTGGGGGTAACATTCCCTTCCAAGGTTGTCCCGTTGCGCCATTAGCTGTTTCTCCAGGCGCGTGTAATGGAATAGTTGTATATTTTCGCCCATCTTTATCTGCTTTTTTAAATAATCTCTCAATGTCTTTCTCTGTTAATTGAGCTTTAGGATCGTTCCAGATATGGTTTCCTGTTTTTGAATAAAACAGAACCATATCTTTTATATTTCCAAATGATTTTCTTTCAAAGTTTTTAGGATTACACTTTATCCTTGTCAAATCATTGAGAAAGTTCTTTTCGCCAAATATTTCATCCATTAGAACCTTAACGTAATGTCCAATTTTGTAATCTATGTGAAAATATATTGAACCTCTATCAGATAATAATTCTCTCAATAAGATCAATCTCTCTCTGATAAATTCTAAATATTCTGGCCCAACAAGAGAATCATCATAAGCAACATTATCTTCGTTACTACGACTAATTGTATTTGCTTTGTCTTTGCTCATTCTAAAAGTGTTGTTTGTAGAAAACGGTGGGTCAATGTATACTAAATCGATTTTGCTTTTTAAACCCTCAACGTTTAAAAGATATTTTAAAACTTCTAAATTTTCTCCTTTAATCAATTTTGATTTACTTGCAGGATTACCTTTAACTGATTTTAACTTACAATCTTTAATTTCAGCCAGAATTTCTTTATCCGTTTTCTTGTTTTTATAAGTTAAAATCATATTCTTAATCTCTCTATAATGAATACAAAAACTCTCTAAGAACCAAAGCACTCATTATGTTGTAATCTTTGTAAGTTGTTGTAATGTTTTTGTGCATTTTATTGTTTCCTTTAATGTATAAAACTCCGTCAAGAATCGCGACGATTATTGCTTTGGCTCCCTTGTCTTTTATAGTGCTCATCGCATCTTCAAATTGAGCGTTTTGATGTCCTCCAAAATCGGTTAAAAATTTAGCTTCACCAATAACGTATTTCCCATTAAATTTACCTATAAAATCTAATCCCTTATTTCTTGTATAGCCTAAATGTTTTTTAGCATAATCCATCATTTCTTTATCGCTACCATCTAAAATTGTATTTTTTTCTGAGGAGATAAATTGTTCAAGTTTCAATACGGGTGCACCTAATGTTTCTTTTAGAATCCATCTCTTAAATAATGGGCCTATTTGTCTGTTTGTTTCTTTAGGCTCGGTACATTTTTCATAGATTTTATCCAACCCTAATTCGTTTAATCTTCCGTATAATCTATCTACTGTGTTTGGATTTCTATTAATTGCCGAGGGATCTCTTTTTAAATATGCGACATAGGAATCTTTGATTGGAAACAAATTTAAAGATAAAAGTAATTTTAATAATTCGACTTTATTTCTTTGATTAAAAGCTTTTTCTATTGCTTCCCACGTTTGCTGATCTATATCTCTTATCCCTTCTGGTATTGTAGGGTATATTTTAAACAGTTCGTCTAAGTAATTTCTTTGGTTTGCAAATTGTATGCTTAAATCCATCCAATGATTCACTTTTAACCCTCCTTTATTTTATACAGGATACACGTGTTTTACCCCAAAATCAAGGGTGTTTTTGTATTGCCCGATGTAAAGAAACGGCAATACGGGCTTGTATATGGGTACACGATTTTTTAATAGTAGGCTGTTGGTTATTTGACTGTTTTTTGCATTCATGGAGTTGTATAATGGCGTCTCTGACGTTGACCGGAGAGATGTGTGTGTATTTTTTGAGTGGCGGAGAGAAAACCAATCAAGCTTTATCTTTTTTATTTTTGAGGTCTTCATAGACTTCCCATATTGAGTTATATTTTGATTTTTCCTTTGGGTGCATAAGTTCATAAATTTCCTTAGTGTTCTCTTCTATAATATTTTTTATCTCCGTTTTATATGTTTTACAAAATCTTTTTTTGTCAATTTTGTTGTCTAGATACCTAGCGCAAGTTTCCTCATAGGCATTAAGCCAATCTTCAATAGCAGATTTATATGCTTTTAAAAGTCCCTCAAATACTTTTTTCTTTTGGGGTTTTAAATCTTTGCTTTTTCTCCCTTTTAAGAATCCAGATATATGTAATGCTCTATCTTCCATGTGTTGACGTGCTTGACTTATTAAGGTTCTTAAGTTACTTTCAGATTCTCCTGTCGCAATTTGGTTTGCTTTGTTAGATGCTTTCCAAGAAACAATTATGGCAATAACAGCAAACAAGAGAGAGACTATAGAGATCCAAAAAGCCGGTGTTTCCCAAAATGGTATTTTCATTATTACTCTTCGCCTTCGACATCGTTAATAAATTGGCTTATATAATTAATAAATTCTATTGCGTTTTCGTTGTTAGCCTCTTTAACTAAACGATATAAATTATTAGGTTCGCTATAATTTAAGATTTGAGCCGTATTAGTTAGAATTGTTTTTTTCTCTTCTTCGCTTATAGCCCTTGCCGTCCCCTCATAGACAATGGAATTAATTTCTCTGTATATATCTTTGAAGGTTTCAAGTAGCGGATCATTTTCTTTGAAGGCTTCTTTGATGTGATATGAAGTAGCTCCGTCAACTATCTTTGTTTTCTTTATAGCCTTTTTAATTTGATTTGCGTATTTTTCTGCTATTTCTTTAACTGTAGACATAAATTCCTCCTTATCAATTTAATCTTACCTCCTAAAATTTTTCAATGCGTCTTCGAGGTCTCCGTCTTCCAGGTGGGTGTTCATGCAGTCTGACGCGTTACCATAAAAAACCCAAGAAAATTTCCTTTAACTCTATCCATTTCTCTTTTTATTTTCTCCGGAGAAAGCCCTGCATTCAGAGCGCTAATTATATCTTCAATTTTTAAACCTTTGTCCCCGTTAATTTGTTCCGTCCAGTATCTATATAATTTTGCTGCTATTAACAAATTGTTTTCTTCTGTCGGTTCGAGGTTCAATACTTCTTTGGTAAATTTTCCCATGTTGCATTCTCGACAGGATGTCAAGTAGTTTCCTAATTCGTCTTTGCCTCCTTTGCTTCTTGGAACGATATGGTCGACTTGTAATTCGACTTCCGGAGATTTTCTCCCGCAATACTGACATGTATAATTGTCTCTTTTGAGAGTTTTGAAACGGTCTCTGTTTGTCATTGGTCTCTCATAGCCTCCTTTATTTCTTCGTCTGTAACGTGAGTATAAATTTGAGTGCTGCTCAGATTGGAATGCCCAAGCGTTATTTGAACTACTCTGGTAGATTGTTTTTTAAGAAGATTTGTTGCAAAGGTGTGTCGTAATGTGTGAGGGGAGATGTCTTTCTTTATACCCGCTTTTTTGGCGTACCTTTTTACCATTTTTTGAACGTACCGGTTACATAGTTTGTCCCCTTTTGTTGAACCGAACAAAACGGAAAAAACAAACTCGGATTCCGCTCCGATTATATTTATTTGTTTTTTTCTCCATTCACGAAGAAACTCTAAAACTAAAGGCGGGGCCCAAAGGGATCGATCCTTTGCGCCTTTTCCTTCTCGGACCATGATGTGCCCTTCCATTAAATCGACATGCTTCCATTTTAAATTAGTCAGCTCGGATAATCTTAATCCTACGTCAAGAAATAATTCTAGGATTACATAGTTCCTTTCTCCGGTAGGATATCTTCGATTAGGTTGCTCGAGGAGATATCCTCGCTCTTCTTTTGTTAAAAATTCCGGTAACTTTTTTGGCCTTCTATCCATTTTTCAAAAAACTCCCAGAGTTCGCTTTTTGTATAAAAGACGAACTCTATCGCTATTATATCGAAATTACGGGGAATGTCAAGGGTAAAGCGAACTATATCACCAATTCGGCCAAATTTGGCTTTAGAGAGAATTTTTGCGTTTTTAGGTGTTTTGCGTATGAGGTGTGGGGGAGAAGTGAATTGTGAGACGTTTATGTGGGTTGATTCTTGTCGCAAAAAGTTTGTTTTGTTTGATCTGTCAAAAGAGTTATTTTTCTTTAAATAATGCTCTGTATGCGATGCAGGCTAAGATTCCTATTTCGCCGATAGTTGCGCCTCCCAACCAGCGAAGAAATCCTGGCTCGAGATTGAACCCCCAAAGTTTAAATCCCTGAAGAACAATTATTCCCACTGTAGAGTAAACTAAAAAACGGCACATTGGGAAGAGAAAAGCGATCATTTTTTCTCTCATGCCAATATTGCTTAGGGCTTGTTCTTTTTTGACAAACTCTTCTACAGAAAGTTTTTCGGGCTTTTCCTGTTTTAGGTTCTGCCCTACCCTCTTCGCTAAATCGCCAACCCCACCATTCATAAAGTAGCCATATTTTGAGCTATTTTGTTTTTTCTTTTTTAGAGTTGTTTGCAACATTGGAGAGAACGGGCATGACTAATTCTTTATATCCGCCGTTCTTTTCGTCTACAGAGGCAATCTCATGGCCGAGCCTTTTCTCTTTAACCGCCCACTTCAACAAAGTAAGAGCATTATTAAAAAGATCCTTTTTGGTCCTGACCTTTGTCTCTTTCATTAAGCCCTTCAACTGCTCCGCTTGGTCATTAGGAATTTCAAACTGCACCCTTGTAATGCCTTTCATCTTTCCTCCTTTTATGTTTGTTTAATGAGCATAAATTGAGCATAATCTAATATTAGTATACGACTAAAAGATATTTTGTCAAGGGGTAAATTTAATTTTTGGAGGGTTTCCTTTTTTCGAGAAATTCAATAATTCTGTCAGCGATGTATTCGTCTTCGGATTTTAGGTTAACCAGTGGTTTCTCCGGATACATTCCATAATAATTTTGGGCAGCGCAAAGGTATCCTTTGTGGCCTTCCCTGGCGTTCTCGATTACCCTGGTTAATTCTTCCGCTAATCTGTTTTTTTCTTTTGTATCGATACTTTCCCCTCCGAAAACAAGGTATTCAGTGTATAGGATGTGGCTTAATGTTTTAAAACGCCTCCCTGGGCTTGTATGGGGGCGTAAAATGCGGGTAAAAGACGTTAAGAGATATCGTGCTTTTCTTTTAGCCAATCAGCTATCTCGGTAACTTTCCCTTCTTCAATTTTAATTTTGCTCTTAGGTAACCATACATCTTTCTTTTTGTCATTCTCAACTAATACAGCTTTATCCGTTTCTTTCTTAATTGCTTTTTCCACTTCTTCCTCCTTTTTTATATGTTTGTGGTGTCCCTCTCCCCTACTTTTCTTTTCCAAGACGGGCATTTTTTAATTTTGTCTGAGATAAAACACGTGGTATTCTTTGTATAAACGACTTGTAAATTTTCGCAGAATAACGCCTATCGATTCGTTGTCTCCACCTTTCTGAGAGTAATTTATTGTAGCAACT
>Ga0307434_1000266_pt1 | contig 41985 bp, 54 predicted proteins | sample SalMarWE160220MG_FD_202156 | JGI IMG/M metagenome (GOLD analysis project Ga0307434, IMG submission 202156) | Salt marsh sediment microbial communities from the Plum Island Ecosystem LTER, Massachusetts, United States - WE1603-220 | ecosystem: Environmental > Aquatic > Marine > Intertidal zone >... | reverse complement strand
CCGTCAGCGTGAAGTGACCGGTGGTCGTACTGGCCCCGTTGTCGAACGAGACATGCAGCGTCTCACTCGCAGCGTTGTAGTACGCACCGAATTGCCCGGCCCCGGCCAGAGAGTCCCCAACATTGAACGGCCACGCCCATATTCCGGTGTTAGGAAGGTCGAGTACCACCCACTCCGCGAGCAGCGTGCCTTCCTGCGGCGTCGTGAGCTTCAGCGGGACCGTGAGGCTGTCCGCCGTCGTGGCCTCGCCCGCGGCCAGCACCGACTCCGGGGGGACCGCCTGCTCAACCAGCGTGGGCCGCCACACGTAGATGGTCTCGGTTCCAGCGGCGTCGAAGGTCTCGACGCCATTCGACGCACACAGAATCACCAGCACGCTTGAGCTGGCGACGGTCTGAGATGACCCCCCGAGAGAAAAGACCACCCAGCCATCCGACCGTAGTCTGATCTTGCAGAACGCTCCGGTCGTTCCCCCACTCGCCAGCACGGCACCCGTGCTGAGGTTGACGGCGGCATAGTTAACGTGTAGGTCAGTGGCGTTCCACCACTGGAACCGCGCGTACTGGTGCGTCCCCGGCTTAATCCATACCGTACCTGCCGTGGCCCCGATGGCTGAATTTGGGCTATTGGCGATCCGGTGAATCGCATTTCCAGCATCCGCCGTCACCTCCGCGGCACCTGTACCGCCGGATGGATCTGCGACGGCCACGTCCGTAATCGCGCAATCGTTCTCGGTCCAGTCCGCCAGGGCGGCGGTTATCCTGTTCCTGTAGGCCCGCTCGCACAGCGTCACCACGTAATCGCTGCTGTCGTTGGCCGCGATCTGGTGCTTGTTCCTCAGCTCCCCGCTCGCCACCGCCCGGACCACGCCGTCCGGGTAGATCTGCGTGCCCGTGTCAGCCCGAACGAACGCGGGCCGCACCACCGTCGTCATCTCGGCGTCGCCATACGTCCGGTCGTTCGGCGTGTTGTCGAATGTCCACCAGTGGTCCGGGGGACGGACGCTGGCCGACGCCATGCCGTCGCGCTCTTGGTAGACGGTCAGGTCGTCGAGATCGGAAGGGTCAAGCGCGTCGTTGACCCACAGGCGCCAGTCGTCGAGCAGTCCGTGGGTCCACCACTTAACACCAAACCCGTTATCAATGGCACCTATATAGGTGGTCACAGCCGCGCCGAAAGACGCGAGCACGGCGGGGATCGTTTCCGTGTACTCAAGGGTTTCCGTGGTGGGCGTTGGGTCGGTGCCGGTCTCCGGATCATACACAGCTATGCCGACCTTCAGCCTGTCGGAGTTTGACGCGCCCGCGCCATCATACCCGACCCACCAGACGAACTTGTCCCCAATCGCTAGGGTCGTGCTACCCGTCCCGGCTGTGATGGTCGTTCCGTCGCCGCTTAGGCCAACGTAGAACTTTCCAGCCGCACTGATCCGCACCACCCACTGGCGCCTATCCCCAGTCGCATCCCACAGGCCGCCGAGCGTCTGGTCGAGGGCCGGGACCGTCGCTACGCCCCACATCGAGAAGGCGGTCGCGCCATCGAGGCCGGTGTAGTTCCCGAGACTGACGTGCGCGTTCGTCGGGAAGTGGTACTGCCCCCGCTTGAGAAACCGCTCCATCCTCCCGAGGTGGTGGCGGCCGTCGTCCACGTAGGCGGGCGTGCCGGTCCATACCGCCGTCAGGCCAGCGATGGCCTCCACGCCGTCCCCATCGAACGGCCACCAGTAGGACAGCCCCAGCGGGCTCGGCTCATTGATGAGATCCGCATCGGCCTCGGCTGCCGTGAGTGCCTTACCGTTCCATACGCGCACGTCGTCTAGCTTGCCGTTGAAGTCGTCGCCGCCCTGATAGGCGAACGAGTACCCAAGGGCCGAGTCGCGTAGGGCTACGGGGATGGTGCCGGTGACTGCGGGCGCAACGGTAGTGATGGCCCCATCCCGGCCCGTCACGGGATCATAAGTGGCATAGTGCAGCGCCAGCGTCCCCGCATTGTACGTGACGACGCCCTTGTACCGCATCCCGGCGGCCTGCGCCACCGCGAACGTGCCGTAGTTGGCCGCATCATTGCCCGCGTCGGCGATGTAGACCCGGATCGAGGCCGCTGCTATGCGCGAAATGAGAAACTGGTTGTCCGCCGTGTCCCAGCGCGAGAACAGCGCGGGCGACAGCGCCACCTCATCAGAATCCCAGGCGATTCCCCACGACGCTTCCGTGAGCCCGTCCGCGCCCGCTCCGGGACCAGCCGTGGTCAGGTAGTTGCCCGTGGAGAGGTCCACCCGCCCCGTCGCCGTACCGGCCAGCATGTCCGTCGCGCCGCTGTACGTATCTGACTGGATCAAGCTGCCGTCCGCGTTGGCGCCGACATGCCGAACGAGGTTCTTGCCGTGCCGCGCCAGCCAGCCGTCGTCACCGGCCAGCGCCATCCCGTCCCCGGCGTTGAAGCGGTCGAAGATCGGGCCGCACACGGTCGCGTCGGCGCCACCGTTGTCCGTGATGAGCAGGTTGACCGCGCCTTCGAGGTGGACCGAGGACCCGTACTGCGCGCCGACCTGCAACGAGTAGCCGCCAGCCGTCAGCGGGTCTGGGATCACCTCGTCGGATACCTCCAGCGTCCCGTCGTCGTCCGTATCGGCGTAAACCGACAGCCTGCCACCGCAGAACCGCACGCCAAAGAACACCGGGGTCCCAGCGACGAACGGCTTGACCAAGCCCACGCCGTAGGTATCGGTGACGTTGACCAGATAGGCGGCCAACTGCCCGCCCGCGTTTTTGAACAGCATTACCCGCGACGTGCCGCCCAGGTACAGATCCAGGAGGCAGTGCTGGTTGCCGTCGTCGTAGTCGAAGTCTGGGATGAACCACGCCGAGACGGTCCAGTTGTTCGGGTCGAAGCTCGCCGGCACCGCGTAGCGCAGGTTGCAGCCCACGTCGATCTGCACGCCGTACTCGTCCGCGAGGTTCGTCACCCCGGCGAGCGAGCGCGCGTCGAACAGGTCGCTTCCGTCGTGGATGTTCACCGCAGCCATGACGGTGAATGCGCCGGCGAGCGACACGGGTGCGTCGGCGATCTCCACGCGGTCGTCACCGCCGAAGTTCAACGCCGGCGGCCACGCGACCCATGTGGGATCGGCAGCGTCCACCCCGGCACCCGAACCCAGCACGCCATCCACCCCGAGCGCCCGACTCTCAGGCAAATACTGGTCGTCAACCGTCTCGCGCGGGATGTAGTGCCGCACGATCTGGGCGTCATAGGGCAGCGCGAGCTGCGTCTTCCGGTGCGGGTGCCAGGGTGAGTTCAGCGAGGTGAGCATCGTTACGCCTTGAACGTGATCGCGATGTCATCGAGTGTGTCGTCCGGTACGGCCGGAGCCGTGACGTCCAGATAGTCACCAGCCACCAGGGCCACCGCGCCGCCCGTAGTGGCGAATGTCCCGACTGTGGCGCCCAGCGCGACCGTGATTGTGCCGACGGGTGCGCCGTTTAGGTTGACGTCGAAGACGGTTTGCGCCGTTGCCGCAGTGAGCGCCTTGAGCTCAGAGCCCGCGAAATCGTCGGGCAGCGTAAGCGCGCGTACCGCAACGAACTTGAGTACCACCTCGCTGCCCATCGGCCTGCCGGGCACGAACCCGGTGATGTCGTAGGCCACGAGCGTCGCAGCGATCTCGGCCAGTAGATCCGTGAAGATCGAGTCAGGGAACTGGCGCAGGCCCGTATCGGCATTGATGCCGTTGTGGCCGCGTCCGTCCGAGCCGATGAAGTCCTCAGCCGTGTAGTCGTGGCCGTTCAATGTGACGCTCATGTTACCAGTCCTCGGTCAGGGCGAACGCCTGTTCGTTCCACAGGGCGTAAGGGGTGGTGAGTGGCGACAGCTCCCGGAGCGTGGCGGGAAATGAACGGCGGCTCAGGTGGTAGGTATCGTCTAGGTCATAGACGAAGTAGAACCGCGCGTCCGTACCATAGATGCGGATGAAATCGAACGGCTTGACCAGCGCCTCGTCTGGCGACATCGCCGGGTAGGAGAACGTCAGCGCGCGCCGTTGCGGGCGGACGAGGAAGTGCCGCGAGCCGCCGGGCATGTCGGTCGCGACCGTGCCTGTCGTCCAGCCGAGCGTAGCGCCCACCGCCATGTTCACCGTGCGCACGTCGCCGGGCGCCGTAAAGAACCCGCCGAACTCCACATAGCCGTCCGGGTTCGCCGTATCGTCCACCTCGACGCGCACGTAGCGGCCGAGCGTCGCGGCGGGCAGGATGACAATGAAGTCCTGACGGTAGCCGGCGAGCCGCATTTCCTCCGATAGCTTGCCATCCCAGAATCCGGGATCGCCAAACGACATAACCTCGAGTGGGTAGATTTGCGGGTACGCCGTGACCCAGCCCGTGTCGTAAGTCGTTGTCGCGAAATTGGATACGGTGGAGACGCGCATCCGAATCAGCCCGGCCAGCGAGATATTGTGTTTCAGCAGGGCCAGCACACGGATCGCGTAACCGCTACCCAGGTCGGCATCGAACTTCGTCGAGGCAACTGCGTCGTCTACGGCGCGCGCCACCATGTAGAGCGGCCGGAGCTTCAGGTTGTTGAGCGGCAACGTGGCCTCATAGGAGCCGGTCGAGAGCGTCGCGCCCTCAATCAGGTTCGGGTAGCAGAACATGCAATTGCTCATCTTGCACCTACCCCCAAAGCCCGAGCGTAAGAACCTCGTTCACTGCGTCCGGCTCGACCGTGATGCAACAGAACACCTTGCCGGCCGTGAGCCCGAACCGGCCGTGCGTCAACTCAACGAACGAGCCGAGATCGGTCTGAATACTGTCGGCGTCCAGGGCCACCACGAACTCGAAGCGGTCGCGGCGTACCTTGCGGAGCGCGAGCCGGCGCGTTGCCTCGGCCAGCGCGTCGGCCTGATAGGCCAGCAAGCTTTCGTCCACCTGCTCACGGGCCAGCAGATATGCCATCTTCACCGCTGCGTCTTCGTCCAATTCCTCCCGCCATGGCAGCGCTAGATCGGCCCGGCGCGCGTCCGATACCGAGGCGGCCACCTCGGCTTGCGGCGTGTAGTTCTTCGAGTACCGAACCACATATCGCCAGATCGGGACACCCCGACCCGGATCGGCCGTCGCGATGCGCTCCAGGTCCTTGACCAACTGCTCTTCGATGAAGCTTACGTCCGCCGCCTCGCCGGTCGGATCCCCAAGCACGGCCGTGCGGTAGATCCCGGTGCGGTCCACGCCCCACCATGCGCCTACGCTGCCCGTCATGAGCGACGCGACCGTCGCGCATGTCACGGGCTGGAGCCCGGACCAATAGCCGACCTCCGCATTGTTCGCCACGTCCAGCGCAGCGATGTCAGCCGCAGACCAATCGGCCACGGTCATGCCCGCAGCCTCCAGCGCCCATTTCCAGCCCTGTGCCGCCGTGCGATTGGCAGCGGCGGCGCCCTGCGTCACATCGGCGGTCACAAGCCCAAATGGAGTGGAGCCCAGGCGGACGTAACCGCCAGCCAGGTAGATCCCGATGCCCCCCGCGTCCGGCGCCCTGGCATCGTCTAGGAGGTCGGCCTCGGACACATAGATGCGACTCACCAGCATCGACACGTTGCTTTCCACGTTGGAGTTAATCACAACGCAACGCCCGCCGCCTACCGCGACGCCCCTGGCACTCCGCCCCCCGGTGTCAAAATCCGCCTTCAGAACCCACGTAATACCGTCTTCTGAGATGACAGTCCGACAGCTATTTCCGACCGCTATGAACCCGTAGGCCGTAGCGATGACATTGTTGAGGTTCGTGGCCACAGGCGACACCCGATCCGTCCACGCCACCCCGTCCGGCGACGTGCCAATCTTGCCCGACTCGCCCACGGCAGCGAACAGGCCCAACCTCGCGTTCCATGCCACGTCGCCAATCCACGTGGCACCGAAGGACGTACCGGCTTCCAGGTTCCAGTTAACCCCATCGGGCGAGGTATTGATCTCCCCTGCAGAACCCACCGCAACGAAGATCGCCTCATCCGGCGACCAGCAGATACCGTAGATCTCGCTTGTTGCCGTGAACGCAGACACCCGCGCGGTCCACGTGTCCATGTCCGTGGAGGTTTCAATGTGGGCGTCTTCGCCCGTCACCACCCACATGTCGAGGGTAGGACTATAAGCAGCGTCGAGAAGGCGGTGGTTGGCCGTGGCGGACGTGGACACCTTCTCAACCCAGACGATGCCGTCGGCGGAAACGAAAATCTTCCCCGTGCCGCCAGCCCCCGTGTTACCGACCGCCACGAACAGACCGGCGTCCTCCGACCACTCCAGCCCCTCCAGGGTCAACGTAGAAGCTGGGGCGGTGGCGCTATACATCCCCGGCACCTCGCGGTAGGTCCACACCTCCCCATCGGGGGATGTCGCGATGGAGCCGGTCAGTACACCGAACGCCACGAAGAGCTTGTGCCTTTCGGCCCACACTACGCCATTCATGGACATCGGACGGATAAGTGAATGCCTTACCCACGAAAAATTGGTGCCTGCCGAGAGCAACATCCCGCTGTCGTACACGCCATCTATCGAAGCCACCGCGCCATCGCTCACCTGATAGATGAGCTTCGAGGTGTTGACGCATGGCGGGCTGACGTTGCGCACCACACCGAACGCCAGCGGCTTCGGCTTGCCCTTGAGATCCTCCACGCCTTCAAGCCCGGCGGGTAGTACGTTGTCCCCGGCATACGGTGTCGGCTGGAGCGGCACCTCAAGCTCAAGCTGGCGATCGCAGAGCCGGAGCGTCACCGTTTTCAGTGAGAACTCCGCCTGCTCCATCGTGGTGCGCGTCAGCACCTCATATCCACCGGGGAACACGGTGCCTTCGGCATCGGCCATGTAGTCGGTGATCGCGCGGCCGTCGAACGCATAGTCGAGCAGGTAGTCGAGCGAGCCGTCAGAATTGTCGAGCACCAGATGGCCCACACCGACCTTCGATGCGCCCATCGTCGTTCCGGGCGCGAGGGCGTCGCGCCGCATGGTAGCGGGCTGGAGCATGCACTCGATGAACGGCGTGTGCGCCGGCGTATCGGCCGCCGTAGACGCGAAGCCCTTCGTGGCAAAGTACAGCGTCTTCGCCGCAGCGCCCACGGTATCGTAGGCGGACACGACGGCAGCGAACACTTTCACCGACGAATCTCTGTGATGATGGACGGAAGCTCACGGCAGACCGTGATGTGAGCGGTCCAGCCGTTTGCCAGCACCGTGTCCGACTCGGTGCACAACAGCTCCGGCGCGAACGGTTCACCGCTAACGCAGCTGGCCAGGGCCAGCAAGCCAATCAGCCACCAGGCCTTACGTGTCATGAGATAGCCTCCACGCTTCTGGTGATCTTCGTGCCCACGATGCCTACGGCCTCCTCGACCGCCTCCAACCGTTCGGACACGGAGGCGAAGCCGCTCTGGAGGATCGTGAGCGAGGCGCCCAGTTTCTTGTCCTGCTCACGCGAGGTCGTCACGAGCGTTTCCAGCCGGTTCTCGGTCGTCCTGAACGCGGCCGAATCGAACACGATCGGCGGCGGGATCTGCCCGCCCCCGCCGGGATCTGTCCTGCCGATAAGCTCTCTGGCGAACAAGTCAAACGCGCGGCGAAGATCAAGCACGCCAAGCAGAATGTCGAGCAGCGCGTCGATCTGCGCCTGGGCGTGGGCCGCCGCCTCATGGGCCGCGGCGCGAATCGCCCGGATCTGGGCGTCGGCCTCGCGCCGGGCGGTCTCCATCTGCTCTTCAATCGCCGCAATCTGGGCCTCGTACTGTTGCCTGGCGGCCTCCCGAGCGGCCTGCATCAAGGCGATCTGGGCCTCCGCCTTGGCGATTGCATCGTCACGAGCGGCCTGAGCGACAGCGATCTGCGTCTCCAGCTGCGTGACCTGCGTCTGGAGCGCCGAAAGCATCTGCTCTTCGACGGTCAACTGCCCGGCGAACCGGTCTTCCGCGGCGGCGAGCGCCTCAGTGACGGCAACCCAATCGGCCTGGTATCCCGCGCCGCTCGCGTAAACGCCCCGAGAGGCTTCGAGGTACGTCCGGGCCGCGCCGGGCAATGCCTGGCCGGCCTCAATGCTTCCGCCGTAGGCTTGGGTCGCGAGCTTCTCGAACTCGGCGCGCGCCGCCTCAAGCTGCTGGATGGGTGAGAGCGGCGAGAGGTTGCTGGTCAGTAGGCTTTGGCGGTACTCGGCCAGGTTGGTGACGACGTTGCGCAACTCATCGACCGTCCGCTCCTGCGCACGGAGTTGCTCGTTGGCCGTGCGGAGCTGCTCCTGAGCGAGCTTGATCTGCGCGCTGTACATCTCCTCGGTCACGCGCAACTCGGCCTGGGCAAGCTCGATCTGGTCGGCCAGCGCGGCGTCCTCTTTCTCGAATGCCTTGCGCATGGCGCTGGCCTCGTCTTCGAGCGCGGCGAGCTGCAACTGCAAGTTGTCGTTCACGGCGCCGATCGCCTGTTGCGCGGCGAGCTCAATGCGCTCAAGCTCGTGGACGGCCTCTAGGAGTTCGCGCACCTCGGGTGATTCGTAGGCGGCGGCCCTGCGCTCCTCGACCTGGCGAAGAAGGAGCGCCAGCGTATCGGCCTCAGCGCTCCGGCCCGATGCCCGCAAGCCACGCACCGCCAGGTCCTCCACGAGCGCGCGGGTGGCCTCGGCCATCTGGCGGGCGGCCTCCTCGACCGCGTCGGCCGCGTCCCTGGCCGCTTGGGTCAACTCGCGCCCGATGATGTCGCTGAACTCGGCCAGTTGCTCGGCGGTGATGAACCCGGCAGCCGCCAGCTTCTCCAGCTCGGCGATCTCGCGTGCGGCGGCGGCCTCACGCCGGATCCGCGCCGCCTCCAACTCATCACCGGCAAGCGTGGCGGCCCGCGCGGCGAAGTCGGGGACCACCTGCTCCTGGACCTGCTTGAACGCCTCGGCAAGCATGTCCTGGATCAGTTGGATGAGCGCGGCAGCCTGGGCACCCGAAATCGCGTTCGGGTCCATGCCGAAATAGCGAACCGTGTCCTCCCATGTGCCCCGCGTGGGCTCTGCGGCAGTGTAGTTTGCGCCAGCCTGACCGGCTTGCAGAAACGCCAGAACGTCGCGGAAGTCCTGGATCTGTCGCGCGGAGAGTCCCGCGAGTCGCTCGCCGTACTCTTCGATGGACTTGCCGACACGCTCCAGGGCACGTGTGTTCTCTTCTTGGGCCTTGCGCAGCTCTTCCCGCGCCCGGCTTTCGGCGGCGAACATGCCGATAATGCTGTTGGCAACGCCGGAGAAGCTCATGGCGGCGACGGCAGGCGCCACAGCTGCCCCGCCGGCCTGGAAATACTCGCCCGCACCGAACGAATTATCCGCCGCTGCGGCCGCCTTCTGTGCGGCCTCGGCCATAAGGAAGAACTGCGTGACGACCTGGCCGACGTCTCCGGCGAGCCCGCCGAGTTGCATGCTGATCGCGCGCAGGGATTCGGCTACGATGTCGGTGGTCTCAACAGCCGCATTCTGTGCGTCTTGGATGGCGAATCCGATCCGCGCGGCCGCTTCGGCCATCTCCCGCATACGTTCTGCGGTTTCCGGCATGCCGGCCGCCAACGCTTGGGCAGCCGCAGCCGCGCCGGCCTCAGCGATGGCGAGTTCGCGCACGGCGTCCCTACCAGCCAGGGTAGCGGCCAGCAACTTCTTACGCGCCTCAAGCTCCCTCTCCAAGCTGATTTCCGCCCCGGTCACTTCCGAGACCAACCCCATACTGGTGGTCAGCGGCAACGTGGCCGCCTCCGTCCGGCGGCGCTGCTCTTCGAGGTCGGCCAGGGCCTGGCGTTGGGCATAGATCGCCTCAGTCAGTTCAGTTAGCCGGGCAAGATCCGCGCCCGTATACTCTTCGGCGAGCTTGGCGAGCGCGGCCCGCTTCTCGTATTCGAGGTTGAGCGCATCCAGGGCCTCGGTGGTCTCACCGAACGCACCGACGAGCGCACGCTGGTGCCCCAACTCGATCTCAAGCGAGCGCGCTTCCTTGGCCGCTTCCTTCGCCTTCTCCGCAGCCGCAAGAGCGGCCGCCTGTTCGGCCGCCAGCCGTTCCTTTTCCTTCTCGGCAGCGGCAGCGGCGGCGGCCTCCCTATCCGCCCATATCCTCTGCGTCTTCTCCCACAACGCCTGCTCTTCGGCGGTCAGTTCGTTGGCTTCGACCAGCCTGGCCAGGTACTTGTCGAGAACGGCGTTGATCGCGAGCGCGCCGATAGCCGCAGCACCTATCAGTCCACCAATGGCCACCCACGCGCCTTTCGCCAGGGTACCCGCCGTTGCCATGGCCCTGCCCGTCGCAGTCGTGGCGGTTGTGAGCGTGCCGGCAGATGTCGCGGCGGCCGCCTGAGCAAGCGCCGTCTGGCGAAGCGCGGCGTTGTACATGCTTAGTCGTGTGGTAGCCTCCGATACAACCCGAGCGGAGAACAGGGCCAGCATCACCTTCAGCGTGGTACTAATCGCCTGGGCGTGTTCGCCAGCGAATTTGAGGGCGTTCGCGTAGGCGAATACCGCCGCAGTGAATTGCGGCTGGAATGCCTCGCTCACCTTGACCTTGGCATCTTCCAGATAGCGGACAGTCGAGTTGAGCTGCTTGCCGGCTGTCTCCATCGCGGCTTCGTATGCGCCAGCGATGCGCGTACCCGATTCCATCACCGCATTGGCCCGGATCTGCGCCGATTCCTGTTCCGTGAGGGCTTGGGCGGTCTTGCCCATCTCCTTGGCGCCACGCTCCAGGGCATCGTGGAAGTCAACGAAGATCCCGAGCGTGCGCAGGATGCGCGTCTGGCCCGTGGTGATGCCGGTGATGAGGCGCTCGAACGATTCCGAAGAGTTCGTGTTGGCGATGACCGCGGCGTCCTGGGCGAGACGCGCCAGCCCCGTGGCCCGCTCCAGATCCAACTCGGCCGATACCATGCGCGCCAAGTTGCTCCGGGCCTCGATCATGGAGATGCCCGTCTTTTCAAGCGACGCCTGGAGCCGGTCCATGTCCGCCGCCGTCTTGAAGGCGTTCTTGCCGACGACCTCCATTGCTACGCCCAGCGTCTCGTAGCGCGCCCCGAGCATGAGCGTGTCTTTCGCCCACTGGGCAAGCTTGTAGGCGCCGAACGTCGCTCCAACCGCCTTGACCACAGTCCCGAGCTTCCTCATCCGGTCTTCGGTCTTGGCGCCCTGGTCCGCCATGTTGCGCAGAGCACGCGTGCCGTCGCTTATCCCGTTGGCATCTACCCGGAGCCCGAGGGTTGCAATGTCGGCCATGTTAGTTGCTCCCCTCGGGTGCGTGGCCAGCGGACAGCAGCGCCGCGTCTACGGCGATCAGCGCCTCCACCTCGAGCGGGTCAGGATCATTGCCCGTGAGCCGCGCCCAATCCATCACGGTGCTGAACGCCAGCGGGGCAGCGCCCGCCATGCCCGCACCGCTCCTGCCGTGCAACTCCAGCGCCCACCGCCACAGATACTCCATCTCCTCGGGGAACCCGGGGCCCGATAGCTTGGCGATGGCGTCCGGGTTGCCTTTCCGCGCACTAGCCTCCAGGTGGGCACGCGCCTCTGCGCCGTCACCGGCCTTGCGCCGCATCTCGGCTTCCCACCGCGCGTACTCCACCAGCATGGCTATTCGTCCCCGAAAAAACTGGCGTGCCTGTGAATCCCTGCCTGCACCTGATCGAGAATGTGATCGAAGCCGAGCAGCAGCTTGACGTTCTCGGGCGTGAAGGCGAGCGGCTCGCCGCCCTCTTCCCATCCGCTGAACCCAACTACGGCAGCAGCCGCCAGATCCAGAACGTCCCGCTCCAATTCCTCTGGCGTGGCCTCGCCCCTTCCCAACTTCACCCGCTTCTGCATCCGGCGGTACTGCGTGTGCCTTGCGGCCTTGTACTGCTTGGACTCCGAGCCGACCACCGTGATGGTGGACTGTTCGCCGTCGGCGCCCAGGTACGGGTCCCCGTTCTTCTGATAGATCGGGATGGCCGCGCCATCGTTCTCCTTGGCGACCAGGCTCTTGATCTCTCCAATGTTCATTGGGCGTGCTCCTCATGTTACGGGTTGGCCCGCGCCCTGGTAGCGGCACACCCGATACGGCCCGGAGCAACCGTTCGGCACCACCAGGGACGCGGGACCTCTTGGTTTCCCGGTCCTCCCCATCCCGCCGTAAGCGTGCGCCCGGCGGCCCATCATTACGCCGTCTCGCTGGTCTGGATCGTGCAGATCCCGGCGTCGTAGCCCGTGGCTGTGACCTTTGGCCCGAACATGAGCTGCAATGTCTCGATCTTGGCGCCATCGCCCCCACCGACCGGGGCGGACAAGCCCTGGATCTTCACGCGCGGGAAGAACAGCGAGATGCAGTCCTTCGGCGCCGTCTCCAGCTCCTCCAGCAGAATCCCGATCTCGAACTCCGTCTCTGCGTCGTAGAGCGTGAGGTTGGAGAAGTCGGAGCGCAGGCCCGTGATCGAGCCCGTGACCGTCAGGTCGTTGTCGAAGATGTCGGGCGACACGAACGAGCCGATCACCGGCTGCGCAGCCGCCGCGATCTCGAAATCGAGATCGAAGCCCGTGAACGTGGCGACCGTTGCGCCGTTGTAACGGATTGAGGCATCGTCGGCCACCAGCCCGGTATCCGTCGTCCGCGTGGGCGACGTGAAGTAGGGGCTCGTGCCCGTGGCGAGCACCGTGCGGTCCATGCCCAAGAACGTGTAGGTTGCCGTCGCCATCTGGCCGGGCCGGAGCGACAGCCGCACCCCCGTGAGCCTGCACCCCAGGAACAGTTCCGACAGGTCAGTGTCCTGGTCGTACTGCTCGACGCTGTGCGAGTAGCGGGTCGGCGTCGTGGCCGTCACGACCTTGCGCAGAATCGTCATCGTGCCCGTAGACGCTGCGGCCATCGTGGTGAACGCGCCCGTGGCGACCGAGATGGTCAGGGTAGTCAGCGCGGTCACGCGATTGTTCGTGTCGTTGTTGCCCGAAACGCTGGTGCCCGACAGCCGGAAGATGTCCCCGACGCGCACGCCCTCGGTGATCCACGATCCGTCAGCCGCCACGACCTCATTCGTCCCGACCGCCACGGTCGTGACTGTAGCGAACCCGACCACCACGGCGGTCGCCCACGCAGAGCGCATAATCGCCTCGAACAAGATGTCCGTGGCACCGCCGACCGTGAGCTCGGAGTTGTACGATCCGGTAACCGACCTGCTGCCGAGTCGGCCCTGGGAGCGGAGCCCGTCGTCCCGCTTCTCGTTGGACTGGACGACCGCCCGGTTGAGCGCGAGCCCCGGGCTGTCCGTGATGCGCAGCACCGTCGCGCCTGTAACGGTAGTCGGCGCGGTGCCTGTCGTGCCCTCTCGCTTGAGCGCGACTTCGATGTTGGCACTGGTCTGGTATGCCATGGTGTCGTTACCTCCTCAGATCGAATTGGCGGTGTGGATGCGCAGCGGTACGGTCACCGACACCGTGGCGTACCCTGTCCTGAACTGCCGAATCTGCGAGCGGAACGGGCCCGGACCGGTCCGCACCCTCGCAACGTCTCCGTTGGACAGCACAAGCGCCGTGCGAGGCGCGAACAACTCGATCAAGGCATCGGCGTAGGCGTTCGGAGCGCCGATCCCCACACCCTCGGGCACGTGGACCTGTAGCACGTACAGCGGATCGTGCTCGATCCAGCCGAACTCGCCGAGCGTGATCTGGTGGGTCGGGCCACTCGGAAGCTGCTCCTCGAAGAACGGGCTACCGGCGGCAGGCTCGTAGGGCACATTCTCCACCGCGAACCCGCTCGGCTGACCCACGAGGATTGTCTTGCCACCCGCCGCCGATTCCGTGGTCAGTGTCCGGTTGCCCGACATGGTAAGCGCATCCACCTCCGTGATGGTGCAGACGGTATTGTTGCCCGTACCGCTGAAGCCGGACGGCGTGATCTCCATACCGGGCTTGAAGCCATCGGTTAGAAATGAGCCCGTGGCGCGCGTGTACTTCCCGGTCGCCACCGACATGGAGATCGAGCCCGTCGTGCAGACGGAGAGCGTGGCGAGCTTGGTGCGGAGCGCGAGTTGCAGCGCCTGGTGGTCAATCATGCACCACCCCCCGCGCCACCTCGTTGACTAGATCCTGCCATGCCGCGCGGGTGAGCTTAACCGAATGGAAGCCGCCCACCCCGGAGCGGAGCGTTATGGGTCCGTGCGGCCCGATACCCTCCTCGATGGGCTCTGCATAGTCCACGCCGGTCGTGACCTCACCCACCCACTCGGAAGGGAACGTCTCTTGCCACGATCCAATCAGGTTGCCCGTATCCACTGGCTGACCCGGAGCGCCCGTCGTCGCGGAGCCCTCGGTGACGGATGTGCGCACGCCGTTCACGCAGCCCACAAAGATGTCCTTCTGGCGCCGCTCGACCTTCTCAGCGAACCGGAGCACGTCGTCGCGGAAGCTCATCGCGTCACCACCACGCGCGCCAGCAGATTATTACCATCGGGCGCAATGGGTTGAACAGCACGAACCGTGTATGTATTGCTGTCCCACGAGAGCGTATCGCCTGGCTCGGGCACTTCGTCGTAGGTGGTCGGGGCGAACAGAAGCGTGGGCGCGTCCCACTCGACCAGCTTCAATGCCTCGTAGACCTTGGGGTCGCCAGGAATCCGAATCGCGCTGCCCGCCACCGTCGTACTCGTGATGGTCGAGGTGTCGGTCGTCGGCGTGTACGTCCTCGTGGTGCGCGTGAACGTCACCGGGGCGCCTTTCGCGGCAACCAGCGCGGCGGCGCGAGCGTGGCTGTCCGTGTAGCTCACGCTACCCCCTCACGACGGGCACGACGCAGCCACCCGCCACGGCCCCATCGAGCAGCGGGTCGAGCCATGCCATGACGCGCGGGTAGCGGTCCATGCCCTTGGCCCGGATATGCGCTGCGTACTCCGTCTCAATCACGTCTACCTTCTCACGCACGATTCCAGCGGACGATTCGAGCGCGGCAACGTCCACCGTACCCGCCTTGATGAACTGAAACGCCAGTTCCTCGGTCGCCCACTTCACCCGGTCGGGGATCTCGGTCGTGAGGAAGTAGTCGTAGTTGGGATCATCCGGGTTGGGCGCGAAATCGCGAGGCCATGACAATGCCTGCGTGTCGTCCGCACGCTTGCCCACGTAGGACAGCGCGCTGATCTCGCGCGTCGCCTCGACCAGCGCCCGGTTGCACTCGTCGTCGGTCGCGCTGTCCCACAGGGTCGCGTTCAGCCGACCCTCCATGTACGTATCGGCCTCGGTTAGCGTAGCAAAGCTGTTGCTTGATGCTCCGCCGACTGTCGCGTCGATGACTACGGCCATCTGTCATGGCTCCGGCCTGCGGGTACGGGCAGGGGCCGGTCGGCCCCCACCCGATTCCCGCATCAGACTTAGCCGAGCAGCTTGCAGCCGAACTCCTTGCGCACCACCGCAGCCCCGCCGAGGTAGTCGTAGGAGAACGTGTTCTGCTTGTACTGCCGCGCGATCTCAAGCCTGAGTGCCACGCCCGAGACCGGGTCCACGGGCGCCTGCATGACGTTCCCCAGGCTGGCGATCTGCCCGAGCGGACGCGACGCCCACACGAACGCATCGCGGTGGAACAGCAGGTTCGCCACGTAGGTGCCGGACACGACGGTCAGCGTCGCGCCCGTAGACACCGTGGTCCGCAGCGCCGGGTAGAACCCGATGGCCACGGCCACCGTAGCCGATGCGGTCGCGGCAGTCGTCACCACGTACTGCTGGCCGTAGACCGTATCAGCCACCAGCGAGAAGACGTCGCCGACCTTGATGGTGCCCGATGCCGTCGCGTTGATGATATTGAGCGTCGTGTCACCCACCGAGCCCGACACCGTGGACGCGATGAAGCCCGAAGCCCAGCCGGTTCCCGCCGTGTAGGATGGGACGTTCTGGTCGAGGAACCACTGCACGCCCAGCTTGTAGCCGATCTCACCCCGAATGATGCCCCCGGGGTCCCCGCGCTTCGCAAACTCGAGCACGTTGGACACGTTGAGCAGGTTGGCCTCGGCCGCCGGGTCGAGTACCGCATAGCGCGGCTCGTTCGGCGCGAGCTGCATGTTTAGCGTCTTCCGGGCCGTAGCCGCCACGGCGAGGTTGGTGGCAAACGGCGTGGTGCCGGCCGTCCCGGCCGCGCCCATGAAGGACACGTGCTTGCCGAGGATATAGTCGTCGATGTCGTTCGCCAGCGCCTTGATCGCCTCGCTCGCCTGCATCGGGATAGTCCCGGCGGCGACACTCAGCGCGTCGTTGTCGGAGAGCTGGAAGGTCGCCTCGTACCAGCGGTCCAGCGTCACGGCGACGGACGTGGGCGAGAAGTCCTGGTTCGTCGCCCAAGTCACCGCAGCGGTGACGGCCCGGGCCGTGATGGCCGAGGGGATGGGGATGTTGACGACGTTGCCGCGCTGCGCAGCCATGTTCTCGTAGCTGCGGTTGACGAGGCGCGGCATCACCGCCTGCTCGCGCAGGGCCATGAGGCCCTGAGCCAGAAGGGTCGGGGTGACGTTGGTAATGGTATTGGCCACGGTTCACGCTCCTTTTTCGAGCCCGGACATGAACCGGGCTTCCGTTGGAGCGGCAGGCTTACTGCGCGACCTTGACCGCACCCTTGGCGATGTCCCCCACGTTTGCCAAGAACGCGGCGTCGTCGCCCGCCGCAATAGTTCTTGCGCTACCAGCAGCCCCGCCGCCGGTCCTGGAGGCCCCGCCCCCGCTAGATCCCGTGCCCTCGAACGCGGCCGGGAATCTGACCATCAGCTTCGTTTCAACGAGCTGGTCGAACGTCATGGGCGTCCCTTGTCCGTCCGCTACCAGCGCGTTGCCCTGCTCGTCCACTACGTAGGCGACGAAATCGTCGTCCGTTTCCCGCACCCTCACGTACCGCTCGCCATGAGGCAGGAGCAGGTCCGGGTCGCCCTTCCTCCGCACGATGGCGGCGGTTAGCTCGGCCTGGACCAGCCGCTTCTCAAGGGCCTTCTGGAGCTTCGTGGCACGCGCGCCAGCCTTACCCATCTCGGCCTTGTGCCGATCCTTCAGCTGCACCTCCAGCTTCTGCCAGTCGCCCTCCGCTGCGGCCCTTTGTCGCTCGGTCTCCTCGGCTGCGGTCTTCAGGCGCTTGTACTCCTCGGGGTCGGTCCCCTCGAAAGCCTTGAGCGCCGCCTTCGCCTTCTTGGCCTCCGCCAACGCCTCGTCGCGGTTGGCCTTCAGTCCACCGACGCGCTCCTCGACGAGCGCGTCCACCTCCGCCTGCGTGTACGTCTTGTCGCCCTCGCCGGCCACCGGCTCATCCCCTGCGGGCCCCGCCCGCTGCGTGCTGGATCAAACAGAACGGCCCCCCAGGCGCTTGCGCGCCCGAAGGGCCGTCATGGGCCTCCGTACCTCCGTTGTACCCCAACGTCAAAATATGCTTGTTGCCCGAAAAGTCAACTCTTCAAACATCCGGATTGGGACAAAATTTCAGCCGACGACCCCTGGAATCAGTGAGCGCCGGGAGCCGGGCCAAGAACTCCTCGGGCTTGTCCTTGATTGCGTTGACCAGCGTATCGCCCACGAACTCCAGGCGCGACCCATAGTGCCTCGCCATCTCGGCCAGCCACACGGCGGTGATCGCCATGTCGGGTTTCGTGACCCACATGCGGCCATCGATCTCAGCCTGGAGCACCAGGGCGGTCGCCCCGGACCGGAGCGCGTCGGACCCGTCCACGTGCATGACGACATCCGTGCGGAGCCAGTCCATGTACTCAGGCGAACCTTGCGGGGCATCCGTAATGCGAGTGTGCCGCAAGCATGAGTCGGCACCAAGCACGGTGATTCGGTCGAAGCCCATGGCGAGCCCGACATCGATTGCCCGGGACGCCGTGTTCAGGCCTGAGCCGGAGCGGAGCGTCGGCGGGTACAGCGCCTCGTACAGCCACTCCTCATACGGCATCGTCATCTGGAGGATATTGGAGGACCCACAGGTGCAGACCGTCGCATTGCTATCCAACGTGGCACCGCAGTCCTTGCAGACGCCATAGGATACATCCGGCGCGTTCACGCCTACGTAGTTGTGGAAGAACGTGATGTCGCGCCCCTCCGTCTCCAGCAGTTCCACAAGGTTTGGGTGGACGCTGGAGGCCAACAGATACGGCACGTCCGGCGCGCTCTCCCATTCCTCGACCATATGCGGTGTCTGGTCCACCGTGAAGCCATGCGTGACCCGGTGGCCATGTTCGATCAGCCAGATCAGGGCCGAGTTACAACCCCACACCTCGTCTGCCTCGTCGATGTACGGATGTAGATTGTCGGCCAGGGTGGGCCCGGCCCCGCAGATCACCAGGTGCTTACCCTTGGCCGTACCGACCTGCACGACCTTCTTGCATTTGGTCGCGTTGCCGAAGATGAACGCAGCGAAATGCTCGGCGACCGGGTTCTGGAGCCGGAGCTCCGGTTCGGGCGGGGTGGGCGTTGGCGCCCGCTTCTGCTTCCTCAGCATCCGACGTAGGGCCTTGCTCATCTCGCCTCGCGGGCCATGGAGTAACGCTCGATGCACCGGCAATTGTAGTCGCTCTCGCCGGGGTAGGTGTCGCCGTTTGAGTAGTTCTCGTCGAAGCGCACCGACTCGCCGTTCATTGCCTCATGCTCCGGCCGGACCCGGCTGTCGCCCACCGTGACCCAGGTGCGCTGGAGCCGCGTCCGGTCCACCACACCACGCTCTATGGCGTCCTCCCACGACAGCCGTTGCCCGAGCCGCTGGGCGTTGAGCGCCATGGTGCGCGTGTTCGTCTCGACGTTCCACGCAAGCTGGCGTTTCGCGTAGGCGTTCACCGCCTTGTCGATCACCTCGGCGGACAGCGGTTCCCTGCCCAGCTTCTTGTCCAACAGGTCCAGTAGCGTCTTGGACAAGCCCTTGCCGCCTGCGTGCCCGGCCCGCACCAGTTCCTTGCCGGCTGCGTTGCGTAGCATGTTCTTGGCGAGCGCGCGGGTTAGCGCCCTCCGGTCCCCGGCCTCGAGCATTCGGCGGAAGTTCTCGACCGCGCGTGCCTGGTTGGGTGCCATGCCGATGGTATGCCGGAGCCCTCGGGCGATAGCGCGCGGGTTCTTGCCAGCCACGATTCCCTCGGCTACCCGTTCCCTCACTGTATCCCGGATCTCCGCCTTCATCCGCTCAATGACCCAGCCCGACATCGTATGCACGGCGGTCACGGTCTTGGGGTTGAGCACGTTGAACGCCGGCCCGCGGAACCGGGACGGTAAGTCGCCCGCGTAGAGCTCCGCGGCGTCGGCCGTCACGCGATCCAGGTGAGCGCGCAGCCGGGCGAACGCTGGGTCAAGCGTATCGTCGCCCAACAGTTCCCCGATCAGCGCCTCCACAGTGCCGTCCCCTATCGCGCGGGCAAGCTCGGCCTCCGTGGGCGACTGGCGGATCATGTCGTAGGCCGCGAGCGTGCGCCTCGCCAATTCCGGCGAGACGGCAGCCGCCCTACGACGTACCCGCTCACGTAGCGCCTTCTCGGCCGGGCTCATGCGGCGGCCAGTCCGGACGGCGGGTTACCCGACCGCGCCGCCTCGGCCTGCAACTCAAGCTCCTCGCGCTTGCGTTCCTCGGCCGCCGCGGCCTCCACGGCCATCTGTAGCTCCAATTCCTCCAGGTCCTCGTCGTCCGCGATCCGACCACCCGCCTGTAGCGCCTTGAGTACCAGCCGGGCGGGGAAGCCTGCGTCACGCACCAGCGCCGCGTAGGCCGTCATCACCGAGGCGTCCAGCAGCAACCCCTCGAAGTCACGATTGATCGTGATAGAGCCGCCATCGGGCAGCCCGAGGTAGCGGGCGTGGAAGCCTAGCGCCCGTTCCGCCGCGTCCTGGACCGAGCGGGCTAGAACGGACAGCGCGGAGTCCTGCGTGCTCTTGTCCAGCCGCTTCGCCTCGGCCGTCTCGGCCACACGGGTCTGCGGCATGAGCATCGACAGCCCGAGCGCGCCCATGTCGGCCTTGAGATCGTCCAGCGCGCCCTTGACGGACCCCAGCGCGGCCCCGTCGTGCGAGGCATAGCCGAACTTCGCGTTCGGGTCGGGCGACGTGAGCGCCGTGTTGGCCCCCACCACGAACTTCTCGCCGGCCGCAACCTGTACCCCGGCAGCGTAGAAGATCGGCACGCACGTCTTGTGGATGCTGAAGGCGTAGTCGCTCCACTGCTGATAGTGGGCGATGTTCAGGTAGGCCAGGTCAAGTAGCGGCGGGTCGGAATCCAAGATCCCGCGCTTGCCCGAAGTGGCAATCTCCGCGAACGGAATTTCCTGCTGCGTCGTGTACACGCCCTCCGCAACCGTAACCACCGCGTTACGTTCGGTCACGTAGAGCACCCGCCACATGGGCACCATGTCCGCGTCGAGGTAGAGCACGCGATACGTCGTGACCTCCTTCTCCCCGAACTCGCCGGCCGGGGCGTAGCGGCTCTCTCTGATGACGAGCTGCGTCAGGATCGTGCGCCCGTCCACGATGGCGGTGCGCCACGACACGATGTCGTCCTTGCGTACCGGCACCCAATAGGGACGGAGCTTCAACGCCGTCTCGGCCGCGCGGGTGAACCGCTGGCCCTGGGTGTCCGGGTACTCCACCAGAATCCCGGCGTGGCCGGCGATCAAGGCGTCCTGCATGATCTCGCGCAGGAATACGTCGCCGTGCGTGCCGGCCATGTCCAGGTTCTCCCACTGCTCCCTGATCTGCGGCGGCACGTCGTCGCCCAGCACGGGATCTTTGCGGTAGATGAGCCCGACCAGCCCCTCGACCGTGCGGCGGAAGAAGTTGTGGAACACGCTACGGGCCAGGCGGATGTTGTAGTTCGGCCCGTCCTCGCCGGGCGCCTGCGGCAGATAGGTCGGCCCGCAAGAGCGAACCTTTTCCGCGCCCTCCCATACGTCGCGCACGAGCGTGAGACCCAGGGCCTGACGTTCCCGAGCGTGACTCATCGTGGCGGGATTGTTTTCCTTGAGTGCGACCGTGAGATCGGCAGCCGGCTGTCCACCAACACGCAGCGGACCGTCGCCCGGCTTGTTCCCGGAGTTAGTGGGATCGTAGGTCGGAAGGTTGGCGGCCATGGTTCGGAGCCTCGCTAGATGTACATGGTCTGGGCGGTAACGACGTTCGCTACCACGAGCTTTGCGTCGGCTCCGGCCGCCGCGTCTATCTGGTCATCGTGCTTGCCGTTGGGAAAGTCCGCCGCCTCCAGGCGGAACGGGTCGCGCCACGCGCCCGGGCAGAGGTATACGTTGCCCGCCTCCGCCTTTGAGGCCAAGGGCTCCGCTCGGGCGATCTTCGAGCCGGTCGGGTGCTCTGTGTAGCACGGCATCCCCATGTTCTGGATCGCGCGCACGATCTCGGCAGTGCGCTCCCGCCCCTGGATGCCCGCCTCCGTCTCGATCCACCACACAACACGGCCCGGGTACGTGGCGATGTCGGACGCGCATACCTCGCGTAGTCTCGCGTCCCGACCCGCCACCGAGTACCGGAAACGTTCAACGTCCACGATGGCCGTGCGCCCGTCCACCATTCGGCAAAGCAGCGCACCGGCCGAATAGTCGGGATCATGCCCGTCGCTTCGCACATCCGTGCCCGCCAGATCCCAATAGCGCACCATGCCGCCCACCGCCGGCACGACATCCAGCTTCTTCCACCAATCCCACTTGAACATCCCGCCCGCACGGGGACGGGGCCGACCCTGCACCAGCGAGGCGAACCCGTATTCGCCCAGCTCGATCCGCTTTTCCGTCAGCCATTCCTCGCCCCGCTCCTCAAACCAAAGTGGCTCGTCCACCGCACGGCCCAGCGCGTCGTTAGGCTCTGCCCTGCCCGGTAGGTCCACGACGTACCACGCGCCCGCCTGGCGATCCAGGAGTCTGCCCAGCGGGTCGTCCTGGTGCCAACGCGACGCGGTGAGCAGGACGGCCGTATCCAGCTCGCAACGAGCCAGCAGGTCGTTCGTAATCCAGTCCCATACCCGGTCCCGCCGAGCCGCGCTTTCTGCCTCGTCGCGGGAGCCTATCGGGTCGTCCACCACGATCAGATCGGCGTTGACCGAGGCGACACCGGAGCCCGCGCCGACTGAGCGAACGCCCCCACCTTGCGACGTCTCCCATTCGCCGGATGCGTCGCGGTCAAGCTGCATCCCGCGTCCCCTCACGAGCCGGCGTATCTGACGCGAGAACTTCTGCGCCTGTTCCTCCTTGTAGGACGCCAGAAGAATCCGGGTGCGGGGATCGCGCTCCAAACGATAGGCGCTGTAGTGGATCGTGTTGTGGATGCTCTTGCCATGGCGGATCGGGAGCGAGAACGCGACGCGGCGCAGCTCGCCCGACGTCACCCGGTCAAGCACGTCCTGCATGAGCCGGAAGTGCCGCGCGTCCCACCGATACTCCGGCGCGGCCCGCTCCAACCACGGTGCGAAGCGGTCACGCGCCGCTACCTCAACAGCACGCGCCTCTAGCATGAGCATGGCATGCTGGAGCTCGGGCAGTCTGTAAGCGGGCATGGCGCTCATTCGTCCATCCCGGGCTTCTTGTCGCCAGATGCGAGGGCGAGCAATCGGGCCTGTCGTTCCTCGGGGGGTAGTGCCATCAACTCACGCACCTGCTCGGGCGACAGTGAGGCCACGAGGCCCACGAGCCCGGCGACGGGGATCGGCCCACCACCCGGTCCGCTCGCCTCCAGAGCGAAACGATCCCCGTAGATTTTGGGCAGCGCCTTGGCGAGCAGCCATTTCCGCGTATCTATGCGCACTCGCGAGCGTAGAATGTGCTCCTTGTTCACCACCTCCCGGCCCTTATCGTCCACGCCATAGTCCCGCGCTCCGTCGTCGGCTATGTCGATGATCCCGTCTGCCATGATCGTGTAGCCGATCTCGCGAGCGATTATGTAACGACCAGCGAACTCTTTGTCGTTGCGGACCCGCTTGATGACGGTATTGTGACGCGGCATGTTCTCGCCGCGCACCGCCTTTTGCAGCGTCTCGCCCCGGCTCAACCGCTCGAGAATCAGGTTCCACGACCGCCTCGGGTGCTTGCGCTTCATCTGTGTACGATCACCTCCACGTACTCACCACATCGCTTGCAAACCACTACCGGCCCACGCCCACTCCATTGCGCGCTTGTTGGCCGTGGCCGCGTCTCCACATCCCACTTACCCGGGATCGCCATGATCAATCGACCACACGACGGACAGCGGGCGTAGGTATAGGTCGCCATGCTCGAAACGCTAACCGACGCGGCGAAGATGCCGCCCCGCACCGCCGTCAGCCGGAACACGTCACCGACGCTCAACCGGCCATCCTCCGGAGTTCGCACGCCCGGTCAGCCCTATGTTCTCGCTTCTCGGCGCGTTCCATCTGTTGACGCTTCCACAGGTCATGCTTGCGCTCATAGTTGTCCGGCGTACCGATGTTGGGGCAGTGGGAATACAGCCCATCTGGTTGCTGATGATGCGCGCTCAGGATACGCACCATCGGCGCTCCGCACTCACCGCACGTCACCGGCTCGTCCCGGTCCACGTATTTGCGCAATTCTTCGGCGGTGTGGCCGTCCGGGCAGCGGTATTCGTAGAGGGGCATTAGCCATTCAGCTCCCGGACCGCCGCATGGACCGCATCGGCGTTGCGCGCAGCGGCCAGTATGTCGTTCGTCTGGAATTGGACCAGTCGGGGTTGCAGCGATTCGGCGACGGGACAGCAACCGGGCTCGGCCAGGTGGCGGAACGCGGGCTCCTGGTACGTGAGCCTCCACGCGCCGTAGGGCATCTCGCCGCCGTGGATCACGACGAGATCTGTGAACGGGCGCCAGAGCTCCGCGCTTTCGAGCACCACCGCATAGGTCCAGTAGTCGTGCGTGGCTCCAGGTGGCACGGCCTGGGGCCGGAGCCACGAACACCCCTCAACCGCCTGCGCGTAGAGCCGAGCCGCGCGGCGCCTCGACTCCAGGAGCCAATCGGCCCGCGACAGTTCCACCAGCCCCACGTCGGCGGTCGCGTCACTCATCCGGTAGTTCCACCCGAGTGCATGGTGCCGCTCATACGTCGGGCGCTTGAGCGTGGCGGAATCAATGCGCGGCTGGTCGGGGCGCATCCGGTAGCCGAGCGACGAGAACTCCCGCGCTTTCCGGGCCAGGTCCGCGTCGTTCGTCACCAGCATCCCGCCCTCGCCTGTCGCAAGAATCTTCGACGCCTGGAACGAGTAGGACGTAAACGCGAATCGGCCATCAGCGTGGCGTAGCGTTTGCGCCGCATCGTCAATCGTGAGGGCGCGCCGGAACGTGTCACGGCACGCTATCTGCCAATGGAGCCCGTAGAGCGATACTGGCACCTGATACCCGACGTTGGCCGCCCCTAGTGGGTCCATGAGCCACGTATCCGGGTCCACGTCCACGAAGACGGGCACGCCGCCCGCGTGCAGGATGGCAATGCTCGTGGACGCCATCGTGAGCGGCGGGACGGCTACCCGATCCCCCGGCTTGACCCCGAGCGCAACGAGGGCCGTATGCAGAGTCGCGGTTCCGTTCGAGAGCGCGATGGCGTAGCGTGCCCCGACGTATTCCGCGAACGCGCGCTCGAAGACAGCCACCGCCTCGCCGTTCCTCATGCGGACACCCACCTGCTCTGTAGTAGAACGGGAACTGTCGTCGCCATCACCACGGCGTCGTAGTCCGCCTGCGTGTCGATTGTCCACACGCCAGAAGGCGGGGGGGGGGGTGGCGTGGGAAACAGCGCGAGCGTGATGTGCTCCCGCGCACCGGGGTCCGTGGTCAACAGTTGCGCCTCATCCAGCATGGCGAGCGTGAACGCCTCGCCCCCGAACTCCACGGGTAGCCGCTCGCCTTCCGCGACCTGGCGCATGGCGAGCACGTCCTTGTACGGATCGTCCGCCGTGACCCGGACAATCACGCTGTCAGGGTGCCAGCGGTAGCGGTGCGCGCAGGCGTGGAACCTGCCGAGCACGTCGGACTCGGGGCCATCCCATGCGAAGCGCGTCGCGCCAATGCGGCCTAGCTCGTCGCGCAGTGGGTCGTTCTCAGGCGTGTCTGGATAGGCGACCACGGTATGCTCGGCACCAAACGCCTCAACCGTCGTGGCCCACACGCGGTGGATCATCGACCGGCCCGCAATGGGTAGCAACGCCTTGCCGGGCAGCCGAGTCGAACCCATGCGCACCTGGATTATGGCGAGGGGTGCGATCATACCGGGCACCCCCACCGTTCACTGAGGTGCAGGTGGCGGTGGATCTCGAACCCGCGCCCGTTCTGCCCGACATAGATGCGCTGGCCCTGCGCATCAAGATCCGACGTCCACAGGTAGCAAATCCAGAGGCGGCGGGTCGGGTCCTCGAGCCAGAGCCCGGCCAGGTCGGCGGCGGTGTAGGCGGGGTGCGCCTCCGGCAAGAACGGGTCTACCCAGTCAGGCCACCCCAGCCACGGGCGAGGCTCCCGATCCAGAAACGCCTCGCCCCCGTACCACGTCTGCGCGTAGAAGCGATCGGGGAACCGGGCGATCAGCTCGCGGAGCGTCATGCGCGGCCTTCCCAGGCGAGCAAATAGCCCACCCCGCGCTCCCAGGTCGCCACATGCTCGGCGTACCGCTCGACCTTGGCGCATTCGTCCGTGAGCAGATCGAGGCGCGTGCAATCTCTACCGGCTGGCACCTCACCCCACTTGGCCGAAACGGTAACCGGCATGACACACACGGAGTCGGCCAGCCCCGCGTCATCCAAAACCTTCACGAACGTTAGGTGGGCACGCGCTATGTGGTCGGGCGAGGCGACGACAGACAGCCGCTTCCAGCCCCGCTCTTTTGCCAGCGCCACGACGTGCTCGGCCTGTTCGTGGGTGTTCAGGGCGCCGTCCGTCACGATCTTGCTGGGTGCGACCCCGAGCCCCAGCGCCTTGGCGCGGAGCTTCCGGGCGGTCAGCGAGTAGGGCGGATCGTCCAATCCGCCCGTGATTACGAGCATCTGGTTCGGCCCGACCGCCATCATCCGGCACGCCACATCCACCCGTTCCTCGCCGTCTCCGGCCAGCAGCACGATCGCGTCCGACGTCGCGGCCCAATGTGCCCAGGACGACAGCATGGCGAGATAGCGTTCGCGGGCCATCATCCCCACGCCTCCACGGTCCCGAGCATCGAGACGAGCGCGCCGAGCTGGCTGATCGTGAGGCTGACGTTGCTTTCCAGCTCGCTCGGCTCATCGTCCAGCATGACGTGGCACTCCACGACGGCCGCCCCGTGCGCTGCGGCGAGCGCGGGCACCAGCGGGTCCGTCCCGTGGTAGCTGAACCCGGCGTATCGCCTCGCGCCAAATCGCCCCACGAACGACGCGGGAGCCTGGGGGTAGCCCGGAGGGCACCACAGGGCCACGTCGCACGTCCTGGGGGCGTTAACGTGGCTGCACGACTGGACAACGGGCTTGCCTGTATGGGCAACTGCACGGGCGAGCGAACGCTTGCCGTAGTCCAGGCTGGCGAGTTTGTACGTGGGGCAGTCCAGCGCCTCGAGCAGCGCGAGCGAGCCGGTGCCGAACACGGACGAGAACCACGGGATGCCGTTGTCGGTGCAGTACGTCGCCAGGCGCGGGAACCACTTGAGTGGGGTCTGTGCCTTGGCGTAGAGCGCGCCCATTATCCAGCCCTGCGCGCCCCACGGCTCCGGCGCGGGCCCGTCGCCGCGCAGGTCCACAAGCTCGGCCGGGGTATACGCTTGGAACTTGATGACATCCGCCCCGGCGTCTCGCGCCGCCTGGACCAGTCGGACGCATCGGTCGTAATCGCTGTTGTGGTTATTGCTGATCTCGGCCACCACCTTGCAGCGGCCCTCTCCGATGGGCACTCCGGCGATCGTTGTCATGGCCTACGAATCTCCACCAGAATCTGCCAGGTCCGGCAGCGATCCAACATCTCGGCACTCAGCATGACCGTGCCAGAGCTGTCCATAGTCACAATGCACATCTCGGGCTCGAACGGCGTGCCATGTACGCAACCCGCGAGGGCCAAGATGACAAGTGCGGTAATCCACTTTGCGGTTCTCATCGTAGCATCTCCTGTAAATCCTCCGTGCTGAGGGATCGGGCTGTATCGCTTCGGTAGACAAAGCCGGGCGGAACGAGCGGGGCGGGGCAGCCCGGGCGGTTCGTCGCCCACGTCACTGTGGCTGGCTCGATGATGTAGCAGCTCCCGGCGTCGTGCGCGTTCCTGGCCTCGTCGGGACCGATCAGGCTTTCCTGCATCTTCTCGCCGGCCCGGATGCCCGTGACGCGGAACGTGCAGCCCGGCGCGACCGCCTGCGCCAACGTGCCGACCGGCGCCGCCCCGATCTTTGGGACGAACACCTCGCCACCGCGCATATGGGTGAGGGCAAGCATCACAAGCTCCACGGCGTCGGACATCCGCATCCAGAAGCGGCCCATGGCGGGATCGGTCACGGTGATCTCACTACCGGAAGCCTGCTTGCGCCAGAGCGGCACGACCGAGCCCGTGGACCCGAGCACGTTGCCGTAGCGAGTCGCGCTGAACCGTGTGACCGTGCCGGCCGAGTACACGTTGCTCGCCAGCCACAACCGCTCGGCCACGAACTTCGTGCCACCGTACAGCGTGTTGGGTTCTGAGGCCTTGTCGGTGGACAAAAACACCGCCTTCTCAACCCCGCGCTCCACACAGGCCCGCGCCACCGAGACCGTGCCGTCGATGTTGGTCCGCACCGCCTCGATGGGATCGTTCTCGGCCGTGTCCACCCGCTTGAGCGCCGCCGCATGAATCACCGTGTCCACGCCCCGGCAGGCGTCCAGCACACGGTCACGGTCCCGAACGTCACCAACGAGAAAACGGAGCCTGGCATTGTCGCCAAACTCCGCCCGCATATCCGCCTGCTTGGACTCCGACCGGGACAGCACCCGGATGGATGTTGGGTGCCCGTGGTCTAAGACGTGCCGCACAAACGCACGCCCGAAACTCCCCGTCCCGCCAGTAACCAGGATGTGCCGCAACACGCCTCCATGTGCCGTTCGCGCAAAGATATAACCGCTTAACCTTTCGGGCAACCACGCGCGTTTTGGTCACCGCTCATGCTGCATCCGTGGTGGGGTTCCGTGCTTGAGCGCTTAGGCATGGCCCCAACCTAAAAGCCTTAGCCGCCTTGCGGGCCAGCCACAACCTCCTGGAGCCCAGAGACCTCGCCGATCTCACGGCGATCCGTGGCGCTTTCGGCCTGGACCTCGCGCTCATAAGCATCAAGCCATGCAGTGCGGAGCCTCACAAGATCACGCGATCCACGGACTACCGCAGTTCCCCCAATAGCCTCGGTCGCCAGTTTGGCGGCAACGGTGAGCTGTGCCCAGACGTCCCGGTCGAAGTCACTGGAGAACTCCAACACGGTACGCCACTCGTGGCCTGCTTGCACGGACAGGAAATCAGCCGGTCGTGGGAAAAAGCGAGCGGTCGCCCATACGGCACGGGCCGCTTCGTCGAAATCTTCCGTGCTCATTCGGGCGGAGAGGAACTCGAAGTAGTCGTCGGTTTCGGTGAGGGTGTCGCGGTCAAAGGCGCGGTCGAAGCGCCGACAGATACGCTTCCAATGAGTCAGGAACACGGCCCGGTCAATCACGATGCCCTCCGTAGGAATGCGTCATCGAAGGCAGCCTCGCGGAGCGCGGGATCATTGCCGGCTGCGGCGTGGGCCTTGGTGAACTTGGTTTCAAGATCGAACAGGTCCCATGGCTCGTTGCGTGGTGGGCAATGGGGAAACAGCGTGCCCATACCGACCATGGCTTGCACGATGTCAGCTGGTCTGTGCTGCTTGGCGAGGCGCTTGCCGGCCGCCCCCTGCTTCGCTCTGGCCGATGGTGGGAGTTCGGGGATGTGCTTCTTCCGGCAGTACTCCATGAAGGCGGCAACGACATGTGCGCCCGTCCAAGTACCCGGACCACCGTCGCGCCAGTCGCGTAGAACGACCGCGTTCGCTTCGCCGCCGTCAGGCGGCGGTAGTTCTTCTGTTTCTTCTGTCTTTGTCCCTGTCTCTGTCTTCGTAGGCGTGACGTAACGCACGTCACGCGTGACAGGCGTTACGGGTGGTGTGTGGATAACCGGCGTATCTAGTTGCTGGCGTTGACGATGGCGCCGCTGGCGGTCTCTGGCCGTTTTGTCCGGCTGGTAGGTGCTCCAGCCCGTCAACACCCACTCGCCGTCCTCCACGACGAGAGCTCCGTCGATCTGGGCGGCCTCGAGCATACCTGTCACGCTGTCACGCGTGACACCCCACATTCTGGCGGCAACGACAGCAGAAAGCGCGCGGACCCGACCCGCCGTGCCGTGAGCTTTCACATGACATAGGAGCTCGACCCAGGCCAGTCGGCCTTCCGGGGGGAGTTCGGCCACCCAACTCGAGGACGACCACGTTGTATCCAGCCGAATCCAACGAGACGATGATGGGCGATCGTGGGCCATGTGCTATCTCCCCGCGACCGTGAGCAGAGCGTCCAGAGCATCGGCGGCGCGCGTGCCCGTTGCGCTCCATCGGATAGCCTTCACGTCCTGCCGCGTGATCCCGAGGGTGTCGCAGATGGCTGCGCAGATGTGTTCGCTTCCGTCGTCTGTAGTTTCGTAGATTGCTTTCGACAAAGCGTTAATCCGTCTCAGCTTCTCGGTGGTGGTCATCGGTCCCGCTCCTGGCCCACGGGGGGCGAGGCAACCTTCCACGTCATCGCATCGAAGTCCCACTCCAGGTAGTACCGTGTCGGTTCGCTTGGCGTCGGCAGCCGTACCGTTGTCCACCCCACCGGCTCCTGCGTCGGCGTGGAGGGCTCAAATACCATCGCCTCCAAGCGTTCGATCTGGCGTGAGATGTCAGCGCAACCCTCCACGCTGGCGTCAGCGTATTCCCGGCCGAGCACGAACGCGGCCGCTACCGGGTTCGGCACTAGGCTTGTGGCCAGCATCTCGTCCACGCGCTTGCCCCAATCGTAGTGCGGATCGCTGGATGATGGGGGCTCGGCGCGACGGTTCCAGGCGGCGATGGCTTCGGCTTCGGTCGAATAGGTGTTGTCCATGTTGGCACACCCACTCTCGTCACACGCTACGCACCAGCCGCCGTCGTCGTAAAACTCCACCGTAGCGTCGCTACCGCAGAACGGGCACGGCTTCAGGGTCTCAGCCATCGTTGTCCTCCTTCGTGGGGTGGCGCAGGGCAGTACGAACCATGTCCACCACCTCCACCGCCCTTACCGCGACCTCCCCGTAACGTTCGGCCTCCATCTCGTCATCCATGGTGCCATCGTGGGCACAGGCAGCGTGTGCGATCTCGTGGGCAACTAGGTGCGCGAAGTCTTTTGTCTCAACGTGTTCGGGTTGCGCCCACAGGTGAATCATCCCGCCACGCTCGAAGCCCCACATTCCCTGACGGCCCATTCCAGCCTTCATATCGGCGGTAGTAAATTCAGCCTCTTCGCCATCGGGTGTTTCACCGCCCCACCGCACATCCTCGCCTTCTGCCCACCCCTCAACAAAGGCTGCGTAGATGTCGTCAAGGGTCGGATACCACGTAACTCCCACGTCGGCTGCCCTAGTAGGTTCCCTTGGCCCCCCTGGCTGTTGTATGAGCCGCGCCCACTCGTCACCAAGGTCGTCAATCCACGCTCCGGGTCCTAGCGTGCCCCTGCCGTATGCGATCTCTGCCGCCGTTGGGCGCTCGGTGGGGGCGCTCATGGCACTGGCTCCCACGCCCTTTCTGCCTCTCTCTTTGTGTCGTCCAAAGCCTGCGACCATGCCTGCCGTGCCTCGCGGCGGAATTGCTCCACCGTCCACCCAGCCAACACAGCTTCTTGCACCGCATCCCAGATGTGGTTTTCGACGGCGGTTGGCCTAATCACCCGGAAGTCCCCCGTCAGACCGTATGGCTTGCTCACTTCTCCTCCTCCGGCCCGTGGGCCGCGTCCTCGCGCGTCATTGTGTCGGCAATCAGGATGGCTTGCGTGAGTATCTGACTTGTGCGGTCAGCAACGTAGTGGTCCTCCGGTCGCCCACCCTTTAGGGCAAGCGCGAGCCGGATGATCTCTTCGACCCGCGCCAGCGATTCGTCGTTCTTGCTCACGACTCCTCCTCCACCAGCAGGACACCCGCGATACCCCAATCGGGGATTCCGTACTTGTCGTCGGTTGAACGGTGGAAGTATCGCGCCCCACCAGGTTCGTCACTTCCGGCGATCTTGACCACGTAGCCCTCCACCACCTCGTAGCGGCGAAGCGCGGCAAGGGCGGCGCGAAGATCATCCCTGGTACGCCTGTCTAGACATGGGCCATCAGGATACGGCCCCGCATCCACACTCTCAGCCATGCGTCACCTCTGGGTATTCCCTCACCCTCAGGTCCTCCGGCCACTCGGATGGGTCGCCGCCCTTGGGGTCGTGGAAGCGCACGCGGTAGCTCGCTACGCCGTGACCCGTCCACTCGAAACGGGCACCTAGACCAAACAGGGGCTCATCGTCCAGGCCTGAGCCAAGAACGAAGGCGCCCAATTGCTTGAGGAAGAATGGCACCCCCGCCTCACGGCACTGGTCCCGGAGCGAGCGAAACCACGTTAGGTAGGATGGCCGCGCCCCCGCCCCCGACTCACCGCCAGCGATCACCCAATCCACCGAGACACCCATACCGTCGCGGCATGGCGGGCACGGGTCCTCTGCTATCGGATAGTCCTCGGCCCATGGGCAACACGTGGAGGTCAGCGCGTCGTGACCGTTTCCCACGTTTCGCAGGTCTACCGGTCCCAACAGCGGCTCGCATGACAGGAAGCGCACAGCTGCCGGGCAGCGGAGTAGGTGGGGGATTCGCTCGTCGGCTGCGGCGTGGTCCTCAACGGAGGTGCCGAGCAAGACGTTCGGAAGGGGCCACGCCACGTCGGGCGCGCTCGGGTCGCGTTCGTACATCCTCAACGCAATCGCCTCCCCGCGCCCCGCGCAAAGCGCGCCGCCAACAGAGTGGAGGGTTTCGTCGTTGAGATACTCCGCCATTCTCTCGGGCCGCTTCGTGAGCACCTGGTAAGTGTGCCGGGGCGTCAGCGCCATCACCGCGAACACCTGGTCCACGAAGTCAAACGGCACGTCCGGGTGGAACAGGTCCGAGAGCTTCGAGTGCTCAGCCATGCGTCACCTCACCGGGGCCACGGTCGGCCTCCTCGCCCTTGAGGGCGGCACCGGTGCGGAGCCATGCGTGCTGTGCTTCTGCGGGGCCGGCCTCGCCCTTGGCGAATCTCGCGAACAAGGGACGATCCCATTCCAGCGCCTCCCGCAGCCGATCTCGCTCCGCACGGAGCGCGGTGATCTCATCGGCCATGCGGTGCCCAACGATGTGTAGCTGATATAGGGCGTGCGAATCGCCGTATGTATCTGGCTCGTGAAACTCGCTATCCACCCTTTTCCATTGCTCCACCACATCCCGATCCCGCGTGTCTCGCTCGTTGCTCACGGCTTCCTCCCTTCGGGTTCTGCCTGCGTGGGGGCGCGGTCCTCTCTGGAGTAGCGGGGCGCGCTCATGGGGTCAGCCCCCGATGTGAGTAGAGCTTCCATGAGTGGGCGGAGCATGTCGTCATTCTTCGGGCTCCCGTTTCCGCGGGGCCAGCCGAGGGCGTCGCAACACCGCGAGCACCGCGGCATGCCCATCCGCGAAAACAAACCGGGAATTGCAAAGCGGCCACGGATACCACACGAGGTCACACCCTCGCCCTCGCACATTTCCTCGAATGCCTTTGAGTCGTATTCGATCAGGGGATGTAGGCGGTAACCCCCGCGACCTACCGTGTAGACCCAACTCCATTCGACCAACGGACTCTTGTTCATGGGGTCGGCCCCCACATGGATACCGTATCGGCCCACGGGTCCGCAACCGAGGCCCGGATCTCGCCCACTGTCGTCTCGCCGTAGCCTGGCACATAGACCGTCGCCGTGTCGGGCAGGTCGTCGGGGCTCATGCCGCCGTCCTCTCTTGGGATAGTGCAGCCTTCACGGCTCGGGCGACGGCGCGGCCCATAGGGAGAGGGACGCCGTTCGCGATAACCTTGCGCTTCCCGTCAGCCGTGAAGGGCGCCTCGTCCAAGAAGTCCGCTGGCAGGCCGGTGAGGTGTTTCATCTCCGTCAGCGTATAACGCGCCATCCTCACACTCTTGCCGCCGTCGCTCGACGTGACGGCCGGCACCGGTTCGGGGTTGTGGAGCGCGAGCATGTCGGGCTGGAAGTCGAGCGAGGCCGAGAGATTCGACATGCCGCGCAGACCATAGGAGAAGCGACGTATCCGGCGCGTTTCGCCGCCGACCCATACATCCCGGATCAGCCGGTCACCGATTCCATAGCCTTCGATGGCCGGCAAAGGAGCTTGCGGGACATTCTCCATGATGAACCAAGTGGGCGCAGCTTCGGTAACGACGCGCTGAAACTCAGGGATCAAGTTCCCGTGGCGCGGCTCGTAGCCTTGGGCCTTCTGCAATGTGCGGAGCATGGAAAACGCCTGACACGGCGGCCCACCGATCACCCCACCGAACACGCCAGCCGGCGGATGGAAGCGCCGGATGTCGCCACCCCACAGAAGGTCGGGGCCGCGCACGACACAGAAGCCCTCGGCTTCAAACGCCATATCCAAGAGCCCGATGCCCGGGAACAGGGACAGCACGAGATTGTTCATGCCGCTGTCCTCTTAGGCCGGGCCAGGTCCTCGGGCGGGACGAACAGGAGCCGGGCGTCCGGGCCGGGCTGGCGGATCTTGCGGCGCGGCCCGATGCCGAGCGTGTGGAAGCCGTGGCTGCGCCAGTCGGTGCGCTGGCGGCGGCGCAGTGAGGCGCGGAGCTCGCGGGCGAGTTGGGCGGCCGTGAGCGCGTGAGGGTTCGGCGTCTCTGGCGGCCAAACATGCGACGGGCCTTCGTCGGCCGGCTCGGGATCCGGCTCCGGCCCGAATCCGCACATCTCGCGCACCTCCGCGATCTTGAGCCCCCATGCGTAGATGGCACCCCGTAGGCTGGCCGGTACCTCGCTGATAAGCGGCCGGCGTCCGAGCCGTCGTGCCTCGGCCTGATAGGCCGCCACGATCTTGTCCAGCGTCCAGCGGATCGGCGCGCTCATGCTGCCTCCTCAATGATGCCCTCGATTTCGAGTTCCAAGCGTTCCTCGCGCTTCGTCTTGACCCTGAGCTGCACGGGCTTCTCGAGGATGAGATGCGCGGGATCGTCCTCCGTGAAGTAACCGCACAGGTCCGCTACGCTCTGTCTCCACCACAGGTCGCCCGTCTGCCGTTGCTTGAGGCAGTCCCCGACAAACTTTAGCGAGGCCGTCAGGTTGTCCTCGTCGCGGGTGAGGCGAGCCATGTAGAACGTGGCGCGGACCCTGACGCGCTCCGGCGGGTCCCGTGTCGGCTTCACCTGCACGACGGCCTGCGCCCACGCTTGCTTGCGGTAGGCGTTCTTCTGGCGGTGTAGCTCCATCGGATGATGCTTCCACCTGTTCGGGCTCGGTGGGATCGGGAGCACTAACCGCACGCGCTCGCTCGGGCCTTCCCGGTGGGCGGTCATGCGGTCCCCAGGTCTAGCACTTCCTGGCTGCAGCGGCGGGCGGCGACCTCGCACCACTTCTCGTCAAGTTCGATTCCGATGGCCTTGCGGCCCGTTTCCTTGGCGGCCACCAGCGTTGTGCCCGAGCCCATGAAGGGGTCTAGCACGGTGCCCCCAGTGGGGGTTGCGGTGAGTCGGCAGAGCCACGCCATGAGGTCGGACGGCTTCACCGTGGGATGCGAATTGCCCTCGCCCCGGTCGGAGCGGCTCGCCTTCGCGGTGTAGAAGAAGCGGGAGGCGCCGCCGGAGTCGCCAAAGCGGTGCATCCATCCCGTGTTGCCGGGCGGTGCCAGCGGAACGCTTCCGCGATAGTTAACGGGCCGTGGGTCCGCGCTTCCCGTTCTGGCATGCCCGGCGCCGTGCATTTCCTGTTCGCTTTGCTCGTCCAGCAACCGGGCCGCCTCCTCGTCTAGCACGAGGTTCGCGGGCCAGCGACCGGATGCACGAACCATTGGCGGCGTCTTGAAGTGCGCGAAACACCCACCGTCCGTCTTGGCAAACCGCATGGGATTACCGCCGATTAGTCCTGCGATCCTGCACCCGTCCACGTTCAGCCCCGCGACCCCATGCGCCAGCGCGTTCTCTGCGAACGTGCCAGCCAGCGGCTTCATGGCGAGGATGATGGGCTCCCATGCAGGTTTCAGCGCCGTGCCCCAGCCGTGCCAGAGGCGGGCGGCGTCGGTCGCGGGGGCGGTTATTTGTATGCGCTTTGCCTCGGTACCCCCGACGGTGTAGTGTCCTTCCGTCCTGTTTCCGATGCCGGGTGCGTGGAGTGTCATGCCCACCACCTCCCGCTCGGCGCCCGCCGCCCTATCTATTGCCTTGTCCAACGCGAGCGACTTCGGAAACCCAGAGCCATAGAGCCACATAAGGCAGTCGCGGATCTCAAGGCCCGCGTCCTCCATCGCCACCATGAGCCGGTGGTGCGTGCGCGTCCCACCGAAGGCGAGGCACATGGCACCGGGCAGGAGCGCGTCCGCGATCAGCCGCCAGAAGTGTTCGCCCGGTACGCCATGGTCCCAATCCTTGCCCATGAAGCTCAGGCCGTAGGGCGGATCGGTGATGCATGTCTCCACGGGTGCGAGCGTGGGCAGCACTTCCCGACAGTCGGCGTGGAAAATCTGGACGTGCGAGTCGGAGTAGTAGGGCTGCACGCTATGCCCCCTCTTTATCCGGCACCCACGACACCTGCGCCGGGTCCGATGAGTCGCGTACCACGCCGTCAGCTATCATGCCGCATCGTCCGCGAAGGCGTCGGCCTGGTTTGGGTCGACCGGCTCGGGTTCGCTGGCCCCATCGTCGTCGGACGGTTCGGGGGCGTCTGCACCTTCGTCGAACTCGCGCATCGGCATGACGAGTCCGGTCCGGGGCCGCTCGCCGCGCTGGCGGAATGTCAGGGCCGTCGCAATGCAGCCATCGTCATCCTTCTCGGGCGGAATCATGAGCGATAGCGACCCGGCATGTTTCCCCGTGCCGCCCGCAAAGGCGAGCATCGCCTTGAGGACGGGCGCGCCGAGCCGGAGGCGTCGGTAGTCCTCATCCACGTCGGGCAGAACCGAGTCGGTGTTCGGATACTTCACGCCCTCCGTCTCGATCGCCGCGTCGGGCAGCTCGATTGGGTAGCCGTCCTTCTGGCCCTCGGCCGCGACGACCCAGACCTCCCCGGTCCGCATGTCCACTTCGAGCGCCGTCCCGCTCTTGACGTGCTCCAGGGCGGAGCGGTGCAGCAGGAAACGGTTGCCCTTGCAGTCAGCCGGGAGCGCGAACTCCTCGCCGCCAGGCCCCACCATCGGGACCCGCACGAGAACGCGACCGTTCGTTGCCTCCGCGATGCCGTCACGCAGAAGCACGTTGTTGAGGATCGGGCGGATCTCCTTGGTTGACACGGCGGCCTTCAGGGCCTTGCAGTCCTCCGCACCGATTCGTGCGAGAGGTAGGGCGTCAATCTGCGTCATGGTTCAGTCTCCATCTTTGGGTTGGATACCAGTTGCTCCGATGGTGCCCACCACGCGGGCGACGTGGCCGTTGCCGCACGGCACATAGCCGAGCCGCAAGAGATCCGCGATCACCCGCTCCCATGGCACGGCTTCTAGGCGATTGACGTTGCCGCTCCCGTCACGACGCTGGACTGCCCACCACCAGCCGGTAGCGCCCAGGTCTGCGGCCATGCGCGTCTGAGTCTTGGCGTCCATCATGGGGTTTCCACCGTCGCGAGCTCGGACGTTTCGCCGTAGGCCGCTGCCAATCGCATACAACGCGCGCAGATGATCGGCGTGGGCGAGCCGTTCGACCGCACGACCTCGACCCGCACCGTCAATTTGCCGCGCGTGCTGTACAGTCCTTCCTTGGCCGCGTTCGTCGTGACGTTGCAGCCGCAGACGTCGCACTTCGCTATCATCGGCATACGTTACTCTCCGTGTGCGATCTACCGGACCAGGGCAAACGGGTTGGAGCTTCTCCCGACCGACTGTTCGGTGGAGCGTGCGATCCCAGAGCCCGCATGATCCCTGGCCCGGCGGAATTGATAGACGAACGGTGCCGGGGGATTGGACCCCTAACCCTGAGGGTTCGGGCTACGCGGTGTTGCGGCCCCACGCCGGCCGTGTTTCTAGTCAAAACCCTCTGTTCATAACTAAGGCGCGTCTCCCTCGTTATCGCGCCGACCGCACTACTCTTCGCGGTGGAGCGATCGCGGCCCGCGCTGGCGGCACCGTATGGCAGGGCCCGGACTTGAACCGGGACCTCCAGGTTATGGGCCTGGCGAGGTACCAATTCCTCCACCCTGCTCTTCTCGACCTTCCGTGCCCGACGATGGTGCCACGCGGACGCCGTGGCGGTGTCTCTCCCCTCGCCGGTGGGGTAAGGCCCATCACACCCGAAGGTGGACCCGTTCGCGGTCGGGCATCGCTTTCTCAACCGCACGGAAGGCGTAGTCATGCGGCTTGATTCCCTGTGCCGACGTAGCGCCAACGAGTAAGGAGATTGCCGTGTGAGCCCGGCTGTGAACTCACATGGGTCCGGTCGATGGCCGCCCATTCAGCCGTGCGGAATACCGAGCCCATCAGGTTCGGGGATGCGCCAGCTGGCAGGGCCAGGTATGGATTCGTGCGGGCAAGCCGCTCCGCATCGTCAGCGCAGACGTAGGACCGGGGATCGGTTGTGCCCCATCGGGCCACGCGCGCCTCGTAGATGCTCACTAGCGCGGCCCGGATCCTCGTGAGCCATGCCCGGTTCGCATCCGCCATCCGGTCCAGCACGGAAGCGCCAGCACGTTGCTCGGCTTCCGCGCCTGAGCGCGGGGCGAACAGCGGGAGCAGCGAGGTCGGCGCGGTCAGGCTCACGACTTCCTCCGTTCCTTGCCGGAGCGGCGGTCGAAACCACGCCGACGAAGGCGCCGGGCGTCATTTCCGCCACGACCGCTATAGCCGTGCGCCCCCCACTGTCGTCGCCCAAGCTGATGATGGTTCTCGTCTTTCGCCCGCCTCTTGACTTGTCTGCGCTGTTCGGTGCGGCGGTCACCGATCTCGGCACCGCACTTCGGGCATACGATGTAACCGCCGGCCTCATAGCGTAGCGCGTGCTCGCACGGCTTCGGCTCCTCCACGGGACGGAGGTCGGAGAGACGCACGAAGCCCTCTCCGAACTGCCAGATGGCCGGCGCCATCCAGTGGCCCGCACGAATCTTCGGAGTACCCACGATCCGCACGCACGTATCGAGCACGCAAAGGTGCCACTCCCGCTGCGCCGCTTCCGGCTTGTCGAACGGAGGGGGCGCATCGGTCGGCCATTCCCAGGCAGCGAAGGGGGTGCCGGTGAAACTCTCGGCGAGTGCCTCGCTTGTCATAAAGCCTTCGTTGTACTTCCGTACTGCCCTCACTCTCGTCATGGTGCGTACCTCGCTTTCGGTGCAGATGTGAGACCACGGCGTTCCGCCTCGGTGAGTGCCGGCCCGCTCCAGCCCCTGTCGAACCGGGCGCGTGAGTAACACCAGCCGCCGGTGGCGACCAGATCCAGCTTCTGCCCGATGTCGCAGGTGTAGGCGTGGGTGAGCTTCGCCCGCGCGTAGGCTTCCTGTGCGCGCTGCGGCCAGTTCTGGTCTACCGGGATTCGGCAGAGCGCGAGCGGCCGGTGGCAGTACTTGCAGAGCTCAGCCATGGCGCGTCTCGTGGATCACGGCGACCTCTGCGGCCTCGAGCGCGTCCAGTATGGTGGCGCGCGCACGATGGAGCGTGGCGAAAAAGTCCCGCTCGGCCAGGAGCACGTCACGGTGCTCATCCTGCGCGGACCCATGAAGTGCCCTGCGGAAATACCGATCCCACGCGCGGCGGTAGCGGTCGTGCGCCGTGCGTACACGTTCACAGATCTCACGCACGGCCACGGCTCGAAGCTCGGCCGGGTCCTGGTCTGGGAACGGGAGCGCGGTCATAGTTCTCTCCACGACTCCGACGCTTCACGCATCTCGCGGGCCACGTCGCGCGCCTCATCGGCCGCGTCGTCAGTGCGGTAGTCGCCCACCGAGGCGAGCGTCGGCGCGGGCTTGGATTGCGGCCGGCTCTTCGGCTTGTCGGCTTCGATCTTGCGGAGCGACCAGGCGAGGAGCCGTGAGGCCAACCACGTCGGCCAGATGAGCAGTTTCGTCACGAATGGCATCGCCTTCTGCTCCTTCGGCCGAAGCGCGGATACGGCCTGCACGAGCCGGCGCGCTGCGTGCTGCACCCTCACGAGGGCGCGGCGGGTTGTCGCGGTCATGCTGCTGCCTCCCGTTCCCACTGTGATTCCCACTGTGAATGGAAATCGTGTGCCTCAAGGGTCAGGTCCACGTCGTAGCGGGCCTCGAACGTGCAGACACCTATGGCGTGCTGCTCCATGTGATGAGCGTGGCAGAGCGGAACGAGGTCGGCCGATGTGCCACCCGCACCACGTGACTTGACGTGGGCTGCGTCGCACGGGCGGGCCCCGCAAACGAGACACGGTAGCGACCGAATCCAATCCGCCTTCTCCCCGTAGTTGCGCTCATACAGTTTCGCCTTGCGCTCCGGGTTGACGGCATGCAGGAAGCTGCGCCGCTGTAGCTCGGCCATCCGATGGAGCGGCGTGTGCCGGGCTGGTGGGCCGCTACGCTTCACGGGACGACCCCAAGCCCTTCCGGCAGTGGGCTGTATCTCTCGGGATGGGCGAGTGCGTTCTTCACCGCAGTCCAGGCCATTCGGGCCTGGAGCCAATCCCCCTCTTTCGCCCATTTGAGCACACGGGCCTCGTGGGTATCGTACAGAACCCCGATGCGCCGGGCCTCGGCCAGATCGAGACGCAGCGCGTCGATGTCGTCTAGCGTCATGGCGTTGGGGTCTGGCTCAACGGCGGCCGTTGTGTCCTTCGGGTCCTTCGGTCGGATCTCCCTGAATGCGCTTGGGCCGATCTCCGTGAGCTTGGCCTTCGCCTTGTCGAGCGTGTCCAGGAAGCGGGCAACGCATTTCGCCAGCGCCTTGATGTAGTTCTCGTCGCGCCAGACCCGGATGACTGCCTTCGGCATGCCGGGGTTGTACGCGATCACATCCCACCACTCGCGCTCGCAAAGCCAGATGTTGCCCTGGACCTGCGTCATCTTTGCTGGGAAGCCGCCCACCACCATCTCGATGTGACGATTGGCCGATAGGCACTTGATCTCGATTCCGCCGTTCGGCTCCACGAGTCCGTCCGGCGAGCAACCGACCCGGCCATCGTCGCGGAACACGAACCCGACCTGACGGACGCTTACATCGCGCGTCAGCTCGTACCACGATCTCGCCTCGCCCTCAAGCTCCTGGCCGCGTTCCATGTAAGCCGTGGTCCATGAATCATCCAACGAGGCGTTGAGTGTGAGTTCGGCGAGCAGCTCGCAGACGTAGCCTTCGGCGGCCTTAGAGTAGTCGAGCCGCTCGGGCGTCATGATCCGATGAAACTGACTGGCGGTTGGAATCCCGATGCGCGCCACGATCCATTGGGGCGAACCCTGCTCCATCGTCAGGATCTTCACCGACGGCTCCTACGCTCCTCAAGGATCTGCATGGCCTCTCCGTAGCGATCCGCCGGAAGGTCGGCCAAGGATTCGATGTCGAAGTGCTGTAGCATCTTCGCCCTGTCCGTCTTCAACTCATCCATGAGCGCCTGAAGATCGGCGAGCTGCTGGTCGCTGATGGGCTTGGCTTCATCGGGACCGGCGCCATCGTCGTCATCCTCCGTGACGAGCCCAAGCACGTCCATGAGGGAGTAGCGGCGACCGTAGGAGCGGGCGGACCCGATCTGCTGGATGGGATTCTTTCCGCCCGATGCGTCGATTGGGCCGGTGAACGTGGCGGTACGCCTGGCCCCCGCGACGTGGTGAAGCGTGCAGACCGTCCTCACGGTCCCGTCATTCACCTCGCCGTCGTGTGTATAGGACAGGCCGTGCGCCGTTAGGTGCGGATGGATCACCCGCACGATCTCTTCGAGCGGGGCGAAGTGATATTCGTACTGCTTCCTCCCGTCCTTCTTCACTTCTGCCGTGCGGATCCGGGGAACCGGCGGACAGTCGCGTTGGAAGGCGGCGAGGGCTTCGGCCATCGCGATCTCGGCGGCGCGATCCTCCATCCGTTGCTTGAGCGCGACCAGCCGCTCCAACGCCTCCACACCTTCTGGGCCGCGCTGGATCGCCATGACCATCATGTCTTCGACGGTTGGTCCGACCGTCGCGACGCTTGTTCCGGTTTCCTGCTCCATGTTGCTCTTCTCCGCGTCGCTCATTTGAGCGTCCTCCAGATGGTCCAGCCCTTGCCGGGCCGGTAGTGACCGACGGCGAATACCACGATCCTATGTGTCATGCGGCTTCCGATGGCTTCACTAGCGCGGAGATGTCTTTCTCGCCCACAACCGTGCAGCGGTGCAGGCGGAACTTGCCGTCCGTGGCGGTGGGAATCGCTGCGATATCCGCCGCCTCGAATTCCATGAGCAGCACACGATAGCCTGGCTGCCATTCCCGGAGGCACCAGTCCAGCGTCGCGACGTTGATTCCGGCGGCGCATTGCTGCATCACATCGGTATCCGCGTTATCCACGGAGTATGACTTACCGATCTGATATGTGATGCCGCCGTTGAACGGCCCGGTACCCTCGCGCGTCACGAGCTTGTACGCGCGTATCTTGCCGGGCTGCTCCAGCAGCATACGAAGTGGTGTGCAGCGGTCTGCTTCGATTCCTTCGGCCCGCGAGAGATCGGCCCCCGAGAGATTGGCCCGCGAGAGATTGGCCCGCGAGAGATTGGCCCGCGAGAGATCGGCCCGCGAGAGATCGGCCCGCGAGAGATCGGCCCCCGAGAGATCGGCCCGCGAGAGATCGGCCCACGAGAGATTGGCCCCCGAGAGATTGGCCCGCGAGAGATTGGCCCACGAGAGATCA
>Ga0307434_1000265_pt1 | contig 42225 bp, 36 predicted proteins | sample SalMarWE160220MG_FD_202156 | JGI IMG/M metagenome (GOLD analysis project Ga0307434, IMG submission 202156) | Salt marsh sediment microbial communities from the Plum Island Ecosystem LTER, Massachusetts, United States - WE1603-220 | ecosystem: Environmental > Aquatic > Marine > Intertidal zone >... | reverse complement strand
ATTTTGATCTTGTCTCCTGTTATAATCGATGATATATTATATAAGAAATTAAAAATAAAATCGTACTTGAAATTAAGAAAGTCTTACCTGGAAAATAATCTGTACCACCATGTGCCTGATTACCCCGGAATCTTAATTACTATATTTTTAGTTTTTTTTAACAACAACCTCTTGACATTTATAATAAAATAAATACTCTTCTAACAACGTAGTTATAAGGGGGTTTTATGAGAGTTTCGAGAAGATTTTTTATTCTTTATTCTTTTTTAATGTTTCTCCCGTTTTTTACATTTGCTCAAGTTAAGGTTATGATTCATAGACCACCTCAAAACCAGTTAAAAGTTGAAGATTTATGGGCGGTAGATTTAAGCAGTCCGGTTTCGGAAAATGTATATCTTTACGGGGAAATCAGTAGAGAGGGTGAACTGATTTTTAGAGGTAGTACTAATAATTTTACTCTGCCTCAAGGTACTAAAAGAATACGTTCGCGTGATATAAAAAATTTGCGAAATACCTGGTATAAATCTGAGTACGAAAAATATCTTACGCGTATTGGCAGTGCTCCGGCAGGCGATTATAATATATGTGTTTATGTTAAAGACTCAAAGACTAATCGAGAGCTCGGCAGGCAGTGTATAGGAATTTCAGTTATGTTTGCGAAGGCTCCAAGATTGATATCTCCGAAAGGAGATTTGAAAGCAAAGATAAAAAGGCCTATTTTTACATGGACAAGGCCTACTCCTGTCCCCACTGCTATTAAAATTAGCTATAAAGTCAAGATTGTGGAAGTTTATGAAGGGCAAACTAAAGAAGAGGCAATAAGATCGAATGTGCCTGTATATGAGCAGGATGGCATTAAAAGTACTTCTTTGCAATATCCTATTAAGGCAAAGGCTCTGGATATGGATAGAAATTATGCATGGCAGGTCCAGGCGATTGATGAGGTTGGCAGGCCATTTGGGCAGCGGCAGGGAATGAGTGAGATATGGCAGTTTAATCCTAAGGATATATATAAAGATGATGTTCTCCGAGTGGCGCTGCCCGGGGTTTTAAAGATAGGAGATTTTGTACTCAAGAATATAACTTATAATACAGGTTCGGCTCTCGATTCTCTTTCGGGTCATGCCGAGTCGTTTTTTCTTCAAAAGAGTGTACCCAGCCATTTTGGAGGCCCTATTTTTACCTGGACCGAGGTAAGTTTTCCGGTTGATTTTGAGGATTTGGTGGCGGAATGGAGTACCGGTGATACAGCAGAGGTAACCGTGGGTGAAATCATTGAAGATTTTTCTTCTCCTTTGGAAATTAAAGTTGAAGGTTATTCTGTGTTTGTACATGATATTCATATGTGGGTGGATTCGGCAATTTCTGAGATTGCTGTTAAGGTTACCTGTCTCTGTGATACACTTAGTTGTGATGCGCTTGCACTTGAGCCTTTTACATCAAGAGTTTCTCCTTCGCTCGATTTATACAAAGAGCTTTCTGCAAAAGAGAGGGGCCCCTTTGTTCTCGGAGAGACAGGTATTTTAATTAAATCGACGGATAAAGTTATAGTGGACTTGAGCAGAACTATTTCTCCCTCTAATGTAGGAATTTCGTTTAATCAGGGAGAAACAATAGAGCAACCGGGGATGCAGAATTCGAATACCGGTTTTCTTTACGGAAGATATACCTTCACGAACGGGAAACTAAATTCAAGCGGTTTCAACGCGACATTCCAGCTGGCTTCACCTTTTAATTTTTCTCCGATTAACCCGATGGGCTTTGATGTAAACTTAGCTTCGGGTTATTTACGAATCGATAGTTGTAAGGTAAAAAACGGAAAATTTACAAGTAGTCTTATTCTGATTAAAAAAGGCGAAAAAGGTGTTTATAAGGCTGATGGGACCGAACTTCAAGTTTCTTATGATTCTCTTTTAGTTGATTCGAAATTAAATATTTATGGAGAGGTCCTAAATAGTGAAGAGATGAGATGGGGCGGTTTTGGTATAACCTGGAATGTTGGGCAGTTCAGGTTAAAAGGAGAGCCGAGTGAATTTGTTTCACCTGTTAAAGGTGACTCTTTTAAAGTTTATTCGCCCGCAGAGCTTGATTCTCTTACAGGACTTACAATTAAATATGATAAAGATCATTACATTTTTAGTATATATTCAATAGATACTGAGGATCCGATTAAAATTTCAGGCGGAATTTTGATAGGATATTTTAATGTTCAGTCTTTAGGGGTTTCCGGTATATTGTATCCATTTAGTGATTCAAGACCGAGAGACAGCGTTATGTTGGGAAATGTAAATTCATCCCAGTATGAGGGTGGAGAGCCTTTTATTACAAATATAGGATGGTTTCTAAAAGAGCCGGACGTAGATAGTTCTCTGAACATTGAGTTTAAATTCGCAGGGAATTCGGCGTTTGATTCGGATATAGGAGGACAATTTAAGATACCGATGGAATGTGGTTTTTTTTCCTCGAAAGATACATGCAAAATTATGCCGCCATTTAGTGATCTGGAGGTTACTTCAACCGCAAGTTTTGTTGGCGGTAATGTTGCATTTACAGATACGCTTCAATTGCCTTATTGGGGTGTAGGAATTACTTCAAAGCGAGGTGTCGTTAGTGCTAAACTAGGTGAGATCGTTTATACTAACGCGGATATTTACGAACCTGTCCATTTTTCTAAGGGATTCAATATAATATGGGGTGAAATGCTCGCTGATGGAAGTCTCGGAGAATTTTACTTCAATCATAATGCTGCTCATCAGAAGTTCGACGGGTTTCCAATCACGCTTGATTCGGCAGCTTTAAGCGCGTATGATCCTAATAAACCCGGGGAGTTGGTTGTAAGAAGTAATGTTCACTTTAGTTTCTTTGGTGAAACGGATACACTCATTACCGTACATGATGCAATATATGATGATACTCTTGAACCTTACTTTGGAAGATTGGTTTCTATAGACCCTTATTCTTTTGCGCTGTATAGAGAATGGGGTTCTGATATGTCTATTATGGATTTCCCTGAAATTATGTACGATTCAGTAACACAGAATGGTTTTAAGGGAACAGGACTGGTAGATATTGAATTTATGCCCGATGCTCATCTTCCCGCGACGATAAGGATTGATAGTATGTCCGCGAGTATTTGTATGACCGACCATGATGTTCATGATCTTTTCTTTGGTGTAGGGAATTTTAGCTCGGTTGAGAGAACCTGGGGATGTATTTATATCGAGGGTGACGAACTTAAGAGAATGGTTACGGGCGGAGCTTTGTATGGGGGAGGTAGTGCAGTGAGTCTGGTTCCTGCTCAGGGTGGTGGGGGTGTTGAATGGAAAACCGTGGTTACCCCTACAATGACTCAATTTACATGCCATGGGTTGATGTATATAGATGTGGGTACGGCACATGCGGAAGTTAATGGCAGAGTTCGTCTTACTCATGATAGGAGCATACCGGCTCTGGATGGTGAAGTTTATGGATATTTTAATATGTCGGATGTTGTTATGGGAGGGTTGGAAGCTGAAGGACAGGTCACCTGGCATTTCGGTAGCGATTACTTTATGCTGCAGGGAAGGGTTGCGGTCGATATTTACTCGTGGTTGGGAGGTGCTGAAATGGAAGGAGGGATTTTCATAGGTAAAGATGCTCCTAGCAGTCAAGCCTGGGTTCTTCTGGATGAAGATGGTAGATTTGGGATAAATATTTCGCAACTTCCTGCAACACTTACCGGAGTTTACGGATATGGAGAATTCGGATGGAGTAAGAAATTCTTATACGGGGTACTTGAAGGCGAGATAATCATACATGTGGGACTTGGCCTGTTCGTGCAGAGTGCGGGTCCCGCAATGATGGGTAATTGTGGAATTTATATACGCGGTGAGATCTTATGGGGTCTTGTTTCCGCTTCGGTTCTGGCAAATTTACAATTTTTTGCTGCTGTGCCGCCTGATCCTTCTTATTTCGAGGGGACTGTAAAACTTAGAGGGTGTGTAGCATATGTTTTTTGCGCGAGTGTTAAACTTACTGCCGGGCTAAGTTCGAAAGATGGATTCTATCTTGAATACTAAAAAGGGGATAAATATGAAGAAGCTATTTTTATTTATTGTTTTAAGTATGTTTGTGTTAATCCCGATAGGATTACTTGCGGGGGACGCCCTTTATGGCTTAAGTGGTGATGTCGCATTGGATGGGAGTACCTTTATTCTCCTTTTATGGTCTCATGAAGAAAATGTTACGGGGTACAATTTATATAGGAGAGAGAGCGCTATCGGTAAATTCTCAAAGGAACCCATAAACCCAAAGCCTCTTGTGCCATGGAGTGATTGTAATCGTATTAATAGTATTATTCCTGTAGGTTCTGAAGAATGGAACATAATTTCAAGTGTTCTTTCAAAGCCGGTAGAGGAAAAGGAAGAAAAAGGGATATTTAAAGGGATAAAGGGAAGTGTAATAGATGAGAGTATTATAAAAGAATCTTCTGTTGTCCCAGATAAGAAAATAGCCCCGTCTTCTACCGTGAAAGTAGATAAATCTATGATTGAAAGTAAAAATATTCCTGTGGAAAGCTATAAAGATGCTTCAAAAACTGCTGTGCTGAAAACAGATGTGGTAAAAGCTTCAATATTAGAAGGAATCAATAGAGAAATGTTGGAGTTAAACACAGCATTCTTTAATCCCTGTAATATTTCAGATGTTTCCGATACAACCAGGGACTTTGAAATATTGCAGGCTCTGGCAAATGCGTATTGGAGAATTGCTCTTGTGATGGGATGGGCTTTTGTCGATGATGATGTTGTGAATGGTACGATCTATTATTATGAATTAAGAGCAGTGGATAAAAATGGAAAAGAAAGAGTTTTGGGAAGCATTCAGATAGTCGCCGGTTCTCCTGTTACTCTGTCTGCTCCTTCTAATTTAACTGCGGAGCCAAAAGACCATTCGGTTTTATTGAAATGGGATGAAATGGATCATGCGTTTTCCTTCGAAGTATATAGGTCAAACGTCCCAAATCCGATGATAATCGGAAAAAGAGTAAATACCTCCTTAATTCCCGCTCAGTGCAGTACTTCAACTGGACTTTATAATTGTTTTGAGGATTATCTTCACGTGGATGAAAGCGGTTATCCGATCAAACATCTTGTGGGTAATGATTCTATAGCCGGACCTTTTGTCGATAAGTCTTATCGTTATAGGGTCCGAGCACTTGATCTTTTAGGTCGGGAAGGCTCTTTTTCTTCCCCTGAAAGTGCACAACCGTACGATTCAACGATGCCTTCGGTTCCACGGGATATTACTGTGGTTCCTCATGGGGATAGCTTGCAGATAAAGTGGTTTAAAGTTACGCGTGATGTTATTGGTCGTATAGATAGTATTCAGAATTATACTGTTTACAGGGGAGATTCCGTAGGGGACCCTTCACCCATGAGTATTGGAACTGCCGGGCAGGTAAGTTCCGATTCTTCTTATGTATATTTTATGTACAGCGCAAACGACCTTCGTCCTGCTTTTGGAGAGAAGGTTTTCTGGTATAGAATAAAGGCGACTGATGTATACGGCAATTCGGGACGACTTTCTTCTCCTGTGGGGGGATACATGTCGGATACAAATTCTCCTGCACCTCCCGTTAATCTAATTGCGGAGAGTTTTGAAGAATATATAAAATTAAAATGGGATGAAAACACAGAACCGGACATGGGAGGGTATAATGTGTATCGAGGGATATGCGGTTGGGATAGTGTTTGTGTCCAGAGAAATGAACAGAAAGAATGTATAAAATGGGAACGTATACCATACCCGATGTATCTGATTGGAAATATAGACGATAAAGATTCAACAGATTACGAAGATAGGGGAGTACCTTTAACATCTCCTATATGTTATAGGTACTCGGTAAAGGCTTTTGATATGACACAAAATGCCAGTGACACAAGCAAAACTGTTTGTCAGAGATTAAGGGAAAAAACTCCTCCTCATCCGCCGGTTATTTCAGGCCTCAAAGCCCGGGATGGCGCGATAAAAGTCGAGTGGGTTGCTCCACCGGTTCAGGATCTTTTTGGTTTTATTGTTGAACGGGCTGATACTCAGGCAGGTCCTTGGAAAAGGATAAGCGATGAGCTAAAGTTTCCTGAGGTTGTCGAGTGCGAAGATATACCTGTAACAAATGCGTGGGCTGCAGATTCCATTTTTTCTTTTCTTGATACAACAGTAGCATCACAGAAAATTTACTATTATAGGGTAAAGGGAGCAGATTGCGGAGGAAATATTGGAGAGGCTTCTGCTTACGTCGAAACATATACTTTTGATTTTAGTGGCCCTCCTACACCAACCGACGTCACGGTAAGCCAGTTGTCGGGAGAATGTGCGCTTAAGATTCAATGGAAACCTAATTTTGATACTTTGAATTATGGTTTTGTTGTTTTTCGTAGCCTATCTTCGAATAAAAGTTATATGCAGATGAGTCCGGTAATACAAAGTAATGAGTTCATAGATAGAAAAATTACAGCGGGTAAGCAGTATTACTATAGAATACAGTATTTCGGTAAAGACGGAAGTTCTTCATCCCTGTCGAGTCCTGTAAGCGGTACGATTGCACCTTAAAGGGGGTTAAGATGGTAAGAATTAAATTTGTTTTTATATTAGTACTTTTAGTTATTTGTTTTTATCCATGTTACGGTGAGGAGCACTATGCAAAAATAAACGGCTGGGATTTTTGTAACTGGGATGTAGGTGGTACGCGTTGGGATATCTTCCAGCAGAGTTTTATTGGTATCAGTGAAAATGATGCTCTTGATTTACTTCTTTACAGTACACTATATTATGAGCTTACGAAAAGTTATATATGTTTTGGAATGTGTCTTATGGCTACTACTATATTGAAGGAAGAAGGCCATCTTGGTTTTTGTAAGCCGGTATATCGATATCCGGGAGATAATTATTGGGAAAAAGGTGTGGATGAAGTATACACAGGTCCGACTGATACACTTCTCGCGAAAGCAGTAATGGTTATGCAGGCACATCAAGCTAGCCAGGCAATGATAAGTTGTTTTGCAGAGAGAGCTGTTACAGGTGAGATTAAGGACGCTATGGCTGCATATAACCATGTGGAATATTATCTTGCTGCGGATGATCCTCCTCTTATAACGGTTATAGCCGGAGCAGGCAGCGGGCATGCCTTAATAGCTTATGATACAGAAAAAGTTTCTAACAGCGAATGGAAGATATATATTTATGATCCTAATAGATCTTATAGGGCTTTTAAAAATTATTATGATACGGATAGCAATTATATCAAAATAGAGACCACAAGCAATCCGAGCGGATATAAGTGGTCTTTTCGGAGAGATAAAAGGAGAGATAATGTACTCTGGGAGGGTGATATGAGTGCGGGCAGTGATGGTTTCATATTTGCGTATCCTTCTTCTATGGTGATTCCTCCTTCTACTAATCCTTTTAAATCTCTAGGGGAGGACTTGAATACTGTATTTTTTGCCGGAGATGGAGGTTATGTTGCTCAGATTACCGATGAGGAGGGTAAAAAGTTCTACAAAACCGACACAAAAAAGCATGAATCTTTGTCCGATATTGAGGATGATCCGGGCAAAAAAATGGCAAGTGCAATAAGATTCCCTTTGATTACTGATGATCCCGGCAAACAACCTGAAGTATATTTTGTAAAGAATGCTAAGAGCGGCGATTTGAATATTGATGTTGTTAGTAAGGGAAAGGGATATGAAATATATATTGCCGGAAGAGGGGATTTTGTGAAAATTAATGCAGAAGACAGTCCTGCCGGTAAAGATAAACTTGTTTTTAAGAATCTTGGTACACCCAAGGAGGAAGTACATCTTTCAAGTAAAAGATCTTCAGTCGATTTTAATGTGGAGCTTTATCGGTCTTTAGGAGAAGAAAAGAAATCCAGAACGTTTAAGCTTTCCAAGATGAAGGTAAAGAAAGACTCACCAATCCAGCTTCGCCTTACAGAAGACAAAAAAGGCGTGCTTTTAAAGAGCGGAAAAGATAAATTTGGCTTTGACCTTGAAATCGAGGAGAAGGAAGGAAAGAAAGTTAATAAGGTTTCGAAGAAAGGATTAAACTTAGAAGGTGAATCCTGGCAGTCAGTTGTGCCGAGTAACTGGAAAAAATTAAAGGATGCCGAAATAAAGGTAAGGAAGTAATATTACTTCCTTTTTTCTCTTCGGCGTTTTCTTTTTTCTTTTGCCTTTGTTACAAAGAGCCCCGATCCTTTTTTTCTGTTTTTGAAATGTGATAGTAGTATTTCCGCTTCATGAAATGGAAGTGTTACAAAGGAGAATTTGTCGAGAATTTGTATGTCTCTTATTTTTTCACCCGGAATATTACATATCTTTTTTATTAATTCTACTAATTTTTTTGCATTCAGTCCATCATTTTTGCCGTGAGTTACAAATAAGCGGGTTTTTCCTTTATTGTCGACAAAATCGTCTTTAAATTCTTTGTAATTTTTTTTACTTAGTTCTTCTTGATAAGTGTGTTGGAGGAGAGCCGCAAGTATGTTTTCTGCGCTGTTACTCTCTAAAAGTTCCTGTGACATTTTCACATATTCCTTATCGACCTTTGATTTTACGATTTCTTCTAAATCTGATTTTATTTTAAGTTTTTTTGTTTCTATGATATCTTTAATTTGAGGTATTTTTTCTCTTCTGATATCTGTTTTTGCGACTCTTTGAATGAATTTCAATTTTCTGTATTCCGTGGGTGTTACAAAAGTGATTGCAATTCCTTCCTTACCTGCTCTACCGGTTCTTCCTATCCTGTGTACGTAAGATTTTGGATCCTGCGGAAGGGCATAATTGATTACATGAGTAAGATTTTGAACGTCCAATCCTCTTGCCGCCACATCGGTTGCCACGAGAATATTTATGAAGTGTTTCTTGAATTTATTTAATATTTTCTCTCTTAAGTGTTGTGATATGTCTCCGTGTAGAGCATCTACGTCGTAACCGCGTTCCATTAGATGTTTTGCAAGATTGTCTACATTGATTTTGGTTCTGCAGAATATTAATCCGTAAAATTCATCTTCGATATCTATAATTCTACAAAGGGCTTCGAATTTGTTTCCGGGATGGACTTCAAAATATATTTGATCGGTTTGGCTTACAGTAAGTTCGCCATGTGCTACCCTGAAAATATCATATTCCACCATATATTTCTCTGCTATATTTATAATTTCCTTTGGCATGGTAGCCGAGAACAGCATAGTTCTTTTTTCTTCTGGGGTATGTTCCATAATCTTTTTTACGTCCTCAAGAAAACCCATGTCCAGCATTTCGTCCGCTTCATCGAGTATTAGGTGAGAAATTTTATCCAGTTTTAAAGTACGGCGGTTAAGATGGTCTATAACCCTTCCGGGTGTACCGACAACTATATCGACGCCCTTTTTTAAACTTCTGAGTTGCCCGGAAATTGCCTGCCCGCCGTATATGGGAACGGTTCGGAGTTTTTTATTTCCTTTTAGTGAATTAATTTCTTCTGCGACCTGAATTGCAAGTTCTCTTGTTGGGGTAAGTACGATTGCCTGGACATTTTTTGATTTATCTTTAAGAAGTTCGATAAGAGGAAGGCCAAAAGCGGCAGTTTTCCCTGTTCCTGTTCGAGCCTGACCTATAATATCCTTTTTTCCCGATAGTAAGGCCGGTATGGTTTGTACTTGAATGGGTGTTGGTTCCTCAAACCCTTTTATTTTTAAATTTTTTAAAGTTTCTTCTGATAAGCCTAATTCTTTAAAAGTTTTCATGATTTATTCCCTCTTTGATCTAACATAGTTTACGTGTACTAATAAAGATAACAGATATACTATATTAAATTCTTGGTTTTTTGTTTAAGTTATACTAAATTAAATTAAATACGTGTTTATAATAACCTTCTTTTACGAAAAAACAAGCTTTTCTATTTTTTGTTTACCATTACCTGTGAGTTTTCCAGCAAAATAAATTTTAATTTATTGACTTTTTGCTTTAATTCTTTTATATTTTCATAAACAAACCGGGAGGTAAAATTATGCCGGAAGAAAAAAACGGAGTATTTCCGACTTTTGCGGTGATTGTTTTGCTTATAGGAATTTTTTGGCTTTTAAATGAATTAAATGTTTTAAAAGCGAATGTGCCATGGGTTCCGATAGTAATAATTGTCGTAGCCGTAGGTTGGCTTGTAGATTATTTCGCGGGAAAGTAGTTTTTTAGACTGAGTTTTCAGGCAACTGCAGATTCGTACTTATCCAGCCATGAGGCATGTTCATCGAAAGGATTTGTTCGCATTGCGAAGAGGAAGAAATACGGGAAGTTTTTCTTGGTGTATTCCATATAACTGAGCCACTGGTATGTCAAAAGATTGTATGCCCGTTCGATATCGATTTTCGTGTGTTCTATATCTTCCTTCGGTAGGTTATCAAGATCTCTTGCGGCTAACTCCTCTGTGATATGAAATATAGCCATTACTGTTTCCGTAAACGTAGCGTGTTCAAGCAAGTTGGGATTTTGCAGTAACCTGATCAGAAATTCTCTTTTGGTAGTCAAAAAATTTGATAGTTTCTTAAGCTCAATTTTGTTTATATCTATATCTGCTTTGTAGGATTTCAATCCTTTAAAGGCTGATTTAAAATCCATGTCTTCGCATCCGTCTTCGACAACGATAAGGTCGTGTATTTTGTTGAGATTTTTATCGAAATTTGAAAGATATACAAGAATATGTTTTCCGAAGTCACTGAAGAAAGTTTCAATAACCATGTTCAATTTTTTAAGATGACTTTGCTTTTCCCATTCATGAAGTACATGGTGTATAATTATAGTTACGAGAAGAACTTCGACGAATACGAACGCGATATCTCCTACGAGATAAATAAAAATGTGGTGGGCGTCTCTGAAGATAAGGTAATGAATGAAATAAAAAACTATGGATAGAACCAGCATAGCTATGTCTGCGACTAATTTCCAGTTAAATTTCTTGTTCATTTTATACCTCCAAATTTTAAATGTGAATCATTGGGTCGTTTTTTTTGATATATTAATTTAATATTACTCCATGTGAAGCGCAAGTTTTTTTAATTTTTTATAAAATTATATAAGATTACCCCGAATGTTCGGGGTAATCTTATAGGAGGTGTGTTACTTTAAAAACTTTGAAACAAACGGGGATGTATCTCCGCGTCGTAAGAAGTGTCCTGATGGCCCTTCTCCTAAGAATTCAGAAAACCATGATTCATGTTCGATTTCTTCGTTGAGAATTGCAAGGACAAGGTCGTAAGTTCGGTGGTCCTTACCTGCCGTCATATTGCAAACTTCAGTGTATCCTCTGACAGCACATCGTTCTGCCTCTACGAGCACTTTTAATATCGCTTCGGGGGTGGGGTTTTTGGGTAAAGAAGCAGGCGGACAGGCAGATAAATCATGAAACTCTTTCATGCATCCCGGTAGCTCGCCACCGAGTTCGTATATTCTGGGCATGAGGGCTTCAAAATGATTTCGGTCTTCGATCCTTGCAGTTTCGGCAATCTCTTTTATGCCTTCGCCCTTAAGCCCAATCAGATTTGCTCTGAGAATTGTGTAATAGTAGTAAGTCGTTAACTCTGCCGATGCATTTTTAACCAATAATTTTAATAACTTATCGAGATCTACGCCCGATTTTTTTACCATTTCAATTGCAACTTTTGCCATTTTACTTTCCTCCTCTTTTTAAATTTTATTGTTTAAATTTCAAAAATTTCAACACAAATTTTGCCTGTGCCTGCTGCAGATTATTTGATTACATATTGTCACCCCCTACTATAATAATTACTATGTAGTAATTATTACTAATGTACAACAAATTTTTTTTTGCTATTTCCCGCTGCAGTATTTGCAAATTCCCTCCAGAATAATCTTCTTTTTTGTAACATCGAATTCCGCTCTGATTTCCTTCGGTATATCTATATTGTCATAAAATTCGCTATGGAAGTCGAATATATTACCGCATCTTATGCATCGAAAATGGTGATGGTTCTGGGTATCCGGATCGAAACGTCTTGGCTCGCCGGAGCCTTCGAGAACATTTGCCAGACCTATTTCGGAGAAAGATTGAAGGGTCCTGTAGACTGTATCGAATGATATATTAGGCAAGGACTTTTTTATTCTTTTGTACAAAGCGTCTACTGAAGGATGGTCCTTAGATCTAAGGAATTCTAAATATATAACCGTTCGCTGGGGTGTGATTTTCAGGCCGTTCTCACCGCATCTTTTTCTGAAAGTTTCAAGCAAAGAATCCATATTGCTATTATCCATGTTATTATTATATAGTAATTGTTACTATTTGTCAAGGGCTTATATTTTTTTTGGGATATGGTTTTACAGAGTGTGGGCGTCTATGTTAAAAAAGCCTTGACAGGGTTTGTATTATACTTATGATTTGTATTGTTAATATTTAAATCTAAAAGGAGGATGTTGTAAATGTTTTCGAAAACCAAAAAAAGGTTTCATTTGTTAGCCTTTTTTATGGCTCTTCTATTGCTGATGTCTTTTAAAATATTTGCTGAGGATGGCTACAGATTATGGCTTAGATATGATGTTATTGCTAATGCGGATAAGCTAAAGGAATACAAAAAAAGTATTAAAGAAATTCATTTTCCGGGAGATTCTCCTACTTTAAGAGTTGCTCGGAGCGAATTGACTCCAGGTCTTACTGGTTTACTCGGTTCTCCGGTAAGATACGTGGATAAAGTTAGCGGGAGCGGAGCCCTCGTTATAGGAACTCCGCAATCCTCTAAAGTTATTGCTTCTCTTGGGCTGGACGACAAACTTAAAAGCCTTGGAAGAGAGGGATATTTAATACAAAACATAAAGATTGAAGGCAAGAAATATATTGTTATTTCGGCTAATACGGATGTTGGTATTTTATATGGTGTTTTTAATTTTCTAAAAGTTCTTCAGACTAATAAAAATCTCGATAATTTGGAGATAAGTGAGAGTCCCAAAATCGAATACAGGCTTTTGAATCACTGGGATAACCTCGACCGAACGGTCGAAAGAGGATATGCCGGATTTTCGCTCTGGGATTGGCATAAGCTTCCCGATTATCTGGATCCCAGATATAAAGATTACGCCAGAGCCAACGCGTCCATTGGAATTAACGGAACTGTTTTGACTAATGTAAATTCCAACGCTTTAATTTTAACCCCGATGTATCTGGAAAAAATAGCGGCTCTGGCTGATGTTTTCAGGCCATATGGAATCAGGGTATATCTTACCGCGCGTTTTAGCGCTCCGATTCAAATTGGGGGACTTTCGACAGCAGATCCTCTCGATCCGCAGGTTAAAAAGTGGTGGAAAGATAAAATTAATGAGATATATGAATATATTCCCGATTTCGGAGGATTTTTGGTGAAGGCAAATTCTGAAGGTCAGCCCGGACCGCAGAATTATAACCGCAGTCATGCCGATGGGGCTAATCTTCTTGCCGATGCTCTTTCGCAGCATGGCGGAATCGTTATGTGGAGAGCTTTTGTATACACCTACGATGTAAATGAAGACAGAGCTGAACAGGCATACAATGAATTTGTGCCTCTCGATGGTAAATTCAGAGATAATGTCTTGATACAGGCAAAAAACGGACCGATCGATTTTCAACCGCGAGAACCCTTCCATCCTTTGTTTGGAGCTATGAAAAAAACTCCTGTGATGATGGAATTTCAAATCACTCAGGAATACCTGGGCTGCGCAACTCATTTAGTGTATCTGGCTACTCTATATAAAGAGTGTTTGGATTCCGATACTTATGCTAAAGGGAAGGGGTCAACTGTAGCTAAAGTACTCGACGGTTCACTTTTTAAATATGCGAATACCGGGTTTGCCGGAGTTTCCAACATAGGAACCGATAGAAACTGGACAGGGCATCATTTTGGGCAGGCTAACTGGTATTGTTTCGGACGGCTTGGTTGGAATCATAAGCTTTCGGCAGAGAAAATCGCGGAAGAATGGATACGCATGACTTTTTCAAACGATAAAGACGTTGTAAAAACTTTAAAAAAAATTATGATGGCGTCTCGAGAGATAGCCGTAAGCTATATGACACCCCTAGGGCTTCACCATATAATGGCGGAGGGGCATCACTACGGTCCGGGACCGTGGGTAGCGGTGTCCGGTAGGCCTGATTGGACTTCTGTGTATTATCACCAGGCGGATTCGAAAGGAATCGGGTTTGAGCGTACGACAAAAGGTTCAGATGCGCTCAGTCAGTATTATCTTGAGGTAAAGGAAAAATTTTCCAATCTTGAGACTTGCCCGGATGAATATCTCTTATGGTTTCATCACCTTGACTGGGATTACGAGATGAAATCGGGAAGGACCTTATGGGAAGAATTATGCTATAAATATTATCACGGTGCCGATTCTGCAAAATGGACGGCTGATAAATTTTCTACACTGTCGGGAAAGATTGATGAAGAGAGATTCGAACATGTATCAGCATTTTTAAAAATTCAGGCAGAGGAAGCAATCTGGTGGAGAAATTCATGCCTGTTATATTTCCAGTCATATTCGAAAAAACCTATCCCTGTAAAGTACGAAAAACCTTCGGGTACACTTGAGTATTATAAGAGCCTCAGGTTCCCTTATGCTCCCGGTATAAGACCATCATGGTAATATGCAATATGACATATTAGTTGAAGAGAAATACTAATTCAACATTAAAAAACAGCACAGAAAAGTATGAAATTAGACCTTTTTTATCCTAATTGTTAGTTGTCCGTATTAAGATCTCGCGGAGTTTTTTAAAGGCTAGAGTATATGGTGGCGTAAATATATCCGTTTGCCCTTGTCCGGAATTCAACTTCTCCATGCCCGATCTCGTTATTAAATTCGAATGAGTACGCCATAACTGTTGAGGTACCAGTAAGATCAACGGCTACGGTATCGTTTAATGGATCTTGAAATACAGCTATGAATTCATCTTCTTCGATTTCGACGATATCTGCGGTATAATCAATATTCCCAGTCGTCAAATCAATAAAGTGAACCATGTATGCGTTTTCGTTAACGTATTTTTCGTGTTCCACAACAACTCCTTTCATACCGACTGCATATGCTTTCGTTCCTCCCGTAACCGGGTAGATGTAGAGGACTCCTCCGTTTTCCCATAACTCTAAAGAATATCCATTTTCGTCATAGATGGTTATATTTTCGTTGGGCATTACTGTTTTTATTTCTTCGTCTTCACCGGATGCGTTTCTAAAAACGATAATGAGTAAGCCGGTAGAGTCTTCAGCGAAGTCTAGGTTATCACCATTGAAGTAATATATCTCATAATCGGAAATATCCGGCCCAGTAGAACCACTGCAGAAGGTTAGCAAAATGACTAACAAGAGTGGCGCGATCCAGAGTTTGTTACTTAAAAAGCTATATTTTTTTCTCATTTCTGTCTCCTTTTGTTTGGTATTTAAATTTAATTGTTTTTTTGTATTAGTCAAGATGGAGACAAATTAGTGAATGGGAGAATGAGTGGATGGGTTTATGGGGTCATGTTATTTGTTTAGCTTAGATCCAAAAAATCTATTAATCTTAGCATAGAAAACTTTGGGGAATTTATGTAGCTTGCCGATGAGGTTTTTTTGTGTATGTTATATGAGATTTAAAGAGAGATAAAATGGATACTATAAAATGCCCTGTGTGTAATAAAGATTTAAAGACAATTACTTATGAGAATCAAAGAGTCGATGTCTGTCGATCTTGCGGCGGAGTATGGTTTGATAAATATGAATTGTTGGAGATTGTAGATGGTTTGCTTTCTAAGAACTTGATTGAACCTGAGTCTGTTAAAGAAGCTTATGGAAAAAGAGCAATTGCATCCAAAGATGTAGGACAATCAGAGAAATATTGTCCCAGATGTAAAGAGGCATTAGAAGTTTTCAATTATTCCTATGATTCAAATGTATTTCTCGATAAATGTTCGAATTGTAAAGGTGTCTGGGCTGATAGGAAAGAGTTGGAAGCTGTCGGGAAATACATAAAAGGAAATCCTGAAGTTGATAAATACGCGGAGGTTCTGGCATCCGAGCTTAAAGGGCCTTCAAGATTGATCGGGAAGATAAGTAAGATTGCTGCTGTGGTAATCTCATTGTTTTATCTCACTGCCGCATATTTTTTAATGGGATTGAAAGGTTCTTTAAAAACTTTGATTTTTTTAGTTTTGCCTTTATCTTGTATTTTCTTTGGTGAAAATCTGGGTAAGTTAACCGGTATAAGATTCGGATTGAGTTTTTTAAGACCAGTTGTAACAAAACCAACACCCGGATTTCTTGTTGTTTTTGGGGGTTGGCTTTTGTTGCTCTCGCCGCTTTTTGTATTTATTTATGAATTTTTTGCGAACATGTAGGTGAAATCTTTGGTAATTACGATACAGAGTATATTAGAAGAAGTTTATAAATGATTATACATAAAATCTTACAGTTAATTGATATTGCAGGGAACAATAATCTTATTGCTCAGGGAATAGGTTTTGTCGGACTTATCTTTGCTATAATTTCCTTTCAAAACAACAAACGTAATCTTATTCTTGTTTTTTTAGGTCTGGCGCAGATGTGTTTTATTGTCCATTTTGCTCTTTTAGGAGTATGGACTGCTTCCGCGATGAATATTGTTGGAGCTATCCGTACTTTCTTTTTCGTATTCAGGGGAAGAAAAAAATGGATGGATAGCGATATAGTAATGTATACCTTTATCTTTTTATTCTTTATAGCGGGTATTTTATCCTGGCAAAATTGGCTCAGTCTTTTGCCTATTATGGCAATGGCTATCGAAACGGTTGGCCTGTGGCAGGAGAATCCTAGGAAAATCCGTTCTATTGTCATCATCCCGCGTCCTTTGTGGCTCACTTATAATGTAATACATGGCTCTTATGCTGGTGTGTTGACGGAACTTTTTGTGGTTGTTTCACTTGTTACTGGTATTATTCGCTTTGATTTTCTACCCTGGATTAGACAAAAAAGAAATCCCGGAATGCTGGACCAGGATTCTTTAAATTAAGTTTCAGATATTGTATTTGTTTTCTTATAGCATTTATCTATTGACAATATATATATAAAAAGTATTTTTTTTATGAAAGTTAATTTGGTTGTAGTATATGACATTTTCAAAAGTTGTTAAAATCGTAAGTCGGTTAGTCCACAGGGAGGTAATTATATGAAGTGTTTTATTCGCTCATTGATGATTGTTTTAACAGTTTTATTTGTTGTCCCAAAACTTTACGCGGAACAGAAAAAGGAGATAAAAGCAGGAGCTTATTGGTGGAATCAGCCTTTCCCGAAAAGACCGGCCGAGAACCCCGATGCAAAGAAACTTCCTCTTATCAGTGTAAAAGAAAATGAATTTATAAATCCTGCCGGTAAAAAGATTATATTTCGCGGATTGGCTATTTCCGACCCTGACAAACTCGAAGGGCAGGGCTACTGGAGTAAAAAACATTTTGAAGAAGTAAAAAAAATGGGAGCAAATATCGTACGTGTTCCCGTGCATCCTGTTGCGTGGAGAGAACGTACTCCGGAAGGTTGTTTGAAGCTGCTGGATGAAGCAGTAAAGTGGTGTACCGAACTTACGATGTATGTTATTATAGATTGGCATTCTATTGGTAATTTGGAAATGGAAATTTTTCAAAATCCAATGTACAACACAACAAAAAAGGAAACTTACGAATTCTGGAGAACTATCGCGATGCATTTTAAAGGGAATAATACTGTTGCTTTTTATGAGATATTCAATGAGCCGACTCACTTTTTTAGTCTTCTGGGCAGTATGAGCTGGAGTGAGTGGAAAAAGATTAATGAAGATATAATAAATCTTATTCGCGCGTATGATAAGGAAACAATTCCTATCGTATCTGGGTTCGATTGGGCATATGATTTAGGACCTATTCGCTATGAGCCTGTTAACGCGGAAGGGATCGCTTACGCGACTCATCCTTATTATATGAAACGAAAAAAACCGTGGGAGCCGAAGTGGGATGAAAATTTTGGGTTTGCCAAGGGTAAATATCCCGTTATAGCGACGGAATTTGGTTTTGAACCCGAACGTATCGAAAAAAGCGAAAACAAAGGTTATGGAGAGGCTATAATTAGTTTCCTGGAAGAAAGAGAAATAAGCTGGGTTTGTTGGGTTTTTGACCCTGATTGGGGTCCGAGGATGCTTGAATCACTCGAAACTTATGAGCTTACGGAAAGCGGTGAATTTTTTAGGGAGGCTCTACATGGGAAAATTGGCAAATGATAATGATGGGAAATTTTTAAAAAAAAGAGGAGTAAAATGTTAAAAGAATTTAAAGAATTTGCTATGCGCGGAAACGTAGTGGACATGGCCGTAGGTATTATTATTGGTGCCTCGTTTGGAACTATCGTTAAATCTCTTGTCTCCGATATAATAATGCCTCCTATCGGTTTGTTGTTGGGTAAAGTAAATTTTTCGAACCTTTTTATAGCGCTAAGCGGAAGGGGAGCTTCATATGCTACGCTTGCCGAAGCGCAGGCTGAGGGAGCCGTTACATTAAATTATGGTGTCTTTATTGATACGATAATAAGTTTTATAATTGTTGCTTTTGCAGTATTCCTAGTGGTAAGAAGTGTCAATCGTTTAAAAAGAGAAGAACCGGCTCCGGTTCCAATGACCAAAAAATGCCCTTATTGTTTATCGGTTATACCGATAAAAGCTACGCGTTGTGGGTTTTGTACCTCATCTTTAGCAACTGAAGAATCTTTATAGATATGGGATGGCCTTTTAAAGTGTTTAACTGATTTGGGAGGTTAAATGGGTAGAAAAATTCGAAAGGGGTCCTTAGTTCTATCTGCTTTTTTGTGTTTCTTTAATTGAAAATGAATTTGTATGTGCGTTTATTTATTGATTCGGGATTAATATATATTGGATAAAAGCCTGTGAAGTTTATAGTTTTCCAGGTCTATTTCTTTGTAACCCGCGACAGATTGTTCGAGATCCATCGTTATGATTTCTTCTCCGTCGAGTCCGACCATCGTGGGCCTGGTGGGATTGGTTTTTATTAGTTCGTAGGCGTGACTTGCGAACTCGATCGCTAGCATTCTGCTCCTTCTTGTAGGCGCGCCGCCTCTTTGTATATATCCGAGCGCAGATTTTCTGGTAGAACATTTGGTTTTTTCTTCTATAACTGTTGTTATTTTATCTCTTTCGGGGACCCCTTCTGCCATTACAATTATTGCGTCGGTTTGCCCTTTTTTTCTTTCTCTTTTAAGCCCTTCGACGATTTCTTCGATAGGTGATTCTACCTCGGGAATGAGTATTGCGTCTGCACCTGATACTATCCCAACTTCAAGTGTAAGAAAGCCTCTTTTTCTACCCATTACTTCAACGACGAAAATCCTTTCGAATGATACTGCCGTATCTTTTATTTTATTTATTGCTTCAAGAGCAGTATTGCAGGCTGTATCGAACCCTATAGTCTCATCTGTTCCGTATATATCGTTGTCTATGGATGCGGGAATGCCGACAACAGGTATTCCTGAATGTTTATGAAGAGACATTGCTCCTTTAAAAGAGCCGTCTCCTCCTATAACTATCAATCCTTCTATTTTTTCTTCCCCGAGATTTTTCGCGGCTTCCTTTACAACCTTTTCTTCTTTAAATGAGGGCATCCTTGCGGAATGAAGTATTGTACCGCTTATGCCCATGATCGTGTCGGAACGGGTATTGGAAAAATCGAAATAGTCTTTTTTTATAAGACCGCTGTAACCATCGTTAATGCCGATAAGTTTAACGGTTTCGTTTCTGCATAGTCTTAATATTGTGCCGATTGCCGTATTCATGCCGGGAGCGTCCCCTCCCGGCGTTACTATTCCTATTTTTTTCATATATTTATGGTACTGGAAAATAAGCTAATGTCAAGACTTTTTATTAAAGAGAAATATTAAACCGCAAAGCTCACAAAGTTTTTTGTTTTTTTCTCCCATCAACCCATTTTTTTAACAACGAATAACACAAATAGCACAAATAAATTAAGAATCAATCAATTCTATTAATATAAAAACATAATATCTGTTTTTATATTCGTGTAATTCGTGTGATTTGTTGTTTCTTTTTTTAGTTGGTTCGTTAGGTCGTGGGTTCGTTGGATCGTTAAAACAAAAAAATAAAAGGGTTGTGTGGTGTGAACTCTGTGTCCTCTGTGAGTTCTTTTTTTCTCTGTGATCTCTGTGGTAAAATTAGTTTTTGGGGTTTAGGGGTGAAGTGAAAGGATTCGGACGAGGTTGTCCATCTCCTCTTTCGATCTTTTTTCCGTTACGGAAACGAGAAGATGATTTTTCCATTCTTTTTTGAATTTTCCGAGGTCGATGCCGGCAAGATACCCGTTCCTAATTCCTTTTTTAATTGCTTTTTTTGCTCCGGTCGGAGTTTCGATAACGAACTCTCTGAAGAAATTTTGTTTTTTATAAGGAAGTTTAAAGCCCGCTTTTCTAAATTGTTCAGCTAGATAATGCGCTTTTTGTGTTGTTTTATTTGCTATTTCTCTTATTCCCTCGTTTCCATGAAGCGCCAGGTAGATTGCGGCCATAAGAGCGCATAGTTGTTGATTTGTGCAAATGTTCGATGTTGCTTTTTCTCTTCTTATATGTTGTTCACGGGTTTGAAGTACCATGACATAGCCGTCTTTCCCATTATTGTCGACTGTTTTTCCCACTATTCTTCCGGGCATCTTTCTGATATGTTTTTTCTTAGAGGTGAATATGCCCAGATGAGGGCCGCCGAGGTTCATAGGGATACCCAGACTTTGCCCCTCTGCTGTCGCGATATCGATACCGTATTCCCCGGGTGTTTTTAATAAACCGAGAGATATTGGGTCGAAACTTAATATTGAGATAACTCCATTTTTATGAGCGGCATTTACGAATTTCTCTACTTCCTCGATATTACCGAGGAAATTAGGATTCTGAATTACTATGCAAGCGGTTTCATTATCGATTCTATTAATTTCTTCTAAGACTGTTATTCCATTACTAAGACTAAGTGCCTCAATCGGATAATCTTTACCGAGGTATGTTCTAATTACTTTAAGGTAATTAGGGTTAATGCCATCGGAGGTGAGTACTTTTTTCCTTTTCTGATTAATTGACAGAGCCATAAATACAGCTTCGGCAAGAGACGTCGCTCCATCGTAAATTGAAGCGTTTGAGACTTCCATTCCGGTCAATTCGCAAATCATAGATTGATACTCGAAAATTGCCTGAAGAGTTCCCTGTGAAACTTCCGGTTGATATGGGGTGTAAGCGGTATAAAATTCAGCTCTTCCGGTTAAGTGTTTTATAGCTGATGGTATATAGTGGTCATATACTCCGCCTCCGGTAAACACGATTAAATCTTTATTCAGTTGCGCCAGAGTCGATATTTCGCCTTTTATCTCCATTTCAGAGACAGCGGGAGGTAAATTCAGCGGGTTTTTTAACCGTAGCTCTTCAGGTATAGCAGAAAATAAATCTTCTACGCTTTTACCTATAGCTTTAAGCATTTCTTCTTGCTGTTTCTTATTGACGGGGATAAAATTCATTCTTCTTCTAATAGTTTTTTGTATTCTGAAGGGTCGAGCAGAGTATCTAATTCTGCCGGCTCCGACATTTCGATTTTTACTATCCAGCCATCTTCGTAGGGGTCTTTATTTACGAGTTCCGGTTTTGATTCCAGTTCTTTGTTTATCTCTATTATTGTTCCGGAAACAGCTGCGTAAAAATCTGTTACTGTTTTGACGGCTTCTATTGTGGCTATCGAGTCTCCCTGCATTACTTCTTGTCCCACCTCCGGTAATTCTACATATACTATATCTTGAAGTTCGGATTGTGCGAAGTCTGTTATACCTTCGGTGATTTTATCGTCTTCTTTTCTTGCCCATTCATGATCTTCAGTGTATAAAATATCAGTAGGTACTTTTAATTCCATTTATCCTCCTTTTTGATTTGTCATTTTTCATTTTGATATTTTATTTTTAAATTAAGTTGCCATGCTTCATTTGGAACTCTTCTTTTTTACCGTTCCGTGTTTCCAGAATGGTAGTTTAGTAATCGTTCCTTCCACGGAAGTGTTTCTGATTTTTATTTCAACCTTTGTATCTTCTTTATCGTACGGTTTATTTATGTAACCCATTGCAATCGAAGAACCGATGTTAGGAGAATAATTTCCGCTTGTTATTATACCGTTTTTTTTCCCTTTTACCAGAATTTCACAACCGCGTCTTGGTATTCTTTTGCCTGGTACTAATATCCCGACAAGTTTTTTATTTATCCCATTTCTTTTTTGTTTTACTAAAATGTCCTTTCCGATAAAATTTTCTTTATCCATGGAAACTATCCAGGAGAGATTTGCTTCTAACGGAGTCGTTTCTTTTGTTATATCATTTCCGTAAAGGCAGTAACCCATTTCCAGTCTCAGGAGATCTCTTGCTCCCAGACCGCAGGGGCAGATGTTTTCTTTTTCTCCTGCTTTCATGATTTTATCCCATATTTCTTCAGCGTTTTCGGGCTTTCCGTAAACTTCGAAGCCATCTTCACCTGTGTATCCTGTTCTTGAAAGCAAAACTTGTTTATCGGCAATTATTTCTTCTTTAGAATGGTAAAAACGCAGGTTTGCCGGGTTTTCTTTGGTTATTTGCCTTATAATTTTTTCCGAGTTTGGGCCCTGAACGGCTATTTGGAAATATTCTTTACCCTTGTTTTTTAATTCTACTGTGCCTTTTTTGTGTTCTTGCATCCATTCGAAATCTTTTTCCTGATTTGACGCGTTAACTACAATCAAATATTTCTTCGGAAGTTTGTAAACGATGAGGTCGTCTATAATTCCTCCGTTTTGATACAACATTGTAGTATATTTTGCCTGATAAGTGTCTATTTTGGATATATCGAAAGTCACGATATAGTTGATAAATTCTGTTGAACCTTTTCCGCTTACTTCTATCTCACCCATGTGAGAGGTGTCGAATATGCCGACGGAATTTCTTACCGCACTGGTTTCGTCGAATATAGATGAATATTGCATGGGCATTTTGTAACCGGCGAAGTCTACCATTGTGGCGTTTAATTCCAGATGTTTATTGTATAGAGGAGTTTTATTTTCTTTTATTTTTTTTCCCATTATGCTCTGTGTTTTTATTTAATAGTTGAAATTAGTATTGTAAACTGATGGAATTTGTCAAGCCCTAAAGTTTAGATGCCGGGTACCGGATCCTTCGGATCAGTTGAATAGTTTTTTAGTAGTTGGAAGTTTGGAAGTTAGCAGTTAGAATAACAAAAAAACTTTTGCATGTTTTTAGTTGAGTTGTTGAATAGTAAAAATACCTACAACATCTACAAGTTCTACATGTGAGAAAACAGCTAGCAGCTTACTGCTTACAGCTCACGGCTAAATAACAACTGAAAAACTCAGTGCTCTGTGTGGAGGTAATGTAGGAGGGATTTCCTAATCCCGATAATCGCGGCTGGGAAGCCGCTCCTACAAATTAAGTCAAATGGTTAAATAGGAAAAACAACAAAAAAATCTTGTGATAATCTGTGAAATCTTGTGGTTAAAAAGGGGGGTGGAAGGTAGCTTGCCTTGACTTTTAGTTCTTGTTATTTATAATTTCCTCTGTATGGATTATTTTATGTTGCTTCGCCCCAGTTTATTTCTTCCTTTATGGATTTTTTTTCTCCTCGGAGTTTACCACGCGGGGGGAGAAATTTCTTTAAAGACAGGTATTGTTTTTGTCCTTTATACTTTGCTTATGGGAGGGGTTTATATTCTTAACCAGATTATAGACAGGGAATCGGACAGGAAAAACGATAAGTTGTTTTTATTGTCTGAAGGACATGTTTCTCTGAAAAATGCTTATATAGAAATGGGGGCGCTTTTCGTTTTATCCGTTTTTGGATCTTTCTTTATCGATTTCGAAATTTTTATTGTTTTTCTTTTTTCTCTTTCTATGGGTATTACTTATTCTGTTCCGCCTATAGAGACTAAAGGAAAACCTTTTTTAGATATAATTTGGAATGGAGCGGGTTATGGGATTCTTGCTTTTTTTGTTGGTTGGCTTTCCCTAGCGGAACTTTCCCGACCAATGTTTATTGAAAGTATCCCGTATTTTTTTGCGGTGGCAGCCGTATTCGTGAACACGACCATTCCTGATATAGAAGGCGACAGGGAAGAAGGAAAAGTTACAACCGGCGTATTTTTAGGAAAGAAGAATACCCTTTTACTTGGGGTTTTGCTTGATTTAATCGCAATAATTATTTCTTATTTTCTGAAAAATTATATATGTTTAATAGGTTCGGGTTTTGCCTTTCCTATATTTATGTTTGCTTATATTAAACGTACAAAAAAAACGATACTTTTTTCTTTTAGGGCAATCCCGGCGATACTTATGATTATCGTTTTTTACCTAATGCCTGTAGCAATACCACTTTTTCTTTTGGTACTTGGAATACAGAAAGTTTATTATAAGAAAAAATTTAATATGGATTATCCGGCTATATTTAGCGGTACAGATAAGGATTTTTGAATGTTATGATTTTATTTTTATTGATTTCCACTCTACCTCTCGAGCTTGATTCATTATTAATTAAAGCTATTAATCATTCATATGTGGAGGATTTTGGGGTCGCGGAATCTCTGATAAATGAAGTAAAAAAGCAGGAAAAAGACCATCCCGCTCCATATTTTTTATTGGGCTCTCTTTATGAATTAATGTGGATCGATTTGGGAGACATGGCTTACAAGGAAAAAATATTTATATACGCGGATTCGGCTTCCGATAAGGGGAAAATGTGGGCTAAAAGTCATCCTGATGATCCGTGGGGATATTTTTTTGTTGGAGGAAGTTATACTCTGAAGATTTTCTATTATACTATTAGAGAGGATTATTTGGGAGCTTTTTTTCTAATCAATCCGGCGATTTATTACCTGGAAAAAGCAAAAGAAATCGATCCCACAATAGAAGATATCTATTTGGGATTGGGAAGTTGGGAATACGCGAAGGGTAATTTCCCTTTTATGGGCAAAGATAAAGAAAAAGGTCTTAATATGATAAAAAGAGCTATTGTAAAAGGTAAGTATGTTTCGCTGTATTCGGTGTTAGCATATGCCAATATATGTATTAAGGAGAAGGATTACGATGAAGCCATAGATGTTCTGGAGCCTTTAATCGCTTGTTTTCCTTATTCGAGGACTTTTAATTGGCCTCTTTTAAAGGCTTATTACGGAAAAGAGGACTATCTAAAAACTTTGAAGATTGCTGATAAGCTTATAAGGATTTCCGCGTCAAATGATTATTCAAAGTTTGAGGCTAATTATTATAGAGCCAAAGCACTTTTGGAATTAAATAGGTTGGATGAAGCTCTTATTGGTATTGAAAATGCTTTAAATTTAAAAATTGACGAAGATATGCTTCATGTTAAAGATATAAAAGAAGATCTTCTGCGTATTAAAAAAGAAATAGTGAAAAAGAAGTCCACACCCTGAGGTTTTACATTTGAATATTATAAATCCTCTGTCGACAAGGGTTAAGAGAAGTTTTCTTTAATTGTAAATATAGTTGGATGTATTTATTTATAAGTTCTGTTTTTATATATATTCTCTTAAAGGCATAAGATTAAAGGATTACGATTGAACTTTCTATCCTCCGAGTATTCTGAGGGAAATAGGTCTTGACATATCGATTTTATAAGATAAAATTACAGGGTTAGCCGGAGTGGCGGAATTGGTAGACGCATCGGACTTAAAATCCGGTGGAGAATTTTCTCCGTGTCGGTTCAAGTCCGACCTCCGGCATAAAAATTTTTATTAATGATATTATGAAATGGTTTCAAAGAAGAAAAAAAGTCGAAAAAGAAGGCGTTAAGAAGGAAATACCCGATGGCGTATGGATAAAGTGTCCTTCTTGCGGAGAGATACTTTATAAGAAGGAAACTATAAAGAATCTTATGGTATGCTCGAAGTGTGACTTTCATTTTAGGGTTGGCAGCGATTTTTACAAAAAATTACTGCTCGATGAGGGAACGTTTAACGCCTTTGATGAAAACATAAGAACTACTGATCCTTTGAATTTTAAGGGTTATAAGAAGAAAGTTGAACAAGCGAGAAAACAAACTTCTTTAAATGAAGCTGTAATAACAGGTGAGGCTAAAATAGCAGATAGGGAGCTTGAAGTGGCAATTATGGATTTCTCTTTTATTGGTGGTTCTATGGGTTCAGTTGTAGGGGAGAAGATCAAGAGAGCTATCGATCGTGCAAGAGAAAAGGAAGTTCCTTTTTTAACGGTTAATGCTTCCGGTGGTGCGAGAATGCAGGAGGGGATTTTTTCTTTGATGCAGATGGCGAAGACTGCAACTGCTTTAAATAAGTTGAACAAACCGTATGTTTCTATTCTCACTAATCCAACTACCGCGGGGGTGTTTGCTTCTTATGCCTCACTCGGAGATATTGTTATCGCAGAACCTGGTGCGCTCGTTGGATTTGCGGGTCCAAGAGTAATAAAACAAACAATAAAGAAAGAATTACCTGAAGGTTTTCAGCGAGCTGAATTCCTTCTGGAGCATGGGCTGGTTGATATGGTTGTATCGAGAAAGAATCTAAGGCAGACGATTATTTCACTTTTATCTCATCTTTGTTAAAATAGTAAAATGTTTAAAAAAGATGCTGAAATAGTGAACTCTTTAGGTATTCATGCCAGGCCTGCTTCGATGTTGGTAAAACTTGCTTCGGCTTTTGATTCAAAGGTAGAGTTGGAAAAAGATGATGTTAAAGTTAATGCTAAAAGTATTATGGGTGTTTTAATGCTGGCTTCTGAACAGGGAGATAAAATAACAATTATTGCCGAAGGTAAGGATGAAAAAAAAGCAGTTAATTCTTTGGTAGAGTTGATAGAAAAAAGGAAATTCGATGAAGAATAAAATATTTAGAGGTATACCTGCATCTCCGTCTATTGCTATAGGCAAAAGTTTTATATATTCACCTAAAGAGATTGTTCGTTCCTCTAAAAGAAAAAAAGGAGAAGTTGCCGAAGAAATAGTTCTCTTTGAAAAGGCGCGTCACATGGCTTTAAGACAACTGAGATGTTTGAAGGTAGAATTGAAAAAAGCGCATGACCCCGTGAGCGCGCGCTTAATAGATGTTCAATTGCTTTTTTTGCAGGATCCTCTTTTCTTAAATTCGGTAGAAAAAAGAATTACATCTCGGAAGGAGTCAGCAGAGGAAGCCGTAGTTAATTTCTCGGAAGGTCTTGAAAAAGATTTTCGCGATATACCGAATAGTTATATTGCTGAACGTTATCTGGATGTAAAGGATATTGTAGATAGATTATTGAAAAATTTACGAAATGAAGAAACGGATACGGAATTAGGGAGTTTTGGTGATATTATGATAGCGGAAAGTTTTAACGCTTCCGAGGTTTTGCAGATGAGTAAGTCCGGAGTCGTAGGTTTGATAGCTGAGAAAGGGGGTAGAACTTCCCATTTTGCTATTTTGGCGGAGGCTTTGAATATTTCTGCGGTTGTGGGTGTAAATGGAGTTGCCGAAAATATTCGTTCCGGTGATGAAGTGATAGTGGATGGTATTAGTGGAGTTATAGTTATTAATCCGGATGAAGATACTAAAAGAAGATTTGAACGCAAAAAAGAAGAGACTGCTGCTATTCAGAAAAAATTTCTTGAACAAAAAGATCTTCCTGCTACCACTATTGATGGTTATTCTATAGATATTTCCGCGAATATTGAATTGCCTATAGAGCTTCCTTTTATAAAAAAATTCGGAGCAAAAGGGGTAGGCCTTCTGCGTACCGAATTTCTTTTCCTTACTTCTGAAGATGTGCCGGATGAGAAAGAGCAGTACGATTTTTATTTAAAAGTAGCGGAGCATTCTTATCCAGACTATGTTATAATGAGGACATTAGATCTTGGAGGGGATAAAGTTTTCAAGACGAAAGTTCAGGAGGAGAATCCTTTCCTAGGATGGAGAGGAGTACGCTTTACTCTCGCGAATCAAAAAATTTTTAAGGCTCAGTTGCGCGCGATGTTGAGAGCTTCAGCCAAAGGTAACGTTAGAATTCTTATTCCAATGGTTTCGCAGTTAGAAGAAATCATTAAGGTCAGAGATATTATAGAAGAGATAAAAGGTGAACTTAAGGCGAAAGGTATTGCTTTCGATGAGAACATCGAATTAGGAGCTATGGTTGAAATACCCTCAGTTCCTTTGATGGCTGATTCTTTCTCTGAAATTGTAGATTTTTTTTCTATAGGTACAAATGACCTCACTCAGTATACTCTTGCGGTTGATAGAGGGAATAAAAAGATATCCAGTCTTTTTGACCAGCTCGATCCCGCGGTTATTGCACTTATGGAAATGACGGTGAGAAAAGCTCATCATAATAATAAATGGGTTGGTGTTTGTGGTGATATTGCTGCCGATATAGTTGCTATACCGGTTCTTATAGGAATGGAGGTTGATGAACTTTCGTTACCTCCGAGTTTTATCCCCCAGGTTAAGAATGTAATAAGAGGTTTAAGTTTGAAGGAATGCAAGGAGTTATTGAAAAGAGTAGAGAAAAAGGGATCGGCTAAGGAAGTAAGAGAATTCTTGAAGGAAGAAATGTTAAGCAGATTCCCGTCTCTTAAAAACATATTAGTGGAGGTTGAAGATGATTGAAATTATTGATGATCTGCCTCAGCAAATTGAGGAGGCTATTGATCTTGGTTCCGCCGCGGATTTTGAGTTCAAGGGAATAAAGAATGTTTGTATTGGAGGTATGGGTGGATCTTCTATTGGAGGAGAATTGCTTAAAGTTCTTTCTGAGAAGTATTCGAAAATACCATTTTCTGTCGTACGGGATTACGAATTACCTGGTTTTGTCGGTAGTAAGACTTTAATGATTATAGTGAGTTATTCCGGCAATACAGAGGAAACTTTATCCCTCATGGACCAGGTAGGGAATAAGGCTAAGATTTTATGTGTTACAAGTAACGGGATAGTAGAAGATAGAGCTAAAAAAGAGAATTTACCTTTGATATCGATACCAAAAGGGTATCCCCCCAGAGGCGCGATTGCTTTTCTGTTTTTCCCTGTGTTAGAAGTTTTGCGGAAATCGAGAATAATCAATTTGAGAAAAGAAGATATAGATGAAACTATAAGTATTGTTTCCGATAATAGTGAAACCGCGAAGGCTTGGGCGGAAGAAATTAGCGGGAAATTGAAGGAAAAATTACCCTTTGTTTATTCTCTTTATGATTTCAGTGTAATCGCAAGAAGATGGTGTACTCAGATTAATGAAAATTCAAAGTCCCTTGCTCATTTTGCCGTATTTTCTGAGTTGAATCATAATGAGATAGTGGGTTGGGAGAACCCGAAAGAGATTCTTAAGAGAATTTTTATTTTCATCTTAAGAGATAGAGAAGAAAGCGATCAAATGAAGAAAAGAATCGAGATTACAACCGAATTAATCGAGGATGTCGCGGGAGAAATTATGAATGTGTATGCGGAAGGGAAATCGCGTCTTGCGAAGATATTTTCACTTATACAAAAAGGAGATTATCTTTCTTTCTATCTTGCCAGAAATTATAAGGTTGATCCCCTGCCGGTTAAAAGGATTCAGGAGTTAAAAAGAAGGCTTGCTGAATGACGGTTGTTATCCCTCTTGCTGGTTACGGAACCCGTCTGAGACCGCTGTCTTTCAGCATTCCGAAACCTCTTTTGTTATGTGGTGGAAATACTGTATTAGGTTTAATTTTTAAATCTATAGAAAATCTTGCTCCCTCAGAAATCATTCTGGTGATTGGATATAAAGAAAAATTAATTCGCGATTGGGTAAAAAAGAATTACAGCAATTTACCTGTTAGTTTTGTAACGCAGGAAGAACCCAAAGGTTTAGGACACGCGGTTTGGAAGGCGGGAAGAAAAATTGACGGGAATAATGATGTTCTGATTTACCTCGGAGATTCAATATTCGATATGGAGTGGGATACAATAAAAAAAGGACAAGGAAATTTTATTGGAATTAAAGAAGTGGATGAGCCTAGCCGATTTGGAATTGTTGAAGTAGAAGAAGGCAGGATTGTTGATCTGGTAGAAAAACCAGATGATCCGGTTTCAAAGCTTGCCGTAGTTGGGATTTATTATATAAAAAAATGGGCTTCTTTGTATAAACACCTCGATTTTTTAATCGAGGGAAAAGTGAAAACGAAGAATGAATACCAGTTGACCGATGCTTTGAAATTGATGCTGGAAAGAGAAAATATTGAACTAAAAGCGCTTCCTGTAAAAGGATGGTATGACTGCGGTAAGATAGATGCTTTACTGAAATCCAATGAGGAATTATTGAAAGCTCCTCCCGATTGGATGGATTTTAAAAACAGTACGCAAAAATTTTCTTATATTAGTAGTTCTTCTGTGTTGAAAAATTCTAATTTGGGTAATTTTGTTACTGTAGGAGAGGATTCATTAATAGAAAAATCGAGTATTGAAAACTCAATTATCGGAAATAGGGTTAAAATTTTAAATTCGAACATTTTTGATTCAATTATAGGAAATGATACAGAAGTGATAAATTCAAGAGGTAAATTTTTTGTTGGTTCGAATGCTTTAATTTACGGAAAGGAGTGTATATAAGTGAAAAGAATAATAACGAGCGAATCTGTAACGGAAGGACATCCCGATAAAATCTGTGATCAAGTTTCTGACGCGGTGTTAGACGAAATATTTAGAAGTGATCCTAATCCCGAGACGGTCAGAACTGCTATAGAAACTTTAACTACCAGAGGTATTGTTATGGTTTCCGGGGAGATGAGCACTTCTGTATATGTTGATGTGCCGACTCTCGTAAGGGAGCTTTTGCGGGATATCGGATATGTTAAAACCGAGTATCATTTTACTTATGAGACCTGTGGAATTGTTACAATGATTCAGGGGCAGTCATCTGATATAGCTTTAGGGGTCGATAAAGGAGGAGCCGGAGATCAGGGAATGATGTTCGGATACGCAACCAATGAAACAGTGGAACTAATGCCTCTTCCCATTATGTTGGCTCATAAGCTGGTTAAAAAACTTGCGGATAAGAGGAAGGAACAGGATGACCATTTTTTGCGTCCCGACGGTAAATCCCAGGTATCGGTCGAATATGTGGATGGTGTTCCTAAAAGAGTCGATACGATTTTGATTTCCGCTCAATGTGATCCGCAGGTTGAAATGAAAGAACTTAAAGAATATATTGTTGAAGAAGTTATTAAACCAACCGTACCCGAAAATTTACTGGATAGCAATACTAAATATCTCGTTAATCCGACAGGTAGATTTGTTATTGGCGGACCTCAGGCGGATACCGGGGTTACAGGTAGAAAAATTATGGTGGATACTTACGGAGGATTGGGTAAACACGGAGGCGGGTGTTTTTCAGGCAAAGATCCGACTAAGGTGGACAGGTCTGCTGCTTATATGGCAAGATATGTCGCGAAGAATATCGTTGGTGCCGCACTCGCGGATAAGGTCGAAATACAAATAGCGTACGCGATTGGGATGGAAGAGCCTGTTTCGATATATATCGATTCATTCGGTACAGGAGTCATTCCTGATGGTGATATCTTAAAAGCCGTCAAAAAGGTTTTTGATTTTCGTCCCAGAAAAATAATCGAACAGCTCGATTTAATCCGTCCACAATATCTGGATACAGCTTGTTATGGTCATTTCGGAAGAGAAGGTAAAAACTTTAAATGGGAAAAACTGGATAAGGTTTCCGAGTTAAAAGGAGAAGCAGGTTAATGAATTACGATATAGCGGATGAGTCTTTAACGAACAAGGGAGTTAAGAGAATAAAATGGGCTTCAGATTTTATGCCGGTACTAAAAAGTATAAAAGAAAAATACGAAAAAGAAAAACCTCTAAAAGGCATATCTATCGCTGCCTGTTTACATGTGACCACAGAGACTGCAAATCTTATGCTGGCGCTTAAAGCCGGGGGAGCGGAAGTTGCTCTTTGCGCGTCCAATCCTCTATCGACGCAGGATGATGTTGCCGCGGCTCTTGCTAAAGAGTTCGAAATACCTGTTTTCGCGAAACATGGAGCTGACAGAGATACGTACTACAGCCATATTAATAGCGCACTTAATAGTGGTCACGATATAACAATGGATGACGGGGCAGATCTTGTTTCAACTTTACATAACGAATATAAATCGGAGTTGGATAAAATAATCGGTGGTACGGAAGAAACAACGACAGGAGTTATAAGACTCAGGGCTATGGCTAAGGATGGAGTTCTTGGTTATCCTGTAATAGCGGTGAATGATTCGATGACTAAGTATTTATTTGATAACCGTTACGGTACCGGTCAGTCCACAATCGATGGTATCCTGCGGGCTACCAATTATCTCATTTCCGGCAGCCATTTTGTTGTATTTGGTTTTGGGTGGTGTGGAAAAGGTGTTGCTAAGAGAGCAAGCGGTATGGGAGCGAGAGTCATTGTAGTTGAAACCGATCCTATTAGAGCGCTTGAAGCGGTTATGGAAGGATACGATGTTATGCCCAAAAAAAGGGCTGCCGAAATAGGAGATGTCTTTATTACCGTTACAGGGGATAAATGGATTATTACCGGTGAAGAAATAAAAAAAATGAAGAATAACGTAATAATCGGTAATTCCGGGCATTTTAACGTTGAAATCAAACTCGAAGACCTTGAGGAAATGAGTGTGTCAAAAGAAGAAGTAAGAGAAAACGTAACTCAGTATAAACTAAAAAGTGGTCGCAGTATCAATTTACTTGGTGGCGGGAGATTGGTTAATCTCTCGTGTGCGGAGGGGCATCCGGCAATAGTTATGGATATGAGTTTCGCGGATCAGGCAAATGCGGCAGTTTACCTGACTCGGAAAGCGGGCAAAATGGAAAAGAAAGTCTATACATTGCCTTCGGAAATCGACAGAGAAATCGCCCTTTTAAAACTTAAAACTATGGGTATAGAAATTGATGAGTTGACAGAAGAACAGAAAAAATATCTTAACTCCTGGGGGGAGGGAACTTAATTTTAGATGAATGCGTGAGCTTTCAATAAGTTTCTTTTTACTTTTTTTATTATTTGTTTGCCTGGATGTTTCTACAACATCTTATTCATTAGGAATTAGGAAAGCTCTCTTAGCAGAAGTCGATGATAGGATAGATCTTAGTGCTGCCCGAATAAAAGAAGCGATAGAAAAAGATAATAAAATAGGTTTGGATTTAAAAAAAGTTTATCCCCTTTTAAGCGAGTATTCGATAGATTGGGTTGAAGTTTTCGATTCTACTAAAAGTTTAGTCGTTTCATCTGATTTTAATTTGCGTTTCATACCGGAACAATTCCCCGATACAGTCAGTTTTTGGGGTTATAGATATGGTATGTTTCCTGTTAAAGAAGGTTATTTGCTCATTAAGGCTTCGGAAGAAGAACTTGGAGTACTGAAAAAAGTTTTTAGAGTTTCGTTATTTTTGAGGATAATGGTCTATTTATCATTTATTGCTCTTGGTATTTACATCTTTCGGGTGTTTTCTTATCCCTTTAAGAAAATCAGAGAAATTACCGGCGAAAAAGGACAAAATATAGATTATACAATGAATACAATCAGAGAAATGGTAAAGGATTACAGAGAAAGTTTAAAGAGTGTTAAGGAAAGAGAAAAAGAGCTAAACCAGAAGCTTTTTCTTTCTAATCTGGGGGAGGACGTAACACAAGTTCTTCATGAAATCAGAAACGCTACCGGCGCTATTTTTGGGTTTGGTAAACTTGTTGAAAATAAAGACATAAGAAGAGGTATCTTAGAGGAGACCAGCCGTTTAAATGATTTTTCTACAAATCTTTTATCTCTTTCCGGGCCGTTGAAGACGGAAATAAGAGAGACGGATATCAAAGTTTTGATAAATGAGGTGATCGAAAGATTAGATAAAAAGGACGTAGATATAAAAACCGATATCCCTGATGATGTTAAATTGAAAGCCGATGCCGAACTTATTGGGAGGGCTATATATAATTTACTGGATAACGCTCTCGATGCGTGCAGGGAAAAGGGTAATATAGTAATTTCGGTTGAACAAAAGAAGAAAAAAATTAATATTATAATAAAAGATAAAGGAGTTGGGATGGATAAAGAAACTTTATCATCCATATTTAATTTGTTCTTTACAAAAAAAGACGGAGGGGTTGGAGTTGGTATGGCAGTTGCTAAAAGGATAATCGAAGCGCATAACGGAGATATCAAAGTTGAAAGCCAAGCCGGCAGGGGAAGTAAATTTATTATAACTTTGCCGAGAGGGGGAAATGAATAAAGTTCTTCTTGTAGAAGATAACGAAAACTTCAGGAAAATGTTGGAACTCAATTTCGAGAAGGCAAATATTGCTTTTGAATCCTGTGCTTCTGCCGAGGCGGCATTTGATGTTTTTAACAGGGATGTTTTTTCGGTTGGCGTTTTCGATCTTAAATTGCCTGAAATGGGTGGCTTAGAACTTTTGACCAAAGTGCTTAAAGTCGCACCCGAATTTCCGGTTTTTATAATAACTGCTTACGGAGATATCAAAACCGCGGTAGAAGCTGTAAAAAAAGGCGCTTCGGATTTCATCCAGAAACCTTTTGACCCGGATGTATTAATTGAAAAAATAAGAAATGAGATAGAAGAAAAAACTTTTCCTTCTAAGAAAAAAATTGTAGGTAATTCTATTCTTTTAAAAAAGGCTATAACTCTTGGGAAAAAAGTGGCGGCAACCGACCTTACGGCTTTTCTTTTTGGAGAAAGCGGAACAGGTAAAGAGTTATTTGCCAGGGCTATTCATGAGTGGAGTCCAAGAAAAGATAAGCCTTTTATAGTTTTAAATTCTGCCGCGATACCCGAAACTCTTCTTGAAAGTGAATTATTTGGTATAGAGAAAGGTACCGCCACAGGTGTTTCTAAGAGAATAGGAAAGATTTTTCAAGCTTCCGGAGGAACTCTTTTCTTAGATGAAATAGGGGATATGCCCCTGCTTCTTCAATCGAAAATTTTGAGAGTAATCGAAGAAAAAGAGTTTGAGAAAGTTGGCGGTAGAGATAGAATTAAAGTCGATGTGAGAATAATTTGTGCTACAAACAGAAATTTAGAAGACCTAGTTGAAAATAAAGAATTCAGAGAAGATTTATATTACCGTTTAAACGTGTTTCCTATTCATTTACCTCTTCTTAAGGATAGACTCGAAGATATCGGAACACTTGTTAAGTATTTTATCGATTTATATGGAGGCAGTATTCCGGGTAAGGTTGAAGGGATAAATGATGAAGCTTTGATGAAATTAAAGAAGCATGAATGGAAAGGGAATGTTCGAGAACTTGAGAATGTTATTAAAAGAGCTTTAATAGTTTGTGAATCTGATACAATCGGAGAGGAAGATATTATTTTTCACGCCAAACGAAAAGAAGATAAAAAGATCGAGAGTTTCAATCTTCGAGAAATAGGGGAGAAGGCAAAGAGGAACACTGAAATCGGAATTATTAGAGAAGCTTTGAGCCAAACTGAGGGAAATAAGGCACAGGCAGCGAGGTTACTTAATATTTCATATAAGACTTTGTTTAATAAGATTAATGAGTATGACCTCGGTAAATAGAAAATTACTGAAATAGTAATTTTAGGATTTGGGATTTAGGGTTTAGGATTTAGTAAAAAATAAAATTATTTGTGTAATTCGTGTGTTTTGTTGTTTCTTTATTTTTTGAAGTTACAGGGGAAATTAATTTATAGAAAATTGGGGGTGGTTTTTGAAAGAGATTGAAGTTAAAATTCTGGAGATAGATGTTGAGGAGGTAGAGGAAAAACTAAAAGAAATGGGGGTGGAGAAGGTTTTTGATGGGGAATTAGTTAATGTATATTTCGATTTTTCGGATAAACGTTTGGAGAAGGAAGGAAAAGTTTTAAGACTCAGGAAAAAGGACGAAAAAGTTATTTTAACCTACAAAAAGTTTATAACACAGGATAAAGCAAAAATTATGGATGAAAACGAGCTCGAAATTCAGGATTTTGGCTTAATGGAAAAAATTTTTAAAGAAATCGGGCTTTCCACTCTATATGAATTTAAAAAACACAGAATAACTTACAAGTTAAACCGAATACATTTTGAAATAGACAAATATCCGGATATTCCCGCATTTTTAGAGATAGAAGCTCCCGATTTGGAAGCAATAGATGAGATGGTTTCTAAACTTGGTTTTTCAAAAGAAGAAGTAAGTTCTTATTCGATTAAAGAAGTTCTTGAATATTACGGTAAAATTAGGTTTTAGGTCTCAGGTCTTAGGTTTTAGTAAAAACTAAAAAAGTTTTACGGTCTCTTTGTCTTATCTGTTTTTGGGATGGGTGACGATCTAACGACCTAACGATCCAACGAACCAACTAATTTACATTCTCGGGTAATGTCTGCTTTTTACTTTACCCGTTTCGGAATCGTACTCATAATCCTCTACATCTTTAACTTTTACCCTTAAATCCGACAGACTTTCAGGATATTTCTCATTTTGTACTTTATACATTTTTATAGCCTGACGGAGTGAAGCCAATTCCGTAACCACTCTTACTTTATTGGGTACTTCAGCGACTCCTTTTACGTATTCTTTAGTTATTGTTTTTGTTTCTATAACCACATCTTTGGATTTATTACACCCAAGAGTTGTGATGATAAAAATAAACGATAAAAATATTAAAGAAGTTTTCATTTTTTTAAAAATGGTGAGAGGTGGAATTGAACCACCGACACCGGGATTTTCAGTCCCGTGCTCTACCGACTGAGCTATCTCACCTTAAAAATTATTATATGAAAAAGTTTAATAATGTCAATAGTTGTTTTTTCGCTTCCCACCTTAATTGATAGATTGGTTAATTAGCCAAAATAAAGGAAAAATAAAAATTAATAGAACTGAATGTTAATATTTTGGTTAGAATGTTAGGATATTAGGAAGGGAAAAACAACAAAAGACTTTGTGTCCTTTGAGGTTTAAATGATTTTTGAGTTGGGGTTGGATTTTAAACAAAAACAATAAATCCTGTTAATCTGCGTTCATCTGCGTCCAACTATTTTTTTTTGCCTTTGCTCCTTTGGTTTGCAAATAAAGGGACTTGACTTAGAAATGAATAATGTTATAATTAAAATTATGGGGTACAAGGGTAATGTTAAGGATATAATAAATTCCTTTAAAAAGCATGAACACAACTTACTTCAAATCTCCGGAGATGATTTTGACGTGAAAGAAGTTATAGACAATATAAAGGAAGATTTTGATTCGAAAAACATTGAAATCTTTTTCCCGGATGATGCGGAAGAAGCTATTAAAAATCTGCGTATGAAGACCTTATTCGGGGGTAAATTGATTATTCTTTACGATGTGGATAGTATTTCCGCTCCTTTGTTTAAGGAAATCAAAAGCTCTGTAAGTAATCCCGATAAATTGGATCCTAATTTTATCGTGCTTGTTTTCAAGAATAATACAAAAATATTTAAAATAAAGGATAGTTTAATCGGGAATTTTAAAAAGGTTTATGATTCAGATATACCAGTTTGGATAAGAAAGTTTGTAGCTGCTAAGTCATATAGGATAAGCGAAGAGGCAATAAATTTATTGCATTTTTCTTGTGGTTTAAACAGGGAAGAGATCAAAGAGCATTTAGAAAGAATTATCTTATTAAAAGAAGAAAAGGATAAAAATATTGAGGAAAAAGATTTAAAAAATATAGGATTTTACCGAGACGATACTATATTTAAAATTTCTAATTCGATAATGGAAGGTAAATACCGGGAGGCGCTCAGGTATCTTGTAGAATATTCGGATAACATGCCTGTTTTTCATTTTGTGAACAGAGATATCCGGTGTCTTTTAGCCTTACGCGCGTCTATTGATGAGGGTGAGAATTTGAGGGAGTCGAATTTAAATAGAAGATTGAATATGCACCCATATATTTTCAGTAAGAAGTATCTTCCGGCTGCTAAGAAACTATCTTATAGCGTCCTGGAGGAAAATTTTGATAAAATAATGGATACTGAGTATAAAATTAAAAATGGTTGGGGAGAATTCAGTATGAATTTTAACTTTGTGAGTCAACTTCAATAGGAGGAAAACGATGAGTGAAGAGGTTGCTCAAATTAAAAGCGCAATAGATGATGTAAAAGAAAAGATTAAGAAAATAGAGGGAAAGAAAGGGGCTATTAGAGATTCAATATTTCAAAAAGTTAAAGAGGATTATGAGAAAAGACTCAAGGTGCTAAATGATCAATTAGCCGGAAAGAAAGAATCGCTGAAGGAAACTTTAAAAGAAATAGCTACCAAAAAACAGCCTTTGAAGGGCAAATTAGATGAATTACAGGAGCAGCTTGAAGAAATCGAATTAAGGCATTCGATAGGAGAGTATGAGGACGGGCAGTATGATTCGATGAGTGGTGAAATAAAAGAAAAAATGGCGGCTATCGAGGGAGATCTCAGTTCTATAAAAAAAGAAGAAGCGGAAACAATGGAACTTTTAGGAGAGCCGCTTGATGTAATAGATGAAGAATCTGTAGGGGAAAAGGTAGAAGAAGACAAAGGTGAAGATAAGAAAAAGGAAGAGAATAAAGAAAAAGAAGTGGAAGAAGAGCCTTTACCCGAGGTTTCTGAAGAAAATATGATAGCGGAAGAATTGTTTACCGGTAAGGAGCAGACTGCCGAAGAAAGTGAAAGTGTGATTCCAGATGTTTCTGTTTCCAAAGGATTTCAGAAGGGGAAGGAAGAGGCTAAGGATAAGGAAGAGTTATTCGATCTATCTAGGGAAAAAAGCGAAGCAAAAGCAGAAGAAAAATCTTCCGGCGGTTCGGCTGAAGAGGAAGACTGGCTTTCTTCTCTTGAACAGGAATTGAATGAAGAAGCTGAGGAAAAAGAGAAGAAGGGAAAGAAAGAGAAAAAGGACAAGAAAGAAGTAAAAGCGGAAAAGGATGAAAAAGATGGTGGAGGGGAATTGGTTTCGGTATGCCCCAAGTGTAACTATAAAAATAAGCCTGACGCTTGGTATTGCGAAAATTGCGGTGCGGAATTAGCATCTCCTGAATGAGTATAAATAATTCGAGTTCATCTTTCTGCGCGTAGATTATAAAAGCCTATCTTTTAACAAGAATTCTAATAACCCTTGACAAAAAAAGGAAATTAACTATATATAGCTACAAGTTTTATGTATATCTCTGAAATTCAAAATAAAGATTACACGGGATTAGCAAATACAGCTCGACGATTAGGGATTTCTTTTTCTGGTTTAGATAGAGAAGCATTGATATTCTCAATATTGGGAGAAAAAGCCAGTAAAGAAGGACGTGATTTAATACGGGGTGTAATTGAAATCTTAAGTGAAGGGTTCGGTTTCCTGCGAGCCAAAGAGAATGATTATACTCAGAATCCCGATGATATTTATGTCGCGCCCGCGATTATAAAGAGATTCGGAATAAGAACGGGAGATACTATAATAGGGGCGGTAAAGCCTCCTCAAAATTCCGAAAAATATCATTCAATTGAAACGATCGAGAGTATAAATTATGTTCATCCGAAAGAAGCTAAAGACAGACCTGATTTCAATTATCTGACCCCGCTTCATCCTAATGAGAAAATAAATCTTGAAACTGAAGATGAAGACCTTTCTACCAGAATTATAGATCTTATCGCGCCCATCGGGAAGGGTCAAAGGGGTTTAATTGTTTCCCCTCCGAAGGCAGGAAAGACTGTATTGATAAAGAAAATAGCCCATTCTATTACAGAGAACCAACCTGAAATGCATTTGATGGTGCTCCTTGTAGATGAGCGACCTGAAGAAGTTACCGATATGGCAAGATCGGTGAATGGTGAAGTGCTTTCTTCTACTTTTGATATGTCTCCTCAAAGACATCTTCAAGTCGCGAAAATGGCACTTGAAAAGGCAAAAAGATATGTTGAAATGGGAAAAGATGTGGCTATTTTATTGGATTCTATTACCAGATATGCTCGCGCGAGCAATTTGGTTGTACCGCATAGTGGTAAAACGTTATCGGGAGGAGTTGATTCTAATGCTCTCCGAACTCCCAAGAGGTTTTTTGGGGCTGCGCGTAATATTGAAGGTGGCGGGAGTCTGACCATACTGGCAACTGCGCTTGTTGAAACGGGTTCCCGTATGGATTCGGTTATATTTGAGGAATTTAAAGGTACAGGGAACCAAGAAGTCGTTTTAGATCGTCATTTATCAGATCAGAGGATCTTCCCGGCTATTGATATATTGGCTTCCGGCACAAGAAAAGAAGAACTGTTACTGCCTTCGGACGCTTTAAACAGGATTTGGGTTCTGAGGAAAATATTGAGTGATATGCAGGATAACTCAGCAGCTATAGAATTTTTAATATCCAGAATGAAGCGAGCGGATAACAATGCAGAATTTTTAAGGCTTATGACAGTATAAGAGGAGGAGAAATGAAAAAAGGAATACATTTGGAGTACAAAGAAGTTAAAATTGAGTGCACCTGTGGTAATGTTATAAGAACCAAATCTACAAAAGATAATTCACATGTAGAAGTTTGTTCTAATTGTCACCCGACTTATCAGAAACTTAGAGAAGAAGGCGTAATACCGGATCTCAAAGATCTTAAGTAAATAACCTTTTAAGTATACGCAGATTTTCACGGATTAACAAAGAATATTGTAAATATTGTTTGTTACTAGTAGGCCGTTTTTTGTCCTTAGGGCGTGTTTCCAGAAACCCACAAAGTATAATCCATAGACAAAAAAGTCATTGTGAACTTTTCTTCTCGCCTTTCCACCGAGAAACAATTTCCACGTATATCATGCAATTAAGGTGTTTGGCTCTATCATAAGAGATTACTTCGCTTGGGTCGAGCAAGAAGGCAAACTCGCAAGGACATTGCATAGGAAGGTAAAAAGCATTTGGGCAACACGCCCCGTATTTTTTAGTAAAAGACGAAAAGTTGTTCGTGTTATTAGCGTGGTTCGTTTTTCAAAAGAGAATTTAGCTCATCGCCCCTAGCTGTTGTAAAAAAAACTACAAGTTCTACATGCCTTACATGTAGTTGATGGGGGGAGGAGGTTTAAAAATAATCTCTACATGTGAAGGACATGTTTTTACCAGAAAAGTAATTTTATTTTTACACCCTTTGCAAGATTGTACGCAAAATGCAAAAACCCCAAAATTTAAGTTATTGTTTAATAGTATCTTAAATTCTGGAACAATACTTGTATGTAAATAATATATCTTTGTAATATATATTTTTGTTCTTTTAAAAGTAAAAGGTTGAGTTTGAAAGGTTAGAAATGAATTTTATAGTTTCCCTTTCTTTTTTGGTAATGCAGGGGAGGAATCAAATTAAAATAATTTTCAAGACCATATTTATAAATCCCCCCCTTATCCTCCCCTGCTTTATTTAGCTTAAAGTAACCTTGAACTTAATACCTCCTTGTTTCCGGCCTCTTCTCTTGCTTTTGGCAGGAGAAGAGGTTTTTTATTTTAGGTTTTGTAGTCGCTATGCTAACAATTGCCTTTTAGGTAAGAAATATCGCATTTTTCTTCTTTTTCGGGAATTAAATATCAAAAATTAGAAAGCAAAATGACAAATGAAAATGTAAAATTATATCTTGTCCTTTAAATATTTATTTTTTTAATAAATTTTTGAACTTTAATTTGTATTTTTGCATCTTTAGTTTTGATTTTTGAATTTTAGCGTTTTTCTACTCCGTGGCAAAACACAGGAATGGGGATTGACATTTAATAATCAAAGGTTTAAAATAATTTAAAATATATGTAAAACAAATTGAGGGGAGGAATTATGAAGAATATTTTTTTAATTGTTGTTGTTTTTCTTATTATTGGCGCAAGTTGTAATAATACCCATCCCGACATTGTAGGCGGTAATATTCATTTAAGGGCAGGAAGGTATGATAGAGCTATAGAGCGTTACGTAAAGGCGGAAAAAGACCTGCCGGGCGATGTTATCCCTATTGTCGCGAAAGCTTCAGCTTATTATATGAAAAAAGATTATAGAAAAGCAGTTCATTATTTAGATGAAGCTGTAAAGTTAGATAAGGGTAAGACAGAGAAAAGAATCGGAGAATATGAAGATAAATTAAACACGAAATATCTTAAATGGCAGATATATTATAACGGTGCTGTAGAATATTTCGAGGATGACCAGCAAAAAGCTTCGGAGTTGGCTGAGAAATCTCTGGAAGTAGAAGATAAGGAAAAAGTT
>Ga0307434_1000262_pt1 | contig 42731 bp, 41 predicted proteins | sample SalMarWE160220MG_FD_202156 | JGI IMG/M metagenome (GOLD analysis project Ga0307434, IMG submission 202156) | Salt marsh sediment microbial communities from the Plum Island Ecosystem LTER, Massachusetts, United States - WE1603-220 | ecosystem: Environmental > Aquatic > Marine > Intertidal zone >... | reverse complement strand
GCCGGAGTCAAGGCGGAATCAGATATCTGCTGTACCTCCGCCAATGCCGTCAAGGTCGTGGAAAGCCTGGATGCTCGAGAGATATTATTTGTCCCCGACCAGTATCTCGGGAGTTATGTTTCGGCTAGGACGGGCAAAGAGATGATTCTCTGGCCCGGCTTCTGCCCCACCCATGCCGTGATGATAAGGCCTGAGAGGATAAGGGAATTGAGGCAAGAGTATCCTCAAGCTAAGGTGGTAGTGCACCCGGAGTGCACGCCAGAGGTCATTGCCCTGGCCGACGAAGTGCTCAGCACCGGCGGGATGTGTAGATATGCTCAGCGAGACGAAGTCAAGGAGATGATTGTTGGTACGGAGTTGGGGATAATACACCGGCTTAAAAAAGAGAATCCCGGCAAGAGGTTTATTCCTGTTTCCGAGCAGGCAATCTGTCCCGACATGAAGCTGATTACCCTGGAGAAAGTTTTGCGGTCTCTGGAGGAGATGAGTCCTGAGGTGAAGGTCCCCGATGAAATTCGGCTCAGGGCAAAAGCTGCCGTGGACAGGATGCTCAAGATAGGCTAAGAATCGTAAAGCCCAATTTGTTGGGCGACCTCCTTTGTCATTGCGAGGTACATTTTCCCTTCTGTTATTGCGAGCCCCGACAAGTCGGGGCTCGCAATAACAAGTACCTCAAGTGGCTGGACATTGCCTGCCGATAGAGGTATACTAGCTGGCACGTCTTCAAAGCCGCCGCACCAGTAGACAAAAGGGACTGACTAAGGATGGATGAAGTTATTATTTCCCGTGCCATTGCCGAAAGCTACATGAAGGACTTCATGGAGGCGCTGGAGGTGGATGTTGCTGTAGCTGGGGCGGGGCCGGCCGGGCTTGTCACTGCCTACTCCCTGGCGAAAGAGGGAGTAAAGGTGGCAGTGTTCGAGAGGCAGCTTCGTATTGGCGGCGGCATGTCCGGGGGAGGGATGATGTTTAACCGCATCGTCGTTCAGGAGGAAGGCAAGCGTATATTGGATGAGTTTGAAGTTCCAGCCAAGGAATACGAAAAGGGGTACTATGTCGCTGATTCGGTGGAGGCTATTTCAACTCTCTGTTCAAGGGCTATTAAAGCCGGGGCGAAGATTTTCAATTTGATTAACGTTGAAGATGTCATGATTCGGGAAGATGACCTGTCCGCCGCACAGCTACGGCAGGCGGGCAGGATAACCGGGCTTGTTTTGAACTGGAGCGCTGTTTCCTGGTCGAAGCTGCATGTAGACCCTCTAACTGCAAGGTGTAAAGTGGCTGTAGACGCCACCGGCCATGACGCTGAAGTCTGCCGTATCGTAGTAGAGAAAATAGGTCCCAAGTTACGGACGAAGACGGGGGAGGTGATAGGGGAGAAGTCCATGTGGGCTGAGAGGGGAGAAAAAGAAATACTGGAAAATACCAGGGAAGTCTATCCCGGACTGGTGGTCGCTGGTATGACAGCGAACGCCGTTTTTGGTTCCCCGAGGATGGGAGCAATTTTTGGCGGCATGCTTCTATCCGGTAAAAAGGCTGCCCAGGTAGCCAAGGAATTAATTAAGCAAGGCTAAATTTGCTATGGCAAAGACAATAGCTGAAATCAACGAGAAAATCAGAAAAGGTAAGGCTGTCGTGGTGACTGCCGAGGAAGTGATTGACATCGCTAAGGAAAAGGGTGTAAGCAGGGCAGCCGAGGAAATCGATGTGGTTACCACTGGCACCTTCAGTCCCATGTGCGGGTCCGGGGCTTTTTTAAATATCGGACACTCCAGGCCGAGGTTAAAACTTGGCGGCGGCAAGGTTTACCTTAATGATGTCCCGGTCTATACCGGGATGGCTGCTGTTGATATTTTCCTCGGGGCAACTGCCCTTCCCGATGATGACCCCAGGAATAAGTTCTATCCGGGGGAGTTCAATTATGGTGGGGGACATGTAATCGAGGAGCTGGTAGCAGGGAAAGACATAGTACTTACCGCCACCGCTTTTGGAACGGACTGCTACCCCCGGAAAAAGCTGGAGACCCTGATTAACATTAAGGACATAAATGAGGCAATTCTATTTAATCTCAGAAATGCCTACCAGAACTATAATGTGGCGGTGAACCTCTCCGATAAAGTTATCTATACCTATATGGGGGTGCTTAAGCCGAATTTGGGAAACGCTCACTACACTACAGCAGGGCAGCTCTCACCGCTGTTGAACGACCCTTACTACAAGACCATAGGTGTCGGGACGAAGATTTTCCTTGGCGGCGGAATAGGTTATGTAGCCTGGCATGGCACGCAGCATAACCCTGCTGCTCTCAGGGGAGACAATGGTGTGCCACGAGAAGGAGCAGGGACACTAGCCGTGATTGGAGATTTGAAGCAGATGAAGCCGGAGTGGCTAGTAGGGACAAGCATGCTCGGTTACGGCTGCACACTAACTGTGGGCATAGGTATCCCGATACCCATACTTTCCGAGGAAATTCTCCGCTACACTACAGTAAGCGATGCTGGCATCCTGGCACCCCTCGTGGACTATTCCGAGGCTTATTCCCAGTTGAAGCCGGATATCCTGGGAGAAGTTAGCTACGCTGAACTCAGGAGCGGTCGTATAAAGGTTCAGGACAAGGATGTCCCGACCGGTTCTTTATCCAGCTATCCTAAAGCGGTGGAAATTGCCAGCATCTTGAAAGAATGGATAGAGAAGGGCGAATTTTTGCTTACCGAGCCAGTGGCTCCGTTGCCCGGAGTGGAGTCAGGCATAACCTTTAAGCCACTTAAGGAAAGACCGATAGGAGAGTAATTAAGAAAAATGGATGTCTCCAGAAGAATAGTGCTTCACTTCCCGCCCAACATAACAGGGCAGCCGGTCGTTTACCGCCTGGTTAAGGATTTTGGTCTCACCTTTAATCTCCTCAAAGCTTCAGTATCGCCGGGAGAGGAAGGATTGTTGGTCATGGAGCTAAGCGGTGAGCAGAAAAACTACGATAAGGGTGTCAAATACCTCACCGAGGCCGGGGTAGAAATCCAGTCCTTAAGTCAGGATGTCGTCCGCGATGAATCCCGGTGCACTCATTGTGGAGCCTGTATTACCATTTGCCCCACCGAGGCTTTTTCCTTGGAGCCAAAAACAAGAAAAGTTCTCTTCGACCACAATAAGTGTGTTGTCTGCGGGCTATGCGTCAAGGCTTGCCCTCCTCGAGCGATGATATTGCATTTCTGACCCTGAACGAAGTGAAGGGGAAGGATACATGCAGGAGCCACGTTTCTACCGCCACTGGATTAAGGACAGCGGATTAATTTCCTTCAATGTAGTGGTAGAGCAGACCGACCTGTACATCCGCTCTCAGCGTAATCTGAAGGATAAAGCTCTTAATTCCGTGCGAAAGCACCGGGGCTCTCTAGAGGCATATATTGGGCGCCATCCTCTTTTCTTGACTACATTGGACAGTTATGAGGCTGAAGCTGAAGCCCCGGCCATCGTCAGAGAAATGGCCAGGGTATCTCAGCTAGCGGGTGTCGGTCCTATGGCAGCGGTAGCTGGCGCCATTGCTGAAGCGGTAGGCAGGGATTTACTGGCTTTCTCGCCGGAGGTAATTGTGGAGAATGGTGGCGATATTTTTCTGAAAATATCTAAGAAGAGGCTGGTGGGAATCTACGCCGGGCAATCATCTTTTACCAAGAAAATTGCCCTGGAAATTATGCCCGGAGAAACACCACTGGGCATAGGTACGTCTTCAGGGACAGTGGGACACTCTTTAAGCATGGGCAGTGCTGATGGCGTTATTGCCCTTTCATCCTCGGCAGCTTTAGCCGATGCCGCAGCCACAGCGCTGGGCAATATGGTCAAGGCCGCAGATGATATTTCTAAGGCAACTGAAAAAGCCCGGAGTATCAAGGGGTTAAGTGGTGTGGTTATTATCGTGGGCGACAAAATGGGTGTCTGGGGCAGGGTGAAAATTGTGCCCCTTGGTTAAACCTTTCTTTTTTGCCCCGAGCAGTGATAAAGTTTTAAGCAATGAGAAACTCGCCCAACCTCAGTGTGCAATTAGCCCCCCGGCATCCTAAGGGACTACTCCTGTCTAATCCTGTGATGATAGCCTCCGGCATAGCTGGCTATTGCGGGGAGTATGCTGAGATTGCCGATATACAAAAGTTGGGCGCCATTGTCTCTAAAGGGACGACCCTTATGCCCAAAGGGGGTAATGCCCAACCACGACTGGTGGAAACCGCTGGTGGTCTGCTTAATTCGATAGGCCTGGAGAATATCGGTGTTGACGCCCTGATTGGAGAAAAGGCGCCTGTATGGGCAAGATGGCGGGTCCCGGTTATCGTCAATGTTGCCGGGGAAACAATAGACGAATATGTGGCTGTGACCAGCAAGTTAGAAGGCGTGCCCGGCATCAGCGGCATCGAGCTAAATATTAGCTGCCCCAATGTTTCCGCGGGAGGGATAGAATTTGGTGTCGACCCCGAGCTTGCAGCTCGGGTAACTTCAGCGGTTAAAGCTGCCACCAGCTTACCGGTTATCGTTAAGTTGAGCCCCAATGTAACCGATATTAAGGAAATCGCTTTAGCCGTGGAAGAAGCTGGAGCCGATGCCATATCCCTGATTAACACACTTAAGGGCATGGCAATTGATATAGACCGGAGAAAGCCCTGCCTGGGGAGTATTGCAGGCGGACTTTCCGGTCCCGCTATCAAGCCTGTGGCTCTTTACATGGTATTCGAGGCAGCCAGGGTGGTCCGTATTCCGGTGATAGGATGTGGCGGCATTGCTTGTGCTGAGGATGCCCTGGAGTTTATTATGGCTGGGGCTACCGCTGTGCAGATTGGCACAGCCATTTTGACTGACCCTCAACTTGGTCTCAATGTATTAGAGGGAATAGAAAGATTCATGAGACAGCATGGGGTTCAAAATCTAAGCGAGCTCATTGGTATCGCTCAGGCTTAGTTTTATACTGGTTATAGCTGCCCTTGAGTCAAGCAAATTTGCCCCGTGGAGTCTCATCAGATCCAAGTAGCACCTTTTTGTCATTGCGAGCACCTGAAAGGTGCGTGGCAATCTCCGGAATTGCTTCGTCGCCTTCGGCTCCTCGCAACGACACGAGGAGAGGGATTGTTTCGGCATTGTCGTGCCTCGCAATGACAGCATGGAAGTGTCATTCAGAGCAAAATGAAGAACCTCGTAATGCTCAGGACAGGCTCCGCTAAGAATCCTTAGCATAGCTCAGATGATGTCTAGAGATTCTTCGGTGTCCAACTCTATACTATTTACTTTCCTCTGACCCACTAGTCTTGCCCAAAAGGGGAGCTAGTAGCTCCATGGGCAAAGGAAACAGAATGACGTTGCTTCTCTCTGTGGCAATGCCTGACAATGTCTGCAAATAGCGAAGCTGTAATGCTGAAGGCTGACTGGAAATAACTTTGGCAGCCTCGGCCAATTTCTCTGCCGCCTGGGCTTCACCCTCGGCGTGAACCACCTTGGCTCTCCTCTCTCGCTCAGCCTCAGCTTGGGCTGCCATAGCCCTCTGCATTGTTTGCGGCAGTTGCACATCCTTAACCTCCACCATGCTCACTTTTATACCCCAGGGATTAGTACCTTCATCAACCACCGACTGTATCTTTTCGTTGAGCCTGTCCCGCTGGCCTAATAACTCATCCAGCGTGGATTGTCCGACAACATTTCTTAAGGTGGTAGCGGCAAGCAGCGAGGTTGCCTTGATATAGTCGAGTACCTTGAGAATAGCATCTGCGGCCTCGATTACCCGAAAGTAAATTACGGCGTCAACCCTGACAGTAACATTGTCCACGGTGATGCACTCTTGCTGGGGAACGTCCATGGTGATTACCCGAAGGTCAATTTTCCGCATATTTTCAACGAAAGGTATAATGAAGACCAAGCCTGGCCCTCTGAGGCCAACCCACCTACCCAGTCGGAAAACGCCCCCTCTTTCATACTCTCGAACGACCTTGATAGCTGCCGACAGAAGTATTATTACTACTATTGCGATAACAACATAAATAAAAACGTTCATTTCTCCTCCTTTTCTTTAGATTTTTTGGTCACCCACAATTTCAACCCTTCTACTTTGGTTATTGTCACCTCCTCTCCGGGTCCTATTTTACTACCTCCGGCTATAGCTGTCCATAATTCTCCTTCAGCCAGAACCGTGCCCTTTGGGTCGAGGGTCGTTTGCACCACAGCATCCTTCCCTATCATATCCTCTACACCAGCCGAGAGTTTTCGCCTCTGGCCTTTCACGATGGCGTAAATAACGAAAATGATAAAAGCGACGGCAAAAACTATGGCTATGATGATTGGGCCGGTCATTTCGATAGTGGGCATAGACAGTTCCATGAATGTTATCTTACTATTCTTTTAATTTCTTTGCTACCCATAATTTCAACTCTTCCACTTTGGTTATTATCACTTCCTCACCCGGTGCTACTCTGCCGCCTTCCGATGCCGCCGTCCATAATTCTCCATGGGTTAAAACCGTGCCCGTAGGGTCGAGGGGTGTTTTGGCTATGGCCATTTTCCCAATCATACCCTCAGCCCCGGTAGCCTTGCGTCGCCTTTGCCCGCGGATAATGGCGCCGACGACAAAGACAGCGAAAGCGATAACGCCTGCCGTAACCCCAGCAATTAGCCCCTTACTTACCTCTATCCCCGGGCTGTGGCTGAACAATATCAGCGAACCTATGACCAGCGCAATCGCACCTCCGGCAGTCAATAGCCCAAAACTAGTGGTAAAGTACTCGGCGATAAAAAGTCCCACGGCAAGTAAGAGAAGTGCTATGCCTCCCCAGTAGGCATTAAGCACACCCAGTGAGTAAAACGCCAGTAATAAGCTGATGCCCCCAGCGACCCCGGGAAAGACCATCCCCGGGTTGGAAATCTCGGTAATTAACCCTATGGTAGCCAGGGTAAAGAGGATATAGGCAATGTTGGGGTCGCTGATGGTCTGCAGGAATTTTTCAATGGCGTTCATTTCATTCCTAGTTGAAGCATAGTCCGCAGTATCAATGGTAACTTCCTCGCCATTGGCTAAAGTGACTTCCCAGCCATCGATTTGGGAAATAAGGCTTTCCAAATTGTCAGCTCGAAGGTCGATAAGGTTATATTCCAGCGCTTCGCTATCGCTAAAGGATTTGCTCTCTGTTACTGCCAGCCTTGCTTCTTCTACATTGCGTCCACGCTTTTCTGCAATAGTCTCCATCCACTTAGCCGAGAACTCGACTATTTTTTGCCTCTGGTCTTCTGGTATTTCCTCTCCTCCAGCAGATACGGGATGGGCAGCGCCGATAGTTGTGCCCGGCGTCATCGCCGCTATATGAGCGGATAGAGTAATGAAGGTTCCCGCTGAGGCAGCCCAAGCATTTACCGGGGAAACGTAAACTACAATAGGCACTCTGGCATTCATAATTTTGCTGACTATCTTGTCAGTGGAATCGAGAAGCCCTCCTGGCGTATTTAGCTCAATTATACACACAGCAGCGCCATCATCCTCCGCCTGGCTGATACCCCGATCAATATAGTCAGCTATCACGGGCACAATGGTGCCATCCACGGTAAGAACTTCCACAGTAGTAGGGCTGGCGGCAGCGATGAAACTGCCTCCTAAACCCGCAGCTACGGGAATCACAAGCACAGCAAGGAAAAAAATCTTAAGCCCGGTTCTAAGCATCTCGCATTAACCCCAAGTTAATTATAAACTAAGCAATTAAAAGCAACAAACTTAGGGATCATAGGGATATGCGAAACTCTTCCCAAAGCTGATTCTACATAGCTCCGTTACTGTTCCCAGAATTCTGTATCCCAAGCTACACTAAAGGTTTCAATAAGTGCTACAATGTTAGTTGGAAAGCAGAAATTTAGTGGCGGGACTGATGAAAGGGCCTAGAGGGATCAGGTAGTGGATTTTATCTTTATGGGATACATCGTAATAGCTATTGGGATATTTCTTGGTTTCACAGGAATAGCTGTTGCCATATTCTTTGGTTTGCGAGCGTTCCGAACAGATATCAAGGGTGAATTATCCACTATCAAGGAGAAAATTATAGCTATACAGGAAACAGTGGGAAATGTTTGGGATGTGGTTAAGAGGAGCCCCATTTTTGGAGCGACCGGCACAGTGGAAAGAAACCTAAAAAATCTGGGTAAAATCAAGATTACGGCGGAACCACACTTGGCCCACTACTAATTACTTCCTCGCAGCGGAGAAACCAGTCTTGGATGACGCATGCATCGGTGCATTATCTAAGCAGGCGGAACTAGAGCAAAAGGAAGTGGAGTTTCCGTTAGGAAGCTGGTTGGGCTCTTACTCCTGGTAATTGCACTAGCATTTCAACCATGGGAGTATCAGCAAACCAAGATAGCGAGAAGGAGGCACACATGGCATATGGGAGCACATCACAGCCGACAGAACTTTTTCCCCCGGATATGACTAGGGAGAAGCCCCTGCGGGCAGAGATAACCATTGATGTAGTCATTCCTGCGTTCAATGAAGAAAGCTGTATTGAACGCTTGCTGCATGATGTGGTGATGGCAATGCAGCATGACTGGTTTCAAATCCAGAATATCTACGTGATTTCGGATGCATCGACGGATCAAACGGATGACATCGTGCAACAAATAGCTGCCAGAGACCGAAGGGTAAAGCTAATCACTAAAGCGGAAAGAAAGGGCAAGAACGACTCAATAAACCTGGCTTTCTCAATCACCAACGCCGAACTTATTGTTTTTATTGATGCCGATGTCCGGTTAGCGAATGAACATAGCATAGCCAAGCTGGCACAACACCTTCGTGATGGTAAGGCTGCAATGGCTCAGGGTGGCCTTGTCCGCCCCTGCCCTAGCTTTATCCTCAATCCAGCGAAGCAGGCGGCATATTTTGACTGGATCCTAGTAGACAAGATCAGAAGCAGAAAAACTATCTCCTGGTGGAGCATAGATGGGCGGGTAATGGCTCTATCAAGAGACTTTTACCAACAGCTTGTTTTGCCACGCTCTCTCGCCGATGACCAGTTTATCTTCTATTCCTGCATTCAACAGGGTCGCAAGTTTGTATGGGCTGACGACGCTATATTCTACTATGGACCGCCCGAGTCGATCGCAGACTTCAGCCACCAATGGAGCAGGTACTTCTTCTACACCAATAAATCGCATCAATACTTCGGCAAAGAATTGATAGGCAGGGATATGAGTGTTCCCGGTCTGTGGCGAACGATCATGTCGAGCCTTCTTCGCCATCCTTTCTGCGGACTGATGTGGGTCTTATGCTACGCAATAAGTAAGATTGAATTTGTGCTCAGGCTTGATTTTGAGAGATACGAACGCGGTTTCTTCTGGACGAAATCCAGACCCCTGAAAATCCAGACCAAAGATGTTGTTGGCGCAAAAGTATCGGGAAATCCAAGGCAAAGCGGAAAGTAGGCATAACTGGTCTTCAGATGGGTATCCTGAGTTGAGCGGGTTGAAATGGGAAATCCTGGACAATAGCATGCCATCTTTACCATCCATTCTTACCATCATCGGAGCTTTTTCTGTTGCGGTAGCCATTTTTACTTCCTCCTCCCAGCCCTTAATACGTTTTGAAAGATTCTTTTAACAGCACTTTAAGAATGAACAACCCTTACACCAGGAATATCAGCTCATCTGTAGTGCTATTGAACAAATTTGTCCCCAACTGCAACCGAATTCGGGCTTATATGTATAACACTGGAGAGAAATCTGCCTATCTTTCTGTGTTCGCCCCTACATTCATATATAACATTACAATGGCATAGAACTATGAAAGGCGGTGTAACACTAAGATATTGGACGAGTACACACCATTGAAGCTGGACACAGCTTAGTGTAGAATAGGCTAAGGATGAAGAGCCAAAAATGTAAGGGGATGCAGGACTTGCTTCCCGAGGACATGTTACGCTTTCGCCGCATTGAAGATGTCTTCCGGACTTGTTGTCTTAGTTGGAGCTACCGGGAGGTGAGGACGCCAACCTTAGAATACCTCCACTTGTTTACCGCTACGGGAACACTTACTCCGAGCATGTTGAGCAAGGTGTATTCCTTTCTCGATTGGGATGGCTGGAGTGGTGAGAGGGTCGTCTTGAGGCCAGATGGCACTATTCCTGTAGCCAGACTCTACACCGACAATCTAAGTGGACAAGAGTTAGCCAGGCTTTTCTATGTGACTAATATCTTCGCTTTCGAGGGAACAGGGAAAGAGAACAGGGAGCGATGGCAATGTGGTGCTGAGTTTTTCGGTGGTGCCAAATTTGCTCCGGATGTGGAGATAATTCTGCTGGCCGAAGAGGTTATCCGCAGACTTGGCATCAGCAATGTCGGGCTGCAACTGTCCCACGCTGGCTTGGTGAAGGCCTTGCTCAAGGAGTTGAAGCTCAGCCCCGGTGAAGAAGCTAAGATGACAAACCGCATTTTGGAGGGAAATTGGCAGGCATTGACCAGGGCGAAATCCGCTAACCCCGAAATCGACCGGCTTATAGCTGCGCTATTGGACTTTAAGGGAAAATCGAGTAGCTTTCTACACAATATAAAAGCTTCATTCCCCAAGGCTTCGCAGGGCTTCAAGTCCAGCCTGGAGGACCTCATAAACGTTACCACAGTGCTGGATAACCTGGGTTGCAGCTATAAAATTGATATCGCAGCGATACATGGTTTTGAGTACTATACCGGGGTCTGTTTTCAGTTTCTGGCTGCTGGGGAAAGTATAGGCGGCGGAGGAAGATATGATAACCTTGTGCCCCTTATGAATGGAGAGGACATCCCCGCCTGCGGATTCGCCCTATATGTGGACCCTATAATGAAATTGCTTCCGCTGGAGAAAGAGAAAAAGGGCGAATCTGAAATCCTGGTTAAAGGTAAGGAATTGACTCCGGAAATAGTGGAGGCGTGCTTTACTGTAGCGGAATCGCTTCGTGATGCCGGACACCCAGCAGAGCTTGACTTCACGGGTCGAGAAGAATCTAATTACAAGTGGGTCATCCTGGTTTCGGGAAAGGAGCCCTCTCCGTTTATGCTCACGGATTGTATACAAGGGCGACAGCGGGATGCCGCTTCTATGGCAGAGATTCTTAAAGTGGTAGGCGAGGGATGAAGGACTACCAAGACGGCTACATAAAACTCGCTCTCCCTAAAGGCAGGTTTCTATCGCCTACAGCTAGCTTGCTTGCCGAGATAGGCCTGGGATTCCAGGATTACAGTGATAAAACAAAGCAATATCGCCTTCGCTCGACAAGGTTTCCTCATCTTTCCGCTAAAATACTCCAGGAAAAAGATATTTCCATACAGGTGGCTGTGGGGAATTACGACCTGGGTATTTGTGGTTTGGACTGGATTGAAGAATTCCTGGTGAAATATCCAGCAGGAGCTCTGGTAAAAATATCGAGTCTAAATTATGGCGAAGGCAGTATACATGTGGTTGCCAGTGCTGAAGCGGGGATAGCTAATCTCGATGAGTTATCAGACGGGAAAAACGATTATCGTATAGTAACTGAGTATCCTAATCTGGCTGAGGCTTTTGCCTTAAATCTCAGAATGAGACGGTTCAGGATTTTCCCGGTGTGGGGAGCTGCTGAAGCTTATCCCCCGGAAAATGCTGACCTGGCGGTGCTCTGGGGAAAGAGTGGAGCGCATATAGCAACTCAAGGCTTAATTCCTCTCAAAAGATTACTCCCCGTTACTGCCTTTCTAATAGCTAATCGAGAAAGCCTAGAGAGCAAGGATTTGAGCCGGATATTGATGTGTTTTAGCTCCAAGATTACCGCTGACCTGCCCGCCTGCTCGCCGTACGACTTCGGCAGGCGAGCCGAGGCTTGGCAGGCGGGGCCGCAGACATCGATGGAAAATGGGCTTGACATCTCTGAGGAATTAAAGGGGCCTCGTCCCTTGTGGCAGGCAAAGGAAATCAACTTGGCTTTGCCTGATGGACACCAGCAAGCGCCTACTTCGCAGTTTTTGAAGCGAGCCGGGCTGGCACTTCAGGGATATTCTGAGGAGGTAGCGCGCCGCCGACCCTCCGCTGATTTAGACTGGCTTGGCATTAAAGTAGTCAGGCCCCAGGATATGCCACTGCAAGTGGCTAATAGCAATTTCGACTTGGCCATAACCGGTGAGGATTGGCTGCGGGAACACCTCTACCGCTTCCCCTCAAGCCCGGTGAAGAAATTGTTTGCTCTCGGCTTTGGCACCGTCAAAATTGTCGCTGCCGTGAGCCAGGAAATGCCTGTGGCCGACATTGATGAATTGAGGTCACTTGTTCAGAGCAACAAGTTCGCTCCTCTAAAAGTAGCCTCGGAGTACATAGATATTGCCGACAGGTATCTTCGGGACAATCACATTAACCCATACAAGCTAATTCCAACCTGGGGGGCGAGCGAGGCTTTTTTACCTGAGGACGCCGATATGCTTATTGATAATGTCCAGACAGGGAAGACCCTCGAGCAGCACGAATTAAAGATTATTGATGTGCTCTTCCGGTCTTCGGCTTGTCTAATTGCGAACAAAGATAGTCTGGCATCTTCCGATAAAAAGGAGAAAATGGAGTTCCTAACACAGAAATTGCGAGCGGGGCTAGAGTAGATAAAAAATTAAAATGCAAAAGGCAAAAATACAGAGAAAAAATAAAAGGTTTTGCATTTCGATTTGTCATTTTGATTTTTTACTTTTTACTTTTGGTTTTAGTTAATATGAAAAGAGTCAAAGGATTCGATAAAGCCAGACAATTACTGACCAGGGAAAACTTCTGGGAGTCTTTCACCACGTCACCGGGACTAGGAGCACAAATAAAGCAAGCCTTTGGCGAAGAGCTTTCAGTTCAAGAAGTGGTCGACCGTATCATCGGTGAGGTTCGGGACAAAGGTGATAAAGCCCTCTTTGATTACACCGAAAAACTGGATGGAGTCCGACTGGATTCTCTGGAAGTAGACAGACAGGAAGTTGTTGCCGCTTATGATACGATGGACAAGAAACTTGTCGCGGCCCTTGAATTCGCAGCCAAAAGAATACGGGATTTTCATCTTGCCTGTGGACACAAAGCCGGCCTAATCCCTATCGACAAGCACTTAAAGCAGCAGGTTCTGCCCTTACAAAGGGTTGGACTGTACGTGCCCGGTGGCACCGCTGCCTATCCATCCACGGTGCTGATGATGGCCATACCAGCCAAAGTGGCCGGTGTTGGGGAAATCATTATGGTTTCACCGCCCGCTAAAGATGGCAGGATTCCTGCACCCACATTGGTAGCCGCCGACATTGCCAGGGTCGACCGCATTTTTAAACTTGGCGGCGCTCAGGCTATTGCGGCATTGACTTTTGGTACTGAATCGATACCCAGAATGGATAAGATTTGCGGTCCGGGGAACATCTTTGTGACCCTGGCTAAGAAAATGGTTTATGGCACGGTGGACATTGATGGACTCGAAGGTCCCAGCGAGATAGTAATTATAGCCGATGAGAAAGCCGACCCTGCTCTTTGTGCCGCTGACCTCCTGGCCCAGGCTGAACATGACCCCCTGGCTTCAGTAATTTTAATCACCACTTCGGCTGACCTGGCTGACCAGGTAGATAAGGAAATTGAGATACAACTGGGAAAATTAAAGCGGCGTTCTACTGCTGGAACGGCTATTGATGCAGGGATGCTTGTGCTTGTCGACGACATGGCCCAGGCAGTGGAGTTGGTCAATCTCTTTGCTCCTGAGCACCTCTCCATTATGACATCCGACGCTTCGTCTTTAATCCCCAAAATTCACAATGCCGGCTGTATTTTCATAGGCGAGAATTCGCCTGTCGTTCTGGGCGATTATGTTGCCGGTCCCAGCCATGTATTGCCCACTGGGGGCAGTGCTCGTTTTGGTTCTCCTCTGGGTGTTATGGACTTCCTCAAGGTTACCAATATCATCGCCTTGGATGAGCCTGCCATGCGAGAACTGAGCCAAGCCGCTATGGTAATAGCTAAAGCTGAGGGGCTCGATGCCCACGCCCAGGCTGTAGAAAGAAGACTAGGGAGGACTACGCCTAGAAGAAAGTTAGGTAAAGGAGGGATAGAAGAGGATGCCAAAACAAGTTAAATATATCAAGGTGAAAAAGAGCTGGCGAGACCATGTTAATGAAAAAGATTTAGCGAGGGTAATTGAGGAGGCCCAAAGGGAAGGATGGCTTTATGAAGGGCTTGAAGATCACGGATGGGCACTTGATCGAAAGTGGGTAGCGAGATTTTCAAAGGAGAGCTGAACTAAGGGGGGGCTCGATGCCCACGCCCAAGCTGTAGAAAGAAGGCTGAGAGCTAAATAAAAGGTAAAAATGCAAAAGGCAAAAATACAGAGCAAAAACCAAAAGGTTTTGCATTTTGACTTGTCACTTTGATTTCTTATTTTTGACTTTTGGTTTTAGTTGAAATGGACATAAAAAAATTTATAAGGCCTGAGATCGTGACCATGAAGGGTTACATCCCTATCGAGCCTACGGAAGTTTTGAACCAACGAGCTGAATTGCCTTCGAGTGGAGTAATAAAGCTTGATGGTAACGAGAATCCTTATGGATGTTCTCCAAAGGTCTATCAAGCTCTAGCCACTTATCCTTATTATCATAATTATCCCGATCCGGAGCAGGGAGAGCTACGGAAGGCTTTAGAGAAATATACCGGCCTGGGACGCGAACATATTGTTTGCGGCATGGGCAGCGATGAGCTTATTGACCTTATCCTCAGGCTTTTTCTAAAGCCCGGAGACGAGGTTATAAATTGTCCACCGACATTCGGTATGTATCCCTTTAGCACCGATGTTTGTGGAGGCAGGGTGGTTGATGTGCCCCGAACCGAAGATTTTGCCCTTGATATGGTCGGTATGAAGAAGGCATTGACCAGGAGAACGAAGGCTATCTTTGTTGCCTCGCCCAACAATCCCACCGGCGACACTGCCACCGAGAAGGAAATTATGGAGCTTGTGGGGACCGGAAAAATTGTTGTCGTGGACGAAGCCTATTTTGAATTTAACGATGTGACCATGGCTAACTTGGTGCCTGTTTACCCTAACTTGATAGTTTTACGCACCTTCAGCAAATGGGCCGGGCTGGCCGGCTTAAGGATAGGCTACGGCTTTTTCCCCGTAGAAATTGCTGATTACTTGATGAAGATTAAGCAGCCCTATAACGCCAATGCCGCAGCCCAGGCTGCGGTGCTAGCTTCCCTGGCAGATATAGAGTATCTTCGTGCTAATGTTACCAAGATAGTTAGGGAACGGGAGCGATTATTTGGCAAACTGAAGGAACTGGATTGGCTAAGACCTTACCCCTCCCGGGGAAACTTTATCCTCTGTTCTCTGCCCGAAGGAAAGGCCGAGGAAATCTGGCAACAACTGCGGAAGAAAGGCATCTTTGTGCGCTATTTTGATACTCCGCGATTGAAAGACTGCCTGCGAATTAGCGTGGGCAGGCCTGAGGATACCGATGCTCTGGTTAAGGCATTAAAGGAGGTTAAATATGACTGAAAGAAAAGCGAAGGTAATTCGTGAAACCGCCGAGACGAATGTCAGGGTGGAGCTCAACATCGACGGCAGCGGACAATTCCAAATCACCACTGGCATAAGGATGTTCGACCACCTCCTTAGCCATCTAGCTCAGCACGGAGTATTCGATATAAAAATCTCAGCCTCGGGTCCCGACCAGCACCACGTAGTCGAGGATGTGGCTATTTCACTGGGCAAGGCTTTTAACCAGGCACTGGGGAAAAAGCAAGGCATCGTTCGTATGGCTCATGCTGTCGTGCCTATGGATGAAGCTCTGGCAGAGGTAGCTGTGGATATCGGGGGCAGAGTCTACAGTGTAATCGAGGCAGCCTTTAACGAAGCTAGCATAGGTGATATGGACGCTGATTTAGTTCGCCATTTTCTGGTCTCCCTTGCCTCTGAGGCTAAAATTAACCTCCATGCCAAAGTTCTCAACGGCATCAACGACCACCACAAAGCCGAAGCTCTATTCAAAGCCCTGGCACGGGCCCTGGACTCAGCTACCCAGATTGACGAGCGTATCCTGGGCAGAGTTCCCAGCACCAAAGAGGTTATTGAAAGTTAGAAAGGAATGCGAATTGACTTCGAATCCTGCCCGGGGAGCAAGGGCTCAATTTTCGAATCTGAAGGACTCAAACCTGCGTCAGCATATACAAGGGGTGAGGATGTGTCTTGTTGCCGTCAAAGCGACTGTAAGTACTATGAGAAACACGGAAACTGCAGCGGTGGCACATATCAACATATATGGGAGAAATTGAAGGACAGTATTGATAGATTGAGCAGATTGGATGACGATTTGTCCAGGCTGACGGTCGAAATATTAAGGGAGATAGATGACGAGACTTATAAGCGTTGCAGTAACCAAAACCGAGGCAGTGGAGGGAGAACAGGAATCGATGTTACTTTGCGTCGTTGCCTAAAAGACAAGCTAGGAATCAAGGTTATGGAAAGTGGTCATACCTTCTTGCAAGGGGATGTTCCAGTAAAGCACGATGGTCACTTTGTTGTGGGCGGAAGGAATATTTTCATTGAATACAAAGGTTACCCTGAGGAGGGTCACATTCTTGCTACAATGATGGCAGCCCAATTAATCAAAAAAAAGTTAGGCAGTAATACCGAATTCTATCTCATCGTTCATATTAGGGAAAATCTTGAACGGATGACGGGGGCCAAGAAACTTATAGAAGCTTACTGCCCAAAATACATAAATGCTGTCTTTGGCTTGGACTGCCTAGAAGAATTCATCAAGGTGTTAAAGTAGCCAGAAATCGACAAAGGTTCGGACTTTCCCCTGATTGCTTGTGTGTTATAATCTCTAGGTAGGGCAAGCTGGAACAGGCTGCCTCGAGTAATAAATAATTTCTGAGTTCAAGAGAGAGGAATTATGGTAAGAAGGTTTCGGGTGATTCTTGAGCCTAATGAGTTGGGTGGATATACCGTGACAGTCCCTGCGTTACCTGGATGCATCAGTGAGGGTGATACCAGGGATGAAGCCTTAGCCAATATCAGGGAAGCTATAGAACTCTATATGGAAAGCCTTCAAGCAGATGGCGAACCAATTCCCAGTGAAGAAGCTATCGAGGAAACTGTTATAGAGGTTCCAGTGTGAGGCTTCCACGGGTAAGCGGGAAGCAAACTGTAGAGGCATTTCTGCGGGCAGGTTTCGAGATACATCGTATTCCCCTTACCTAAAGAGCGTCTTAACTCTTCCCAACCTGACCAGATGAAAAATCACCCGGACTTAGGCATTGTCAGAACGAGGCAAACTAAATCTGAGTTTTCTGGTATAATGAGGTTGAGTTTCAAGCGGAGGCAAATATGCTGGTAAAGATAGAAACTTACTTCGACGGTGAATTCTGGTGTGCCCGTGGAATAGGAGAGGATATATTTACTCAGGGCAACACTTTGGATGATTTGTACCAAAATATTAAGGAAGCAGTATCCGTTCATTATGGTGAAATAGCTGAACCCATCACCATCCTGACTCTTTCTGAAGTAAAACTAGCAAATGCCAAAACTCCCGCAAGTTAGTGGCAATGAGATAGTCAAGCTTCTTCAGCATCTAGGCTACGAAGTCGTTAGGCAACGAGGAAGCCATATCCGACTTAGGAAAATCACGTCTCTAGGTGAACATAACATCACTGTCTCGGCGCACAAGGTTTTGGCCAAGGGAACCCTAAACGACATCCTTACCAGAGCGAGCCTCTGGAATAATATTCCCAAGAAAGAGCTCATTGATAGGTTAAGATAGGGGTTTTACCTACGCAGCACGAGTTGTTGACAGGGTTTCCAGCATCGAGTAACTTATTGAAGGGTAGGAAGACATCTGATTCAGTTCCAAGGGGTGTGGCTATACAGCAGGCTCCATTATGTTTAAAATAATATAGAGTTAGTCTATGTAGAAAGCATGAAGCAACGGAGGTAAGAGATGCCGGAATTGAGTTGGGCCACCGTAGTCAACTGGTTGGGAGCACATGGCCCCCATATCCTTGTCATACTAGTAGTAGGAGCTGTGCTATGGTTCGCCTTAAATAAGTTTCTCCCGCCTATTGTGGGCCGTCTCATGGCGACGACCAAGGGTGAAAGCAAGGAAGGCATCAAGAAAAGGAGAGACACGCTTGTAGGTGTCCTCAGTGGGGTGGGGCGGGTATTCATTGTCGTAGTTGCTATAATGATGATCCTAGACGAGGCGGGCGTACCTATTGCATCAGTCTTGGTTGGCCTCGGCATCGCTGGCCTAGCCATTGGCTTCGGCGCTCAGTACTTGATAAGAGACCTCATCGCTGGTATCTTCATCATCTTGGAAAACCAGTACAGGGTGGGTGATGTAGCCAGGGTAGCCGATATTGCCGGGCTGGTGGAGGAAGTAACTTTGAGAAAGACTGTGCTCCGTGACCTGGATGGCATAGTCCACCATGTGCCCAACGGCGAGATCAGAGTGGCCAGCAACTTTACCAGACACTTCTCCAGAGTCAATCTCAATATCTCAGTGGGCTATGGCACCGACCTCGACCACGCCATAAGCGTGATAAACCGGGTAGGCAAGGAACTCGCTGAGGATGAAAAATGGCGTAAAGTAATCAAAAGTCCTCCCCAGGTGCTGAGGGTTGATAATCTGGGCGACTCCGGAATAGATATCAAGATTTTGGGCGATGTTAAGCCTATAGAGCAGTGGGCAGTGATGGGGGAGTTGAGGCTCCGCCTCAAGAAAACTTTTGATGCCGAAGGTATAGAAATACCCTGGCCCCATACCAAAGTGTATTTTGGCAATCCTTTACCGGATTTTCCTAAGAAAGAGGATTAGTCTCAGGAAGTATTCGCATCCTGCTGCTTTTTGTAAAAATTCCCGACACAGAACCCTTTCCCTGGCTCAGGAATGAATAGATAAGCTATTCAGAATGTAAAGGCAAACTTTAAGGGCCTTATCTTAAACGGAAACTCCAACCTCATGATATTGGGTAGATCGGGAGTAAGGTAATATCCATGAACCGTCTCTTCAGTATATTCATCGTGGGACTCTTTGCATTGCTAGGAGCAGTTTTTGTTTTCTCTTGCTTAAATTTTATAGGATGCGCAGTTCCTGGTAATTCGGATGGTATTCCAGTCTATATATATAATTATACATATAATATAGTCAATACTTACCCCCATGACCGCAATGCTTTCACCGAAGGACTGGTTTTCGAAGATGACGTTCTATATGAGGGAACAGGGCGTTTTGGACAATCCACATTGCGTAGAGTGGAATTGGAAACCGGAGACATCCTGCAAATTCGTGAGCTATCAGATCAGTTTTTCGGTGAAGGCATAACCATTTATGAAAACAAGATCATCCAGTTGACATGGAGATCCAATATCGGGTTTGTCTATGACAAAAATGGTTTTGAGTTACTACAAGAGTTCAATTATTCAACTGAAGGCTGGGGCATTACGCATGATGGAGAGCGCTTAATCATGAGCGATGGTACATCAACATTGCATTTCTTAGACCCGCAGACCTTTGAGGAAATCGGTCAGCTTGAGGTATTTGACAACGATGGTCCCGTAACCAGACTCAATGAATTGGAATACATCCAAGGGGAAATTTATGCCAATGTCTGGCAAACGGACCGGGTCACAAGGATTGCACCCGGGACAGGTCGAGTAGTTGGGTGGGTAGATCTGGCAGGACTCCTAACCGCAGAGGACCTTAGCGAGCCGGTCGATGTTCTTAACGGCATTGCGTATGATGCGAACACTGATCGCTTGTTTGTGACCGGAAAGTGGTGGCCTAAACTCTTTGAGATTGAACTGGTTTCTCCAGGATAATTGACGATTCTCTCTTTCAAGCTAATACACTGCCTGACCAGTGCTAGAACTACAAGATTCTTCAGTCTCTTTCCCTTCGGTATGCCCAGGGCTTCGACTTAGGCGCTTCTCACATAAAAAAGCTAAAGAGAAGGTTTTTCTATTTCCTAAACTACCCCTCCGATAAGCCATTATCCCGGTAGCAGTGTTTCTCAGTGAAAAAATTCGCAGCACAGTGGTCTAGTTCAGATAGATGGATGACACTCCAAGGTATAATATATATATTCGGGATGGTTGTAATAGTTTCTTGTGTCATTGCGAGCGCAGCGTGGCAATCTCTATCCCCAGCGGCCCCACAAGATTGCTTCGTCACTTCCGTTCCTCGCAATGACAACGCAAGCAGGCAATGTGTCACTAAGATACTGAACGAGTACACACACTTGACAATAACTATGAACTAGTATTATAATGCAAAACACCTAGTAAAACGATGTAGTTTTTAAAAACCGAGGATTACCCAGAGCCGATGAATGCTTGGGGACAGTATAGGTGACGTGAGCTACTGGGGTAATTCGAGGACAACGCTGCATGAGGGAGCCGTACACGCTACGTCGCTTAGTAGACCTGGCCCGAGCCATCGCTTATCGCCAAGCTTTAATCAAACATGAGTGCTGGCCCCGCGCCAAGCTCGAGGAATTACAACAGCGCCGGCTAGCCAAGCTTATTAACTGGGTAACTCAACGGTCTCCCTTTTACCGCGAGTTATGCAGCACACTCCGGATGAGTCAGCCCTATAGTCTCCAAGACTTTCCTATTATGGACAAAAAAACCTACATGAAATACTTCGACCAAATTGTGACTGACCCCCGGTTACGCCTCTCCCAACTACAAGAACACATGGCCCACGTTTCCGGGGACGAGTATTACCTGGGCGAGTATCGTGTGCTTACTACGGCGGGTAGCTCCGGGCGTAAAACGGTGATGGTATTCAATCGAAAAGAATGGAGTATCCAGGAAGCGGCAAGCATGCGGATTGCAAGCATGATGGGAGTGATTCCCTTCTCAATGAGACGCCCCACGATCGTTACCATCGGCTCTCCCAGCCCTCTGCATGACAGTTATCGTCTCCCCCTAAGCATGGATGTCGGCCTTTACCGTTATTACGTGCTACCGGCTACTGCTCCTATCGAAGAACTGGTCGAGCGGTTAAATTCCATTCAACCTCATGTCCTTCGAGGTTTTCCATCCATGCTTGGGCTGCTTGTGACAGAACAACTTCAGGGGCGGTTGCATATCAATCCCTCTATTATTGCCGGTGGCGGCGAACCGCTGCCCAGCGAATTAAGGAAGCAGCTCCAGGCTGCATGGGAAAGTTCTGTCTTCGACATCTATGGTACTCAGGAGGGACTCCGCGCTATGGAGTGCAACCCCGGCCAAGGGATGCACATCTTCGAAGATTTGGGCATTGTTGAAGTGGTGGATGAGGACAACCACCCTGTGCCCGACGGGACTCTAGGACACAAGATTCTGTTCACCAGTCTCTTCAGCTTCACTCAGCCCGTCATCCGCTACGAAATATCTGACATGATGATGCTGGCTCCAGAGCCGTGTCCGTGTGGCCAACCGTTTCGACGTATTCTTGCCATCAACGGCAGGAATGACGATGTTCTCTACCTTCAAGGTCGAGGGGGGAGACAGGTTGCTGTTCATCCTGTCCATTTTTGGAACGTTCTGGAAAGCTTCGCTAATATACGCCAGTACCAGGTGGTTCATGAAGCAGATGGCATCTGCTTGCGACTGATGTTCGAGGAAGGGAATGGACACGTAGCTAGTAGCGTCCGGGACCAACTGGCACGGAAGTTACATACCTTGGGCGTTGATCGCCCGTCTATTCGTGTTGAACTGCTGACCACGCTGGAAGACCGCTCCCGTCATATGGGGAAGTGGAAGAACATCATCTCCAACGTAAACCAGTCAGTGTAATAGTCACGGATTATTAGCGGCCGGATTGCCGGGCGTTCCAGTGAGCTGTGCTGTAGATGCTGCGTAATTAGGCGGTGAAAATGAGTTCCCAAGGTGATACATGGCATCTCCTTTATTAGGAGCTATTATATGGGCTATGTTGCCCATCATAAACAAAGTTCACACAACGGCCCTTGGTATCAAGCCTCTCGAAAGAAACAGCATCATCTGCGTTGAGGTAAGACGTCACAAGGGCTGTTCTATCAAGCTGGAGGACGGTTGTGAGGTCGGGTCTGGCGACCCTGTCATCAAACTGCATTTGAATAATGCTTGGATTGCTGAGAGATGGCGGTCAAGCTCAAGGTCAGGGATGAGGGGCTTCCCGCGGGGACTCATCTATTACTTCAGGGACAGCTTGCAACTCCTGGCCACAGAAGTAGCCGATGGGAAATATGGTGGCATCGTTGCCGTGTATGGCTGGACTGCCTTTCATACTCACGCTGGCCGGTTGGGATTCCAGGTCATCGATTTGCCGAACACCTTGAGGATAAAACTGGCCCGACTCCACATCACCGCACTAATGCAGGCTAATCATATCCCCTGGCTCAGGAGGCATACCGCCTCTCGTGAATCCGTGAAAGTTAAGGCGGTTTGGCTCTCCCGGGCTGAACTCTTGAGAATGCACGGTTCAGTCCCGTGATGCTTCTGCCTTGATGACACGAAGGCTAAGGTCGAACTTGACCGCTGCCCAAGATAATCCACTTGTAGCTGGTTAGCTCTTTCAAAGCCATGGGACCACGGGCGTGAAATTTCTGGGTGCTTATGCCTATCTCGGCACCAAGTCCAAACTGACCCCCGTCGGTGAAACGGGTGCTGGCATTGGCATAGACACAGGCAGCATCCACTTCGTTGAGAAAGCGCGTTGCCGCCGAATGGTCTTCGGTGACAATAGCTTCGGAATGCCCTGAGCCATATTTCTCAATATGCTCTAAAGCTTCGTCCAGAGAGTTGACCACCTTGATAGCAGCTTTCAGCGACAGGTATTCCTTCCCCCAGTCTTCATCGACAGCCGGGACCAGCTTCAGGGACGGAATGGGCTTAAGTATAGCCATGGCTCGCTTGTCGCAGTGCATTTCCACCCCGGCTTTAGCCCATTCTTTAGCAATAGCAGGCAGGTAAGCTTGAGCAATCTGATTATGAACCAGGATGCAGTCCAGAGCGTTGCATACGGTGGGACGCTGAACTTTGGCATTGTAGGCGATGGCTACAGCCTTATTTATATCGGCGCTCTTGTCCACATATGTGTGGCAGACACCAATGCCACCGGTAATTACGGGCATGGCAGCGTTCTCCGAGACCAGCTTTATCAAACCAGCGCCGCCGCGGGGAATCATCAGGTCGATTACTTCCTTCATCTCGAGCATTTGGTTAACTAAAGCCCGCTCGGTGGACTCAATAAGTTGAATGGCTCCCTGGGGCACGCCAGCCCGGTTGCAAGCCTCTTGAGCTACTTTAGCTAGGGCTTTATTAGAATTTATGGCTTCCTTCCCACCCCGAAGGATGACGGCATTGCCTGATTTAAGGCACAGGCTTGATATGTCGATGGTAACATTGGGGCGGCTTTCATATATAGCACCGATAACTCCCAAGGGGACTCGCTTCTTGCTTATCTGCAAACCATTGGGTAGAGTTCGCATCTCAAACACCTCGCCCACAGGGTCGGGCACTGCCGCCACTGTTTTCGTGTCCTGAGCCATGCCCTTCAGGCGGGATGGCGACAACATGAGCCTGTCCAGCATGGCCTCGCTCATCCCCAAGGCCTTCGCCGCGTCATAGTCAATTTTGTTGGCAGCCAGGATTTCGTCCCCTTTACCAATAAGAGCTTCAGCAATATTGAGCAATGCCTTGTTCTTAATTTCGGTGGAAAGGAAAGCCAGCTTCCTCGAAGCTGCCTTAGCTGCCTTTCCCTTTTCCTCCAATTCTCTTATAGCTGATTTCATACCTTTGCTCCTCTTATATGGTAACCCTATCCCGTTTATCCCCTTATCAAGGGCTTTGCCTCAAAATACCACTTGCCCTAAAAGTCAGGCAGTTGCCTTAAAAGTCTAAACAAACCGTGACTCGATTAATCTGGCTTTATACTCGTTCCAGTAAGGGAGATTAGTTACCAAATTCTCAATATGCTCTTCGTCAATTCCATTGTCCTTAGTAACGGGCAACTTAATGACCGTCTTTTCAAATTTACCTTTGTAGCACTGACGCCCATATGAATAACGCCATTTAACCTTGTTCAGCAAGACCTGTATATATATAAGCGTTGTGACCTTCATTGGGATTTTCGGAGTGCAAATAACAACATTGTCTGTCGCTATAAATGGTACATGTTGGATAAATGCATCTCCCGTTACCGTCGATACCGTGATGGTCATTCTGGGAAGTATTCTTGCTCTAGCAGGCTTCTGATAGAATCCAGTAACCCCATTATTAACAGATACTCTTGATATTGTTGGGTAATTTCCTGCTTCTAATTGGTCAATCGCATGGAAATGTCCACGCTCTAGGTCAAACAACTTAGTGATATTGAAATCAGAATACTTCAATGGTAAGGTGACATGATTTGGCGTTATATTGGGTTTTGGATATAGACGCTCAAACATTTGAGCATAAAACACTGTGGGTTTGAACTCTTCGTACGAGAGAACTTCAATTACTCCCAATCGAATTGGGGTTATTTTCCTAGCATAGTTGAATCTCCAACGGGAGAATCTAACGATAGTTGCCACGTAAAAGAGATACTCTATTGTCATAGGCTTCTTCGGAATAAGAACCATACAATCATCAGTAACAGTGCACGGTAATAATTGGACAAACGCATAGCCTATACTACCAGTCCGTGGAACAGTAATGACTGGAGAATGATACTTCACCGTCACATCATAAAAACCATACACACCATTTTCAACACCTTGGGAAGCGATGAGTGGAGTGGTTCCATTATCCAATATCCCCTTATCGGTGTAGGCTCTATCGCCGTATTGTATTTTGAAGAATGATGCAATGTTGTTCATTTGTCTAGTTTAGTTAATTGTTTCTCAAACTGAATGCGGAAAGCAATACTCTCCCTCATTAGTTGGTCAACACTATCGGCAATGTCTGAAGCAGGTATGCTGGGTTCATCAAGATATGCCTCTGGCACTAGGTCTAAATCTTTATCTAGCCAGTTCACCTTAGATAATTTCTGAAATACTGGTATTGAAGCAATCTCATCGATATGCCCCGAAATGAACTGTCTAAGAATAGGTGATATAGATGGATAATCATTCTTGGCTCTCGTATTTTCAAGGCGCTTGCCCTTCTTTTTTAATCTACCATCGTTCAAAGCTCTAAGCCAAAGAACAGGAGAATCATTGTGTGCCATTCCCTTTTTAACAAAAATGCCTACTGTATGAACGCCAACTGGATAAAATAGGTCTTCGGGGAATGTTACGACAGACAATAGTGTGTTCTCTTTTAATAGTCTCTTTCGCCAAACGAGATACCCTCCCCCTCTTACCATGCAGGAGTATGGAAGCACCGAGAAAAGGATTCCACCATTCTGCATTTGCTTTAGGGCTTGCTCAACAAAAAGGTAAGCCTTGCGGTCTGTCTTCTTTTTCGGGAAAGGTGGATTCATTAACACTTTCGTAATTGGTGGAACACGGGTGCTGTTATCGGCGGATAAATACTCTGCAATGACATTCCCATTACGAGTTTTCGCCGTCAGCCATTTGGCAAAGCAGTCTCCACCGATTACATTGTTCTTCCCATCCCCCCTAAATATCATATTTACCAAGGCGAGCGATACAATGAAATCTTGCTCTTCAATCCCGTATAATCCCCACTTCTGAAATGTTTCCCATTCCTTACCCACGCCTGACGTTTTCTTCTTCACCTCATCAAATGCTGCTACTAAGAACCCGCCAGTACCACATGTTGGGTCTAGCACCAAGTCACTTGGTTGAATATCCATCACCTCTGACGCAAACTGCGTTATGTGTCTTGGTGTTAGTACGATACCTATCTCCTTCGCTCCATTACCATATTTTAGAAAGACCTCATAGAACCTACCCAGAACATCCTTGCCAGACTTCATGGCTGACCTGATGTTCAATTCCAGCAATTCTTGTATAGTAAGAACGAGCGCCCTTTTTAGCTTGTTGTGATTATCCTCACTGGATGGTGTGTCTATGTGTACGAACTTAGAGAACTCTGGTTTCTTGGCTCTTTTCAACTCTAAATCTACCCTTGAGTTGATGGAGTCTATCAAAACAGTCGGAGCTTCGTCCAAATTGATGTTAGTCCCCTCAATGAGAGCTAACAGAATAGCAGAAATAACCCTTGCCCGTATATCCTTATGCACCCCTCCTTCATGTAAGATTCCGTTAATTTCCTCTGCGGTCTTCAGGAACTCAGTTTCGTTAATCTCAATGTCTTTCAGGTGGGATATGTTTTCTGACAGAATCCTGTCGATTTGTCCCCGTGAAAGAAGACCAGTAACCTCTACACCATTCTCGGTAATCGTTTCCCATTTCCCATCTTTGAAGAATTGACTCGCTGCAATAAAACCCTCTTCACTGTTACCAGCAATGCCAGTAATGAACAAGGCTTTTATCTGAATAGATTGATTTATGAGGTCGGCATAATCTTCTCTCGCTTCCTTTAGAGCAATGTCAATTTTCTTGCGCTCATTCTTCGCTTCAATGACGTAGTATACCGTCTCATTGACCTTTACGGTGTTTTCGGGATGTGTCTGTCCGAGAAACTCAGCTATCGACTTGATAGTGAGGCATTCCTGTTGGGTATAAATCTGGTTCTTATGCCAACCCTTCTTCTCCACTAACTCATTAAGTATATGTGAATATGCATGAACTTCTGATGGTGAATGAAATTTAACCATTCTTATTACCCCCTCTACTGCCTTTTGCATACCGTTTCTTTTTAGGTATTCTCCGCAGCCTGCGTCCAGTGCCAGGTGTCTGTAAACGCCTTTATCTGGGCTTCGGACTCAACACCGCCATTTTCCTTAAACAGGATGTTGTAGTCCTTCTTGCTATTAAAGGGCGGGTCGAGGTAAACAAGGTCTATGGAGTTCTCAGGAATATACTTGCGCAGTATTCCCAGATTATCGCCATAATACAAAACATTAGTTTTTAATGTACCCATAACCCCACCTCGTTACAAATACCAATTAGATATTGACAGAACTATAACATTTTACAATAATTTTGGTAGCAGGAAGAAGAGCTCCCGGAAAACGGTTGGCCATCCTTCCAAAGAAGGATGGCAGCGTCTGTATAGGCGTAGGATCCTACCACCGGGAGCTAGTTTTATATATCATTCCGCAACTATCCCCTAAAGACAACTAATAATTTGCCGTAAATATTGACAAATGCTACCATATTGATGTACAGATTGCTATGCAAGGGTCTTAATTGCCTGAATAGACAAAGAAGGAGGGAATTGTGGAGGTTACAGGATATGTAGTTTTGACGCTCGAATTCCGCAGAGTTGGTAGGCGGTGGACTGCATATTGCAAAGAGCTTGGTACAGCAACCTTTGGTCGGTCTCTACCAGAAGCAGACAAAAGGATTAAGGAAGCTGTGTTGCTTCACCTAAACACCCTTGAGGATGTAGGAGAACGGCAACGGTTTTTCAGGGAGAATAATATAGAATTTCATCATACCAGACCCAGGAAGAATATTACAGTTTGTGTATCACCCAGAACGAGTGCTTTTATCGAACCCTACGTGCAGCGGCTTCCCGAAGCCAGTGCTGCATAATGCTATAATCCAAACTTATTAACTAAATCGAGTAAGCCCTTCTTGCCGATACCTGTCTGTTTGACACCTAATATTGCTGCTAATGTGCCATCATCAAGTGATGCGTTGGTATCTGGTATTACTGTAACTTTGGTGCGGTCTCCAAAACGCTTTGCTAATGCCACACCATGTCTGGTTCGTCCTTTGAGTATCCACTCATCTTTCCGTAATAGTCTGATTAATTGCTTGCCACTTAAAGCAGGGACCCGAGTGTATTTTGACATCTCCTTTGCTTAGCTAACCCTCAATAAACGTGATGACCGTTTTCCCTCATTTGCAGCCTACTCAAAAGCCGAAGTCGAGGCCAGTGCCAACGACCTTTTCGCAGTATGGACACAGGACAGGCTGTTCCGCATCGGTAACGAGGCTATGTCTTGCGGTGCACTCATTATAGCCTTCCCCATTCCATGCCCATTCCTCGGTCATCAGGGCCGTAAACCAAATGCGGTCCAATACCTTATTGCAATTCTTGCAGCGCTTTCTTCTTACTTCCTTTTTAGCAATCATCTCTCATGCCTCCCTTAATGTTTATAGCATTACCATATTGTTTCTATGAACCACATCGTCGCCATAGTCGTAGCCGAGGAGGCTGAAGATTCTATCGGAATGCTTCCCTCCGATGATAGCTAAATCAGAAGAGCTATAGTTAGAAATACCACAGCCAATGTGTTTGCCCTTCTCGTCCAGGATATCCACAATATCGCCGCGGTGAAACTCTCCCTCGGCTTTAATAATCCCTGCAGGGAGCAGGCTTTTATTGTGCTCCTTGAGAGCTAAGACAGCGCCTTTGTCCACCGTGACCTTGCCTTTGGAAGCCAGCCCACTGAGCATCCACCTTTTTTTGCTCTCCATCTTATTAACCTGTGCAGGAAAGAAAGTGCCTATGTCTTCTCCCTGGCTAATCCTCACCAGTATGTCAGGTTCTCGTCCATCGGCGATGATTACGTTTACACCTGAAGAGGTAGCTAGCTTGGCTGCTTCAATCTTAGTGGTCATGCCGCCAATCCCCTGGCGACTGGCAGTGTCACTAGCTATACGTTCGATTTCGGCATCAATCTTGTCCACCCTGCGAACAAGTTGGGCTTGAGGATTGCAACTCGGGTCGGCAGTGTACAAGCCTCCGATATCGGTGAGCAGCGCTAGAAGGTCGGCATCAACAAGGTTAGCCACCATGGCGGAAAGATTATCGTTATCCCCGAACTTGAGCCCTTCAATCTCGTCAATGGCGACAATGTCATTCTCATTGACAATGCAGATTATGTCAAGCTCCATAAGAGCCAGCAAGGTATTACGAGCATTAAGATAGCCACTGCGGTCAGAGAGGTCTTCCTTCGTGAGCAATGCCTGGGCTACGGTTATATCATACTGGCTGAAAAGTTGTTCATAGGTATACATGAGGTGGCTTTGCCCCACCGAAGCCAGGACTTGTCTAAAAGGAGTGCTCTTGCGTTCTGGAACTTTCTCAAGCTTCTGTCTTCCCGAAGCAATAGCCCCGGAAGAGATTATTACTATCTCCCTTTCCTGGCCGTGGAGTCGGGCTATCTGCTCCACCAAACTTGACATGACTTTCAAGTCGAGATGGTCAGTGCCTGAGGTAAGGAGGCCTGTGCCGAATTTAGCCACTATGCGACGGTAAGACATTAGCATAAATCTAGCAGTTTTCACTCCCACTGACAACTCAGGAAAGGAAGGAGCAAGACATTCGGGCAATCGAATCCGGCCAGTAATTGGTGGTCTGGAGTGGTATGATATAATCTGTGCTGCTCCTTACTACAGAGTAAGAAAGGGCACATGTGACGGGCTCTGCCCGTTGCCCGTGTGATTAAGTCGAAGGTATGAAAACCTTAGTTCAATGTGATTTCGACGGTACAGTTACCGAAGAAGATACCAGCTTCTTCCTTTTGGACGCTTTCGCTCAGGGAGATTGGCGACGATTGCTGCGAGAGTATAAGGAGCACAAGATATCTGTCGGGGAGTTCAATACTAAGGCTTTTGCCATGGTTAAAGCCGATAGACCTACACTACTTGGAGCGCTACAGGACAGGGTTAAGGTGCGAGCTGGATTTCACGAACTGGTGAATTACTGCCGGAGAAAGGGCTTCAGATTAGTCATTGTGAGTAATGGCATGGATTTCTATATCGAAGCCACACTGAAAGACCTTGGCTTGAAGAACATCGAGGTACACGCAGCGCAAGCTTCCTTCCAACCTGAAGGGATGAAAGTTCAATATATGGGACCGGATGGCAAGCGATTAGAGGATGGCGTTAAAGAGGCATATACTAAATTGTTTCTAAAGCTGGGGTACAGGGTAATATACGTAGGGAATGGCGATTCCGATTTTGCTCCGGCAAAATACGCTCACCATGTTTTTGCCACGGGCGAGCTGCTGGCATACTGCAGAGAGAATAACCTTAAGCATAATCCTTTTGAAAACTTTATTGACGTCGTCAGGGATATAGACTTTCTGTAGCCGTGTTCCTTGAATTTCCACGATTCCACACAGACTTAAATTCTCCACTTTCAATCATCGGCAACATCACATCTACTACACTGGCATCGTACTTTGTTCCCCTGCCGCCTTTAAGCTCTTTTAGAATATCCGTCGTGGTCCTTGCTGGCCGATAAGGACGATGGGAACTCATAGCTTCCACCACATCGCAGACAGCGAGAATGCTGACTTCCAGACTTAGCTTATCCCCTGTGATACCGTCAGGATAACCCGAGCCATCTAGCCGTTCGTGGTGTTGCAGTGCTACGTCGGCTACTGGCCAGGGAAGATTTGCGTCCTTCAATATGTTATAACCTTGCTTCGTATGGGCGCGGATAAGAGCCCATTCTTCCTCGGATAGTTCCCCCGGCTTGTTCAGAATACTCGTCGGGATGGAAATCTTGCCGATGTCGTGGAGCAATCCGTCGAGGTAGAGCCTCTCAACCATATCCTCAGTCAAACCAATATTCTCACCTACAAGGCGAGCCAGTTCAGCTACTCTTTGCTGATGCCCTGCAGTATAAGGGTCACAAGATTCAATCACACGAGAAACGGTTTTTGCCAGGTTGATAAGGGAACTCTTTAATTGTTCTGCCGTTTTACTGCGCTCGGTGATGTCTGTGTAAGACCCTTGAAATCCTGCGATTGTGCCTTTTTTCTTGATGAAATTTAAATACTGCTCTATCAGTATCCTTTTGCCGTCTTTCTTGAAAATTTCATGCACTATGCTGGATATGGGTTCATCTGCACTCAGCATCTTCTCTACTTGTTTGGAAATATATTCCCTACCTTCTGGGGGGAGAATGTTTGTTGGCTTAATCTCGGTTAATTCTTCCAGACAGTAGCCACGCAGCTTCCCAAGCGCCTTATTAACCACTAAAACATCATCTTCGCTGCCCGCAGAAAAAACTGCTTCCAAGGAATTCGCAAAGAGATTGCAATAACGTTCTGCGCTTTCCATGAGTGCCCGCTCCATTTGTTTGCGCTCGGTGATGTTCTTTCCGACGGCAAGTCCCACAAACTTGCCGTTTTGCTGCTCAATCGATAAAGACAATTCAACGGGGAATGTAGAGCCGTCCTTCCTCAATGCTTCAAATTCGATGACCCCTGTCCCCCCGTAATTTCCACTCAGGAAAGCCTTCAGTTCTTTCGTGTGGGTCTCACTGTGTTTCTCCGACATCAACTTGATTACTGGCTGGCCCAGTATCTCGTCGGTTGAGTAGCCAAAGCTTTGCTCTGCACCTCGATTCCAGAATATTACTGTCCCTTTGCGATTCAATCCCAGTATGACATCACGGCAGGATGCTACGAGGGCCCCGTATATCTCTTCAGTTCTAGGTAACGCTTTTGATTCTTTGTGCGGTGGTTCTGTTTCTTTCATGAGCGAGTTTTCTTCTTATTACCATACCTGCTTCCTTACCTGCCCTGGCTAAAAAATTCAAGCTCCATTTATAACCGAGTATGGTCAAACTATATCAAACATATCAATGCGTTTGCAATAGGAATTTGGTCGTGAAGATGGAGAGAGTTTAGCCCAGCTTAAACGTCTATGCTATCCAGGTAATTGGGCATATACCAAATCCGAAATACCAACACAGAAATCCTGCTTTTAGTCAGAGGATGTCCCAAAATATAGTGTGAGGCTTTAGCCTCGTACTGCGCGACCCTAAAGGGTCGCACTACAAAATTTGCCAAAATTCAAGGATGTCACAATCCCAACTCTGAGGCGATTCCTTTCATGGCTTCGATTCCCAGGCTGATGAACTCTTCCAGCTCCAGTCCGATTTCCTGACATTGAGCCACTTGCTCCCGATTGACTCCAGCAGCAAAACTTTTTTCGCGAAAGCGTTTCATTACCGATTTAGTGGTCAATCCGCTTAGTTTATCGGGGCGAACCAGAGCAGCCGCGGTGATAAGCCCGCTCAGGGGGTCAGCACAGAAAAGGGCCTTATCCAATTTCGTTTCTCGGGGAATGCCATGAGCTTCGTTATGGCACAAAATAGCATGGGCCATAGCCTCACTGGCTCCAAGCTCCTGGGCAATGTCAGCGCCCAATTTGCTATGGCTACTCATATCACCCTCAACCAGTTCCATATCTATATCGTGGATGAGCCCGGTAATGCCCCACTCCTCTTCATCCTCTCCTAACTTCCTGGCCAAAGCCCGCATAATAGCCTCGGTGGCTAACATATGCTTAATCATATTCTTATCCTGGACATTGCCATGGATGGAATCAAGAATTTCTTCCCTGTTGAGCCTTGATGTCATGTCAATACCTTTTCCCGCTGCGTTAATAATATACCACGTAGATATTGCCCAGTGGAAGAGGCATCGTTTTGGGTCAGTTTCTCAGGCGTGCCGGCATCCACAAGATAGCCACCTTCGTCACCAGCTCCAGGACCAAGGTCAATGACCCAATCGGCGTTTTTGACTACATCCAGGTGGTGCTCAATGACAATTACCGTGTTTCCGTAATCCACCAGGCGCTGTAGCACCTTTAGGAGATAAGCAATATCTGAGAAGGAAAGGCCGGTAGTTGGCTCATCCAGTATATAAAGCGTTTTGCCTGTGGAGCGGCGGGATAGCTCGGTAGCTAATTTTATTCGCTGGGCCTCGCCTCCGGAAAGGGTCGGTGCTGGCTGCCCCAGGCAAATATACCCCAAACCTACATCCCGGAGGGTTTCCAGCTTGTTTTTGATTTTAGGGAAGTGGTCAAAGAAGAGCAAAGCTTCGTCCACGGTCATGTCCAGGATTTCGGCGATGTTTTTCCCTTTAAAGTGGATTTCCAGCGCTTCACGGTTATATCTTTTCCCCTTACATACCTCGCAGGGGACGGTGACATTGGGCAGAAATTGCATCTCAATCTGAACATAGCCTGCCCCCTGACAGGCTTCGCATCTCCCCCCCTTTACGTTGAAGGAAAAGCGTCCCTGGGGATAACCACGCATTCTGGCTTCGGGAACAGTGGCGAAAAGTTCTCGAATAGGGGTGAATGTCCCGGTATAAGTGGCAGGGTTGCTTCTCGGGGTGCGACCAATCGGTGATTGGTCAATGTCGACCACCTTATCAATGTACTCGGTGCCCAGAATGCCGTCACACTCACCTGGTCTCTCCTTAGCCCGGTAGAGGAGACGAGCCAGTCTTTTATACAAGACTTCGTTAATGAGAGAGCTTTTACCGCTTCCAGAAACACCGGTGACGCCAACAAACTTGCCCAGGGGGATAGGGACATCGATGTTTTTCAGGTTATTTTCCCTGGCACCCTGGATAACCAGCTCTTTTCCCGAGCCAGAGCGACGCTCAGGTGGCAGGGGAATTTGCTTCGTCCTACTAAGGTACTGCCCCGTTATTGATTGAGGGCAGTCCATTATGTCCTGAATTGTCCCTGTGGCAACAATTTCTCCCCCCTGTTTACCAGCCCCAGGCCCCATATCAATAATGTGGTCGGCAGCTCTCATCATAGCTTCATCGTGCTCTACGATGATTATGGTATTATCCAGGTCTCTGAGACGCTTCAGCGTGGCTATGAGCCGGGAACCATCGGCAGGATGCAAACCCACCGTGGGCTCGTCACAAATATAAAGGACACCGCTGAGCCCGCTGCCAATCTGGGTAGCCAGACGAATTCTCTGGGCTTCACCGCCGCTCAGCGTTGCCGAAGGACGGTCCAGGGTTAAATAGCTCAGGCCTATATCTCTGAGAAAGCCCAACCGGGCCTGAATCTCTTTGATAATTTGCTTAGCTATGGTAAGTTCCCGAGGACTGATTTTGCCGCCTAGCTGCTCCACCCAATTTAAAGACTGTGTGACAGGCAGACCGGTAACATCCATAATATTTTTGTCCACGATAGTGACAGCCAAAGACTCTGGTTTCAATCTCTTCCCATGACAAGCAGGGCAGGGATTTGATGCCATATAGCGCTCGATATCCGCTCTGACACTGTCGGAACCCGTCTCTCGATAGCGGCGCTCCAGGTATGGTATGACACCTTCGAAATTCGTGTAGTACTGGCGCATTCTGCCATAGCGGTCTTCATATGTGGCGGAAACCAGTTCACCCCCCTCACCACAAAGAATTAAATGCACCAGTTCCTCACCCAGTTCCTTGACTGGCGTGGAGATGGAAAAACCGTGGCGGCGACCCAGAGATTGCAGTATGCTGCTGTACCAGGTGCTGACCTGCCCATTTCTTGTCCAGGGCTGGATAGCTCCTTCGACCAGGCTCAATCTTTTGTCGGGGATGACCAAATTAGGGTCGATTTCCAGTTTACAGCCCAGTCCCGTGCAAACAGGACAGGCGCCGTAGGGGCTGTTAAAGCTAAATGTTCTGGGAGCAATTTCCCCCAGACTTATGCCGCAATAGACACAGGCAAAATGCTCCGAGAAAAGCAACTCCTCCCCGTCCAGGACCTTAACCAACACCACGCCCAACCCCAGTTTTAATGCTGTCTCAATGGAGTCAGCAAGGCGAGTGGCATTTTCGTTTTGCTCTATCTGAAGTCGATCAACTACTACCTCTATGGTATGCCTCTTATTCTTATCTAGCTGAAATTCCTCAGAGAGGTCATAAATTTGCCCATCAACCCGAACCCTGACAAACCCTGCCTTTTGCAAATCCTTAAGTATCGTTTGATGCTCACCTTTGCGGTCCCTGACCAGCGGTGCCAGAATCATGATGCGGCTGCCCTGGGGTATTGCCTGAACGGCGTCGACAATTTGTTGCACTGTCTGACGCGAGATTTCCCTTCCGCACTCGGGGCAATGGGGATGCCCGATGCGAGCAAAAAGAAGGCGCAAATAATCGTAGATTTCCGTCACCGTACCCACGATAGACCTCGGATTATGAGGCGGCCCTTTCTGGTCAATAGATATGGCCGGGCTGAGTCCTTCAATGTAATCGACGTCCGGTTTATTCATCTGCCCCAGGAACTGGCGGGCATAGGCAGAAAGGGACTCTACATAGCGGCGCTGCCCTTCGGCGTATATGGTATCGAAAGCCAGAGAGCTTTTTCCTGAGCCAGAAACACCGGTGATAACCACCAGTTTGTTCCTGGGGATAACGACGTCTATATCCTTAAGGTTGTGCTCTCTGGCGCCCTTGATGAATATGGCATCCGGCATGATGTTCTATTGTAGCACTGGTGCTCAGGCTTTCTCAAAAGATTGGCAAGTATAGATACTCCTGAATCTCTTGCCAAATCTTTTAGGCGGGTGATACACTATCGACACAACGTGACCTCGCAATAAAGCCTGAAGGGAAGCCAGGCAAGTTTAGCTGTTTGATGCGTACCGAATTTTTGGAAGAGCTAACTGTTAGGAGGAGAGAATGAAAAAATCCCCACTCTTTATTGCCAGCATTATTTCAGCATCACTCCTGCTGGCTATTTCGCTCACCGCTTGTGAAGTGACCACGGCTTCTTTGAGTGAAGCGACTATGTGCCGGAGCGTGGACAGTGATATGCGCCCAGTTGATGCCACCGATATTTTCACCACCGACATCCCTGAAATATTCTGTTCGGTTAAGCTATCTTCTGCTCCCCCCGACACTGAGGTAAAGGCAGAATGGATATACGTACAGGGGGAATTGGAAGGTACGGAAAACTATCTGATCGATGATTATACTTTGACCGCTGAGGGCACACTATATCTTGGTTTCTCGTTGATAGAGCCCGACGCTGGATGGCCGAAAGGTGAATACAAAGTAATCCTGTACGTTGATGGGAAAGAGAAGCTGAGCGTACCCTTTACTGTTCAATAGTCAAGATAAGGTTAGAAATTCAGCCCTTTTGCTAATCTCAAGGCTGGCTTCACTGCCACCAGTATAGCCATCACCATACTGAAGTCAAGCCCTAATATTAAGGTACATGACGCGATGAATAATATCCGTTCAAGGTATTGACTTTTTTTGAATAAATGTTATTCTTATATTAACTATTGTTAACTATAATTAACTATCCTCACATATAGTATTCTCAGAGATTTCTTGCGGGAAGGCTCAAATTAGCCTGGAAAACGGCGAGAGCCAGCCGAAGAAAGGAGGTGATATGCCACTAAGGTATCGAACGTAGTTGTATAAAGTATAAATATGGGAAAAATCCAATAGGAGGTGATAATAATGAAAAGATTGATAGCTATCGCGATTACAATTGTAGTGTTCGCCGCAGTGATACTTCCGACTGCCGCGGTAATGGCCTACACGCAGACTTTCTACGAATCCTTCGAGGAAGAAGACCTAGGCATTGGTGCAGAAGGCGAAGTATGGGGAAGCTACAATACGCAGACGGGATACCTTTCCACAACTATGCGCGTTCAGCCACTTTCCATGGCATACATGGTATGGGCGATTCTATACGTAGACGTAGATGCAGATGGCGTCAATGACCTCGATGAGCCTTCTGTAGAAACGGATAACACATTGTCGGAGCACTGGCTTGATCCGATAGTACTCAGTTACAACGGAATTATCCCCGCGGGGGCAATTGTAAGATATGTCGTCCAGTCGACCGACCTCGTATGGTTCGACGACAACTGGGCTTGGGGTGCTCAATGGCACCTCTCCATTGAAGATTTTGAATGGGGGAATGACGGAGATAGCCTAGCCACATCCCAAGGCAATGTGGATTGGACGGTGTGGGGATTTTGGGGTTCAGGTGCGAAAATTGAAACTGACCCTGAATACGTATACTCGGGTACAAGGAGTGCCAGAATTTCTAAAGGTTGCTTCATGGGATATGCGTCTTATGAGAAATTTCGGCCCGACTACATTGGCTGTTATCTGATGAAAGAGACCACGTCGTATCCCAGTATTTGGACTAGTGATGGATATCATGGAATTAAAATGTGTATAACCTCCTGGGGGGCGATACAGTATTATGACGGTGCGGGATGGCAGGATACGGAGGAAGACTCGATAAATTCTGGCGAGTGGTATTTAATTGAACTGAGGAATATTGATTGGTTGGATGATTATACTTATGATATCTATATTGGACGTATTTACTCTGGTGACCCGGTAGGTTCGGGCATTATTTTGAGGTTAATAGATTGGGAGCTGGTTGAGAGTGGGGTGCCAATGTTCAATTTTTCTGGTGGAGGTGGATGTATTTCCTATAGTGACTCAGCTGGTCGGGGCAGTTTTTGGATAGATGACATCTATGATGGGTAGGAGGAGAATAGAGGTATTGCCTATGGCATAGGCTCGTGGAGGCGCACCGACAAATTATGGCTTGACTGGGGCCATTTAGGTATTTGGCCCGTCACTGTTAGCGTGATGGACTAGAGGCAGTAGAACTAACGGGGCAGGCACTTCAAGGTTTAGCAATGGTGCCTGCCCCGTTAAACCCGTTAAATCAGGCCGCCAAAATGCATTATTACCGGTGCCAGCATCAGTGAAATCACCGACATCAGCTTGAGCATTATATTCAAGGACGGGCCGGCGGTATCTTTCATGGGGTCGCCGGCTGTATCTCCAACGACACCTGCTTTATGAGCGGCTGAGCCTTTACCGCCAAACTTGCCGGACTCAATCCACTTTTTAGCGTTGTCCCAGGCCCCACCGGCGTTGTTCAAGGTGATAGCCAGAATAAAACCAGTAGCCAGGGCGCCGATAAGGAAACCGGCAAGGGCATATTTGCCCAGAACCACTCCCACAATCACAGGTGCAACTATCGTCATTATGGAAGGAAGCAACATTTGTTTCAACGCTATTTTGGTGGCAATATCCACGCACTTGCCGTATTCGGGCTTGGCTGTCCCCTCCATCAAGCCCTCTATCTCACGCCACTGCCGACGAACTTCCTCTATAATCGCTGATGTAGTCACTCCCACCGATTTCATCGTCATAGCGCAAAAGATAGGAGGCATAAGGGCACCTATAAGTATACCGACAATAACCGGCACGCTCAGCAAGCTGAGTGCCTCAGGGAATGGCTCCAGTTGACCTGTGGTGCTTGAAATCGTCACTATCCCGGCAGCCATAGCGAAGGCCAGAATTAAGCCCAGGGAATTCATGGCAGCGGCACCGATGGCGAATCCCTTGCCTGTGGCAGCAGTGGTATTGCCCAGAGAATCCAAGGCATCGGTCCTCTCACGCACTTCCTCCGGTAACCCCGCCTGGGTGGTGATGCCTCCGGCATTGTCGGCTATAGGTCCGTAAGCATCGGTAGCCAGTGTCACGCCCAGGGTGGACAACATGCCAACAGCAGCCAAGGCCACACCGTAGAAGTTGCCGAACCTGTACGCTACGATAATTGCCAGAGCTATCAAGACTATCGGTGCCCAGGTGCTCATCAGGCCAGTGGCAAAACCTCTAATTATAGTGGCACCGGCACCGGTAGTGGAAGCTTCGGAGATTTCTTTGGTTGGCTTGAAGGCATAGGAGGTGAAATAGTTCGTGCTTTCCCCCATCAAGGCACCGGCCACGAGGCCGGCAAGCATCGCCCAGAAGAGACCTAAGCTGGCATGTAGGAAATAAATCACCAGAAAACCAAATACCGCTGTCAATATCGTGGCGCCAAGTGTGCCGCGACGCAAAGCCCCCAGGAGAGCAGACATATCTACCTTCTCCCCGACTCTGACCAGAAAGCAGCCAATTATGGAGGCTACAATGCCGCCTGCCATAATTAACATTGGCAACCACCAGGCAGCTTGCAGAGCAGCCTCGGCTGAGAGTCCGGGAAATAGCTGTGTCACCCATGGTGCTATTACGACGCCAATAGTGGTGAGCGTCATAGTAGCAATAACAGTCTCCACATAAGACTCGAGGAGGTCGGCACCCATGCCGCAGACATCGCCGACATTGTCTCCCACATTGTCAGCTATGACCGCAGCATTTCTGGGGTCATCCTCCGGTATCCCCGCCTCCACCTTGCCCACTAAGTCGGAACCGGCATCGGCCCCCTTGGTGAAGATGCCGCCGCCTACCCTGGCAAAAAGAGCTACCAGTGAAGCCCCGGTCCCATAAGCGGGAATGATAAACAGAAAATTAGGGGCGTCATGCCATACAAGATAGAGAACGGATAGCCCTATGATGCCAATGCTCACTACAGTCAGCCCCATAACCGCTCCACCCCGAAAAGAAACCCTTAGCCCCTGGTTCAGCCCCTTCTGTGCCGCAGCACAGGTCCTGCCGTTAGACCTGAGTGCCATGTTCATGCCGGCATAGCCAGCACCCATGGAACATATGGCGCCGAAGACAAAAGCTACACTCAATCTCCACCCCAAACCGGGGACAACTGCCAGAATAATAGCTACTATCGTGACCACAATGCCCAATGTGAGATATTCCCTGTGAATAAACGCCAGTCCCCCTTCTTTAATGGCGGCGGAAATCTCCTTAATCTTCTCTGAGCCCTGGTCCTGCTTTAGGACATAGCGCACGAAGAATGCAACTACGCCAGCCGCCACAAGCCCCGCGATTATACAAATCCAGACTAAATCCATGGCTCTTCCTCCTGTATAGGCACAAAATTAGGGCACTCAAGCCAAGTCCAGGTGCCCTCGTTTTTATTTGCTAAAATATGCATACCAGAGACGTAAGTCTAATACAAGAAGCTCTATCCGTCAATGATTTGAAGGCATAAAGTCTTGTTTACCAACTATAATAGAGGTATGATATATGTCATGACTAACCTTAACCTACTGCCTAGAGTGATTGGGAAATAGAAGTCGGTTATTTATCATCAAATAGAAGGAGGGAAAATGATAAAGGTTATTGAAGGTTATGAGCTGGAGAAGGATGCAGATATGCAACCTCTATTTCTAAAGCTCAGGTCAAATGCCATGACATTTCCAGGTTTCGTTAGTGCTGAGCATATCAAAAGCGTGAAAGGCAGTCCTATTACCGCTCTGTTATACAATTGGGCGGGACTTGAGGATTGGGATGTATGGGAGAGTTCAAAGCTTAGAGAACAGCTACTACACGAGGCAGAGGCACTCTGGCTATCAGAGCCGAGGATAACAGTATATGAGGTAATACCCACATCAGCATGGACAAGTATCATAGTTTAGGTAACTGAAAATCTATGATACCCAGATTCTATCCCCCACAGTAGTAGGTGTCAATGTAGCATCCTATTCGAATCGAAATGTGCCAGCACCATCAAAGACGGTTGCCTTTTCCCGATGAAAAGCCTGCCATATTCGGTCACTTATTCTTTTCGGTAATATCTTAAATTCCTCAGCTGTATTTTCGACGTAGAATTCCCCCAGCTCTAGATGTTGTTTCTTCCACTTTTCTAGCTTGTCTTGCTCGGTTAAATGTTTACTCACAGCTAACCACATTCCCTTGGCATTATAGATTGCACAACTCACAACTACAGGTGTAAGAGGTAAATATATTTCATAAATTTTCCTAATGAGTCGAACGAAGTTCACTATATATGCCGTATCCGCCACGGAAGCAAAATATAACCCCAGCTCCCCTTGTTCACGCATTAATCGCCCGTATTCAATATAACCGTTACGGAATAGCTCAATATACTCACGTAAGGTAGTATCATAATAAGTATTATATGGGCTACGGTTGTCTGCCCGTAAACCATTAATAGTTGGATAAGGTTCCCCACACGAAATGTCTCCTATCATACCCTTTAATTTGGGGGGATTTAGAACAGTACTCCGTAAGACTTCATCATGGACATCAAAGACAATTTCATCACGAATATAAGATGACGATGAAGACATTACCATCCATGGATTATCCCCAATATCTTCTAGAATCTCGGCTTTCCTTGTATATAAGAACCTATCTAAGCGATTTAGATTAGATAATCTCCTGTCAAAGGCTTCCCCAATCTCATCAATCGTCATCTTATCCTTTTGCCTACCATGCCTCTTCCAAAATTGATTCAAGCCCTTGTAAGTTACCATGTGGGGTGCGTTGATACTCGCTGGAATAGAGATAATTATTATCACTCTTCCGTTGCTTAGCGGTATATCTTTTATTTCCAAACCCACCATTCTCTTGTCTACGTTGTCCAAACAGCTACTTGTTATTCGCTCTACGTGGTTACCTGCTTCGATACCAACTACAGTTGTTGGGATTCCCTCGTCATCTGCTTCAATACCAATAACAATGTATCCCCCACGGTGATTTGCCATCGAAGTTATGTCTTTTAACATCTCCCGTTTAGCTTCATCAGAGTTCCCATATATATTCCTTTTATATTCAACAGTATCTCGTTCTTGAAATTGGTCATCTACAAGTCTTTGAAGCTCTTGCTCCTCTATGTCAGATAGCTTTTTACCACGAAATATCATACTGCCATCTCCCATTATACCGAGATTCTATCCCCCGCAGTAGTGGGTGTCAATCGTAGTGCAGTGCCTTCCTTTGCTCTATTTGTTTATGTCTTCCATTAGCGGTTCGCTAAGGATATAATGGCATTGAAGGGAGGCTCGAATGAATTATAGAAGACTGAATTTTGGAGAAAAAGTAAAAGGTCTTCTGGGTGCCCCGTCAAACACGTTCAACAATGTGGAGGCTGAAGCGCTGGGGAGCGCTGTCAAATACTTCGCAATATGGGTTGTAATATACGCAATTTTGCGGACGATAATTTTCTATACGGTAGAGAGGCGAGTTTTTCAGACGCTATGGGATTTGCTTGGATTAAGCGGTGCCGCACTATACCTTTTTCACCCGGTTACATTTGCTCTGCTAGGTGTGGTTGGTGCCTTTGTTGGCCTTTTCGTAGGCGGGTTATGGACACACCTGTTTGTACGGGCTTTCGGTGGGAGAAAAGGGTACGGGAACACTATAAAAGCATTTGCATATGGCTACACTCCGGCTTTCCTATTTGGCTGGCTGCCGTTTGTAGGAATGCTATTTTCGATCTGGGCATTGATATTAAACATAATCGGCATAAGGCAACTGCATGAAATATCTACAGGCAGAGCAATTGGCGCTGTGCTAGTTGGCATAGCAGCATTAACAATCATTGCAGTGTTAATAGGGGTGCTCGTTGGGCTACTCGTTGTCCTGGCGGGTGCGTAGTATGATTTATGCCACCAAAGCTTTTATGACCATAGTCGTGACGACGCGTGGAGCCGGTATCAAGTAGTGGCCAGGCTGAAGACAAGGGTTGCTGTAAGAAGGCGTAGCCCAGTCAGCGGATTTTGTAACCCTCACTGGATTTTCTATGAGCCAACATATTCGTGGCTAGGCGTAGGTAGCACCAATGCCCCTGGGGCATACCCCCCCTTGCCCTGTGAACAAACAGCTTTGCCTTGTGAACAATCTAGCTTTGAATACCCGCTACCTAGGCATCGCTGTTAAGGATGACCTGGCGGTGCAAGACCCTCTTCTTGTTTACCAACTATAATATTTGAGGTAAAATAGATTCAGTTTCGCGGGAGTAACTCAGTGGTAGAGTTCCTGCCTTCCAAGCAGGGTGTCGCGGGTTCGAGTCCCGTCTCCCGCTCCAGTTGACCTGACCAAATACATTGTAGACAAGGAGCTATAGGTCATGTCTTTTATCAGATCTAGAATGGTCACTAATCACCAGAAAGGAGGTTGGCAATGTTTAAAAAAATTCTAGTTTGTCTTGATGGTTCCGAGCTCGCTGAGCAAATTCTGCCTTATGCTGTAGAGGAGGCGCTTCATTTCCAGAGCAAGCTTGTTCTCTT